>Ga0307406_10000841_pt1 | contig 17244 bp, 10 predicted proteins | sample 322Cmetagenome_3_FD_203706 | JGI IMG/M metagenome (GOLD analysis project Ga0307406, IMG submission 203706) | Maize rhizosphere microbial communities from greenhouse at UC Davis, California, United States - 322HYB-C-2 | ecosystem: Host-associated > Plants > Roots > Rhizosphere > Soil | place...
CCGTCCTTCACCGGAGAGGGGCTGGGTGGCGCGGAGCGTGTCGACGGTGCCGAGGTGACCCCGAACCTTTTTCCACTGATGGGTGTGCGGCCGATACTCGGCCGCACGTTCGCGGAGAGCGAAGGGGTGCAGGGTAACCACCACGTCGTTCTTCTGGGATACGGGCTGTGGCAGCGGCGGTTCTCCGGCGATCGGAACATCGTCGGCCGCACGGTCACGATCGATCTCAAGCCATATACGGTTGTCGGCGTCATGCCGCGTGGCTTCGCGTTCCCGGAGAATGGCCAGGCGTGGATCCCATTCGTTCCGTACCCGGACGAGCTGCATGGCAACCGCGGGTATGCCGGCGCCATTGGCCGACTCCGACCCGGCGTCACTCCTCAGCTGGCGCAGCGCGACCTCGACGCGATCATGGTGCGTCTCGCACGGGAGTTTCCCAATGAAAACGAGGGCTGGCACGCCGAAGTCGTCCCGATACGCGACGATCTCGTCGGGAATTTGAAGCGCCCCCTCCAGGTGTTCGCGGCCGCCGTCGTGCTCGTGCTGCTCATTGCGTGCGCGAACGTCGCGAACCTCACGCTCACGCGCGGCGCGTCGCGCCAGCGTGAGATCGCGGTTCGAACGGCGCTCGGGGCCGGTCGCGGACGGATCGTGCGCCAGCTCGTGACCGAGAGTCTTATCCTCTCGGCGTTAGGCGGCGTGCTCGGCGCGGTGATCACCGTCTACGGCGTCCGTCTCCTTCGCCTCGGTTTCCCCAACGACGTGCCGTACTACATCCCGATCGGCATCAACGTGCCGACACTCGTGTTCGCGGCGATCGTCTCGGTGTTCTCGGGACTGGCCTTCGGCATCATTCCGGCGTTCCGCACGACGGACGGTTCACTCGCCCTGGCGTTGCGCGAAGGAGGCCGCGGTGGAAGCGACGGCCCATCGAGGGGACGACTCCGGAATGGAATCGTCGTCGGTGAGCTCGCGCTCTCGGTCACGCTCATGATCGGGGCCGGCCTGCTCGTGAAGAGCTATCGTGCGCTCGCGAGCACGACGCTGGGATTCGAAGAGAAGGGAATCCTGTCGTTCCGGATCACGCTACCTCCGGCGAAGTACGAGAGTCGGCAACGCCGGTTGGCGTTCTACGAGAACCTCCAGCAGCGTCTCCAGGCGCTGCCGTCCGTTGCGTCGGTCGGACTCGCGCAGGGCATTCCGTTCAGTGGCTGGAATGTCCAGGCGTCCATCATCGCGAAGGGGTGGCCGAAGGCGAAGCCGGGTGAGGATTTCATCTCGCACTACCAGTATGTCTCGCCGACGTTCCTTAGAACCATCGGGGTGCCGGTTCAGCGCGGTCGTGGGTTGGCGGAGTCGGATCGCGATACCGTGAACGTGGTCGGGCTCATCAACGCTACATTTGCGCGACGCGCGTTCCCGAACGAGGATCCCATCGGAAAGCAGGTGCAGATAGGCGGAGACAAGGCCACGCCGTGGATTACAATCGTTGGCGTGATTCCGGACTATCGCCACTACCGGTTGCCGGAGCCGATGGGGCCGGGGTTGTATCTGCCGATAGCAGCCTACCCCCCATACACCGAGACCGTCGCGATTCGCGTCAAGTCGGGCGATCCCGCGGCGCTGATGCCTAGCGTGCGAAGTCTGCTCCGCGAGCTCGACCCGGACATGCCGCCGTACCGGATCGTGACATTCGAGCAGGCGGTGGGGCAGTCGCTCTGGCGGCAACGGTTTCAGGGGCTCGTGATCGCGGTGTTCGCGGTCCTGGCGCTGTTACTCGCCGCGGTGGGGATCTACGGCGTCATCTCGTACTCGGTGGCGCAACGTACGCGCGAGTTCGGTGTCCGAGTTGCGCTCGGTGCTCAGGTGCAGAACATCGTCGGAATGGTGGTGCGGCACGGTGCACTCCTCGCAGCGTGGGGCGTCGTGCTCGGAGTACTCGGCGGAGCGCTGCTGACCCGGTTCCTCGAATCCCTGCTATACGCGACGCAGCCGCGGGACCCCGCGGTGTTCTCGCTCGTCGCGTTAGGCCTGGGGCTGGTGGCACTGGTGGCGGCCAGCGTGCCGGCGTGGCGGGCGACCACCGTTGATCCGCTCGTCGCCATGCGGCCGGATTAGTTGGCGCGCGCCCGAGACGCTTCCGTTGCCGACGAGCCTCCGCAACAGCGGGAGCGCGGATGTACGCGGATTTTCGAAAAGGCAATCACGCGGATTGCACCTAGTGCGCGTACGCCGGCTCTCGCAAGCGGCCGGGATTCTTTGTTCAACTGCGGAGGCTTGAGGCAACGCGATGCCGGAATGGCTAGAACCGCAACCCCGTCCCTAACACCACCCGCTTGTCCCGCGAGTTCGTGAACATCACGCTAAAGCCGGTCGCGGGGTTGATCACGCCAAACCACAGGCCGCCGCCCACCACCGTGTGCCAACCGCCCGGCGAGTCGCCGTCGAGATAGACGCGCCCGGCGTCAGCGAAGCCCAGCGCGCCAATGTCGATTGGCAGCCAGGTACGAAGCGACACGATGGGCACGCGGAGCTCGGAGTTGCCGAACAGCGACGCGTCGCCCGCGTACCGCTGCGGCGGTGAGCCCATCAGCGTGTCGAGCCCGCCCAGAAACGCGGCCTCGTGGAATGGCGCATCGCCCCAGACCTTCTTGCCACCGCCTCGCAGCGCCAGCACCGGGTGCAGCGGGAGTGGGAGCGTGAAGTACGTCGCCGCGCTGCCCGACACCTGCGAGAACGGACTTTCCACGTCCCACATCGCGGGGAACGTGGTGCTGTTCGCCTCGACGAAGAACCCGTGCTTCGCGCCCAAGGGCTGATCACGCCGATCGTATCGCAGGCCAAGCCGAAGCCCCGCCTGACCGAAGTGGCCGAAGCCATAGGGCTGCTCGTCCGCCACCAATCGGCCCGAATTGGCCTCCGTATACGAGTACTGGATCACCGGGCCGAACGAGAGATCGCTGTCTCGCCGGCCTAACGCGAGCGCCACCGCCGGGCGCAGCAGCCACTGGCGCTGGTCGATGCGGAATCGGTTCTGCTGATCCTCGCCGCCAGGGGTCTCGTTGCCGAAGCCGTAGAAATTCACGAGCTCGAAGTCCGACATGCGGCCGACCGCGGTGAAGTGCACGCGCGAGCTCTCGAGCCGTTGGTCGCCGAGCAGGGTGAAGCGGAACCCCGGGACTCCGGTGGCATACTCCGCGTCGAGACCGAGCATCGTCCCGTACGGCTCCTTGCGGAACCCGTACCGCATCCAGCGAGCGCCGACTCGCGGAACTGCGCCGAGCCCACCGGTCCCGAATCCCACCACCGGCTTTACGGCGGTGCCGTAGTCCTTGCTCGGATACTGAACGACGCCCGTGTCGTTCACCCACGGGCGGCGGCTGAAGAGCGTGTCGCGCGACGAGTCGGGACCGTACCAGTACCGGCTCATGTGCCCGACATCATAGAGGCGCGCCCGGTGTCTGCTCACGATACCCGACGAGTCGACCAGCGTGTTCGTGCCGTTGCCACCGATCACGCGGACGTTCACGTTCGAGGTGACGTGCCCCCTAACGACGGCCGAGTCGTCGCCGTCATGCAGGTAGACGCGAACCTCTCTGGTTTGGCGCGGGTCGAAGCGGCGATGATAGTAGGGCGTATCGCTGCCGGATTCGACCGCGACGTCGACCAGCCCACCGGGAAGGTACGTCACCGTCGCGCGATCGTCTCTGTCGGAAGCGTGAACTTCGACGACCTTCGCCAGGACTTCGTAGAACCTGTTCGCGACGCCAGGAAGGCTGTCACGTCGCTGCTTGAGCTTCGCGGCGAACGACGGGCCGACATGTGCGTACTCCGGTGGAAGCGTTCGCACCGCGGAGTCGATCACCACATCGGTGATCCTGTGCTGGAGTGCAAGAGCGATCGAGTCCCAGACCGGTTTCTCGAGGTTCGACAGGAATCGCCGGTCGAGCTCGCGCGAATTGTCCGACAGCGCATCGATGCTCTCGTACCTGCCCTGGAACGTGACGAGGAACGGCGCGCCGAACCGGGCGATGCGCGCGAGCAGACCATCGTAGTTGTTGAACGCGTGATCGCGGTCGCGGGCGATCGGAACCCAGCGCGCGGACTTGCCGGACCCGAAGCGCGCCCACTTCCAGTTGCCGTGATGGCGATCGCCGTCGGCGACGAGCATGTCCGTGAGACGCGCGTTGAGGAACGCCCTGGTGTCTACCGACTGGGTCGGCAGGCTGTCGAGGAGCGGGAGGAGCTCCTGGGTATCGATCACGTCGGACGCTCCGCCGAAGCCGGGGCCTTCCTCGGGCTTGTGCGGATACTCCTCGAGCGTACCGAGCATGTCGACGAAGTCATCCCGGTACTTGCCGAGCGACGAGTCGCGCGGCAGCACCGCGAACGCCGGCGTCGTATGCAGCACGCCCGCGGCGTCGGCGATCGGGGCGATGATGATCCCCGCCGCCGGAAAGAGCCCGCTCACCTGGTCGCGGAAGATCTTGGCGAGCGCGGTGCCCTTGAGCCGTTCGGGGGGCGTCGCGGCGGCCTTGTCCACGGGACGAAACACGAACTCGGTCCCGATCGGCGTCGCGAGTCGAAGGTTCTTCGTCTGGTGGCCGCCGCCCTCCTTCAGTGGTTTGAGGCCGCCGGCATAGGTGTCGAGATCCACGACCGGGACGCGCAAGGGAGTCGTCCAGAGATCACGATACGTGTCGCCGAGGAAGAAGCGCTTGAACCCGGTGGACGCGTAACGGGGGCTCGCCGCGATCGTCACGCTGTCGCGGCTCACGATACGGGGAGGCGGCGGCTGCCGAGGCTCGCGGGACTGCGCGGCGGCGAGTGACGGGCGTGCCACCATGACGCCGAGCACGACCGCCAGCCTAACGAGCGTCGCGCGTCGGATGCGGCGCATCGTCAGGGCCATGGGTAGAGCGTGATCACCGCAGGACGATGCTTCGCCTCGTCACCGATGATCAGGATGCTGTCTTTCGTGATCGCGACGGACTCGGGCTGATCGTGGTCACCGGGGAGCTTGTGAGCGAACACCACCTGCCCGCCCGGAGTGATCCCCACGATCACCTTCTCGTTGGCGATCAGCACGTAGTTCCCCGTGAGCGGATCGACTGCGATGTCCGACGGATGCAGCTCCTTCTCGCCGATCGATTTGAGAATGTCCTTCAGCGGGACGGTCAGGCGCGACAGCCGTTTGTCACTCCCATCGAGCCTCCAGCGGTAGATGACCAGGTGATCGCGGAGGTTCTTCGTCCCGACGTTCTTGCACGCGAGCAGCAGCGAGTTGAGGGTGGAGTCGAACGCGAGCCCCTCGAACTCGCACTCCTTGCCGAGTCGTGTATCGTGCGTCGTGTAGTCGACGCGCTCGCCGTTCGCACCCTCGCGAAACTCGTACAGCGTGCCGTTGCTGGCGAGCAGGAACACGAACCCGTCGGCGATGGTGATCGCTTCGAGGTCGGCTTTGATGGTCGGGTGTCCCACGACGAACTGTTTGGTGACGATGCCGCGACGATAGTCGATCTCCGAGATCTGGCCATGTTCGTCACCGTGGGCGAGCAGCCGGCCGTCGCGCGTGAGCGCAATGCCCGATAGCTCGTCGAGGTCCCGTGGCATGACCCAGCGCGCGACGGCCTTCCGCTCGGTGGTGTCTCGTGTGGTCGTGTCGCGTCGGCTGAGCGACTGTTCCAGTCGGGTCTCGCGCTGCGCGAGCGTCGTGCTGTCGGCGCGTGCCTCCCTGGCCACTGCGTCTGTCTGCCGACACGCGCCCGCGGCTATGCACGTGACGAGCGCGGCGGCTGCAATGCCTCTTGGAGTCATCCCGACGTCTTCGCGGTTTCGGCTTCCAGCTCCTGCTCCTCGAGCGCCTCGCTCAACTCGAGGTCGCACGCGATCAGCTTGCTGCCGACCACCGAGCGAATTTCCGTCATCAGCGTGTCGCCCGGCATCGACTTCCGGAGCTTGACGAGGTACGACAGCTCGGACGGCTTGCCTTCGCTGGTCACGACCTCATCGAGCATCCACCGCTTCGTGAAGCGTTCCAGCACTTCTTCGATGCCGGGCTGAACCGCGGCAGGCTCTTCGGACGTGAACGTAACAAGGGCGTTGAACCGCGGCTTCTTCTTGCCGGAGATGCGCCTAACGCGGTTGAACCGCTCGGCGAGCGCGTCGACCTTCTGCGGCGTGAGCGCGAGCACGATGTCGTGATCGTGCACCTGACCGCTGCCATTCCCGTTCGAGTGGCCGTTGCTTTCCGCCAGCAGCTTGAGCGGTTCGGCCCAATGCTGTTGTCCGGCGGTCGTCACCAGCGCGTTACGGCCGAAGTCGGAGCGCCAGATGAAGAGCATGACGAGGTTGAAGATGACGGACGCGACCGCTCCGACCGTGATCACCTGCACGCCCGCGGCAAACCCGATGCCGATCGCGAGGAAGATGAAGACGGTGTCGCGCGTGTCGCGGAGCGTCGTGCGGAACCGCACGGCAGCCACGACGCCCGCGAGGCTGAACGCCAGCGCGAGGCTGTTCCGAACGATGAGGATCACGGCCGCGACGACGATCGGCAGCAAGATCAGTGTCTCGACCACCGACTGGTTGTGCCGCTTCGTACGACGCGCGGACATGTAGACCCATGTCACCGGCAGCATCAGGAGCAGCGTCACGACCATGGACAGGCTGGTCGTGATGGCGAGCTGAAGGCTCGAGGGCAGCTTGGCGGCCGGTGACTCGAACTGGCTGGAGGTCAGCCCGTCCTGAAGGATCTGCGGGGCCGCAGTCAGCTCCTCCAGACGCTCGCCGGAGGCGATCTGACCGATGATGGGGAAGAAGTAGAGCAGGGCGGCAAACACGCCGCCGAGGATCACGTAATACGCGAGCAGCCGTCGGATAGGCCGATCGGATCCGAGGGTGACGGTGTCGATTACCTTCTTGAATGACAAGCTCATAGGTCTCCGTGTGGCGCGGTGTTTACCGCACACTTCGGTCTGCCATATGGCAAGGGGTAGGCCAACAGCCCAACGTGCTCCGCCAAGGCAAGACGTTGATTGCGCTGAACCGCCCGGCCAAGTTCAACCGTTCGCGCCGCCGAAGGCGCCACGAGACCGCATTTTTCCGACCCCGGGAGTCTCAATGCCGTCGCTCAATCGGCGAGAGTTGATCGGGACGCTCATGGCCGGCGCCGCATGGGGTGTTACCGGTTGCCGCGACACGGGAACCCGCGACGCGAACGCGGCGCCGACAGGCACGAAACCGATCACGCTGCCTAACGGTGACGTCGATTGGCGCGCGGTGAGAGCGCTCTTCCCGCTCTCGAAGGACCTGATCCATCTCTCGACCTTTCTCTTCGTGTCACAGCCGAAGCCGGTCGCGGAAGTGGTCGAGCGCTATCGGAAGCTCATCGACGCGGACACGTTGTGGATCGAACGCGCGGCATTCGCCGAGTCCGAAGGCCATCCGTTCTCGGTGATGAAGCGTTCGCTCGCCGACTACATCGGCGGCTCACCCGACGAGTTGTGCCTGACGTCGAACGCGACGCAGGCACTCGCGATGGCCTATCACGGCCTTCGCATCAGGAAGGATCAGGAGATCCTGACGACCGAGCACGATCACTACTCGCAGCACGAGTCGATCCGGTTTGCCGCTGAGCGCTCGGGCTGTGGGGTCCGGTACGTCTCGCTGTACGACGATGGCGCGAAGGCGAACGCGGCGGAGATGGTGTCTCGTCTCGAACGCGCGATCACGCCGCAGACGCGCGCGGTCGGCGTGACGTGGGTGCACTCGTGTACCGGCGTAAAGCTCCCGATCCCCCCGATCGCTGAAGCCGTGGCGCGCGCGAATCGTGACCGCGCCGGTGCCGACCGATGCCTGCTCATCGTGGATGGCACGCACGGCTTCGGGAATCAGGACGTGGACGTCGCGAAACTGGGCGCCGACTTTTTCGCGACCAGCACGCACAAGTGGCTGTTCGGACCGCGCGGCACCGGATTCCTCTGGGGCAGGACCGACCTGTGGCCCGAGATGCGTCCGACGATCCCGACGTTCGATCCCGAGGCGCCCGAAACGTGGGCGGCGTGGATGAACCGTCAGCCCCTGCCGCCGACGAAAGCCACGTTCGTGTCGCCGGGCGGCTTTCTCGCGTTCGAGAACTTGTTAGGCGTGAAGGCCGCGGTCGAGCTGCACCGATCGATCGGCCGCCACCGGATCGCGGCGCGCATCCGCGACCTCAACGGCGCGTTTCGCGACGGCGCCGCGAAGATCCCCGGCGTGACGTTGCACACCCCGATCGATCCCGAGGTGTCTGGCGGGATCTCGTGCTACGAGGTGCGCGGGCGCAAGGTAGACGAGGTGGTCGAGCGCCTGAACAAGAAGAACATCCGGACCACGAGCTCGCCCTACAAGGTGTCGTACGCGAGAGTGGGCGCGGGCATCGTGAACTTTCCCGAGGAGATCGAAACGGTGCTGCGAGAGATTCGAGCGCTCACGGGGACGAAGGTTGCCTAGTCCCCAGTCCCCGTTTTGTCGTCCGTAATCGGTCCCGTCTCGATCCCGTTCTCGGCAGCGCGCCGGCGGACCTCCGCCAGCAGTGTGATCAGATACTTCTCCACCCACTCCTCATCTTCGTATTCGACGAGCGGGCGGGCATGAACAGCGGTCGACCCCACCCCGTTCTGGTGGCCGGTCACGAACCCAAGTGGGTCGCCGCCATTCATCACGTGGGCGTTGAGCACGTGCAGCGCATCGGGGTCATCGGCCCAGACGAACTCGGTTCGGTGGTCGAACCCTACCACGAGAGCGGCGTGCGAGCGGTCCTCGGCGGCCTCATGCAGCTCCGCGACGAGGTCAGCGGTCGTGCGGCGAGCGGGCGACGACATGGCGTCCTCCTGGTCAGGGAGTGGGTAAGGGAGCTTGCAGGAAGGAGCGATCGCCGGTTCGCCCCGATTGCCCTTACCGTACCACACCGCGTCCAGACCGCCCGCGCCGGCGCGAGGCGGGTCACACGATTTCGGTGAGTCGCATCTCGACGTTAGTCACCGGACACGACTCTTGGAAGACCATCCGTCGGTTCAGGCCGTCACACGCTGGTCACGGCACCCGGTGCCCAGCCGGTTATGGGTGCCTTTGGTTTACTGACGGCCGCCCGGTTTTCGTTGACACGCGACTTCGCTTCTCACCACATTCGTCCTTCCTTCCGCAAGGAGCTACGGGTGGAGGACAAACCGGGCGTCACCCGAGAGCTGCGATCCCTCGCGCAGTCGAACATGGCCGCCGAGGCCAGGAGTCGGCGCCGCACGATAGCGATGGTGGTGGCCGCTGTGCTCGCGGTCTGCGTCTGGGCCGTCGTGCACTGGCTCCTGTAGCCCCGCCGCGGGGCCACAGGTCAGGGCACTACTTTTGTCGTCGACCGCTTCTTCATCAGGGCTTCGATCTCGTCGATTTCCCGTGGCGCATTGCTGACGCGCTCCAGGCCCTTGTCGGTGATGATGTAGCTGTCCTCGATGCGGACGCCCGTGTTCTGGTAGCGAGCCACTGCCTCCTTCACCTTCGCCTTGAACGCGCGGTTCTTCGGCGTATCGCCCAGCGCGTCGAGCATCGCCTGGCTCACGTAGATGCCCGGTTCGATCGTGAAGGCGTCGCCTTCCTTGAAGGTCTTGTCACCGTAGTAGTACTGCGCCGGGTCGTGCACGGCGAGGCCGATCCCGTGCCCCAGGCCGTGGATCATCCAGAAGTACGTCTGGGTGCACGTCACCGGCGTGGCCGTGCAGTTGACCTTCCACGGCGGATCGAACGTCGCCGTCTCCGATTCGGCGAGGCCTAACGCAACAAGACCTTTTGCACGGACGGCGATGGACGAATCCGACGCTGCCTTCGCCGACATGCCCGGCTTCGAGTTCCTCTCGGCCGCCGCCTGGGCGTCACGGACGATCTGGTAGATCTTCTTCTGGTCGTCCGTATAGGTACCGCTCACCGGAATCGTGCGGGTGACATCGGCGGCGTAGCCCTCGTACTGCGTCGCCGCGTCGATGACGACGACGTCGCCCGGCTTCGCCGGCGCGCGGTCCTTCATGTAGTGGAGCTGTGTGCCATTCGCGCCCGCACCGACGATGGAACCGTACGCCGGGCGTTCACCCCCCAGGCGTGCGAACGTGTACTCGACGACGGCCTGCAGCTCGTACTCGTGTGCCGGCTCCGGTGCGAGCATGGCGGCCCGGTGCCCTTCGGCGCTGATCTCACCCGCCTTGCGAAGGAGCGCGAGCTCGGCGGGGGATTTCTTGGCGCGCAGCTGATCGACGATGTCGTGGGCGTCCTTGATGGTAAGGCCCGCGTGTCTTGCCGCGATCGCCTTCATGAACGAGCGGCCGCGCGTCAGCGAGTCCTGCGCGGCGAAGTCGGCGTCACCGAAGTCGGCGAGGGTGTAGAACGTTGGCGCCGGCTTAAGGCTCGCGAGCGAGTCGACGAAGGCGCCCAGTGCGGAGAATGGGCGAGCCTTGACGCCTAACGAACGCTCGACGGACGCCGAGTCGGGGCGGCGGCCGTAGTAGAATGCGGTGCGCGGGTCGATCGGCGAGAGGAAGAACGTGGTTGTCGGCTTGCCGCCCTTCGCGACGAGCACCATGGCGGCGTCGGGCTCGTCGAAGTTCGTCAGGTAATGGAACGCCGGGATCTGGTAGAAGGGCCCGAAGTCGGTCACGGGCGTTCTCCCGCCGAAGGCGACGACGACACCGTCGCCAATGCGGGCGGCGAGGGCGTCGCGGCGCGCGCCGTACTCCGACGCTGGTATCTGGCCGTGCACGCGAACCGACGACGCGGACAGGGAGGCGACCGCGGCAAGCACGACGACGGTGCGCCGAGAGAGCGAAGGCCGGGTGAACACGGATCCTCGTGGGAACGTGGGATGATTCGCTCGACAGGCTGGCGGCGAATCGTTAAAAGATGCGGGCCGCTCAGGCCAATGTCACCGGCCAGTTTTCGCGCTCGAACCGCCGGGTCTTGCTGCCGTTCCGGGAGCGTGCCAAGGTTCCCGAGCCGTACGACCGACCCACCGCCGTCCCTAAATCCGGAGAGCCTCATGCGTGCGAGCCGTGTGCTCACGCTCGTTCTCGCCGTGGCCATGAACAGCCCCATGGCCGCGGTCGCGCAGCAGAATGCTGCTGCTGACACCTCGAAGAAGACCGCTCCAAACACCGAGCTCCCGATCATCCCCACGCGACGGACCACCTTCACGACGGACGAAGGCACGTGGCTGTCGCTCGACGTCTCGCCCGACGGGAAGACGATCGTCTTCGACCTCATGGGTGATCTGTACACGCTGCCGATCGCGGGCGGAAAGGCTAGCCGCATCACGAGCGGCACGGGCTTCGACGGGCAGCCCCGCTTCTCGCCCGACGGCAAAACCATCGTGTTCGTGAGCGACCGCAGCGGCTACGAGAGCCTCTGGGTCGTCGACGTAGCCGGCGGGGAGCCGCGTGCGATCACGAAGGACAAGGACTCCCAGTACATCTCGCCCACCTGGACACCCGATGGCCAATACATCGTCGTGTCGCGGACGAAGACCGGTATTCTCGGGAGCACGTACGACCTGGTCATGGTCAACAAGGACGGTGGCACGGGGCTCCAGCTCACCGGGCCCGGTACCGGTGACACCCCGAGCGGACCGCCGAACCCGCTCGTGCCACCACCCTACAACAACTACCTCGGGGCGGTGGTGTCACCTGACGGACGGTACATCTACGCGAGCATAAAGCGCGGTGGCTTCAAGTACGATCAGATGCTCGACGACCGTTGGCAGCTCGGCGTGTACGACCGGAACACCGGCAAGACCTACCTGCGCACGGCCAATCTCGGTGGCGGTATGCGGCCAGAGATCAGCCCCGATGGGAAATGGCTCGCCTACGGCTCCCGGATCGACGCGGGAACCGGCTTGCGGCTCCGCGAGCTCGCCAGCGGTGATGAGACCTGGCTCGCGCGCGACATCCAGCGCGACGATTCCGAGTCGCGCTTCACGCGCGACCTTCTGCCCGGCTACGCCTGGATGCCCGATTCGCGTGCGGTGGTCATCACCTACGGCGGCAAGCTCTGGCGACTGGCGCTGCCTAACGGCACCGCGACCGCGATTCCGTTCTCCGCGGACGTCGAGATCGACATGGGGCCGCTCGTGAAGTTCGAGTACCCGATGGACGACTCCGTCCTCAACGTCAAACAAATTCGCAACGCGCGTCCCTCGCCCGATGCCAAGCGGTTGGTGTTCTCGGCCCTCGACAAGCTCTGGGTCATGGACTTGCCGACCGGGCGTCCGCGCCGGCTCACCAACGGCACCGCCGGCGAGCACTCACCGGCATGGTCGCCCGACGGGCGCTACGTCGCCTACGTCACCTGGAACGAGGAAGGCGGCGATGTCTGGCGCGTCAGTATGGCAGCGCCTAACGCGCGACCGGAACGGCTCTCCCGACAGACCGCGTTCTACGAGGACCTCAACTACGATCCCACCGGCCGGCGCATTGTCGTCATCCGGGGCCCGCGCGAGGAACGCATCGAGAAGACGAGCGAGTTCTCGGGACCGGGCCCGCAGGTGAAGGAGCTGGTATGGCTCCCCGCGGCCGGTGGCGATGTCACGCAGATCGCGCCCGTCAACTCCTACGGCCGGCCGCATTTCACGCGCGACTCGACCCGCGTGTACATCTACGACCCGGTGGATGGCGTGGTGTCCATGCGATGGGACGGCACCGACCGCCGGGCGCACATCAAAGTCACGGGCTACACGGATCCGCTCCAGGGGCCGATGGCGCGCCCCGGGCCGGCGAACGAGGTGATCCTCAGCCCAGATGGCGGTCAGGCGTTCGCCGACGTCGACAACAAGCTCTACGTGGTTTCCGTCCCCGTGGCCGGCGGCGCGACGCCGACCGTCTCGATCTCGACTCCTGCCGCGGCGCCGGTGCCGGTTCGCAGGCTCTCACGCGTCGGTGGCGATTTCCTCGGCTGGGCGAACGATGGGAAATCGCTCTACTGGTCGTTAGGCCACAGTTATTTCACGTACGACCTCGCGACCGCCTCACGCGCGATCGCGGATTCGACACGAAAAGCCGACAGCCTCACCCGCGCCGGCGCCAAGCCCGACACATCCGCTGCGGCGAAGAAACCCGCCTACGCGCCAACACGGCACGACGTCTCGATCGCGGTGCCGCGCGATCGACCCACCGGGGTGATCGCGCTTCGTAACGCACGCATCGTGACCATGAAAGGGAACGACGTCATCGAGCGCGGCGACATCGTCGTCACGAACAATCGCATCACCGCCGTTGGTCCGGCGGGGAGTGTCACCATTCCAGCTGGCGCGCGCTCGTTCGACGTGAGTGGCACGACGATCGTGCCCGGCTGGGTCGACATCCACGCGCACATGTGGCCGTCGTGGGGCATCCACAAGACGCAGGTCTACGAGTACCTCGCCAACCTCGCGTACGGTGTGACGACCACGCGCGATCCGCAGACCTCGACCACGGACGTCCTGACGTACGGCGATCTCGTCGAGACAGGCGACATGATCGGCCCGCGCATTCTCACGACCGGCCCCGGTGTCTTCTGGACCGACGAGATCGCGAGCGCCGACGACGCGCGCGAGGTGCTCACGCGCTACTCCGACTTCTATCAGACGCACACGCTGAAGCAGTACATGGCCGGGCAGCGGGCGATCCGGCAGTGGATTCTCATCGCCGCGAAGGAGCAGAACATCACGCCGACGCTCGAGGGAGGCCTGGACTTCAAGAAGAACATGACGGAGGCGATGGACGGCTACGCGGGCATCGAGCACACGCTGCCGATCACTCCACTCTACAAGGATGCGGTTCAGCTCTTCGCCAAGAGCGGCACCACGTACACGCCGACGCTGATAGTGCAGTATGGCGGGCCGATGGCGGAGAACTACTGGTACACGCATTACGACATCCATGCCGACGAGAAGCTCGCGCGCTTCACGCCGCACGCCGAGATCGATCGCCGCGCGCTGCGACGTTCATCCTGGTTCGCGGAGAGCCAATACAGCTTCAAGCAATACGCCGAGCAGCTCAAGAAGATCGTGGAGGCTGGCGGACGCGTGGGACTCGGTGGCCACGGCCAGCTGCAGGGGCTCGGCGTGCACTGGGAGCTGTGGAACATCGCCAGCGGCGGAATGGCGAACCACGATGTGCTGCGCGTCGGCACGATCTACGGTGCGGAGGCGATCGGGGTGGGGAAGGACCTCGGATCGCTCGAGGTCGGAAAGCTCGCCGACCTTCAGGTGCTCGACCGGAACCCGCTCGAGAACATCCGCAACACGAATTCGCTGCGCTACGTGATGAAGAACGGCCGGTTGTACGATGCGAACACCCTGCAGGAGATCGCGCCGCGCACCAAGCCACTCGACAAGATGTGGTGGATGGTGGCGCCGTAGGCTTCCGTGAATCTGAGTGACATCGTCAACACATCGACGGTCGTCGCGTCGACGAGCAGCCGCGGGAAGAAGGTCGAGCTGCTCGCCGACGTGCTGCGGCGCCTTGCTCCGAACGAGGTACCGATTGCCATTGGCTTTCTCACCGGTTGGCCGCGCCAGGGCAAGCTCGGGATTGGCTGGGCGACGCTCGACGCGGCGCGCCCGCCTAACGCAGCAGAGGCGGCGACGCTGACCGTCGCCGAGGTCGACCAGGCTTTCACCGCGCTCAAGTCGGTGAAGGGCAGCAATTCCGCCGCTCAGCGCCGCCGCCTGCTGGGCGACCTCATGGCGCGAGCGACATCCGCGGAACAGCAATTCCTCTTCGCGCTGGGCGTCGGCGAAGTGCGGCAGGGCGCGCTGGAAGGCGTGATGACGGAAGCGGTCGCCAAGGCGGCCAACCTCCCGGCCGACCGCGTGCGGCGTGCTGCCATGCTCGCCGGCGACCTCGGTGCGGTGGCCGAGGCGGTGCTCGCCGAAGGCGAAGCAGGCCTTTCGCACTGGTCGCTCCAGATCTTCCGGCCGGTGCAGCCCATGCTCGCCGATTCGGCGCCTAACGTCTTGGAGGCGCTGCAGGAATTCGGCGACGGCGTGGCGGCGGCGCTAGAGTGGAAGCTCGATGGCGCACGCATCCAGGTGCACAAGCAGGGCGACCGCGTCGCCATTTACACCCGGAGCCTGAACGACGTCACGCCTGCCGTCCCCGAGGTGACCGAGGCGGTGCGTGCGTTCCCAGCCGAGGAGCTCATCCTCGACGGTGAGGTCATCGCGCTCGACGCGGCTGAGCGTCCGCTCCCGTTTCAGGTCACGATGCGCCGCTTCGGTCGGCGGCTGGACGTCGACGCGCTGAGGGCACAGTTACCGGTCGCGCCGTTCTTCTTCGACATTCTGCGGCTCGATGGCGACGATCTGCTCGACCTGCAGCTGCATCAGCGCCTAACGCGGCTCGACGCCATCGTACCGGTGTCCATGCGCGTGCCGCGAACGGTGACCGCCGACGTCGAGGAGGCGAAGCGGTTCGAGGCCGGTGCGCTCGAGCGCGGCCACGAGGGGCTCATGGCCAAGTCGCTCTCCGCGCCCTACGCGGCTGGACGCCGCGGCTCCGCCTGGCTCAAGGTGAAGACGGCCCGCACGCTCGACCTCGTGGTCCTCGCGGTCGAGTGGGGGTCCGGGCGACGCAAGGGTTGGCTCAGCAACATCCACCTGGGCGCCCGCGACCCCGCGAACGGGGGTTTCGTCATGCTCGGCAAGACCTTCAAGGGCATGACCGACGAGACCCTCGAGTGGCAGACGAAGGAGCTCCTCGCGCGCGAGACGCGCCGCGAGGGGCACATCGTGCACGTGAGGCCGGAGCTCGTGGTGGAGGTGGCGTTCAACGAGGTGCAGCGCAGCCCACACTACCCGGGCGGCGTCGCGCTGCGTTTCGCGCGCATCAAGGGATATCGTCACGACAAACGCGCCGAGGAGGCGGACACGATCGAGTCGGTGCTCGAGCTGGCGCCACGGCCCTGATTCGTGTGATGGGCGCCGCACGGATGGTGCTTGCGGGCGCTCCCGGAAAATCGCTTGTTATGCCATGGCTCACGCGACTCTGCCCGACGCCGCCCTCGCTTCGACGGCCGCGGGAGCAACACCCGCCGATCTGCGGCCGCTTGGCATTGGCCAGGCACTGCTCTATTTCGGGATTCCAGCCGCCGTCTTCAGTGCCAGCATCCTCGGACTCCTGCCATGGATGATCCGTCAGGGTGTGTCACCATTCGTCACGTTCAACGTGACATTTGGGGGGCCGCTCGCGCTCATGTTGGCCAGTGCGATCATCGCATATCGGCTCGAGGGGAGGCCGTGGTCGATGAGCGCATTCCGCGAGCGCATGCGTCTCGGTCGGTTCGACTGGCGGCTTGGCGTGTGGGGCCTCGCGATCGGTGCGTTCTCCGCGTTCGGGGATCCGCTCATCCGCGCGGTGATCCGTCCGCTGGAGAAGGTGCAGCTCTATACCGCGCCGCCGGAGTTCACGGCGCTCATGGGGTCAGTGGTGGCGGGCGGCAAGAACTTTCTCGGCGTGCCTATGGCCGGGAACTGGTGGCTCCTCGTGTGGGGAGTCTGCTGCCTCATCATCCTCAACATCTTCGGTGAGGAGCTCTGGTGGCGCGGCTACATCCTGCCGCGTCAGGAGCTTGCGAACGGGCGCTGGGCCTGGGTCGTGAATGGGGTGCTGTGGGCCGCATTTCACATCTTCTACCACACGACGCTGTTCAGTTTCGCCTCGTACGTTCCCGGCACCTGCGCGCTCGCGTATGTAGCGCAGCGCACGCGGAGCACGTGGCCGGGGGTGATCGGTCATACGATCACCAATATCATGTTCCTCGTGGTCCTGGTCCGCGGGGTCACTAGTCTATAGTCGTTAGTCGTCAGCTACCGACTAACGACTTCCGACTACCGACTAATTTGCCCGCCTCTCGGATCCAGAACACCGCACTCGCGGCCCCCGCGCAGCGCGCCCAGTCCATCGGCCCGAGCGCCACGGTCCCGAACGCGCGCTGCATGGCTGGCAGGTAGAGCACGACGCACTGCAGGACGACCGAGAGCGCGATCGACAGCCACAGCCAGCGGTTCGTGAAGAGCTGAGAGAACGCGCTGCGCACGTCCGAACGCGCGTTGAAGGCGTTGAATAGCTGCGCGAGCACCAGCGTCGTGAACGCCATTGTTCGGGCGTACGGCATCGTGCCGCTTCCTTCAATGAATCCGCCCGGCAGCGAGGCGTCGAGGACAAGCAGAGTACTCGCCGCGATCACCGC
>Ga0307406_10000842_pt1 | contig 17241 bp, 10 predicted proteins | sample 322Cmetagenome_3_FD_203706 | JGI IMG/M metagenome (GOLD analysis project Ga0307406, IMG submission 203706) | Maize rhizosphere microbial communities from greenhouse at UC Davis, California, United States - 322HYB-C-2 | ecosystem: Host-associated > Plants > Roots > Rhizosphere > Soil | place...
TGTAGCGGCCTGCGGCATCGTTATCGATCACCGTCAGACCAATGAGTTCGATGCCGCCGTTGGCATCCATCTCGTAGAGCGCGGAGAAGTCAGTCACACGCTCGAGCCATGGCTCGATGACCACACCGCCGTGCGCCGCGATGGTATTGCGCAACCAATTCCGCGTCGCTTCTACAGGACTATCGCGATTGATCCGCTTGTGGCCCTGACCCGCACGAGAGAACAGCGCCTTCGCGAGGATCTGCGTTTCGTCGAGGCCAGCATCGATTGCTTCCCACACCTCATCGGCATCACGGAAAATTTTCCCCGTCTCCGGTAAACCTAGTACTTCCTCCAGCCGGATCCCGATTTCCTTCGAAAGCCATTCCTTTGGCAGCGGCTCCCGCCACTGCCATGGAACATTCGGAGAAACGTCGCCCGCCAGATCCTTGAAGAGCGCACTCGCATCCGGCGACCACGCCCACGGACGCAAGCCGCCGAGCTTGCGACCTTGCAACTCTTCCACGGAGGCGATCTCCGGCAGCTCGAAGCCCGCTTTCTTCAGTGATGCGAGATGCTCGCGCGAGGGCGGCTTGCGCAGCACGGCCACATCATCCTTGCGACACCAGCCGGCAATCAGCATCTCCAGGTCCTCCTCCAGCGTCACTGCCGTCTTGTCCGGCTGATAGCGGCCGGGCATGGCGTGGCCTTCGGCATTCGGATTGAACCAATGCACCACCGGCGTGCGGCCGCGCGACTGCTCACACACCTCGAGGTGGCGGATGAAGTCATCGTCCAGGCCGGCGAGCTTCCGCCCCTCGGCATTGAATGGCGCCACGCCTTTCGCACGCGCCGCGGTCAGTGGGAATACCAGCGACTTCCGGAATGCGTCCCAGTCGCTGCTGCCGCGCTCCTTCCAATGGCGGAACCATTTCACGCCATGACCCACGTGGCCGATCTCGTCCTGATAGATCTTCTCCAGCACCGCCGCCGTCGCGGTATCGCCGGCCTGGCGGAAGAGTCCGGCGTAGTGCTTCGAGAAATCGAGATTGGCTTGCTCGAAGGTCAGGTTCAGCCGGGTGACGAAATCCATCGGCGTCTCCATCGGCGCGACGATCCGCCAGAAGTAATCATTCACCGGCAGCTCGCCGAAGGCGATGCCACACTCCTTCATGCGGCGCACATACATCAGCGCATGCATCTGCTCCTCACGCATCGCCTCGTAGACCCCGGCGCGGTATTCCTTCGGCGCGTCGGGGAATTTCAAGAGCACCAGCGCCATCAGCTCCGCGGCAAGCAGTTCGTGGTTCGCCAGGAAATGCAGCATCACGCCGCGCTCGCGGTCGTCATCCAGACGGTGGATGCCGGGAAATTCGACGCGCACCCCTTTCGCGTGAATCCGCAACTCCGGCGGCCTGCCGGGGGAGTCCGGCGTGGCGATGGCCGCCCCGGGTGCAGTGTCGCTCGCCTGTTTCGGGGCAAGCGCGAGCTTCTCCTCGAGCGTTTGCGCGAAGAGCACGCGCTCGGCGGCTTCCCTGATCTGCACGCCGGAGACGATGCCTGATCGCGTGGCGGGGCAAAGCCCGAATCAATCACGCACAATTGTGGCTTGCGAGTATCCCGATGCCCCTGTTTCCTCAGGATCGATGATATCAAATCGTCTCCTCCTCTGGCTCGGTGGCTCACTCTTCGCCTGCACCGGCACCATCTCTTGCAACCGGACCTCCAGCGCGGATATGGCAGCCGCAGAGCTGAAGCTTTCCGACAAGGAGGTGCAGATCGAAGACCTCAAGAGTGAGGTTGAGAAACTCAAGGCCGCGGCGGAAGACACAAGGAAAGACGAAAAGAAAGCCGACGCCACGCTCCAGGAACTCAAGGACGCGCGTAGGGAAAACGAAACGCTGAAGGACGAGGCGGAGGATCTTCGCAAGGAGATCGAGAAGCTGAAGGACCAGGTCACCGCGAAGATCCGCTCCCGCGCCATCGGCGAGAAGCACGAGCGGATTGCGGCTCCGAACGGAAAGACCTATCTCCAGGTCGTCATTCGAAAAGTGGACGATGAAGGGGTGTCCATCGCCCACGAAGGCGGCTTTTCCACTCTGAACGAGGACACTGCCCCTGCCACTTGGGTCGAGCGTTTCCGCCTTGGCACCCGCAAACCCGAGCCACCACCTCCGGGCGACACCGGCGAAGAAGAAGCAGCCGTCGCTGCCACCGCAGGTTCTTCTCCTCCTGCCAAGAAAGGCGGCAAGGAGGACAAATACGCCGCCGTCCGCGCCAAGCTGCCCGGGGTGCTTTTCATTGAAGGTGAAAAGAGCAAGGGCAGTGGCTTCCTCGCCGCACGAGACGGCAGCCTTTGGCTCTACACCGCTGCCCACGTGCTTACCGGCGGCAAGGACCTCACCATGCGGAACTCCGATGGTGCCAAGTTGGCGGGCCTCGGGAAATGCGAGATCGCCGAAGATTGCGATCTCGCCCGCATCGAAGTCAGCGTGAAGCCGGAACTCGCCCTTAGCGTGGTGAAACCGCGCGGAATCCAGGTCGGCCAGAACATCGTGGCTGTGGGAAACAGCGGCGGCTCGGGCGTGCTCCCGCTGCTGAATGGCCAGATCAACGCGCTCGGCCCCAAGGAAATCGAGGTCACCGCCGGGGTGATCGAGGGCAATAGCGGCGGCCCGGTAATGCTCGCCGAAACCGGCGAAGTCATCGGCGTCGTCTGCCGTGCCGAGGTAGGGCGGACGGATGTGTGGTCGGCCGATACGAATTTCTCAAAGGTTCGCCGCTTCGCCACGCGCATCGATCGCCAGGTTCCATGGCGTGCCACCTCCTTGGAAAGCTTGCAGACGGAGAACCAGCGGATAGCCACCTTCGACTCGCGCACCCGCCTCGTATTCGCGATGGCCGCGCTCGAGCCAGGTCAGAATGGCCTGCGGCTGGACATGCAAATCGGCGGCGGCAAGGGACAGACGATCATGGCGATCTTCATGCAGCACAGGAACCTCGCTCCGGTGCAGCGCCTGATCCAGATGAACAAGCAACTTTCGGAAAAGGCGCTTCGTTCATCCGATCGCGACTTGAGGAAACGTTTCGCCGGCTTCTACCGGGACCTGCTGAACGTGGTCGCCAACGACACGGCGGACTTCCGGCCGGTGGACTTTTCGTTCGTCAATCGCAAGGAGGCCGAGCTCTCCATCAAATGGCGCAAGGAGGCCAACCAGCTGCTCACCGCCGCGGCGAATGCGCTCGGTCGCTGAGAATGAAATCAGCGGGACGCTCTCACCTTCTCCGCCTTGAGCTGGCCGCAGCCGGCGGCGACATCGATCCCGCGGCGCTGGCGGAAGGTGCACGGGAACCCGGCATCTAACAAAATGCGCTGGAACGCGTGACCCGCCTCCGCCGCCGCGGCCGTGCCTTCGAAGCCGTGGGTCGGATTCAGCGGGATGAGGTTCACGTGGGCATCGATCCCCTTCAAGATTTCGGCCAAGCGGCGCGCCGTATCGGGCGAGTCATTCTTCCCGGCGATGAGCGTCCATTCGAAGAAGATCCGCTTGCCGGTGACCTCGCCATACTTGCGGCAGGTGGCGATGAGTTCGGCCAGCGACCACTTCTTGCTCGCGGGCACAAGCGCCGAGCGCTCCTCCTCGGTCGAGCCATGAAGGCTCACGGCGAGCCGGTAGGGCTGCCCTTCATCCGCGAGCCGCAGGATACCTGGTACGACGCCCACCGTACTAATCGAAATCCGCGACGGACCGATGCCGATCCCCCGGACGTTCGAAATGATCCCGAGCGCTTGAATGACCGAGTCGTAGTTGTGCAGCGGCTCGCCCATGCCCATTAGCACCAGATTGCGCAGGCGCTTGTCAGGCTGGGTCGCGGCGAGCACGCGGCGCGCGTGCAGCACCTGCGCCACGATTTCTCCCGGTCGCAAGTGACGGACAAAGCCCATCTGACCAGTCGCGCAGAAAACACAGCCCATCGCACAGCCAGCTTGGCTGCTGACGCAGGCAGTGTGGCGGCCATCGTAACCCATCAGCACGGTCTCGGTCGTCTGGCCGTCGCGGTGCTTGAGCAGGAACTTGCGGGTCAGCCCGTCCGAGCTGTGCGTCTCATCGACGACCACCGGCGCATCGAGGAAGAAGGTTTTCCCCTCGCCGACGTGTGCCTCCACCCACTCCTTCAGCGGCGGGGAAAAGTCACGCGAAGCGAGAGCGAGCTCATTCTCGCGCTGGACCGCCCGCCACAGCGCCTTGGCGTGATGCGGGTTCACCCCGGACGCGCGCAGCTCCGCCTCGATCGCGGGAAGCGCGAGATCGTGGAGGGACCTTGGCGTGGGCTGGTTCATGGCGCGACCCTCCATTTACCGGGTGCGGAGGGGCTTCAAGTCTCATTTTCCCGCCGGGCGGGGCGGACATCTGCTGGCGGAGGGCCGCATTCCGCATGTCTCGGCCGCTCATTCTCCTAGTGTTTGATACAACACGACACCCCTGAAGTTGTGCGGAATTCACAGTGTTTTCCTTGAGGTAGCGGCTTTTTTCAGAAAGGAATCACCTCCAGTTTCGATTACTGGAGTCCGGAACCCACCCGCCTTTCACCTCCCTTGAAAGCAACCCTACGCAACTTCACACCCTTCGTCGCGACCCTTTCTTTCCTCGCGTCGTTGGATGCCCGCACGTGGACGGATGTCCAGGGCCGGAAAATCGAAGCCGACCTCGTCTCATCGACCGACACGGATGTGACCCTGAAGCTCGCCAGCGGAAAGGATGCCACCTTGCCGCTGAGCAAGCTCTCGGCAGAGGACCAGACGTTCATCAAGGAATCGGCGGCCAATGGTAGCTCCAAGGACGGCAAGGCCGATCCCAAGCCCGCCGGCAAAGAAGGCGATGGCCTCAATTTCAGCGACCCATGGCCGCAGACGATCCGCTTTTCGGAAGATCCGCAGATCCAGGTCGTTTCGGAAGACAAGGAGCAGAAGCGCTTCATCTACGAGAGCGCCCACTACCGCTTCGTTTGCGACGTGCGCCTGTCGCAACAGGTGGTCAAGGGCTTCGCGGTGATGTTCGAGTCGACCTACCAGTACTGCCGCGCTCTGCCGCTGGGAATTTCCGGTGGCAAGTTGACGGACGGGAAATACCAGATCCTGCTTTTTGAAACGAAGGACAGCTACGTGCAGGCCGGTGGCCCGCCGACCAGCGCCGGTGTCTTCATGAGCGGCAAAAACGTGGTGATGGTCCCGCTGACCAGCCTCGGCGTCCGCCCCGTCGGCAGCGGCTACATGCTGGATCGCGACCAGGAAAGTGGCACGCTGATCCACGAGATCACCCACCAGCTGACCCCGGGACAGTACTATGCACCGGGAGCCATGGGCTGGTTCAGCGAAGGACTCGCCGAATACACAACCGCCACGCCCTATCGTGCGGGCTCCTTCAAGGTGAAGTCGAACTTCGACGACATCGTCGCCTACGCCACCGCCTACGGCAAGAAGGACAGCCGGGGTCGTGCGCTCGGCACCGAGATCAGCGCTCCCTCCTTTAAGGATTTCTGCCTGATGAGCTACGCGCAGTTCACGGGTGCCAATCCCAATTTCAACTACGGCTTCGGACTGGTCCTCACCACCTACTTCCTGCACCTCGATGGTGACGGCGATGCCAAGCGCGTGAAGGAATTCCTCAAGGCTCTCCGCGCCGGCAAGACACGGGAGGACGCGCTCAAGGTCCTGCTGGATGGTCGCACCTATGAGGAGATGGAGGAAGCGATCTCCAAGGGGTGGAAGCGCAAGGGTGTCGAAATCAAGTTCGGCAAATCAAGCATTCCCAGCGTTAGCGACAGCGACGACGAATAACGGTCAGCTGACGCGCTCGACGAACCAGAACAGTCCGGTCAGCGCGAGCGCCACGCAGCCCCAGCGGCGGAAGTGCGGCCACACGCGGCTTTCGCACCAACCGATGGTCAATAGCCAAGCGGCAGCGAGCACGATCGCCTGACCGACTTCCACGCCCAGATTGGCGGACACCAGCGTGACGAAAAAGCCTTCGCCCGGACGGATCCACGTGGAAAGCGTGCCGGCGAAGCCAAGCCCGTGGACCAGCCCGAAGGCGAATACGATCCACAAGCGCCATGGCTTCGCCTCGCGGATGAACAAGTTCTCCACCGCGAGCGCGGCAATGCTCAGGGCGATCAATGGCTCAACGATTGTCGCCGGAACGGTCACATGGCCGGCTGCCGCCAAGCCCAGCGTGATCGTGTGCGCGGCGGTAAATGCGAGCGATTGTGAGAGGAGCGGCTTCCAATGCCGCTGGAGCAAGAAGATGCCGAGCACGAACAGGATGTGATCGAAGCCACGCGGTACCACATGGACCACGCCTTGCTGAAATGCGACCACCACCGGCGAATGGCCTTCGGCCGGCTTCTCGCCGGAGCCTTCTTTCAAGACGGCCTCCGCTCCCGGCACCACTGTTAGATAAGTCGCCTCGCCGGTGCCGGGGAACTTCACCACCAGATCGGGATGGCCCCCTCCCGCCATGGCGATCGTGACCTTGCCCGATATGGTCGCGAGCGGCCGCAGCCGCACATGGAAGTAGGCGCCGTCATTCAGCAGCGAGGGGAACTTCGGCGGAGTCGAATCGAAGTCAGGGAAACTCAACTGCCACCCGATCTTCTCTCCCCCCGAGCGCAACGTGAGCGACTCCTCCAAGTAGCGCTTCGCCTCCGCGATGAGGCGCTTCTGGTCGGCGGCTGGCAACGCAACGAGCCAATCGCGCGTGGGCTGCGGAGCCTCGGCATCATCGCGCGTAACCGGATCCGCGTAACCGGCATCGAAGAGAATCTCCAGCTCCCACGTCTCGCCGGCATCGTGGAACTCTCCGTAGAGTTGCTTCACCACGTGCGCCCCGAGCGGCTGAAGCAGGCCGAGCAATAGCAACGCGATCCAGATTCCTGTAATACGCCGGAACAGCGGGGATATCTTTGGCAGCGGATGCATCAGCGTGGATAGATCACGTGCGACTCCCGCGGATCATCAAGACAGATTTCTCCATTTGGTCATGCTTTCCGTGGTTCATACGGCGGCTTTTCCTAGAAGATCCTACATTTGACGGCGTAAATCGCTGTCGCACCTCGTCACTCATGAAGCCCATTCTTTCTCTCGCGCTGGTCACTGCCGCTTCGGCGGGGCCCTTGGAAATCCGCTACGATGCGCCCGCCAAGGCTTGGGAGAACGGCGCGCAGCCGGTCGGCAACGGACGCATCGGTGCGATGGTCTTCGGCGATCCCTCTCGCGAGCGCATCCAGTTCAATGACATCACGCTGTGGACCGGCGGCGAGAATCTCTCCGGCGGCTATGACGTTGAGAAGTTCGGCAGCTACCAGAATTTCGGCGACCTGTTCATTGAGCTGGATGGTGCCGGTGGAGCCCATCCGCCCGGCATCTGCACCAGTGGGCATGTCTCTTATAACTCCAATCAAAACGCGGATGCCGCGGGCGATGGCAATGCTAGCACCAAGTGGTGCGTCGAACCGAAGGGCAAGGACGTGGTCTGGCAGATCGAACTGCCGGAGCCCGAAGTGATCGACACCTACGCCTTTACGTCCGGCGACGATGTGCCGGAGCGCGATCCGCAGCAGTGGCGGCTGGAAGGCTCGAACGATGGCAAGACATGGAGTGTGCTCCACGAAATGAAGGACCAGAAACCCTTCGCGAATCGTGGCGAAACGAAACTCTTCACGCTTCCGGTGGGAGCCAAACGAGCCCCCCTCAAACACTACCGCCTGACCTTCCCGCCGAACCCCGGCGTCAGCCATTTCCAACTCGCGGAGATCACGCTCGGCAACCCGTCCACCGCACCGGAGAGTTACTCTCGCTCGCTCGATCTCTTGACCGGCGTTCACACCGTCACGTGGAAGTCGGGAGACGCGACCATCACCCGCGAGACCTTCGCCAGCCATGCGGACGATGTGATCGTGGTGAATTTCCGCTCGACCGGAAAGCTGGCAGGCAAGGTCCGGCTCGCGGGAGCGCATGGCCATACAGCCGCGGCGAATGCCGGCGCGCTCGCCTTCGCCGGCCAGCTCTCCAACAAGCTCCGCTATGCCGCCCGCGTCTCGGCGCTCACCCAGGGCGGCACGCTGGCTGCGAAGGAGAATGCGCTGGCCTTCCGCGACACCGGGGGGCTCACCTTGATCCTCTCGGCCGGCACCGACTACGCCATGGACCCGGCGAAGAAATTCCGCTCGGATGCCGACCCGGTGGAGACGACCGCCACCCAGGCGAAGGCCGCGCTTGCCCGGAAGTACGATGACCTCCGTAGCCGCCATGTCGCGGAGTTCCAGAAGCTAATGGGGCGCGTCACTCTTGATTTCGGCGCACCAAAGGACGGCGACATCAAGACCCGCCTCGAAGCCTACAAGACGGGCGCTGAAGACCCGGCACTCGAGGCGCTGATGTTCCAATACGGCCGCTACCTGCTGCTGTCGTCGTCACGGCATTCGCTGCCGGCCAACCTGCAAGGCCTGTGGAACGACAGCAACAAGCCCGCGTGGTTCGCCGACTACCATACCAACATCAACATCCAGATGAACTACTGGCAGGCCGAGCCGGCGAACCTCGCCGAATGCGCCCGCCCGCTGCATGATTGGGTGATCGCCAGCATTCCCGGCAGCCGCGAGGCCACGGTGAAGGCCTTCGGCGCGAAGACGCCCGGCTGGACCATGCGCACCTCGGTGAATCCTTTCGGCGGCAATGGCTGGGAGTGGAATCTGCCTTCCTCCGCGTGGCTCGCGCGACACTTCTGGGATCACTACGCCTTCACCGGTGATGGGCAATTCCTGGAGAAGAAAGCCTTTCCCATCTTCAGGGACGTGTCGGAGTTCTGGCTCGATCATCTGGTGGAGAAGGACGGCAAGCTGGTCGTTCCGAAGGGTTGGTCGCCGGAACACGGCCCGCGCGAGGACGGCGTCGCCCACGATCAACAGATCGTCTGGGATCTGTTCACGATCACCATCGCGGCGGCGGGGGAGATGCAAAAGAACGGCACACTTCTCACGGAAAAGACCAACCATCTGGTCAAGCGCATCGTGGAAGCGAAGCAAAAGCTCCTCGGCCCAGAGGTCGGCTCCTGGGGTCAGCTCATGGAGTGGACCACCGAGCGTCCGGACCTGGAGAAGAGCGGCCACCGCCACACCTCCCACCTCTACGCCGTGTATCCCGGCAATCAGATCAGCCTCAGCCGCACACCCGACCTCGCGAAGGCAGCGGCGCTCTCGCTCGAAACGCGCGGCACCTCCGGTGATTCGCGGCGTTCGTGGACGTGGGCATGGCGCACCGCGCTGTGGGCGCGCCTCGGCCAAGGCGACAAGGCACAGTCGATGATCCGCGGCCTGCTCACCCATAACACCCTCGACAATCTCTTCACCACTCACCCGCCCTTCCAGATCGATGGAAACCTCGGAATCACCGCCGGCATCTGCGAGATGCTGGTGCAATCGCATGCTGGTGAGGTGGCGATCCTGCCGACCTTGCCAAAGGGCTGGCCGGCGGGCTCCTACAACGGCCTGCGTGCTCGCGGCGGCTTCGAGGTGGATGTGGCGTGGCAGGACGGCAAGCTCACCGCAGCCACACTGAAGTCGGTCTTGGGGAATGAGCTGGTTCTCCGACTGCCGGGGAATCCCGCAAAGGTAACGCTCACCCGTGGCGATGGCAAAGCGGTGGAACTCTCCGCCAAGGATGGCGTGTTACGCCTCCCGACCACAAAGGGCGAGAGCTACCGCATCGCGCTGCCATGAACAAGAAAGCACCGGCCCCACGGCCGGTGCTCTGTTTAACCCAATTGATACCCAAGAAAGGACTCAGTTCTCCGCACCACTGACGCGGACGAACTTTCTCGCACCAGCGACCGGGATCGTCGCCTCCATGCGGGTGTAGTCCGCGGGCGCACCGCTTTGGTCAGCGGCCGCCGCAGGCGTGACACCACTGGCAGGCCATGGGACCTCGGTCATCGTGGTGCTTTCCTGAAGCTGATAGCTCGCACCGGCATTCCGTTGATTCCAACGAACGATGAGGTTGGAGCCAGAAGAAACGGCCTGCACTAGCGAACCATCATTCGTCACGGGCGACGTGCCGAAGAGGTATTCGTTCTCATTGGTAAATCCATCGCCATCCGGATCGTCGGTGCGGTCGCGATCATCGGGATTCGTGATCTGTGCCGCCCACGCGTTGTAGGGATTCGCCACGCCCCCGGTGATGACGAGCAAGGTGCCCGTGCCTTCCAGACGATCACTTTCATGCTGGGCTCCAGAACCCACCGGACCCCAAACGCCAGCCGCCACCTGAGTGCCCGCCAGCGTGAGCGTGTCGATGGTATCCTGCGAGGCGTGCGTGAGACGAAGGAACGCACCGTCTGCCACGGTCACATCGCTGTCATCGGCGAAGAACGGTGCTGCAACGACGAGGCGTCCGCCGCTGACGACGGTGTTGCCGGTGTAGCCGACATTCCCAGGTGTAGCCGTGGCGTTGAGCGTGACGTCGTTGCCGAAGACCTTGCTCACGTTCGCCGCGCCGGTGATCGGACCGCTGAAGATCATTGCGCTACCCGCGGCATCGAAGCTGACGTCGCCTTGAAGGGCGATCGCGCCCGTCCAAGTGCCGGTGCCATTGCCTTGGTTGTGAATCGTGCCGCCGCTTTCCACCGTGACCGGAGTCGGGATGGAAAGTGCGCCATAGGTGCCCACACGCGCGCCGCTCTTCACGAGGACGGTTCCAGTGGCACCACCCCAGGCATTCGCGGTGCTTTCCGCCCACACGGTGCCGGCGTTGATCACATAGTGGATCGGCGTGCCGCTGGCATCTCCGCGGAAACCCATGTCGCAGGTGCCCACCTTCGTCAGCGTGTGACCGTTTCCGGTGATGGTGCCGCCGGGAGCGATATCAAACCGCCCCGCGCTGCTGCCAATGGTGGCGTTACCTGTTAGAGTAAGGTTCTTCACGCTGGTGGTGGCAAACAGACCAGCCGCCGAGGAGTTCACAATCGCACCCGCACCTCCCGGCCCGCTACCTCCCAAGGTGTAGGAATGAATGGCGCCCGGAGCCTTGCCATTGAGGTCCACCTGCGCACCTGCGGCGATGCTGATGCCGGAGCTTGCACCAAACGAAGCGTTGTCCCCCATCTTCAGCACGCCCGAGTTCACGGCGATGGGACCGGTGAAGGAACTGATCGCGCCGCCAAGCGTGACAGTCCCCGTGCCATTCACGGCGAAACCGGTGCCACCGGCAAAGCCCGAGCCTTGGCCATCGATCAGCCAATCCTGCGAACCCGCGAAGGACACGGTGCCCGCCTGGATATTCCCGGTGAGAAGTACGGTGGTCACCGTACTGGAATCATCAAAGGTAACGTTGTCATTCCCCGCAAAGGCGACAGCCACATTCGAAGCATCCTTGAAATTGAGATCCGGTATGGCATTGCCCCAGTATTCCGTCTCGCCGCCGGTCCACGTGAGATTGCGCGCCACGGGCGGCGGGCCAACGCGAATGACGCCACTGCCGGAGAAGTGGACATCATCGATATTCTGGGCGGCGGAAGACGATGAACCCCAGGTGCCGGACGTGTGGACGGCGGCACCGATCCTGAGTTCATGCACGATGTCCTCAATGCCGTGCGAAAGATCGAGCACGCCATTCGTTCCGATCGTGAGCGTGCTGTCATCATTGAGGAAGGCGGTGTTCATCACCAGCGTGCCGCCGGTCACGATTGTGTTCCCCGTATAGGTAGACGCACCAGTGAGAGCCAAGGCACCATCCCCGAGCTTCTCCACGCCGCCCGAGCCGGACATCGCATTGGAGATCGTGGCGGAGCCGCCGTCGGTGTCGAATTTCAAGCCGCCTGACTGCAGATCAATGAAAGCACCTTGGAAGAAGTTGCCATTGTTCGCATGGGGGACGGCTTTCACCGTGCCGCCGTTGGCGTGGATCACATTCGCGGTCGCGCTGGCAGCCACGGAGCTGGAGCCGAGGCGAATCGAGCCGGTGGCGATGGTGCCGCCATTGAGATTCACAATACCGATGATCGTGCTCCCGGCATTGTCCCCACCGAGAATGATCCGGTCCGCATTCAAGCTGGCCGTGCCGGACATCGTCAGCGTGCCCTTGTTATTCGCGGTGTTGCCGAATTGTCCGACCGACAGCGCATACGTCGCGGCGTTGAATTGCGCGGTATCGCTCAGCGTGAGGTTGCCGCTGCCGCCGTTGTTGCCGAGGTAGATGTTCGCGGTGCCGATGCCATTGGCATTGAGGATCGCAGCCCCGGAGAGCGTGATGTTTCCCGTGCCGCCGTTTTGCGAGCCGATGCGGAACTGTGGCGAATTCGTGCTGAAGGTGCCGCCGGTCATGAGGATGCCGCCCGTGCCGCCGCTGCTGGTCCCGAGCTGGACCTGACTGGTGCCGGTGTGGCTGAAACTGCCGGAGGAAACGGTGATCGCACCATTCGCTCCGCTCGCGACGCCGATGGTGATGGCGCCGCCGCTGTAGGTGGCCGCACCGCCGGTCACATTGAAGCGCGCGTTGTTGCCATTGCTCCATGGAAAGGCCGCGGTGGAAAGGGTGCCGCCGCTGAGATTGAACGTGGGATTACGCGAACCTCCCGCTCCGCCGAAGCCGAGCGAGCTCAGGGTGAGCGCGCCGCCGGTCTGATTGAAGATGGTGGCACCGCTGGTCAGATTCAGGTTGAGGGCGTTGAGCGTGACGGTGTCGTTGAAATTGATCACCGAGCCGGTGCCATCGGAGGAGGCGGTGTCGGCCGCGCCGTTTGGGACATTGACTCCGCCGGTCCAGTTCGCGGCATCGATGTAGTTGCCGGTGGTGCCTGCGATCCAGCTGTTGCTGACGGCAAAGGCGCTGCCGCCAGCGAGGGCGAGGATGGCGGCGAGTCGCAGCAGACTCGTGCGGGTTTGAAGATGCGAGGTGGCTTTCATGGGTTCGGGATTCATGCGCCGGAAAAGGGCGCGGGTTCTTGAGGGTAGGGTCTGAGGAACTCCCCGCGGACCGCGTCTTTCAGGTGGGCCAGTGAAGACGCTTGGGCGGTCAGGGGACTGGGACCAGAGTCACGGCCCGCCCCCGACTGGCAACCGAACGGCCTTTTTGCGGCCCGTTCCCGGCCACTTTCCCGCCCTCGGCACCAAAACGGCCGGTTTTCAATCACTCGCCAGAGTGATTCCCCCCGCCCCAGGCCGATTCCGGCGCGTCAGAGGATATGCGCACTAACGGATCACTCATGCGGTGGCACTCGACGGTCTAAAGGAGTAGGAAGACCACGCCATGAGAACCACTACTTTTGCGACCGTGGGGGAGGTCAGCTTGGTCGATTGGCTCAAGCAACACACACCCCGATTTTCACTCGCCATCGGCGCCAATTGCGGCTGCGACGTTTCGCGTCTCGGACACGACGTCTGCGATCAACTTAACCAGCGCGCTCCATCCACCGCAGGCCGCTGCCGGGCGTTCGACGCGGAGGAAATCCGGCAGCTCGCCGGTGATCCCTTCTGGCGTCAATCGGTGCTCGCCGCCGCGGCCACGCAAGGAATCAAGGAGGAGCTTTGCTGCGACTTCGAAGCCATGACGCGGGAGATCGCCGCCTTCGGTGGAGCAGTGCTTTCAGGCGAAACCGCCATCGAAACCACGGCCGACCTGGGCAACGTCTTCCGGGTCTCGCTTTCGCATTGCGACCGCTGCTGCCCGAAAACAGAGCTGATCCTGGATCCCGATGGCTTCACGCACGAAGGCCTCGCCGCGGTTATCGCCAAGCGCTTCGTCCAATGGTGCGAGAAGAAGGCCGCCCCGCGAAAACCGGACGAGTCGCGGGACACGGTGTTCGCGTAGGTTGCAGGCTACAAACCCTGTAAGCGGGCCTCACTTCCTCCCCCGCGTGCCCGCCCATTCCCACAGCTCGGTCAGCAGCAAGCGCTCGCTGGATGCGACCACATTCGCGGCAGTGGTGAAGCACTTCGCCTCCGCCAGTTCCGCGCGCTTCTCTTTGAGTCGCTCCACCATCTGGCGATAGAGCCCGGCCCGGCGCTTGTGTTCGAACAGTGGAATCATCGCCAGGCACCATGCCGCGATCGCGGGCAGCACCACCGGCAGGAAGGACAGCAGCACCCGATCCACCGCGGCAGGCACTTGCCACTTGAAGACGCCTTTGAAAATCGCCGCCGCACCAAAGAGCATCGCACCCGTGGACGCGATGCGGAAGGCGGTCTGAAAGACCTTCAGTCGCTGCGCCGCCAGTTCACCCTTCGAGGCGAGGTAGCCGATCTGGCTATCGAGCCGCTGCTTGAGATAGTTGTCGCGCTCGGTTTGCCACGACTCGCGCTCGCCGATCATCTGCCACGCCGCGCTGCGCAGGAAAGCGGCGTCATCGTGAAACAATTCCGCCGCGAACGGACGCAGTGGTGGCGCAAAGGCATGCGAAACCACCAGCGAACGCAGCAGCTCCGCGCGCAACCGGTCATCCACCCACTGGTTGTTGATCCGCAAACGCGCTCCCACCCACGGCAGGCACCCGGCAATCACCACGATCGCGAACTTCACCACCGCCGCGAGATCGGCTCCGGGACCGAACACCGCCAACACGCCCGCGATCACTGTCGCGCATTGGTTCAGCGTGATCGATCCCGCCGCAAACCAGCGCGAGCGTGGCGCACCGCGCACCGCACGCCGGTCGAGCTCGGCAAACAAGCGCTCGATCCCCGGCACTACGGGCAGCTTCGCCAGCACCTCATCACGCCATGGGAATTGCTGGCGGCTTTCCAATGTCCCCATCCGCGCGGTCTCCGCATCGATGATCCGGAAAGGCACGCCGCGTTCGCGAGCCTCGGTCACGCTCTCGGCCGTGCCACCGATGCCTCGCGCCGGTTGGCCGTCCCACAGGAAGAGCATCGCATCGCACACATCGAGAACCTCGCGCGCCGCGAGGTGGTAGGCTGCAGGCGCCACTTCGTTTCCTGGCGCGATTTCCACGTTCGCCGCGCCATCGATGATCTCCTTCGCCTTGGCCCACTCGGCATCGTCATCGAAGTCCTCGCGGAAGCGATCCTCGGGAAACGGCAGCACTACGCTGTAGGCCAGCCCAAGTTCGCGACAGGCTTCCAGGAAGAGCAAATCCGCACCCGCCGCCGCACTCGACCGGCCGGTGAGTTCGCCATCCACTCCATCGCGAAATTCACGCAACCCCGTCAGGATCGCCGCCTTCACCCCGACCGGATCCACGATACGCCGGTGCCCCGCGAAGCCGATGATCCACACCCGGCGGAAATGAGTCGCTTCCATGCTTGGTGCCATCAGACCTATCGTGCCGGAGCCGCTTCCTTTTTCTTCCATGTCGCCATCAGCTTCTGGAACTCCTCGAGTTTCATGGACTCCGGCGGGTGGTCACGATCGTTCCCATTGGGGAAATAGCCTTTCTTCAGAATGTTCCCGGTCACCATTCCGCCCTTCACGGATAGGATCGACCCCGGGATGCAATCCACCCCCAGCAGATATCCGGTCAATCCCTTCGCCGGTTGGCCCTCGAAGGAGATGAGCTTCAACTTTGCGATCCATTCCGAACCGGGAGTGAATTTTGCCGGCAGCGCCCCGGCACCCATTGATTCCCAGATGATGAAATCGATCTCCTTCTGCAGTCGGACCACCGCCCCGGAGTCTTCCAGAACGAAGTCTTCCAGAACCTCAGCGCGGTAAATCGGAGTAGACCCGAGCGCCGGATTCTGCACGGGGCGCAGGATGCGGATCCTCGCATAGGGCTGGCCGGGCTTTCGTTTCTCGAATACCTCCCGGAATGACATCTCGGCATAGTCATCGGCGCACGCGGTGTTGCCCGCGATCGCCATCCAAGCCGCTAGAAATCGAGCCAGGGTTTTCATGAATCGTGATGGTCGAAGTGCTCCAGCTTCACCGATTGCTCCGCATACGCCCGTCCCATCTCGCCGAGGAAGTCCATCAGTTCAATGTTGTCGAGGGTGAAGCCCTTCTTGCTCACCTTCAGCGCCGCCTCCATGTCCGCGTCGCCGATGCTGCGGTCATAGCGCGCGTAGAGAAATGCGCCTCGCGGGTTCTCGCGGACCAGATTGCCGATCTCGCTGTCGAGCGGCTCACCGTGGCGGCACTCGCCATGTTGGCGGCAGAGCAGATCCTGCATCCATTGAGCCGAGCCAATGAGCGCATTCGGGATCGACTTCGCTTGGCCGAGCAAGTTCTCGTCGATCCGCGAGCCACGACCGGTCTTCACCCGGCCGGTGCCGATCGAAACGAGGCTCAGGCGGTCCTTTCCATCCTGCCACTGCAGGCGGTATTCCGGCAGCGTGGCCATCGTGTAGAGCAGATACGCGGGATTGTTGAAGGGTGTCACGCCGCCGTCCTCGAAGGCGAAGACTTGCTTCTTCACCTCCCCACTGTGTCGGTCGGCGATCTCGATCACCTCCGGCGGGAAAAACGTCGGCGCCGCGGTGCTGGCGCGCACGATCTGCCACAGCGGCAGGTCCAGATTGCAGCCCGGCTGCGAGCGGTCGTTATACATTGCACGCGGATTGGTCGACATCGGCCACGGCGAGCCGGTCGAGGCATTGCGTGTCACCACCAGCAGCAGCGTGCGGAGCTTCGAAGTGCCGAGCGTGGCAGGCGTGCCATCGTTCTCGACGAAGAAGTTCTTCAGGAAATCCGAAATCGGCTGCCCGGCGAAGCGGTGTTTGTGGATGCTGCCCAGCCCGGCCTTGGTGAACATCACCTTGGCATTCTCGCGATAGAGCCGGATCACCTCATCGACCGGCAGGCCCCACGACAGGAAGGTCGCGATGATCGCGCCGGTACTGGTCCCACCGAGGTAGTGGAAATGATCCGCCAGCACCAGATCGGGTTGCCCGTGCCTCTCCCGCAGCAACTCCTCGATGCGCCGCGCGACCTCCAATGAAAACAAGCCGCGGATCCCGCCGCCATCGAAGGCAAGCAGCCGCGCACGACCGGATGGGGGAGCGGTCAATTCCATGATGCCGTTCATCTAACTGCTGCGCCCCGCCACGGCGAGCGGCAAAAAGGTCTCCTGATAATCATTGGAAGCCAAGGACATCGTTCGCCGCCATTGCATCCCGCCCGACCCAAACCTTCGTAAGTTGCCTAATGTCTTTTCGCACGATGCCGCTTGCAACCGAGTTCATCGCGCGGATGCTCCGCGGCTCTTGAAACCACGGGGAATTCTTTCCGTGGGGTTCATTCCGGCACGCTTCGCGCAG
>Ga0307406_10000846_pt1 | contig 17208 bp, 20 predicted proteins | sample 322Cmetagenome_3_FD_203706 | JGI IMG/M metagenome (GOLD analysis project Ga0307406, IMG submission 203706) | Maize rhizosphere microbial communities from greenhouse at UC Davis, California, United States - 322HYB-C-2 | ecosystem: Host-associated > Plants > Roots > Rhizosphere > Soil | place...
CGTGCTCGTCGAGTCGGTGTTCGCCTGGCCGGGCCTGGGCACCTACGCCTACAACTCGGCGGCCAACCTCGACCTGCCCGGCATCATGGGCGTCGGCCTGGTCGTCGGGTTCATCTACCTCCTCATCAACTTCGTCGTCGACCTGCTCTACGGCGTCCTCGACCCGAGAGTGAGGATCGCATGAGCCGCATCGACTCGGCATCCGGCCCCTGGCGGTTCCGCTTCCGCTGGCCGCGCGCCTGGCGCACGCCCCTCGGCGTGATCGGCACCGTGATCGCGGGCGCCTGGATCATCGTCGCCTTCACCGCGCAGTGGTGGGTGCCGTACGGCCCCAACGCTCAGGTGCTGCCACGACTGCAGGCGCCGGGCATCGACACTCTGCTCGGCACCGACGGCAACGGCCGCGACATCTTCTCGCGTCTGATGACGGGTGCGACGGTGAGCCTGCCGCTCGCGCTCATGCTCGTGATCGCCGCGATGATCATCGGCACCGTGGTCGGCGCCGTCGCCGGGTACTTCGGCGGCTGGGTCGACGAGACGCTGATGCGCATCACCGACCTGTTCATGGCGTTCCCTACCGTCATCCTCGCGATGGTGGTGGCGGCATCCCTCGGCCCGTCGCTGTTCAACGCGGTGATCGCGGCGATCGTCGTCTCGTGGCCGCAGTACTCGCGAGTCACCCGCAGCATCGTGCTGGGCCTTCGCGGCCAGAACTACGTGATCGCGGGCCGCCTGCTCGGCCACTCGCCGCTGCGGACGCTGTTCATCGACATCCTCCCGAACATCGCCGGCCCCGTGCTGGTGCTCGCGACGCTCGACATCGGCGCCGCGATCCTGCTGCTGTCCGGACTCTCGTTCCTCGGTCTCGGCGCGCAGCCGCCGACCGCCGAATGGGGCTCCATGATCTCGGCGGCCATGCAGAACTTCGACGCGTGGTGGCTCGGAGTCTTCCCGGGACTCGCGATCCTCACGGTGGTGCTGGCATTCAACTTCCTGGGTGATGCGATGCGCGACATCCTCGACCCGACGGCCGAGGTCACCCACGAGAAGCAGGCCGAGCATGTGGCCTCCGCGAAGGGAGCGGCAGCATGAGCGCTTCGGCCCCCACGAGTGCTCTGAGCATCCGCGACCTGACGATCGACATCGGTCGTCCTCTCGTGCACGGCATCTCTCTCGACCTCGAGGCCGGACGCATCCACGGTCTCGCCGGCGAGTCAGGATCCGGCAAGACGCTCACCTCGTTGGCCGTCCTCGGACTCCTGCCCCGGCAGGCACGCACGGGCGGATCGATCACGCTCGCGGGGGAGGAGCTGGTGGGCATGCGCCGGCGGGCGCTCAACCGCATCCGCGGCAGGCGCATCGCGATGATCTTCCAGGACCCCTCGGCGTCGCTGCACCCGCAGCTGCCGATCGGCCGCCAGCTCACGGATCACATGCGCGTGCACCTCGGACTGCGAGGCGAGGCGGCGAAGGCTCGGGCCATCGAACTGCTCGAGACCGTGCAGGTGCCGAACCCGGATGCTGCGCTGAAGCGCTATCCGCACCAGTTCTCCGGCGGACAGCGCCAGCGCATCGCGATCGCGTGCGCCCTCGCGTGCGACCCCGAGGTGCTGCTGGCCGATGAGCCGACCACCGCACTCGACGTCACGGTGCAGGCCGGCATCCTGCGGCTGCTGCGCGACCTCGCGACCGAGCGCAACCTCGCGGTGCTGCTCGTCACCCACGACCTGGGCGTCATGAGCGCGATCGCCGACGAGGTCGCCGTGATGAAGAACGGGCAGATCGTCGAGCGGGCCGACCGCGAGACGCTGTTCCGCGACCCGCGGCACGAATACACTCGCACGCTGCTCGCGGCGCTGCCGGGGTCGAAGATCGCGACCGCCGACGCGGATCCCGCGCTGCTCGATCCGGTGCTGCCGGAGTCCGCCGTGCAGGATGCCGAAGAGGAGGCCCGAGATGAGTGAAGTCGCCGTCCTCGACGCGCAGGGCGTCGTCGTGCGCTACCCCGGGAGTCCTCCGGTGGTCGCCGTCGACGGCGTCTCGCTGACCGTCGCTCCCGGAGAGACCGTCGCGCTCGTGGGCGAATCCGGCAGCGGCAAGTCGAGCCTCGCCCGCGCGGTGGTCGGCATCGAGAAGCTCGCCGGGGGAGAGGTGCGCTTCCGTGACGCTCCTGTGAAGCCGCTCGGCATCCGTCGACGCGACCTGGCGCTCACCGGCATCCAGATGGTGTTCCAGGATCCGTCGACCTCGCTGAACCCTCGTCGCCGCGTGGGCGATCAGATCGCCGACGGCATCGCCACGGCTCGGGCTCGGGGTGCCGAAGGGTCGACGGTCGCCGAGTGGCTCGACCGCGTCGGCCTGCCGACCGAAGTCGCGACGCGATTCCCGCACCAGTTCTCGGGCGGGCAGAAGCAGCGACTCGCGATCGCGCGAGCGCTCGCCGCGCGGCCGTCGCTGCTCGTCGCCGACGAGCCGATCTCGGCCCTGGACGCATCGACCCAGACCAGCGTCGCGGGGCTCATGCGAGACCTCGTCGCGGAATCCGGCGCGGGGATGCTGTTCATCTCGCACGACCTCGCCGTGGTCCGCCGCATCGCGGACCGCACCTTCGTGATGTTCGCCGGGCGGGTGCTCGAAGCAGGGGCCACCGACCGTGTGTGGTCTGCACCGCAGCATCCGTACACCCAGGCCCTGCTCGCTGCGATCCCCGAGCCCGACGGTGCGGGCCGCATCCCGGTCGCCCCCTCGACGAACGAGCGGACCGTCTGGTCGGAGATCGCCCCCGTCCTCGACTGAGCCGCGCTGTCGGCTCAGTCGTTCGGGAGGAGATCCGCGGACGGGAGGATGCTCCGAGCCGGATGCTCCTCCCGATCGCAGATCTCCTCCGAATCGCCGACCCCTCGCCGGCCCGGAGTCGACCCGGAACGCACTGCGGGCCGAGGCGTCAGCCCCGGCCCGCAGCATCCGCTCGTGGTTCAGAGCGGGGCGACGATGTCCTGCTCGACGTCCCACTCGGTGATCTCGAGAGAGGTCTCGATCATCTGGCCCGCGGCCTCGGTGCTGCCGCTCGTGGCCAGCACGACGTAGTCCTCGGTGACCTCGAAGACGACGTCTACGGCGACGCCCTGCGCCTCGGACGTGCCGCTCACGAGGTACACGTCCTGACCCAGGCGCGTGCCGGTCCCGGTGACGGTGAACTCGCCGGTGAGGGCGCCGGCGGCGGTGGCCGGGTCGGTGCCCGCGGCCGTGGCGGCACCGCTGCTGAGAGCAGCGACGATCGGGTCGCTCGAGTTCGGGTCGGCGACCTGCCACTCGGTCGTCGGCGTCTTCACCCATGCGTCGTCGCCGATCAGGATGAGCGAGCCCATGGGCGTGATCGTCTCGACGGCATCCGTCTCGGGGTTGAACCGGGCGGTGGTGTCCATGCCCAGGATCGACGTCTTGGCGGCATAGCCGGCGGTGTCGGTCATCGCCTCGGTGATGCAGGCGCCGAGCTCGGCGCCGTCGACCGTCGCACCCTCCGACAGCTCGGGGCAGTCGGAATCGGATGCGGCACCGTCGGTCGCAGGCGTCTCCTCGGCGGCCGACGTCGGCTCCGAATCGGCGGGCTCTTCGGCACCCGCGGTGCACCCGGTGAGCAGTACGGTGGCGGCCAGGACGATGCCGACCCCCCACTTGTTGACGCGCATGGCGTTCCCCCTTCGGTCGTGTGCGCACCGAGAGTCAGCGCGCACGCATTCCAGCATGCCAAGTGCGAGGTGATGCGCGTGGGGGCACTCCGAAGGTTTCTCCGCTACACTGTCAAGGTTGTCTGCCATCAGGCACCCACTCGGGTGGCTCGGCGGATGACGTGCACACACCCTCCTGCTTCCGGGAAAGTCCCGGAAGCCGTTCTAGTCCGAAGGAGGTGGGTAAGTGACGCACCAGTACGAACTCATGGTCATTCTGACCCCCGAGATCGACGAGCGCCAGGTCGCCCCTACGCTCGACAAGTTCCTGAAGGTCATCACCAACGATGGTGGCTCGATTGACAAGGTCGACATCTGGGGCAAGCGCCGTCTGGCTTACGAGATCCAGAAGAAGAACGAGGGCATCTACGCCGTCGTCAACTTCACCGCCACCAGCGAGGCCACGCAGGAGCTCGACCGTCAGCTGAAGCTGAACGAGCAGATCATGCGCACGAAGGTCCTTCGCTCTGAGGAAGCTCAGGCGATGGTCGCTTCGGAGGCCAAGCGCTCTGAAGAGAAGGCTGCCCGCAAGGCCGCCAAGGCTGCGAAGGCCTGAGTCCGATGGCCGGCGAAACAGTCATCACCGTGGTGGGCAACCTCACGGCCGACCCCGAGCTGCGCTACACGCAGAACGGACTGCCGGTGGCGAACTTCACCATCGCTTCGACGCCTCGGAACTTCGACCGCGCCGCCAACGAGTGGAAGGACGGCGAAGCGCTGTTCCTCCGCGCGTCGGTCTGGCGCGAGTTCGCCGAGCACGTGGCGGGTTCGCTGACCAAGGGCATGCGCGTCATGGCGCAGGGCCGTCTGCGTCAGCGCTCCTACCAGGACCGCGAGGGCAACCAGCGCACCGCGATCGAGCTGGAGGTCGACGAGATCGGCCCCTCGCTTCGGTACGCGACCGCGCAGGTCACCCGTGCGGCGTCGACCGGTGGCGGTGGCGGTGGCGGACAGTCCCGTCCCGCACAGCAGCAGCAGGTGTCGGAAGAGCCGTGGTCTACGCCCGGCTCGTCGACCAGCGCAGATGCCTGGAGCACTCCGGGCAGCTTCGGTGACGACACCCCCTTCTGAAACAGGATCTCCGGATGCTTCGGCATCCGACTCATAATTAAGGAAAAACAATGGCTGGAAAGTCGAGCGGCGACCGCCGCAAGCCGCGGAAGGGTGGCAAGCCCACCGCTCCCGCGAAGTCGATCCGGGTCGGAGTCATCGATTACAAGGATGTCTCCACCCTCCGTAAGTTCGTCTCGGAGCGCGGCAAGATCCGTGCCCGTCGTATCACCGGTGTTTCGGTGCAGGAGCAGCGTCTGATCGCCACCGCGATCAAGAACGCACGCGAAATGGCACTCCTGCCCTACGCTGGCGCCGGCCGGTAAGGGGTAACGAGATGGCAAAGCTGATTCTCACGAACGAGGTCGCCGGGCTTGGTAGCGCCGGTGACGTGGTCGAGGTCAAGAACGGGTTCGCCCGCAACTACCTCATCCCCCAGGGCTTCGCTACGGCGTGGACCCGCGGTGGCGAAAAGCAGGTCGCTTCGATCCAGGCTGCTCGTCAGGCTCGCGCGATCCACGACCGCGACGAGGCCGTGGCACTGAAGAACTCCCTCGAGAACACCAAGGTGCGCCTGGCCGTCAAGGCCGGCAACGAGGGTCGTCTCTTCGGTTCGGTCAAGACCGATCACATCGCGGATGCTGTCGCAGCCGCGGGTCTCGGCTCGATCGACAAGCGCAAGGTGCACATCCCGTCGGCGATCAAGACGACCGGTGAGCACGAGGCCACGGTTCGTCTGCACGACGACGTGACCGCAGTCATCACGCTGCAGGTCGTCGCCGCCAAGTAAGGCGCGACGCTCTCGAACGCCCTCTGTCCTTCGGGACAGGGGGCGTTCTGCGTGTGCGGGGTTGTCGGGGGGCGCACTCGCCCGGGGAGTGGCGGGGCACGACGGATGCCCCGCGCTGGGGACGCGGGGCATCCGTGAACTGTGCGGCATCGCCGACGCGGGCAGGTCTGGGGAACCTGCGCGGGGCGTCGCGGGACCCGCACACCGACGGTGTCGCATCTCCTCCCCCGAGGACGTCGACACCGCCGGGGTCTGCGGCTACGCCGTCACACGGCGGCGGCGCAGCATCCCCGCTCCGAGGAGGAGCAGGAGAGCGGCGAGCGACACGAAGCCGATCGAGGACGAACCACCTGTGGCGGCCAGTCCCTCGATGGGCTCGGATGCCGTCGCAGCTGTGCCGCTCGCGGCAGCGGCTGCTGTGGCGCCCGTGCCGACGGCGGTCACCGTTCCAGGATTCATGCCGATTCCGGGGGTGGTTCCGGGGTCGACTCCGGGGTTCGTTCCGGGGTCGGTGCCGGGGTTCGTTCCGGGGTCGGTGCCGGGGTTCGTTCCGGGGTCGGTGCCGGGGTTCGTTCCGGGGTCGGTTCCCGGGTCGGTGCCGGGGTCGGTGCCGGGGTCGGTGCCCGGGTCCGTTCCGGGATCAGTGCCCGGGTCCGTCGTCGGCGGCGTCACCGTGCTCTCGCCGACCACGGAGATGGCGTTGCCGCCGATCGTGATCGGTGCGGTGATGGGTGCGGTGACCTGGGTGCCGCCGAGGATTCCGTCGTCTCCGGTGGTGGTGCTGCCGGTGGTTGGGCTTCCTGCGGTGCCCGTGCTGGTGCCGCCGGTGGATTCGCTGTCTCCGAGGATGGAGATGGCGTTGCCGGTGACGTCGATCGGGGCGGTGACGGGTGCGGTGACCTGGGTTCCCCCGAGGATTCCGTCGTCTCCGGTGGTGGTGCTGCCGGTGGTCGGGGTTCCTGCGGTGCCGGTGCCGGTGCTGGTGTCGCCGGTGGATTCGCTGTCTCCGAGGACGGAGATGGCGTTGCCGCCGATCGTGATCGGTGCGGTGACCGGTGCGGTGACCTGGGTGCCGCTTGCGACCCCGTCGTCGCCGGACGTGTCCGCTCCGGTGCTGCTGCCTCCGGACGGGGTGCCGGTGCTGCTGGTACCGCCGGTGGATTCGCTGTCTCCGAGGACGGAGATGGCGTTGCCGGTGACGTCGATCGGGGCGGTGACGGGTGCGGTGACCTGCGTGCCGCTTGCGATTCCGTCGTCTCCGGACGTCTCCGCTCCGGTGCTGCTGCCTCCGGACGGGGTGCCGGTGGTGGTGGTGCCGCCGGTGGATTCGCTGTCTCCGAGGACGGAGATGGCGTTGCCCGTGACGTCGATCGGTGCGGTGACGGGTGCGGTGACCTGGGTGCCGCTTGCGACCCCGTCGTCGCCCGAAGTGGTCGGCTCAGTCGATCCCGCGCCGCCGCCGTCCGAGGATGCCGGTGCTGCAGCATTCTGGCCCGTTGCCTCGCTGTCGCCGAGCACGGTGATCGCGTTGCCTGAGACGGTGACCGGAGCGTCGACGTCCAGCAGGGCCTGGGTACCCGAGAGGACGCCGTCGGCGCCGTTCGTCGTGATCGCGGGAGCGGGAGCGGGAGCGGGAGCCGGAGCTGGGGCCTGGGGAGCCTCAGCCGGAGCAGCCGCCGTGTCGCTCGACGAGTCTCCGAGCACGGTGATCGCGTTGTCGGTCACCGTGACAGGCACGACGACGTCCACGACGGCCTGAGTGCCCGATGCGGTGCCGGAATCTCCACTCGTGGTGGCGGCCGGTGCGGGAGCGGGAGCGGGAGACGAAGCGGGCGCCGAGGTCTGCTGGGCGGAGGTGTCTCCGAGCAGTGAGACCGCGTTGCCGACGACCGTCACGGGCACCGAGATCGCCGCATCCGCTTGGGTGCCCGAGAGCAGCCCGTCTTCTCCTGAGGTGTCTGCCGCGTTGGCGGCTGTTGCGCCGAGCAGGGTGATCCCGCCGGCGAGAAGCGTGCCCCACAGGGCCCGCTTGATGTATGTACGCATGATGACCTTCTCCTGACTGGAAGTGGGTGTGTCTGGATGGGTGCACGCGAAGAGCATGTGCGCGCGCAGCACGGCATCTGTCGTTCACGAGGAACGACCGGACAACCCGTCAGTCAGGAGAGACGTCGGTGTCGGCGACCAGAGACGTCGGAAGGACGTCGTCGGATGCACCGGAAGTGCGCTCCACAGTGCGGAACGCAGAAACTCCCGCATCGCTGAGGCGCGCGGGGGTGAATGAGGATGCTCCGCTCGAACCGGCGGAGGAAGTAGGCGCGGAGGGGGCTCCGGCGGGCGGTGCAGAGGGGGACTCCTCGACGTCGGCTGCCGGCTCGTTCACCTCGGATGCCGCGACGGACACCGTAGGCGGGAGGTCGGACCCGGCCGACGGAATCACCGGCTGGCGCACCGCGGACGTGGAGAAGTGACCGCGTGTCGGCTCATCGGCCAGGGGGGAAACCGTTCCGAGCGGCGCTGTTCCGATCGGACCGGGGTCGGGGTCCGATCCGGAGGATCCGGGGCGTGCGGGGGTGATGGCCTCGAGCACCGGCGGGAGAGTGTTCTCGACCACCGTGCCGACAGTCGGGGTGGTCGCGTCGATGACGCCGACGACATCGTCGATCACCGGCGGCACTCCGAGATCGTCGACCAGTTCTCCGACGATCGGCAGCTCGGTGATCAGATCCTGTACAGGGGCCACGATCTCGGCGACCGGGGAACCGTCGAGCAGATCGGTCACGGGAGTGATGACGGCCCCGGCGGTGTCGGTGGCGGCGTCGACGATCGGCGACGTCGCAGGGCCCACGACGGGCACCTGAGCGATCGTCTCGGCGACGTGCTCGACGACCGGAGGTGCCACCTGCTGCACGGGTTCGACGACGTGAGTGACGACGGGCTCGACGACCTCGGTCACGACCGGCTCGACGACCTGGGTGACCACAGGCTGGACGACCTCGGTCACGACGGGCTCGACCGGCGCGACGATCGGGGAGGTCACCGACGTCACGGTGTCTTCGACCGATGAGACGGTCTCGCTCACGATCGAGGAGACGCCGTCGAGCAGCGAGTCGTTCGATCCGTCGTCCGCGCTCGCGGACGAACCGCCCGTGAGGATCGTGATCGTGGCCCACGCGATCGCGCCCACGCCACCCCAGAGAGCGACGGCAGGTAGGCCGCGGCGGGTTGCCTGAGCGTTCACGTCGACTTCCCTCCCCCGAGAGCGATCGTTCGTCCTCGACGCACAGTACGTCGATAGCGAGTGACGATACTCCCGGTATATCGCCGTGTCTAGAGGGTTCCGCTCGGAAACGATGACATATCGCGCACATTTCGGAGGGTTGCGCACTGTGACGCGCCCGGTGGAATCTCGGCTTGACTTTCCCCAGGTTCTACACATCCCATCCCGGATTCGATGAACCTTCAATGCCCGGTTGAACCACGATCCCATCCACAGGGTGGGGAAACTCTAAATACCAGATCAGGTGCAAAAAGAAACTTGTGTTTCGAGGTACTCCACCGACTTATCCACATGCGTTCTGCACAGACTCTCCGGACTTGTTCGCACGCTTTCCACATAGTTATCCACAGGCCGTGTTGCGACCGAAAACCCCCGCTCGTAGCGTGGTCCAGCGACCCGATGTCGGAAGTGCCTGGTTTGCTGTGCGGACGGCCCTTCTCGAGCTGATTCGCATCGCGTGACCGACGCAGTCGGCACCGAGCACACCGGAACAACCGTCGCATCGAAGGGAGCAGCGTGTCGATCGCCGACATCTCAGAGGAGCGCCTCGGAGGCAAGCGTCCACAGGAGCGAACGCCTCCCCACGACACTCTCGCCGAACAGAGCGCCCTGGGTGGAATGCTCCTCTCGAAGGATGCTGTCGCCGACGTCATCGAGACGCTCAAGGGTGCCGACTTCTACATCCCCAAGCACGAGCTGATCTTCGAGGCGATCCTGTCGCTCTACTCGCACGGCGAGCCGACCGACGTCGTCGCCGTCACGGACGAGCTCATCAAGACGGGAGAGCTGAGCCGGGCCGGCGGTGCCGACTATCTGCACACGCTCACCTCGATCGTCCCCACCGCCGCCAACGCCGGCTACTACGCGGGCATCGTGTCGGAGCGGGCGATCCTGCGTCGTCTGGTCGATGCGGGAACGCGTATCGTGCAGCTCGGCTACGACGGACAGGGCGACGCGACCGACCTCGTCAACAACGCCCAGGCCGAGATCTACTCGATCACCGGCTCCGAGACCGCAGAGGACTACGTGCCGCTGCAGATCGCGGTCGACGCCGCGCTCGAGGAGATCGAGGCCGCCAGCGGTCGCGACGGGTCGATGACGGGTGTCCCGACCGGCTTCAAGGAGCTCGACGAGCTCACCAACGGCCTGCACGGCGGGCAGATGATCGTCGTCGCCGCTCGTCCCGCCATGGGTAAGTCGACGCTCGCGCTCGACTTCGCCCGCGCTGCCTCCATCGGCCACAACCTCCCCTCGGTCTTCTTCTCGCTCGAGATGGGCAAGAGCGAGATCGCGATGCGTCTGCTCAGTGCCGAGGGGCAGATCCCTCTGCAGAACATGCGAAAGGGAAACCTCGACCCGCGGGACTGGACCACGGTCGCCGCGACCCGCGGACGCATCAACGACGCTCCGCTCTACATCGACGACAGCCCGAACATGACGCTGGTCGAGATCCGGGCGAAGTGCCGTCGACTCAAGCAGCGTGAGGGTCTGCGGATGGTCATCATCGACTACCTGCAGCTGATGACGTCAGGCAAGCGCGTCGAGTCGCGTCAGCAGGAGGTCTCGGAGTTCTCGCGAAGCCTCAAGCTCATCGCCAAGGAGCTGCAGGTTCCGGTCATCGCTCTGTCGCAACTGAACCGTGGTCCCGAGCAGCGCACCGACAAGAAGCCCGCGATCAGCGACCTGCGTGAGTCCGGCTCGATCGAGCAGGACGCCGACATGGTGATCCTGCTGCATCGCGACTCGGTCTACGACAAGGACGTGCGTCCGGGCGAGGCCGACCTGATCGTCGCCAAGCACCGTAACGGCCCGACCGCGACGATCACCGTGGCCTTCCAGGGCCACTACTCGCGCTTCCACGACATGGCACCGGGCGGCGACTTCAACTGAGTCGCGCTCGCTCGCCAGGTCGGGGGAGGACGGGACGCCCCCACCACGGGGGAGGTAGCAGAAAGGGCGCCCCATCCGATGCCGCCGATGAGCGGCACCCCAGCTGTCGCGTTACAGCGCGACAGAGCTGTGACGCAAGCGTGACACCGGCCGACGCGCCGCGCAAGACCTATTGTCGACCGGTATGCCGCCGCTACTCGCGAGGCGGGTTCAGTGGCAGCCACTCTTCGAGAGTCGTCTCGAAGATGTGCGCCCCGTCGACCGGGATGAGGGTGCGCTCCTCGATCTGCGCACCGTAGTACGGCGCAGCGTCATCACGCACGACCGTGCGAGGATCGCCACGGAAGGCCAGGGCGCGGCGCGCGAACTCGTCTATGCCGAAGGCCTCCGGGCCTGCGATCTCGATGTCGCCGGTCGGCTCACCGGCCGCAGCACGGGCCACTGCCGTGGCGACATCCTCGGCGGCGATCGGCTGGATCAGCGCCCCGGGCAGCGTCACGGTGTCGCCGTCGGTCGAGATGTCGGCGATGCTTCCCACGAACTCGAAGAACTGCGTGGCGTGCACGAGGGAGTATCGGATCCCGGAGTCACGGATCAGCGTCTCCTGCGCGACCTTCGCCGCGAAGTAGGGGATGTTCTGCGGGCGGTTCGTGCCGACGATCGTGAGAGCGACGTGGTGGGCGACACCGGCCGCGGCCTCAGCGGCGAGCAGGTTGCGAGTCGACGTGGTGAAGAACTCCAGCACATCGTCGGGGGCGAACGAGGGGGAGTTCGACACGTCGACCACGGTGTGGGCTCCGACGAGAACCTCCGCGAGGCCCTCGCCGGTCAGCGAGTTCACGCCGGTGTTCGGCGATGCGGCGACGGCGTCGTGGCCGTGCTCCGTCAGCTTCGCGACGACCTTCGAGCCGATGAGGCCGGTGCCTCCGATGACGACGATCTCTGCCATGTCCAAACCTTTCTTCGGTGACGACGCCCGGGTGGCGTCTGCCAGGTATGACCGCTGAGTGCCCGAAGATGTGACGCCTCGGGTTCTCAGATGCTGGCGGGCGTCTTCACCCTCCAGTCGTGATACCTCGTCGGAGCGATCGTCGCGGTCATCTCCGGCAGCAGGTCGCGGGCGGCGAGATGCGCGCCGAAGTACGTTCCGAGCGGATCCGGGACGACCTCCCGATCGTCCTGTCTCGCCCGGAGGTCGAGTGCCGCGAGTTCCGTCAGGCTGAACACCTCGGGGCCGCCGAACTCGATCATCCCGACACGGGGTTCTCCGAGCGCTGCCGTTGCGACCGCGTTCGCGACGTCGTCGGCCGCCATCGGCTGCACGAGCACATCGGCGATGTGCGCGGCTCCCTCGCGCAGGGCGTGGTCGGTGATGCTGCGGATGAACTCGAAGAACTGCGTCGCATGCACGAGGGTGTACGGGCGACCGGATGCCGCGATGAGGCGTTCCTGCTGATGCTTGGCGATGAAGTATCCGCCCTGCGCGCGTGCGAGGCGGTCGGTGCCCACGACCGACAGGGCGACGTGATGGGAGACGCCCGCGGCTTCGCCGTAGGCGAGCAGGTTCATCGTCGAGGTGGAGAAGAACTCCTGCGCACCGGCCTCGTCGGTGTACGACGAGTTCGACACATCGACCACCGCGGATGCGCCGGCGAGAGCGTCGTCGAGCCCCTCGCCGGTGAATGAGTTCACCCCCGTGGCGCGGGACGCGACGACGACGTCGTGTCCCGCGCCCTTCAGGATGCGCGTGACGCGGGTGCCGATCAACCCCGTGCCGCCGATGACTGTGATCCTCATGCCGCTCCTCCGATCGAGTGATGCGGACGAGCCCGCATGTACCTGGTTGACCGGCCGGCGGACCCGGCTGTGACGGAATCGCCAGGATTCGTCACAGATCGCGTCGCCCTCCGGTCAGAGCTGTGAGTGGGAGCGCCGACGGCGCGGAAAGGGGAGTGCGCATGCGGCGACCTCTGGTGCAGAGTGAAGACGTGACCGCGACACGTGACGAGCACAGCGGGTCGATCCGAGACCTCGGCACCGCGGTCTCGGTGTTCGCCGCCCAGCGTCGCCGACTGTTCGGCATCGCCTACCGGATGCTGGGCACCGTGGCCGACGCCGAGGACATCGTGCAGGAGACCTGGATCCGCTGGCAGAACACCGACCGGACCCAGGTGCAGGAACCCGCCGCTTTCCTCACGACCATCACGACGCGTCTGTCGATCAACGTTCTCCAGTCGGCTCGCGTGAAGCGGGAGACCTACATCGGGCCGTGGCTGCCTGAACCGGTCAACACCGACGACGATCCCTCGCTCGGCGCCGAGCGCGCCGAGGCGCTGCAGTTCGCGATCCTGCTGACGCTCGAGAAGCTCACCCCGACCGAGCGTGCGGCGTACATCCTCCGCGAGGCGTTCGACTATCCGTATCCCCGCATCGCCGAGATCATCTCGTCGAGTGCGGTGAGCGCTCGACAGCTGGTGAGCAGGGCTCGCGCGCACCTGGCCTCGGCGAAGCAGATCACCGTCGAGCCCTCGCATCAACGTCACCTGCTCGAGGCCTTCCTCGCCGCCGCGCGGAAGGGCGATGCCCGGGAGCTCGAGAAGCTCTTCGCCGCCGACGTGGTCAGCTACACCGACGGCAACGGGGTGAAGCTGGCGGCGCGGATCCCGGTGATCGGTCGTGGCCGCGTGGCCCAGTTCGTGGCTGCCTTCGCACACCACTTCTGGACGGGCAAGTCGATCGGGTGGGTGGAGGTCAACGGTCAGCCCGCCGCGACGCTCGTCGAGAACGGTGAAGTCACCACGATGGTCACCGTCACGGCGTCCGACGAAGGGATCGAGCAGTTGCTCTGGGTGATGAGTCCCCAGAAGCTCGGACACATCACCGCGGTCGCGACATGACTCGCGGGCGGCATCCGGCTCGTCTGGGCCGGCGACCTCGGGATGCCTCCGAACCGATCGCTGTGGAAGAACTCCGGCTGGCGCTCGCCGCGGGCGACCGCGCCGGCATCCGCTCGATGCTGCACCCTGACGTGGTGATGATCATCGACAGCGGAGGTCGCATGCCGCAGTCGTCGACCGCCGTCGACGGGACCCACACGGCATCCGCGGAGCTGGCGGCACTGGTGGCGACCGGCCCCACGGTCTCGATCGCGTCGATCAACGGCTCCGCTGGACTCGTGCTGGAACGAGACGGCGCAGTCGTCGCGGCGGTGTCGGTCGAGAGCAGATCAGGGCTGCTCTCGCGCATCTGGGTCGTCTGCAACCCCGACAAGCTCACCCACTGGAACCGACGCCGCGACGGCTAGAGCGTGATGTCGGATGCCGAGGCGAGCGCCCGCCACTCGGTCGATCGGGCGCTGCGCCGGTCGAGCACATCGGCATCGAGCAGCGGGCCGACATCCAGCCCCGTCACCCGGATGATCTCGGTGATCGGAACCTGGAAGGTGCGGAATGCGCCGAGCGGCGGAACCGCGAAGAGACCGTCCGGTGACTCGACGAGCTCTGACTGATCGAGCACGAACCCGGCCGCTGACAGACCGTCGGGGCACTGCCACGCCGCGATCTTCCAGAACAGAAGAGGGATGCGGATGCCGCGGTACGGCGGATCGTCGTCTCCCAGCACAGGGGCCGTGAACACCGAGATCCGCTGATCCGTCGTCTCGGCATACTCGAGCACGTGGTCTTCCAGACCGAGCCAGAGCTCTGCGGACTGATTGAAACCGGCGGCCTGCGGGGCGGCGTTCGGATAGAAGAACGTCGCCTCGGTCGCCGCCCGAGCGTCGTCGACATCACCCCAGCCGGGGTCGCGTCGGCGCACGAGGTGGCCGCGATCGAGGTCGTTGCGCGCATACACCTCGGGTCCGGTCTGCAGTGCTGCATCGACTCGGGGGTCGAGCTGCCAGTCCCCGGTGCGGGGCAGCTCGCGCAGCAGCGCCCCGTCGATGTTCACGCCCGTCACGGCGGCCAGGCGGCGCTCGCGGTCGAGCAGCACGCTGAAGTGGGGGTAGGTCAGCTCCGTCGCATCGCGGGCCGGCTCGGGCAGGGGCACTCGCGTCGGAAGGAAGTCGAGGTCGTATCCGTCTGCCATACCGACATACTGCCTGGTTCCACCGACATCGCCCCGGCCCCGCCGCACACGCGAACGCCCCCTCCGAAGCGAGCTCGGGAGGGGGCGTCCGCGGTCAGCGACTCACGGCGTGGGCATGCCGCCGTTGACGTTGAGCGTCTCGCCGGCGACGTAGCTCGACTCCGCGGAGGCGAGGAAGACGTAGGCGGGGGCGAGTTCTGCGGGCTGGCCCATGCGGCCGAGCGGGGTGTCCTCCCCGAACTCCGGGAGCTTCTCCTGCGGCTGCCCGTCGCTCGGCTGCAGCGGCGTCCAGATCGGTCCCGGTGCCACGGCGTTCACACGGATGCCCTTCGGCGCGAGCTGCTCGGCGAGGCCCTTCGTGAACGCGTTGATCGTGGCCTTGGTCGACGCATAGTCGACGAGGATCCCCGACGGCGAGTAGGCCTGGATCGACGTGGTGTTGATGATGGTCGAGCCTGCCGGGAGGTGCGGCAGCGCGGCCTTCGTGATCCAGAACATCGCGTAGACGTTGGTCTTGAAGGTGTCGTCGAACTGCTCGTCGGTGATGTCGGTCAGCGACTCCTTGTAGATCTGCTTGCCGCCGTTGTTCACGAGGATGTCGAGGCCGCCGAGCGCACCGACCGCCTCCGAGACGAGCGTGCGGCAGTACTCGGGGTCACGGAGATCACCGGGGATCTGCGCCACGGTCGCGCCGGCGTCGCGGAGGATGCCGGCGATGCGCGCCGCATCCTCTTCCTCTTCGGGCAGGTACGAGAGCGCGACGTCCGCGCCCTCGCGTGCGAAGGCGATCGCAGTCGCCGCGCCGATGCCGGAGTCGCCGCCGGTGATGAGCGCCTTGCGCCCGGTCAGTCGGCCGGTGCCGCGGTAGCTCTCCTCACCGAGGTCGGCCTTCGGACCGAGGTCGGCATCGAGGCCGGGCTCCGGCATGTGCTGCTTCTCGGGTTCGATGTCGGAGTAGAGCTCGGCCGGGTTGGTGAAGGTGTACTGGTCGCGAGACATGGGGGTTCCTCTCGGTCGCTGGTCTGGGGGTATGGCTCCAGCGTGCGCCGACGTCGGAATGTCGGCCAGCACCTTGCGTCTCACGCCGAGGGTCGCTAGAGAGGACGCCGAGAAGGGGTCGACCCGCGCGGACGCCGGGGGTAGCCTCGCCGCATGGCCCGACTCATCTACTCCATGATCACGTCGCTCGACGGATACGTCAGTGGGCCGGACGGCGGGTTCGACTGGGCGCTCGACGACGACCTGCACGACTTCATCAACAAGCAGTTCGCAGACGTCGGCACCTACCTCTACGGGCGGCGCATGTACGAGACCATGGTTTATTGGGAGACCGCTCATCTCGAACCCGATCAGCCGCAGGTCGGCATCGACTACGCGCGGGTGTGGCAGGCCGCGCAGAAGGTCGTCTTCTCGAAGACCCTCGCCGAGGTGTCGAGCGAGCGCACCCGGCTCGAGCGCACGTTCGATCCGGAGGTGATCGCGCGGTGGAAGGCTGAGTCCGACAGCGACTTCTCCGTCGACGGCCCCACTCTCGCCGCCGAGGCGATCCGCGCGGGACTGGTCGACGAGTTCGGTCTCTTCATCGGACCGGCGATCGTCGGTGGTGGCAAGCCGTTCTTCCCCGACGGGGTGCACGTCGACCTGGAGCTCGCCGAGGATCGGCGCTTCGACAGCGGCGTGATGTTCCTCCGCTACACGACGCGGGTGTGACCGGAAGCGGCCCGCGTGATCAGGGGCGTACGCGAACGGTACGGCCCTCGAAGGTGACCAGATCGCCGTCATGCAGCTGGCGTCCGCGCCGTCGATCGACCTCGCCGTTGACCTTCACGAATCCGTCGATCACGACCTCCTTGGCGTCACCGCCCGAGTCGAGCAGTCCCGAGTACTTCAGGAACTGGCCGAGGCGGATCATCTCTCCGCCGATGGAGACATCGTCGATCGGACCGGAATTCGTCATGACTCCGATGGTATCCGGCGGTGCTCAGCTGCGAGCGAGCGCCGCGTTGAGGATACGTCTGGCTCGCGGTCAGCCCAGCGCCTTCTGAATCCGCACGCTGAGGCGGTCGGCGGCCCTGGTGGTCAGCGACCGGCGGCTCGCCGTCCGCCGGGTCGTCGTCTGCAGCGCGATCCTCACATCCGATCCGCCGGTCGTCAGGGGAGTCGTCACGATCGTCACGTCGGCCGGTGCCTCGAACAGCGACCCGCGGGTGCTGAACGCGACCGAACGGCTGTCGAAGTATCGCCGCTCGACGTGCTTCAGGTCGGTAACGAGGTGCTGCAGTGCCTGCACGACGGAGTCCGCTCGAGCGGGTGTGTAGAAGTAGGTGTGCGCCGTGACTGGCATGGATCCCCCCGGTGTCCGCAACGTCGGCGCGCGATGGCGA
>Ga0307406_10000847_pt1 | contig 17207 bp, 15 predicted proteins | sample 322Cmetagenome_3_FD_203706 | JGI IMG/M metagenome (GOLD analysis project Ga0307406, IMG submission 203706) | Maize rhizosphere microbial communities from greenhouse at UC Davis, California, United States - 322HYB-C-2 | ecosystem: Host-associated > Plants > Roots > Rhizosphere > Soil | place...
GAGGACGAGTCGGCGATCAGCGCGTTCTGGCCGCCGGTCTCGGCGATCAGCACGCCGATGGCGGCGTCGCGCGCGGCCAGCGAGCGGTTGATGGCGCGCGCGGTGTCGGTCGAGCCGGTGAAGGCGACGCCGGCGACGCGCGGGTCGCGGGTCAGCGCCGCGCCGACGGTGGCGCCGTCGCCGGGCAGGAACTGCAGCACCGCTTCCGGTACGCCGGCTTCGTGCAGCAGCTTGACCGCGTAGTAACCGATCAGGTTGGTCTGCTCGGCCGGCTTGGCGATGACGCTGTTGCCGGCGGCGAGTGCGGCCGAGATCTGGCCGGCGAAGATCGCCAGCGGGAAGTTCCACGGGCTGATGCAGACGAACACGCCGCGGCCGGACAGGTGCAGGGTGTTGGACTCGCCGGTCGGGCCCGGCAGCGCTTCCGGCGCGAACAGCTTGCGCGCCTGCTGGCCGTAATAGCGCAGGAAGTCGACCGCTTCGCGCACTTCGGCGACGCCGTCGGGGATGGTCTTGCCGGCCTCCTTGGTGCACAGCGCGATGTACTGCGGCATGCGCTGTTCGAGCAGGTCGGCGGCGTGTTCGAGGATCGCGGCGCGGCTGGCGGCCGGGGTCGAGTCCCAAGCTTCCTGCGCGGCGACCGCGTTCTTCAGCGCCAGCTCGACCGTGGCGCTGTCGGCGGCCTGCCACTGGCCGACGGTCTCGCGGCGGTCGGCCGGGTTGGTCACGGCGATGTTCGGACCGGTGACGGTCGCGCCCGGCACCAGCGGTGCGGCGCGCCAGTCGCCGACGGCGGCATTGACTTCGGCGGCGAGGGTCTGCAGTTGCTGGTCGTTGGCGAGATTGACGCCCATGGAATTGGTCCTGTCATTGCCGAAACTGCGATACAGGTCGGCCGGAAGCGGAATGCGCGGATGGGGAATGCTGGCGAAGGCGGCGACGGTCTCGACCGGGTCCTGGATCAACTCGTCGATCGCGATGCTCTCGTCGGTGATGCGGTTGACGAAGCTGGAGTTGGCGCCGTTCTCGAGCAGGCGGCGCACCAGGTAGGGCAGCAGGTCTTCGTGCGAACCGACCGGCGCGTAGACGCGGCAGGGCACGTCGAGGCGGTGCGACGGAATGACCTCGGCGTACAGATCGTCGCCCATGCCGTGCAGCTTCTGGAACTCGTAGTGACGCTCGCGGCCCATCGCCTTGGCGCGCTGGTGGATCGTCGCGATGGTCTGGGCGTTGTGGGTGGCGAACATCGGGTAGATCGCATCGCCGGCTTCGAGCATGCGGCGCGCGTTGGCGAGGTAGGACACGTCGGTGTTCGGCTTGCGCGTGAACACCGGATAGCCCGCCTGTCCGTCGACCTGGGCGCGCTTGACCTCGCTGTCCCAGTAGGCGCCCTTGACCAGGCGCACCGGAATGCGGCGGCCGGTCTTGCGGGCCAGGTCGGCGATGAAGTCGATCGCTTCCGGTGCGCGCTTCTGGTAGGCCTGGATCGCCAGGCCGTAGCCTTCCCAGCCGTCGAGCGACGGGTCGCTATAGGCCGCGGCGATGACGTCGAGCGACATCTCCAGGCGGTCGGCTTCTTCGGCGTCGATGGTGAAGCCGATGCCGTAGTTGCGCGCCAGCTGCGCCAGCTCGAGCACGCGCGGCGTCAATTCGGCGAACACGCGCGCACGCTTGGCGTGCTCGTAACGCGGGTGCAGCGCCGACAGCTTGACCGAGATCGACGGCGCACCGAACACCGCGTCCTTGTCGCCGGACTTGCGGTCCGACTGCGCGCTCTTGCCGATAGCATGGATCGCGTCGCGGTAGGCCTGCAGGTAGCGCAGGGCATCCTTGGTGGTCAGCGCACCTTCGCCGAGCATGTCGAAGGAGTAGCGATAGTGGGCGTTGTCGCCCTTCTTCGAACGCGACAGCGCTTCGCCGATGGTGCGGCCCATGACGAACTGGTGGCCCATGATGCGCATCGCCTGGCGCACGGCGAGGCGGATCACCGGCTCGCCGACGCGGCCGACCAGACGCTTGAAGGCGTTGTGGACGTCGCGCTTGGTGTCGTCGTTGAGGTCGACCAGCTTGCCGGTCAGCATCAGGCCCCAGGTCGAGGCGTTGACGAGCACCGAGTCCGATTGGCCCAGATGACGCTTCCAGTCGGCTTCGCCGAGCTTGTCGCGGATCAGCTTGTCGGCGGTTTCCTGGTCCGGAATGCGCAGCAGGGCTTCGGCCACGCACATCAGCAGCACGCCTTCTTCGCTGCCGAGGTCGTACTGGCGCATGAAGGCTTCGATCGCGCCTTGGTCCTGGGCGCGCGCACGCACGCGCTTGACCAGTTCGGCCGCGGTGGCCTGGGCGGCGTCGCGGTCGGCGGCCGGCAGGCGCGCCAGTTCGAGCAGGTGGCGGACGTGATCGGCTTCGTCGCGGACCCAGCCGGCGGTCAGGGCCGCGCGCGGACCCGAGGGCGGCGCGGGCAGTTCGGGGCTGATCATGGCGCCTGAAGGCTGCGCGTTGGAAAGCGCGGCGCTCGAGCGCGTCGGCGGACCGTCGTGGGCGACGGTGGAAGAGACGTTGGTGGACATCGGACCCGGCACTGGGGTGGGAAGTCGGGCATTTTAGAGCTTTCTATCGGTCGCGGCCTGTACCGGATCGGTTCGGGGCGGGCCCGGCGCGAGAGCGCCGTCGCGAGGCCGGCCAACCGGTCGGCCAACCGTCAGCCGCCGCCATCGGATCAGCAGCATCGGATCAGCGCCGGACCCGGCCGCCGCGGCTGCGGCGAGCGGCCCGATCCGCGCGTTGCGCGCGCCGGACCACCGCAACTTGCATCCGTCACGCTTGCGATCGGCCGTCGCCGACACTCGTATGAGGCGCCGAACTGGCGCGCAAAGCCTGTCGCTGCGGGGCGCGGGCGGTTTCCGGACCGATTGGGGCTAGCACCTCCGGGTTGCCGCAAGACGGGGCGGCCGCTACCATTTCTCGGTTATCCGTAGCGCCGATCCCGGCGTGATGGGCCCTCGACAGGGCTCGCCAGCCACCATCTTCCGCACAGCCTCACGCCCAGGACATCGGCGCGGACGGGGCGGGAGGGGCAGCCCGCGGAGCACGAAAACGAAAACCACACTGATTTTTCGGGGCTCGAACTGATGAAAGCCGGTCGTTTCAAGCAGTGGGCAGCGGGCGTCGCCGCATCGGCGTTGCCTGTCCTTGCGTTTGCTCAGGCGGCCGATCCCAAGCCGTGGCAGCTGAATATGGGCAAGGGCGTGACCGCCCAGTCGATGAACGCCTACTCGGCGCACATGTTCGCGCTGTGGGTCTGCGTGGTGATCGGCATCCTGGTCTTCGGCGCTATGGCCGTGGCCATGTTCAGGTTCCGCAAGTCCAAGGGCGCCGTCGCCGACAAGGACTTCACCCACAGCACCAAGCTCGAGATCATCTGGACCGTGGTGCCGGTGGCGCTGCTGGTGCTGATGGCCTTCCCGGCCACCAGCAAGCTGATCGCGATGTACGACACCCGCAACGCGGCGATGACGGTCAAGGTGACCGGCTTCCAGTGGATGTGGAAGTACGACTACCTCGGCGAGAACGTCTCCTTCACCAGCCGCCTGGACCGCAAGAGCGACCAGCTGCGCCAGGGCGGCAAGCTCGTCACCAAGGCCGACCACGAGCACTACCTGCTCGACGTCGACAACGTCCTGGTGCTGCCGACCGACACCAAGATCCGCTTCGTGATCACCGCCGACGACGTCATCCACGCATGGTGGGTGCCGGCCCTGGGCTGGAAGCAGGACGCGATTCCGGGCATCGTCAACGAAGCCTGGACCGAAATTAAGGAGCCTGGCATCTACCGCGGCCAGTGCGCCGAGCTGTGCGGCAAGGACCACGGTTTCATGCCGATCGTCGTGCGCGCGCTGCCCAAGGCCGAGTACCAGCAGTGGCTGGCCGAGCAGAAGGCCAAGAACGCGCCGGCCGCTCCCGCCGCCGCGCCGGCGGCTCCGGCTGCAGCACCTGCGGCCGCTCCGGCCGATGCCGCTCCGGCTTCCGCCGCAGCCCCGAACACCGACACCACGACCGCCGCGGCTCCGCACGCAGCGGTCGTCGGTTGATCGTCAGCATTCTCTAGAGGTAGGCCATGGCAGCCACGCACCCCGTCGCCGATCATCACGATCACCACGATGATCACGCCCACAAACAGGGCTTCATCGAGCGTTGGTTCTTCTCGACCAACCACAAGGACATCGGCACGCTGTACCTGATCTTCAGCTTCGTCATGTTCATCATCGGCGCGGCGATGTCGGTGGTGATCCGCGCCGAGCTGGCCGAGCCCGGCCTGCAGCTCGTCAATCCCGAGTTCTTCAACCAGATGACCACCATGCACGCGCTGGTGATGATCTTCGGCGGCGTGATGCCGGCCTTCGTCGGCCTGGCCAACTGGATGATCCCGCTGCAGATCGGCGCGCCGGACATGGCGCTGCCGCGCATGAACAACTGGTCGTTCTGGATCCTGCCGTTCGCCTTCACCCTGCTGCTGATGACGCTGTTCCTGCCGGGCGGCGCTCCGGCCGGCGGCTGGACCCTGTACCCGCCGCTGTCGTTGCAGGGCGGCAACAACGTCGCCTTCGCGATCTTCGCCATTCACATGATGGGCATCAGCTCGATCATGGGCGCGATCAACGTCATCGCCACCATCCTCAACATGCGCGCCCCGGGCGTGGACCTGTTGAAGATGCCGATTTTCTGCTGGACCTGGCTGATCACCGCCTTCCTGCTGATCGCGGTGATGCCGGTCCTGGCCGGCGCGGTGACGATGCTGCTGACCGACAAGTTCTTCGCCACCTCGTTCTTCAACGCGGCCGGCGGCGGCGACCCGGTGATGTTCCAGCACATCTTCTGGTTCTTCGGTCACCCCGAGGTCTACATCATGATCCTGCCGGCGTTCGGCGTGGTCTCGGAGATCATCCCGACCTTCGCCCGCAAGCCGCTGTTCGGCTACCAGGCCATGGTGTACGCGACCGCTTCGATCGCCTTCCTCTCGTTCATCGTGTGGGCCCACCACATGTTCACCGTCGGCATGCCGCTCGGTGGCGAGATCTACTTCATGTTCGCGACGATGCTGATCGCGGTGCCGACCGGCGTGAAGGTGTTCAACTGGGTCACCACCATGTGGCGCGGCTCGATGTCGTTCGAGGCGCCGATGCTGTGGGCGATCTCGTTCGTGATCCTGTTCACCATCGGCGGTTTCTCCGGCCTGATGCTCGCGATCGTGCCGGCCGACTTCCAGTACCACGACACCTACTTCGTGGTCGCGCACTTCCACTACGTGCTGGTGACCGGCGCGCTGTTCTCGATCATCGCCGCGGTGTACTTCTGGTGGCCCAAGTGGACCGGCCGCATGTACAGCGAGCCGATGGCCAAGTTCCATTTCTGGTGGACGATGGTTTTCGTCAACCTGCTGTTCTTCCCGCAGCACTTCCTGGGCCTGGCCGGCATGCCGCGCCGCATCCCGGACTACAACGTGGTGTTCGCGGACTGGAACCTGATCAGCTCGATCGGCGCGTTCGGCATGTTCGTCACGCCGTTCATGATGGCCTTCATCCTGCTGCGCTCGAAGAGCGTCGGCGCCAAGGCCGAAGCGCGGGCCTGGGAAGGCGCGCGCGGCCTGGAGTGGACGGTGCCGAGCCCGGCCCCGCACCACACCTTCGGCACGCCGCCGGTGATCCGCGACGGCGACCTGGCCCACGGCGACATCACCCACTGAACCCGACAGGACACAGGACCCCGCGACGGGCCCGGCAGTGAGCGCTTCGATCCGATAGCGCGCCTGCGCGGCCCAGGCGAATCAAGATGACCCAGTCCCACGACCAGCACGACCTCGCCCACCGCCGTTCGGCCGCGCGCCGCACGGCGCTGTGGTTCGGGCTGGCCGCGGTGGCGGTCTACGTCGCCTTCATCCTGACCGGGGTGTTGTCGCAATGAGCGCCGACGACGCCAAGGCCAACGCCGAGGTCCGCCGCCAGGCGAGCCCGAAGATGACCCGGCTGATGGTCCTGGTCGCGCTGGGTGCGTTCGGTTTCACCTTCGCCCTGGTGCCGATGTACCGCATCGCCTGCGAGAAAGTGTTCGGCATCCGCCTGGAACGCGGCGTGGTCGACGCCCAGGTGGCGGCCGCGCCCGTCGCCGACCGCATGGTCACCGTGCAGTTCGACGGCAGCGTCAATTCCAAGTTGCCCTGGGACTTCAAGCCGCACCAGTTCAGCATGCAGGTGCGTCCGGGCGAGCAGTACGAGACCACTTACTACGCCCGCAACACCACCGACCGCGCCATCGTCGGCAGCGCCTCGCCGTCGGTTGCGCCAGCGCGGGCTTCGGGCTATTTCAACAAGACCGAGTGTTTCTGCTTCACCGCCCAGACCCTGCAGGCGGGCGAGTCGCGCGACATGCCGGTGCGTTTCATCGTCGATCCGAACCTGCCGGCCGAGATCAAGACGATCACGCTGTCCTACACTTTCTCCAAGAACGACGTGCTCACGGCGCGCCTGCAGCAGGGATCGGTGTCCAAGACCGCATCCTCGCCGCTGTCGGCGCCGTAAGCGGCTCAGCACCACTCAAACCAGCACCACTTATCACTGGAACGCCGCCATGGCCCACGCTCACACGCCAGACGCCAACATCTACTACGTGCCGCACAGCAGCCGCTGGCCGTTCCTCGGCTCGATCGGTCTGTTCACGACCATGATCGGCGTTGCCAGCTGGCTCAACGAAGTCAGCTGGGGCAAGCCGGTGTTCTTCGTCGGCCTGGCGATGATGGTCGGCGTGCTGTTCGGCTGGTTCGGCGACGTCATCCGCGAATCGGTGCGCGGCAACTACAACAAGCAGGTCGACGTCTCGTTCCGGATGGGGATGATCTGGTTCATCTTCTCCGAGGTGATGTTCTTCGCCGCCTTCTTCGGCGCACTGTTCTACGCGCGCAGCCTGGCCCTGCCGTGGCTCGGCGGCGAAGGCGACGGCGTGATGACCAACAGCCTGCTGTGGCCGCAGTTCAGCGCCGCCTGGCCGAGCAGCGGTCCGGCCGCGGTCGGTGGCGTGTTCGAGACCATTCCGGCCTGGGGCCTGCCGCTGCTCAACACCCTGATCCTGCTGACCTCGGGCTCCACGGTTACCGCCGCGCACCACGCGCTCAAGGGCGGCCACCGCAAGGCGCTGCTGTTCTGGCTGGGCCTGACCGTGCTGCTGGGCTGCCTGTTCCTGTTCTTCCAGGCCGAGGAATACATCCACGCCTACACCGAGCTCAACCTGACCCTGGGTTCGGGCATCTACGGTTCGACCTTCTTCATGCTCACCGGTTTCCACGGCCTGCACGTGACCCTGGGTACGGTGATGCTGGCGATCATCTGGTTCCGTTGCCTCAAGGGCCATTTCGACAAGGACAACCACTTCGCGTTCGAGGCGGTGGCCTGGTACTGGCATTTCGTCGACGTGGTCTGGCTGGGCCTGTTCCTGTTCGTCTACGTGCTGTAAGCGCGACGCGGCGGAATCGGCAAAATCACGACGAGGGCCGGCGCTGCCGGCCTTTCGTTTTTTTGTTATGGCTGCGGGGCGGCGTCTACGTCGTTCCGCGAAGACGGGCGTTGCTTTACTTCGGCGCAGCCGGACATCCAGCGTCTTTCGTGCGGGAACGCTTGAAGTCGTTGGATTCCCGCCTGCGCGGGAATGACGTTCTGTAAAGAAGCGTCGTCCGCGCGGTTTTCACGCTGCATCGCCGTGATCCGCCCGCCGTGCTCGCTCAGCCAAGCCGGCCTGCCAGGATCAGTTCGGGTTGGAGCCGATCCCGTGCGGTTCGATCCAGCCCATCCACATCGCAAACAGGATGATGGCGATCAGCGCGATGGACAGCGCGATACGACGGGTCAGCGCATTGACCGTGCGTTTGCTCTGGCCCTTGTCCACCAGCATGTAATACAGGCCTGCACCCAGGTTCCAGAGGATGACGATCAGGAAGCCGACCACCAGCAGGATCTTCAGCGACTCGTTCACCGCGGGCTCCTCAAGTGCGCGCCGGGCGCGCGCGGATGCATTTGCGGCGCGTAAAGCGCGCGCAGATGCGCTGCGCGGATTATCGCAGCCCGCCGGGAGGATGTGGTGAGCCGTCGCGGCACCCTGCTGCTCGGCTGGGCGCTCGCGGTCGCTGCGATCGCGCTGTTCGCCAACCTGGGGCTGTGGCAGGGCCGGCGCGCGGTCGAGAAACAGGCCATGCTCGATGCCGCCGCCGCGGTCCTGAACGAGCGCACGCCGCGGCCGCTGGCCGCGGCCGACGATCCCGCCCGGGCGCGCGACTACGACTGGGCGGAGGGCCGGGGCCGGTTCGATCCGCGCGGTGCCTTGCTGCTCGACAACCAGCAGCGCAACGGCCGCGCCGGTGTGCGCGTCTATCGTATTTTCGTGCCCGCGCAGGGCGGGCCGATGCTGGTCGACCTGGGCTGGTTGCCGCTCGGCGGCGATCGCAAGCTGCCGGCCATCCCCCAGCCCGAGGGCGAGCTGGCCTTGCGCGGGCTGCTGGCGCCGCCGCCGTCGACCGGTCTCGCACTGGGCCCGGGCATCGGCCGCGAAGGCGAGGGCTGGCTGCTGACCCGCGTCGACCCGAAGGCGATCGCCGGGGCCACCGGCCTGTCAGTGCCGCTCGCACCGCGCGTGCTGCGCCTGGACCCGGCGCTCAAGCTCGGTTACGAGCGCGACCTGGAACTGCTCGCCAATACCTTGCCGCCGGACAAACACCGCGGCTATTCGCTGCAGTGGTTCGCGCTCGCCCTGGCGGTGCTGGCGACCGCCCTGATCCTCACGTTCCGTCCTCAGCGTCGATAACCCACCGATGAACACACCCGTGAATTCCTCGCAGCGCAATCGCAACCGACTGGTATTGGTGCTGATCGCCGCGTTCTTCTTCGTGCCGATGCTGATCGCCGGGGTCATGCGTTTCACCAACCATCACCCGGCGGTGAGCCGCCAGCACGGCGAACTGCTCGAACCCAAGCCCGACTTGCGTGCGCTGCAGCCGCGTCTGGCCGACGGCAGCGTCTATGCCTGGAACCCGCCGGCGCGGATCTGGCGCATCGTGGTCGCGCCGGCGCCGGATTGTGCCGAGGCCTGCGTCGAGTTGTCGCAGCAGCTCGACACGGTCTGGCAACTGTTCGGCAAGGACGCCGACCATGTCGAAGTGCTCTGGCTCGGCGAGCCGCCGGCCGGCGCCAAGCGCCCGGCCAGCCTGCGCGTGCTCGGCCCCTCGCCGGAGCTGCGCGCGCAACTGCCGCGCCTGAGCGACCCGGCCGGCGTGCCGCTGTACGTGGTCGACCCGAACGGCTTCGTGATTCTGCGTTACGCTCCCGACACCGATCCGGGCGGGCTGCGCGCCGACCTGGCCAAGCTGCTGAAACTGATGTGAGCGGCGGCAAGAACGGGCGCGCCGGAGCGGGGCGTCGGGAACGGCATGAAACGAACCAAGTCGCCGGGACTAGCCCGGCCGCACGAGTGTTGCAGCAGAGTTGGGTAGGAACGAGTTTCGAATGAGCGTAACCAACAAGCCCGGATCCTCCGATCCGTTCACGAACGGCCTGAGCAAGACCGGCCTGTCGAAGAATTTCCATCGCATCGCCTGGCTGGCGGTGGCGCTGGCGCTGTGCGTGATCGTGTTCGGCGCGTTCGTGCGCCTGTCCAACGCCGGCCTGAGCTGCCCGGACTGGCCGACCTGCTACGGCCGCGCGGCCTGGCCGACCAGCGCCCACGAGATCACCGACCACGTCGCTACCGCGATCCGGCCGGTCGAAGTGCACAAGGCCTGGCGCGAGCAATTCCACCGCATGATCGCCGGCCTGCTCGGCGTGCTGGTGTTGATCCTGGCGTTGGTGTCGGCGCGCAAGCGCGCCTACGGCGTGCCGCAGGTGATCGCCGCGGCCGCGCTCGTGGCCATCGCGATTCCCCTGTACATGAAAGGCCAGCACGTCGCCGCCTCGGCGCTGGCGATCGTCGGCGAAGCCATCCTGCTCGCCGCGGCGCTGCGCTGGAGCAATACCGATCTGTCGCGGGTGTCGGCGCTGACCCTGGCGGTGATCATCTTCCAGGCCCTGCTCGGCATGTGGACGGTGACCTGGCTGCTCAAGCCGGTCGTGGTCATGGGCCATCTGCTCGGCGGCCTGCTGACGTTCTCGTTGTTGGTGTGGACGGCGTGGCGCGCGATCGGCCACCCGATCCGCCTGGCCGACGCGGCCAACGTACGCCGCCTGATCATGCTCGGCATCGGCGTGCTGGGCGTGCAGATCGCGCTCGGCGGCTGGACCAGCGCCAACTACGCCGCGCTCGCCTGCGGCAACGATTTCCCGACCTGCGTCGGCCAGTGGTGGCCGCGCCACGACTTCGGCGAAGCCTTCGTGCTGTGGCGCGGCATCGGCGTGGACTACGAGGGCGGCATCCTCGACGGCGAGGCCCGCATCGCGATCCAGCTGGCTCACCGCATCATGGCCGGCGTGGTCTTCGTCTATCTGCTGGGCCTGACCGTGAAGCTGTTGCGCACGCCCGGCATGCGCGGCTGGGCGAGCCTGCTCGGCGCGCTGACCCTGGCCCAGGTCGGCCTGGGCATCGCCAACGTCAAGCTCGGCCTGCCGCTCGCGGTCGCGGTGGCGCACAACGCCGGCGCCGCGTTGCTGCTGTTCGCGCTCGTCTCCCTGCTCGCACGCCTGCGCACGCCGGAGTCCTGATGAACACCGCCAAGCGCCCGACCGCCAAGCAGTACTGGGACCTGACCAAGCCGCGCGTCGTCGCGCTGATCGTGTTCACCGCCTTCGTCGGCATGTTCCTGGCCGTGCCGGGCTTGCCGCCGCTGCGCGAGTCGGTGCTCGGCTTCTTCGGCATCTGGCTCGCAGCGGCCTCGGCCGCGACGATCAACCAACTGCTGGACTCGCGCATCGACGCCAAGATGGCGCGCACCTCGTGGCGGCCGATCGTCGCCGGGCAGGTCTCGCCGACCCAGGCGCTGGTGTTCGCGCTGATCCTGGCGGCCTTGTCGATGACCATCCTGGTGGTCTGGGTCAACGCGCTGACCGCATGGCTGACCTTCGCCTCGCTGATCGGTTATGCGGTGGTCTACACCGTATTCCTGAAGCGGGCCACGCCGCAGAACATCGTCATCGGCGGCATCGCCGGCGCGGCGCCGCCGCTGCTCGGCTGGGCCGCGGTCACCGGCATGCAGGGCGAGTGGGACTGGGCCCATGCGCTGTTGCTGGTGCTGATCATCTTCGTGTGGACGCCGCCGCATTTCTGGGCGCTGGCGATCTTCCGCCGTGCCGACTACGCCCGCGCGATGGTGCCGATGCTGCCGGTCACCCACGGCGTCGAGTACACCCGCTGGCAGATCCTGTTCTATACGATCCTGCTGACGGTCGTCTCGGTGCTGCCGTGCGTGTTCGGCATGAGCGGCTATTTCTATCTGTTCGGGGTGTTGGTGCTGGACGCGGTGTTCCTCTACCACGCCTGGAAGCTGATGAACCCGCCCGACGAGTTGTACGCGATGCGGGTTTTCAACTACTCGATCGTCTACTTGATGGTGTTGTTCGCATTCCTGCTGATCGATCACTGGCTGCCCTCGTCGATGCAGTCGGCGCCGTTGTTCGAGCTGCAGCGGATGCGTTGACCGCCCGCGCCGCGCGGGCGTCCAATCGCGCGCCGCACCGGCGCCTAATCGCAAGGGGAAGGTCGTCGATGAGAAACCGGATCGCGTGTTCGATCATGGCGTTGTTGCCGCTGTCGGCGGCGCATGCCGCGCAGGCGCAGGACGCCGCGGCGCCGCCGCGCGAACTTGTGGTCACCGCGGCCAAGCTGTTCGATTCGCGCAGCGGTCGCTTGCTCGACAACCCGCAGGTGCTGATCCGCGACGGCCGCATCGTCGAAGTCGGCCGTGCCGGCGACACCGCGCCGGCCGGCGCGCAACGCCTCGACCTGCCCGGCATGACCCTGCTGCCGGGCCTGATCGACATGCACACCCATCTCGATGCCGACCCGACCTACGGCGGCTACACCAGTCTGCAGTTCAACGACCGTTTCTGGTCGGTGCTCGCGGTCAAGCACGCCCAGGACACGCTGGCCGCCGGCTTCACCACGGTGCGCAATCTCGGCGCCGATGCCTGGAACGATGTCGGCCTGCGCCAAGCCATCGACGAGGGCAAGCTGCGCGGCCCGCGCATCGTCTCGGCCGCCTACGGCTTCGGCGCCACCGGCGGCCATTGCGACTCGACCTTCTTCCCGCCGTCGATGCAGCAGCGCAGCCCTTACAACGCCGACTCGCCCGAGCAGGCACGCCAGCACGTGCGCGAGCTGCGCAAGTACGGCGCGCAGGTGATCAAGATCTGCGCCACCGGCGGCGTGTTCTCGCGCAACACCGAGCCCGGCCAACAGCAGTTGAGCCTGGAGGAAATGAAGGCGGTGGCCGACGAGGCGCATCGCTGGGGGCTCAAGGTCGCCGCGCATGCGCACGGCACCAGCGGTATCAAGGACGCGATCCGCGCCGGCATCGACACCATCGAGCACGCCAGCCTGATCGACGAGGAAGGCATCCGCCTGGCTAAGCAGCACGGCACCTGGCTGTCGATGGACATCTACAACACCGACTACACCCAGGCCGAGGGCAAGAAAAACGGTGTGCTTGAAGACAACCTGCGCAAGGACCGCGAAGTCGCCGACGTCCAGCGCGAGAACTTCCGCCGCGCCCATCAGGCCGGGGTCAAGATGGTCTACGGCACCGACACCGGGGTCTATCCGCACGGCCAGAACGGCCGCCAGTTCGCGGTGATGCAGCGCTACGGCATGAGCGCGGCCCAGGCCATCCAGGCGGCGACCGCGAACGCGGCCGAAGCGCTGGGCAGCAAGGACGTCGGCGTGATCGAGAAAGGCCGCTGGGGCGACATCATCGCGGTCGCCGGCGACCCGACCCGGAACGTCGCCTTGCTCGAAGCCGTGCCGGTGGTGATCAAGGGCGGCGAGGTGGTCAAGGATGCGCGCTGAGCGGCCGTAGCGACCGGACTGGGGCGGCGGGGTTCAGTCGGCGACCCGTTCGGGCACCGCCGCGATTTTCGCCTGACGCGCATAGCGGCGCGCGACCTGCGCGCAGACGATCAGCTGGATCTGGTGGAACACCATCACCGGCAGCACGATCGCGCCGAGCGCGCTGCTCGCGAACAGGATCTTGGCCATCGGCACGCCGGTGGCCAGGCTCTTCTTGGAACCGCAGAACACGATCGCGATTTCGTCCTCGCGCGAAAAGCCGAGCCGGCGCGCGGCGAAGGTCGTGGCGAGCATGACCGCCGCGAGCAGCAGCGCGCACACGCCGAACACGACGTATAAAGCCTGCACCGGCGTGCTCTGCCACAATCCGGTCGCGACCGAGGCGGCGAACGCGGTGTAGACCACCAGCAGCACCGTGCCTTGGTCGGTGTAGCGCAACAGCGCGCGCCGGCGCTCGACCCAGCCGCCGATCCAACGCCGCAGCAGATGGCCGGCGACGAAGGGAAGCAGCAATTGCAGGGTGATCTTGGCGATGGCCTCGGCCGGATCCGCCATCGCGCCCTGTGCGCCGGCCAATGCGCTCATCAGCAAGGGCGTCAGGAACACACCGAGCAGGCTCGAGGCCGAGGCGCTGCACACCGCCGCGGGCACGTTGCCGCCGGCCATCGAAGTGAAGGCGATCGAGGACTGCACGGTCGAGGGCAGGGTGCACAGGAACAGCAGCCCCAGGTACAGCTCCGGCGTCAGCAAGCGCCCGGACAAGGGTTTCAGCGCCAGGCCGAGCAAGGGAAACAAGACGAAGGTGCTGGCGAAGATCAGCAAATGCAGGCGCCAATGCAGGGCGCCGGCGAGGATCGCCTCGCGCGACAGGCGCGCGCCGTGCAGGAAGAACAGCGCGGCGATGGCGATATCGGTAAAGCCGTCGAGCGCCGCGGCCGGGGCGCCGCCGAGCGGAAACCACCAGGCCAGCGCGACCGCCGCCAGCAGGGCCAGGGTGAAGCTGTCGACGCGCAGTCGCTGGAGAAAACTCATCCGGTGCTTGCCTCGACGGGACGCTCAGGCAGACGTCCCGCATTCTGACCGCAGCCCGCAGAGCGGTCCATGACGCAGGCCTGCACGGCGCTAAGGGTAGGAGCGGCGCGAGCCGCGACCCACCGCAGAGGTGATCGAAGCGTGATTCACCGAAGCCCGGCAGCTCGGCCGGCTTTGGCTGTTTCAAGCCGTCTGCACGGTCTTCGGGCGCCGCGCTGACGTACACCTCTGCGGTTGGTCGCGGCTTGCGCCGCTCCTACCCAAGAGCCCGCCGCAACGCCTAGGCCTCGGCTCGAACCGGCCCAGGCGTCGCCTCAGCTCAGCACGGACGCACGCGCTCGGCGATCTCGGCGACGCTGTCGGGGGTGACGTACCAACGGCCCGGATCTTCGTATTCGAAGTCGATCGCGACTTCGGCGTCGGCGCGGTGGATGCGCACGATGCAGACCCGCCATGGCGCCTTGCCGGCGACCTGGGTGACCTTGCGCAGTTGTTCCAGGCGGTTCTCGATCTCGACGCCCGACGGCGTCAGCGGTTCGCCCGGCTGGCCCTTGTCGTAGCGGAAGCCGTTGAGGCGGCTGATGCCGTCGCCGTACCAGGCGATCAGCGCGTATCCGTCCCAGGGCCGTTCGCTGGCCTTGGGGTCGACCACGATCAGGCGTGCGATCTCGCCGAGCAATTCGTCTCTGTTCATGTCCTGCCTTGAGCGTGTCGATTTAGGAAGCGGCTGCGATCAGGTCACCCATCTGCCCGGCGTCGACCCGGTCGTAGCTCTGGCCGGCGCGGTTCTCGAAGGTGACGCGCTGATCGTAAACCCTGCCGCCGTCGGCGGGATCGATCACGTCGTAGGAAATGCGAACACGGTCCGGTCGGTCGGCGTCCCGCGGGGTCAGGTCGATGCTGATGCGCACGTCCATGCCCTTGTCGACCCAGGCCGCCCATTCGTTCTCGAGCGTCTTGTAGGCGCCCATGTTGAAGTTGCCGTTCTGCGGGAACAGGTTCTTCAGGCCCTGGTCGGTGACGAAGCGGTGGCCGAACACATGCCCGCCCTGGTCGCCTTCGACGCCGCGGTCGGCGGCGGTGCGCTGCGCCTGGGTCTCGTCGTCGCTGCGCTCGATCCCGCTGAACACGGTGCGCAAGGTGCCTTCGGCATGGATCGGCCGGCCTTCGTCGTCGACCGTCCAGCGTGCGTCGTTGACCTCGCCGGTGTCGGGGTTGACGACCGTCGCCGAAATCTCCTCGGTCTCGCCGCGCGCGCGGCCGCCGAGACCGAGCCAATCCTTGAGCCGGCCGATCAGGTCGTCGGCGGTATCGGCGAGGCCCGTGTCCGTGCCTTCGGCATAGGCCGCGCGCACCTCGGGGCCGCTGCGGCGTTCGACCGCGGCGGCGATGCCGTCGCGCCCGAACGCGGCCTCCAGCTTGCGCAACTGCGGCGCGTCGAGCTTGCCGGCGAGCTCGTTGGCGAGGGTTTCGCGCTCGGCCACGGGCATTGCCTCGACCTCGCTGCGCAAGCCGCTCAACTGCGGCGCGGTGAGCGCATCGACCGCGCCGCGCGCCTGCGCCGGATCGGTGCTGCTCAGGGTCTGCGCGATCGATGCGGCAGGCGGTTCGATGCCCGGCGACGAGCCGTTGAGGTGGACGTTCGGGCTGATCGGGTCGGTCATCGGGCGGGGCCTGGACTGCGCGCGTCGCCCTGGAATCTAGCCGTAAAGCGCCACGCCGCCCATTGGGGAAAACCCCAGGAAAACATGACAGTTCAAAGGCTTCGCGCCTGCCGGCGGGTGTGCCCGCCTCACTTCCCGCCGATCAGATGCTGCTGCCAGAAGGTCATCATCGCCGCGCCGAAATAGTCGGTGTTGGCCTTCTTCTGGAAGCCGTGGCCTTCGTCGTCGAACATCAGGAACCACACCGGCACGCCGTTGCCGCGCACCGCCTTCACGATCTGCTCGGCCTCGGTATAGGGCACGCGCGGGTCGTTGCGGCCCTGGGCGACGAACAGCGGCGCGCGGATCTTGCCGGCGTTCCTGAGCGGCGAGATGCGATCGAACACCGCCTTCATCTCGGGCAGGCGCTCGTCGCCGTACTCGGCGCGGCGCAGGTCGCGGCGATACGACTCGGTGTTGGTCAGGAACGTGCTGAAGTCGGAGATGCCGACCACGTCGACGCCGGCGCGGATGCGCTCGCTGTAGTGCACCAGCGAGGCCAGCACCATGTAACCGCCGTAACTGCCGCCGTACACGCCGACGCGTTGCGCATCGAGTTCGGGCTGGGCGCCGATCCAGTCGAGCAGGGCGCCGATGTCCTTGACCGAGTCTTCGCGCTTGTCCACATTGTCCAGGCCCAGGTAAGTGCGGCCGTAACCGGCCGAACCGCGCACGTTCGGCACCAGCATCGCCACGCCGAGTTCGTTGGCCAGGAACTGCGCGTTGGCGTTGAAGCTCGGCTGCGATTGCGCTTCCGGGCCGCCGTGGATCTGGATCACCACCGGCAGTTTCGTGCCGGCCGGGACCTTCGCCGGCCGGTAGTAGAACGCCGGGATCGTGCGCGCTTGGCCGTCGACGCGGTCGAAGGTCGGATAGCGGATCAAGGTCGGGGTGACGAAACGGCCGGCATCGAGCCCGCCGACTTCGCTGCGGGTCCAGCGCACCAGCCGCTGGGCGGCCAGCTCGATCACGTAGACATCGCTCGGCGAGGTCGCGGTGTTGATCGACACGGCGATGCGCCGGCCGTCGGGCGAGAATTCGGCGCCGCCGATCACCCCGACCGGCAGCGCCGGCAGCTTTACCTCTTTGTGCCCGGGCAGCGACAACACATGCAGCTTGCCGATGCCGTCTTCGTTGCTGACGAACAGCAGGTGGCGGCCGTCGTCGGACAGGCTGAGGTTGCCGACGTCCCAGGGGATGCCGGCACTGAGCACCTCGAGCTTGCCGCTCGCCGGTTCGTGCCGGCGCAGGCTGGCGAACTCCTGCGGCTTGCCGTCGAGGATTTCGTTGGAGACGTAATTAGACCGCCTGGCCGTCCTTGGAAAAACGGAAATCGCTGATCGCCGCCTTGCCACCGTCGACCGGGAACAACTGCAGCTTGCCGGTATCCAGGTCGACCAGGCCCGGATAGGTTTCGCTGGCCGAGACGTACTTGATCACCAGCAA
>Ga0307406_10000853_pt1 | contig 17155 bp, 15 predicted proteins | sample 322Cmetagenome_3_FD_203706 | JGI IMG/M metagenome (GOLD analysis project Ga0307406, IMG submission 203706) | Maize rhizosphere microbial communities from greenhouse at UC Davis, California, United States - 322HYB-C-2 | ecosystem: Host-associated > Plants > Roots > Rhizosphere > Soil | place...
GGTTGACGAAGGAGGACAGCGGACCGACGACCAGAACGAAAGCCTTGACGGCGAAGGCGACAGCGAGCGCGAAGCGCTCCGGTATCGAGATCGCCCAGCTCTTCGGAAGCACTTCGGCGAAGATGACGAGAATGATGGTCATCGCCAGGGTAGCCCAGGCCACGCCGGAGCTGCCGAACAGGCCGAGGAAAACACTTGTCGCGATCGAGGACGACAGGATGTTGGCGAGGTTGTTGCCGATCAGCAGCGCGCCGATCAGCCGGTCGCGTCGTTCTATCAGTTCGCGCACGACACCGGCGCGTTCCTCGCCATTGGCTTCCAGCGTGTGGATCCGGCTGCGCGAGACGGCGGTCAGTGCGGTCTCGGAGCCGGAGAAGAAGGCGGACATGAGGACGAGGGCCACGATGGAAACGATTTCCGGCCAATATGCGGAAAGAAATGCCAGCGCGCCTTCGAGGGTCATTGCGGGTGTTTTTCCTTGAGGAAGCTCAATACTTCGGATGCCGGGACGTCGTTGGCGACGAAGGACTGGCCGATGCCGCGGGTGAGGATGAAGGTGAGCTTGCCGCCCTTGACCTTCTTGTCCTGGGCGATCGCGTCCATCAGCACCTCGGCCGGCGGCAGCGTACCCGGGATTTCGGACATGCGGGTCGGGAGGCCGACCTCTTTGAGGTGATGCTCGACGCGCTTTGCATCATCCGGGCTTGCCAGGTTCATGCGGGCCGAAAACTCGTGGGCGAGCACCATGCCGATGGCAACGCCTTCGCCATGAACGAGGCGGCTGCTGTCATAGGCGGTCGCGGCTTCCAGCGCGTGGCCGAAGGTATGGCCGAGATTAAGCAAAGCGCGCTGGCCATTTTCGTGTTCGTCGGCGACGACCACGTCCGATTTCGCCTGGCAGCTTGCGGCGATCGCCTCGATGCGGGCTGCACCGCCGGAGAAGACAGACTGCCAGTTTTTTTCCAGCCAGGCAAAGAATTCGGGCTTGTCGATCAGGCCGTATTTGGCGACTTCGGCGTAGCCGGCGCGGAACTCGCGCTCACTCAGTGTGTTCAGGACATCGGCATCCGCAAGCACGAGGTCCGGCTGGTGGAAGACGCCGATCAGGTTCTTGCCGTGGCGGCTATTGATGCCAGTCTTGCCGCCGACGGAACTGTCGACCTGCGACAGCAGCGATGTCGGGATCTGCACGAAGCGGACACCGCGCCTGACAATGCCGGCAATGAAGCCGGAGAGGTCGCCGATGACGCCGCCGCCGAGCGCGATCACGCAATCGTTACGCTCGACGCGGGCTTCCAGAACCTTGTCGCAGGCGGTGATCAGGTGCTCGAAGCTCTTGGTCTTTTCGCCGGCCGGCAAGACCAGCGAAGACGAGGCGATGCCCGAGGCCGTCAGGCTCTCGACGAGGGCGTTGAGATAAAGCGGCGCGACGTTCTCGTCGGTGATGATGGCTGCCTTGCGGCCCTTCAGGCGCGCGGCGATCTCGGCGCCGGCACGCGCGATCAGGCCTGGGCCGATCAGGATGTCGTAGGCGCGGTCGCCGAGCGGGACGTGAACCTTGCATTCGCAGGAGGCGGCAATCGCATTCATCAGGCTGCACTTTCGGTTCTGCTGTCGATCACGGCTTTCAGCACTTCGTCGGCCATCACTTCCTTGCGCACATCGCGCGAGAGGACTGTGAGGTCGGCCTGCTCGTAGATCGGGTATCTGGCGTTCATCAGGTTTTCGAGCGTCTGCCTGGGATTTTCGGTCTTCAGCAGCGGGCGGGTGTCGCGCTTGTTGACGCGCTCCCAGAGCACGTCGAGATCGGCCTTCAGCCAGACCGACAGGCCGCCTCGCTTGATATGCTTGCGGGTGCGGTCGTTGATGAAGGCGCCGCCACCGGTGGAGACGAGGCGCGGGCCGCCCTTCAGCAGCCGCTTCATAACCCGGCCCTCAAGCGCGCGGAACTCGTCCTCGCCATAGGCGGCGAAAAGCTCTGATATCGACATGCGCGACACGCGCTCGATTTCCGCATCGCTATCGATGAAGGGAATGCCCAGCTGGGTGGCGACGATGCGGCCCACCGACGACTTGCCGGCGCCCATCAGACCAACGAGGATCAGATTGCGCGAACCGAGCGCAGCACGAGCTCTGTCCCTCAGGCTATCGGCAACGATCAGAACTGGGTCGTTCATTGGTCCATTCACACTTTGTTTGCGAACGGTATCAACAAATGCAGGTGTAGCGTCAAGTCAGAGGTAAGGGAATCATGGTTCAAAAGCTCCTTCTTGCACTTGCAAACGCGCTTCTTCATAAAGAAGCAAAGCCATGGAGTTGTTGAATGCCGAGCCTGTTCCGATTTCTCGCCATATTGGCGGTCATCGCCGGAGCGATATACGGAACGATGTGGGCGCTGGTGACTTTCGTCGAGCCGCAGGAGCGCGACGTGACGATCCGCATTCCGTCCGAGGGGATCAATCCGCCCGCCACCGGCGCGATCAGCCCGGCCAAGAAGTGACGCGATGAGGGATCTCAGCCGCGCTCACGTGGAGGCTTTCCTCGAGATGATGAGCGCCGAACGCGGCGCCGCGGCCAATACGCTGTCCTCCTACGAACACGATCTCGACGACCTGCATTCGTTTCTCAACGGCCGGAGCGTGCGGTTGACCGAGGCGGCGTCGGCCGATCTTTCGGCCTATCTGGCATCGCTGGCCGCGCAAGGGTTCAAGCCCTCGTCGCAGGCGAGGCGGTTGGCGGCGATGCGGCAGTTCTACAAGTTCCTCTACGCCGAGGGGCTCCGCACCGACGATCCGACCGGCATTCTCGACGCGCCGAAGAAGGGCAGGGCACTGCCGAAGACCATGGGTGTCGACGAGGTCGGTCGGCTGCTGGAGCAGGCCGAGCAGGAGGCGCAGGATCCGGCCCCCGGACAGTTGCAGCGTTTGCGGATGTTTGTGCTGCTGGAGCTGCTCTACGCGACGGGCATGCGCGTCAGCGAGCTCGTGTCGCTGCCTGCCCGGGTGCTCGACCAGGAGGGTCGTTTCCTGATCATTCGCGGCAAGGGCAACAAGGAGCGCCTGGTGCCGTTGTCGCAATCCGCGATCGCGGCGCTGAAGCTCTACGGGCCGATGCTGGCCAAGGGGCGGGTGGCGTCGGAACATCCACAGGAAAGCCCGTGGCTTTTTCCCGCAGCCTCGAAAGAAGGTTACCTGGCGCGCCAGGTCTTCGCGCGTGACCTCAAGAATCTTGCGATCCGGGCCGGGCTCACCCCATCTATGATCTCGCCGCACGTTATGCGGCACGCTTTCGCAAGCCATCTGCTCGCCAATGGCGCCGATCTGCGCGTGGTTCAGGAACTGCTCGGCCATTCGGACATTTCCACCACGCAAATCTACACGCATGTGCTGGAAGAAAGGCTTCAGCAACTGGTCCAAACGCATCACCCCCTTGCCAAACAGGCGAAAAAGCAGGATTAGGACCGGCGACAAGGGCAGCCAGATACAAAATGTCCCGGGCACAAGGAACGGAAACGCACCTCATGCACAATTATCTCGACTTCGAAAAGCCGATCTCCGACCTCGAAGGCAAGATCATCGAATTGAAGAAGATTGCCTCGGAAGACGAGAGCATCGATACATCCGATGAAATCGGCAGGCTCGAAGTTCGTGTTCGCGAAGCGACGGTCGAAATCTATTCGAAGCTCAACGCCTGGCAGAAGACCCAGGTCGCGCGTCATCCGCAGCGGCCGCACTTCGTCGACTATGCCAAGACGCTGTTCCAGGAATTCACGCCGCTCGCCGGCGACCGCAAGTTTTCCGAGGATGCCGCGATCCAGGCCGGTCTGGCGCGCTTCCGCGGCCAGCCTGTCGCCGTCATCGGCCAGGAGAAGGGCAACGACACGAAGAGCCGCCTGAAGCACAATTTCGGCAGCGCGCGTCCTGAAGGCTACCGCAAGGCGATCCGCGTGCTCGAGATGGCCGATCGCTTCGGCCTGCCCGTGATCACGCTGGTCGATACGGCTGGTGCTTATCCCGGCGTCGGCGCCGAGGAGCGCGGCCAGGCGGAAGCCATCGCCCGCTCGACGGAAATGTGCCTCGGCCTCAAGGTTCCGATCATCTCCGTCGTCATCGGCGAAGGCGGCTCGGGCGGCGCGATCGCGATCGCCACCGGCAACCGGGTCTACATGCTAGAGCATGCGATCTACAGCGTGATCTCGCCTGAAGGTGCAGCCTCCATCCTGTGGCGCGATTCCGCGCGCGCCAAGGAAGCCGCCACCAACATGAAGATCACGTCTGACGACCTGAAGGCGCTCGGGATCATCGACGGGATCATCGGCGAGCCGCTCGGCGGCGCGCATCGCGATCCCGACAGCGTTATCGCGTCTACCGGCGATGTCATCGCCAATGCGCTCGGCGAAATGGCCAACCGCACCGGTGAGCAGATCCGCAATGATCGCCGCCAGAAGTTCCTGAACATGGGCCGCAACCTCTAACGAGGCTGCCGGGCAGGCTGGGGGAGGCCGCAGATTGCGGCCAAACCTTGGCCACATTAGTGTTATCAATAGGTTTTGTGCTTGCGGGGGTCGTGGGTGCGCGGCATGGTCGTTAAGGTTTTGTAAACCAGAATGGGCCAATGATTCGCTTCACTTCGAACCCGTTCAACGGATTGGGTCGCATCTCGTAATTGGGCTAGTTTGAATGCGCTTTCGTCATTTTGCCTATGTTTCCCTGATGGCGCTGGCTTTGGCCGGCTGCAACGACGCGTTGGAAACCACGCAGATCGACCTGTCCAAGGTCAAGAACAAGGTCGAGCAGCCGCTTCCGCCGCGCATCCTGAACGAGATGGCGGCCAAGGGCATGGACCGCAATTCGCCGATCATGGTCCGCATCTTCAAGGAAGAGGGTGCACTGGAGATCTGGAAGGCGAAGACCGACAACCGCTTCGAGAAGATCGCCGACTACAAGATCTGCGCCTGGTCGGGCCGGCTCGGTCCCAAGGTGAAACAGGGTGACCGCCAGGCGCCTGAGGGTTTCTACAACCTCACCAAGGCGAACCTGAACCCGAATTCCAAATACTATCTCGCGATCAATACGGGCTTCCCGAACCGCTACGATTCGGTCAACGGCCGTACCGGCACCGATCTGATGATCCACGGCGCCTGCTCGTCGTCGGGCTGCTACTCGATGACGGACCAGCAGGTTCTCGAGATCTACGCCTTCGCCCGCGACGCCTTCAAGGGTGGCCAGTCGACCGTACAGCTCGAGGCCTATCCTTTCCGCATGACCGCCGACAACATGTTCAAGCACCGGATGAACGAGAACATCGACTTCTGGAAGATGCTGAAGGTCGGCTACGACAATTTCGAAGTCACCAAGCGTCCGCCCGAGGTAAATGTCTGCGAGAAGAAGTACGTTTTCAACCAGCAGGCATCCGGCGCCTTCAATCCCGGTGGCAAGTGCCCGGAGATGTCGACGCCGCCGGCGCTGGCCTCCGCACTTGCCTCCTACGGCAAGACCTATGATCTGGCCTATGCAAAGGCGGCGAAGGAATTCGACGGCATGGCCTGGTACGATCCGACGGAAGCCGAGCGCAAGGCTGTCGTCGCCAAGACCCGCAAGGGCCGCGAGCTTGCTTACGCGCCGACCGGAACTTCGCTCGAAGCCGGAAAGATGATGAAGGTCGCCGATCTCGAAGGCATGATGGCTGCGAAGACGGCGACGTCGGTTGCCGCCAATACGGCTACCGGATCGACGCCAGCCGCGGCTCCGGTTGCCGTCGCCGATGCCACCATCGTCAATCCGGCCTCCGTGCCGGTTCCGACGCCGAGCCCGCTGGCACCGCAGACGGAGATGGCGACGGCCTTTGCGCCGGTGGCGCAGCCGGAATCGGTCGAAGTCGCTTCCAAGAAGCCTTTCTGGAAGTTCTGGACCAAGGAGTGACGGCTTGACCGTCATTTCCTACGATCTGCGCGGGCTGAAATGCCCGCTGCCTGTCATCAAGACCCGAAAGAAGATGATGTCGCTGGAGAGCGGCGCGCTTCTTCGCGTGGAAACGACCGATCCGCTCGCCGGCATCGATATCCCGCACTTCTGCAACGAGGACGGCCACCAGCTGATCGAGAGCGAGAAGACCGAGACCGGTCACCTCTTCCTGATCCGCAAGGGATAGCGTTCCTAACGACCGTAACCGGAGTGGCTAGAGGCGCATGCCCGGGATGGCCAGCGGATTGTCTTCCAATGCCGCACGGTCGGCCTGGTCGATGCGCGGCTTGCCGAGGAAGGCGTCGAACAGGCCCCTCACGAAGGCTTCCGGCAGGTCCTTGGTGATCAGGACCATGCGGGTGCGTCGATCCTCAGGGTCCGGCCATGCGGGCAGGCGTGTCGGCGGATGGAAAATGCTCTGGACGCCGTGCAGCACCAGCGGGCGATCCGGTCGATCCGACATCGCGACGATGGCCTTCATCCTCAGCAGCTTTTCGCCATGTGCCGAGCGCAGGAGATCGACGAACATGTCGAGCGCCATCGGGTCTATCGGCTTGTCCTCGACGATCGAGAAGGAGCGGATCGCCGCGTCGTGGCGGTTCACGTCGTGGGGGTTCTGGTCGTCATGGTGGTGGTGGTGGTGGTGATGGTGATCGTGATGGCTGTGATCGTGGCCGCAGTCGTGGTCATGCTCATCGTGATGGTGGTGATGCGCTTCATGGGCATCTTCGTCGCGCAGCCAGCGGCCGACATCGGCGCTCTTGGTGGCAGGATCGTAAATGCCGTTGACCAGCGTTGCGGCGGTGCCTGTCGCGGCATCGTCGGCGTCCATCAGTTCGGCGCGCGGATTGAGCGCGCGCAGGCGGGCGACGAGACGATCAAGCGCCTCGGCCGAGGCCATCGTCTTTTTCGAGAGGATCAGGCGGTCGGCGACGGCCACCTGCTTGACGGCTTCCTCGTGATTGTCGAGCGTCTGGGCGCCATTGACGGCATCGACGACGGTGACGACACCATCAAGCGAGAAGCTTTCCGCAATGATCGGATTGCCCATGATCGCCTGCATGACCGGTGCCGGATCGGCCAGTCCGGTCGTCTCGATGGCGACACGCTTCACCGGCTTGACGCGGCCTGTCTGGATGGCGTCCATCAGGTTGGCCAGCGTATCCACCAGTTCGCCCCGCACGGTGCAGCACAAGCAGCCGTCCGACAACTCGATGATGGAGTCACCGGAGCTTTCGACCAGCAGGTGATCGATGCCGACATCACCGAACTCGTTGATGATGACGGCCGCATCCGCCATCGCCGGATCCTTAAGGATGCGGTTGAGCAGCGTCGACTTGCCCGCGCCAAGGAAGCCGGTGAGGATGGTGACCGGAATGCGATCCGCAACTGCGCTCATGCCTGAATGCCTTAGATGTCTGTGTGCCTTAGAAGGATGTGGGGCGCGGTGTCGGGATCGGCACGTTGGCGATGTCGCCGACGCCATCAGCCGTCGCCAGCTTGTCGGGCTGCGGCTCGTTCTGGCCGGGAATCAGGCCGGCATAGACGAAATTCGGCTCGTGATCCATTTCCTGGATATAGGGCGAATGGATCTTCATGCGGCCCACCTCGTCGCGCGTTTCGCTGCGGATCTTGGCGCCCTTGGCGCTGCATATCTCGGCCGTGAGGTCGGCCACTTCCTGCGTTTCGCCGTAGGGCTTCAGCGAGCCCAGCGTGTCGGTGCTGGCCGATTGCGTGGTGAAACCGCGCTGCAGCATGTCGGCGGACGCGTCGGCGCGGGCGGCGAGGCTATCGGTGCCGAGCACGACCGAAACGAGCGTTCTGCCGTTGCGGGTGGCCGATGAGATCTGGTTGAAGCCCGATGCGCAGATGAAGCCGGTCTTCATGCCATCGGCCCCGGCGAAACGGCCGATCAGCATGTTGATGGCGGGGATGTTCTGCTTGCCGGTGGTGATGCCCTCAAGCGAGAAGTAGCTGGCATATTGCGGGAAGTCGCGGCGCAGTGCCACCGACAGGATCGCGAGATCGCGGGCGGTCGTGTACTGGCCCTTGCCGGGCAGGCCGTTCGGATTGACGAAGTGGGTGTCGCTCATGCCCAGCTTGGCGGCTTCGGCATTCATTCTGAGAACGAAGGCGTCCTGCGTGCCGCCGACTGCTTCGGCGACGGCGACCGCGATGTCATTGGCGGACTTGACGATCAGGATCTTCAGCGCGCTGTCGAGCGTCAGCTTCTGGCCGGGCTTGAAGTACATCTTGGCCGGCGGCTGGGCGGCGGCGGTCTTGCTCATGACGATCGGGGTGTCGATGCTGATCTGGCCGGAGCGGATCGCGTCGAAGGTGGTGTAGATGGTCATCAGCTTGGTCAACGAGGCCGGATACCACTTGCGGAAGGCATCCTCATGCTCGAGCACGCGGCCGCTCTGCACATCGACGAGGATATGCGGATTAGCATAGGCCTGCGACGCTGCTGCGAAGGCGATGGCGGCTGCGGAAGCGGCGATGGAGATCGGCCGCAAGGCGGCAAGCAGGCGTTTCTGGCGCGTCGACACGGTTTGTCCTTAAAGATGTCCTGATGTCTCGAAAGTTTCCCCTATTTAACGTATATGGCCATGACATGGCAAAGGTCATTGTCTAACTTATTTGCGAGCCGTGGTATCAATCCCGTTATTGCCGCCGTTTTCGATTTTCAGCAGGGAAGCAAGCATGCCGATTTTGAACAGAGCCGCCGAACTTCAGGGGGAAGTGACCGAGTGGCGCCGGCACATTCATGAGCGGCCGGGCCTGCTTTACGCGGTTGAAGAGACGGCGGCCTTCGTGGCGGAAAAGCTCAAGGAATTCGGCGTCGACGAGATCGTGACCGGCATCGGCCGCACCGGCGTTGTCGGGCTGATCAAGGGCAATGGCGCGGGATCGCGCACGATCGGCCTGCGCGCCGACATGGACGCGCTGCCGCTCACCGAGATATCGGGAAAGCCATGGGCATCGAAAATATCCGGCAAGATGCATGCCTGCGGCCATGACGGGCACACGGCGATGCTGCTCGGCGCGGCGAAGTATCTCGCCGAGACCCGCAATTTCAACGGTAATGTCGCGGTGATCTTCCAGCCGGCGGAAGAAGGCGGCGCCGGAGGCGACCTGATGGTCAAGGACGGGATGATGGAACGCTTCGGCATCGCCGAGGTCTATGGCATGCACAACATGCCCGGCATTCCCGTGGGCCATTTCGCCATCCGCAAGGGGCCGATCATGGCCGCGACCGACGAGTTTACCGTCACCGTCAAGGGGCGTGGTGGCCACGCGGCGCAGCCAAACCGCACGATCGACCCGATCGCGATCGGCACGCAGATCGTCACCAACCTGCAGATGATCGCGTCACGCAATGTCGATCCGTTGCGTTCGGTGGTGGTGTCGGTCACCAAGTTCAATGCCGGCTTTGCTCATAACGTCATTCCCAACGAGGCGACGTTTGCCGGAACGGTGCGCACGCTCGACGAGGCGGTGCGCGATCTCGCGGAGAAGCGCTTCAAGCAGATCGTTGCCGGCGTGGCCGAGGCGCATGACGCGGAGGCGGAGATCCATTTCCAGCGCAACTATCCCGTCACATCCAACCATGCCGACGAGACCGGCTATGCGACGGCGGTCGCGACCGCCATCGCGGGTGCCAGCAACGTCGATCCCGACATCGATCCGATGATGGGCGGCGAGGATTTCTCCTATATGCTGAACGCCCGCCCGGGCGCCTTCATCTTCATCGGCAACGGCGATACGGCCGGCCTGCACAATCCCGCCTACGACTTCAACGATGAGGCGATCAGCCACGGCATCTCTTATTGGGTTCGGTTGGCCGAGCAACGCCTGGGCGAATGATCGGCTGATATCGAAGACCCGGGCTGACCGGGTCTTCTGACGCTGACAATTGACATTGCGCATACCCGATAAGCCCGGCCAAGGCGGTGGCAAGCGATTGAATTTTCAGGAAAATGGTGTCCACGAGAGGATTCGAACCTCCGACCCCAGGATTAGGAATCCTGTGCTCTATCCTGCTGAGCTACGTGGACAACGTTCCCTGCATAGCTCGACTGTCCGTGTCGATCAATAAGCTTTTGACGACATTCTCCTGTTCGCCATGACCCACGTGTTCAATCCCGTGCTGGTCCGTTCGACGTTATGGACACCAGCGATGTCAGCGAAACGCAAATTTTGGGCAGCTGTCTCATAGGAGGACGGTGTTGCGTCATTGCGGGGCATGGTCATGTTGCAATGCAAAAATCGCGTTAACAGTGAGTTTTGTTAGTTTTGTACAACTATAGAAAGAGCAAGCTCTCGTCACTGTTGTGATCCATGTTCGGGACATCACTGCCCCAGTTTCATGCGATCGAGAGGCCATTTGTCCCAATTCAAGGCGAAAACATCCGCGCCGTTCCTGATTTCCGCCGTCTCGTCCGTGCGGGGCACGCTGATCGGGATCGGAATGACGAGCTGCTTCATCAACATCCTGGCGCTGACCGGCTCATTCTTCATGCTGCAGGTCTATGACCGCGTCATTCCTGCTCGCAGCCTTCCGACGCTTGTCGGGCTCGGCATCATCACGCTGACGCTGTTCGCCTTTCTGGGGTTGCTCGAACTTCTGCGTTCGCTGGTGCTGGCGCGGTTGGGGCAGTCGGTCGACGAGCGCTTCGGGCCGATCGTCTTCCGATCCTTCGCCACCGCGCCGTCGCGGCGGAGCGTGGAAGAAAACGGGCTGCAGCCGATGCGCGATATCGACATGGTGCGCGGCTTCCTCTCCGGGCCGGGGCCGACGGCGCTGTTCGACCTTCCCTGGATGCCGTTCTATCTCGGCCTCTGCTTCCTGTTTCATGTATGGATCGGGGCGGTGGCGCTTGCGGGGGCGCTTGTTCTCGTTGGTCTTACGATCATCGCCGAAATCCGCACGCGGGCGCCGACGCAGGCAGCGGCCAGGATCGGACTGGAGCGAACGGCACTTGCCGAAGCCACGCGCCGCAACGCCGAGACCGTGGCGTCGATGGGCTTCACGCGGCGGCTGGAGGAGCGCTGGTCGGCGATCAATCTTCGCTACCGCGAGACACAATTTCGAGCGACCGGCATCACCGTCTCGCTATCGACGCTGTCGCGCGTCGTGCGGCTGGTCCTGCAATCGGGCGTGCTGGCGGTGGGGGCTGTTCTCGTTATTCGCCAGGAGGCGACGGGCGGGATCATGATCGCCAGTTCCATCCTGATCAGCCGGGCGCTGGCGCCGGTCGAACTGGCGATCGGGCAGTGGCGGGGCTTTGCCGCGGCGCGCCAGAGCTGGGCGCGGCTTCTTCGGTTGAGCGAAGCGGATACTGCGAGCGACCCGGAGGTGCGGCTGCCTGCGCCGGTGAAAGGGCTGAAGGTGGAGAACCTGCATCTTTCGGCGCCGGGCTCGGCCATGCCGCTGCTGCGGGGCATCTCGTTCGAGGCCAATGCGGGCGAGGCGATCGGGATCGTCGGGCCGAGTGCATCCGGCAAGTCGTCTCTGGCGCGCGGGCTCGTTGGGATCTGGGCTGCGCGCATCGGGGCCGTGCGGCTCGACGATGCGTCGCTGTCGCAATGGGAGCCGGAAGCGCTCGGGCGGCACATCGGCTATCTGCCGCAGGAGATCGGGCTGTTTGACGGTACGATCGCCGACAACATCGCCCGTTTCGATGCCACGGCGTCGTCGGATGCCGTGATCGCGGCCGCCAGGGCCGCCGGCATCTATGAGATGATCGTGCGGATGCCTGAGGGCTTCGATACCAAGATCGGCGATGAGGGGGCGGTCCTTTCCGCCGGACAGCGGCAGCGGCTGGCGCTGGCGCGCGCGCTTTACGGCGATCCCTTCCTCGTCGTGCTCGACGAACCGAATGCCAATCTCGATGCCGAGGGCGATGCGGCGCTGACCCGCGCCATCGAAGGCGTGCGTGAGCGTGGCGGGGTGGCGATCGTCATCGCGCACCGGCCGAGCGCGCTTGCCGGTGTCGACAAGGTGCTTGTTTTGGCCGAAGGCCAGGTGCGCGGTTTCGGGCCGAAGGAAGAGGTGCTCGGGAGGCCGGTGGCCGCGGTGTCGGCGGCATTCTCGCCGTTGCGCTTCGGGCGCGTGAACGAGGGGAGGGCGGTGCGATGAAGTCCGGTGCAAACGGTGCGGGCGCACCGATCGCCGAACGAACCATCCGGCGGCTGGCGCTTGTGGCGCTGGCGGCGGTACTCGTTCTCGTCGGCGTGCTCGGCAGTCTTGCGGCAACCATCCATCTCAACGGCGCGGTGATCGCCTCGGGTACGCTTGTCGTCGACAGTTACGTTAAACCGATCCAGCATCTGAAGGGCGGCACCGTTGGCGAGATCTTCGTTCGCAACGGCGACAAGGTGGAGGCCGGACAGGTGCTGCTGCGGCTCGACGATACGCAGGCGCAGTCGACAGTTTCTATCGTGTCGCGCCGATTGCGGCAGCTGGCTGCGCGCACCGCGCGGCTATCGGCCGAGCGGGATGGGCGGGAGACGTTTGCCTTCCCCGATCTGGTCAAGCAGGCGGCTGCGGACGAGCGGGAGACGCTGATTGAGGGCGAGCAGCGGCTGTTCGACGACCGGCGGGCTTCGCTGAGCGGTCAGGTGGCGCAGCTGCGCGAGCGCATCCGTCAACTCGGCCAACAGGCGGACGGGTTGGTGGCGCAGCAGGACGGCAAGCGGCAGGCGATCGAGATCATCGGCAAGGAGCTGGCGAGCCTTGAGCCGCTGCTGAAGCAGGGCATCATTCCGGCAACGCGGGTCTACGCGCTGCAGCGCGACGCGGCCGATCTGACCGGCGAGCTTGGCAACCTCGTCGCATCGGCAGCCGAGGTGAAGGGCAAGATCGCGGAGACGGAATTGCAGATCATCCAGCTCGGCGACGACAGGCGCAGCGAGGTCTCGGAGCAGCTGCGGCAGGCGCAAAGCGACACCGGCGAATATTCGGAACGGCTGGTCGCGGTCGAAGACGATCTCAAGCATGTCGAGATCCGCGCACCGCAGGCGGGCATCGTTCATCAGCTTTCCGTGCATGCATCAGGTGCCGTGGTGCAGGCGGGAGCGGCGATCATGGAGATCGTTCCCGATGGCGACGCACTGACGCCAGATCTCAGGCTTTCGCCGCAGGATATCGATCAGGTCGCTGTGGGGCAGGCGGTGATGTTGCGGCTGTCGGCCTTCAGCCAACGCACCACCATGGAGCTCAACGGTCGGGTCGAGCGCATCGCGGCGGATCTCACCACCGACCAGAGGACCGGCCAGAGCTACTACGGTGTGCGCGTTCATATCGAAGACGGCGAATGGCGAAGGCTTGGGAAGCTGACGGCGGTGGCCGGCATGCCGGTGGAGGCATTCATCGAAACGGGGGAACGAACGGCGCTGGCCTATCTCGCCAAGCCGTTCACCGATCAGGCGGCCCGTGCCTTTAGAGAGGAATAGGGGCTTTCAGGGAGGAACAGCAGCGGCCGGTTCCGCCGTGACGTGCGTATTGCTGATGGCGTCCGGGAGGAGACGCGTCGGCGAAGGGAGGAGCGTTCGGCCATCAGGGCATCGTTTGGATGCCCTTGGCAATGTTTCAATGACGAAAACCCTAGGAGATGAACCATGCCACAGTCGATTCAGAACGCAGTCGGCACAAGCCTGTTCTACAGCGGATCCTCAACCGCCTGGCTGTCGGCGACAGGATCCGGACCGGTGCTGAACGGTACCGCCGGCAACGACAGCATATGGGGTGACAGTTCGGTCAACGTGACCATGCAGGGCGGTGCGGGTGACGATATCTATTATCTCTACTCCGCCATCAACCGCGCCGCAGAAGCGCCCGGTGGAGGGATCGACACGATCAACACCTGGATGAGCTATACGCTGCCTGACAATTTCGAGAACCTGACGGTGACCGGCGACGGGCGTTACGCGTTCGGCAACAGTGCCGACAACATCATCTCCGGTGCTGCCGGCAGCCAGACGATCGATGGCGGCGCGGGCAACGATGTGCTGATCGGCGGTGGCGGGGCCGACACCTTCCTGTTCACGCGCGGCAACGGCAGCGACCTTATCGTCGACTTCGGCAGTGACGACACGATCCGCTTCAACGGCTATTCGCTGACGAGCTTCGATCAGGTTGTCAGTCATTCGACGCAGGAGGGCGCCAATCTCCGGATCGATCTGGGAGGCGGCGAAAGCCTCGTGCTTGCCAATACGACGGCCTCGGCGCTCCACGCCGACCAGTTCCAGCTGACGCTTGATCGTTCGGCGCTGACGCTGACCTTCGCCGACGAGTTCGACAGCCTGTCTCTGCACAATGGCCGTCAGGGAACTTGGGATGCCAAGTTCTGGTGGGCGTCCGAGAAGGGTAGCACGCTTCCCGATAACGCCGAGGAACAATGGTACATCAATCCCTCCTATGCCGGCACGGCATCGGTCAATCCGTTCTCGGTTCATGACGGCGTGCTGACGATCACGGCGGCGCAAACGCCGGCGGCGCTGGCAGGGCAGCTCGAGGGCTTCGACTATACGTCGGGCATGCTCAACACCCACTCCACCTTCGCCCAGACCTACGGATATTTCGAGGTCCGCGCCGACATGCCAACCGAGCAAGGCGTCTGGCCGGCGTTCTGGCTGCTGCCCGCGGATGGCTCCTGGCCGCCGGAACTCGACGTGGTGGAAATGCGCGGGCAGGACCCCAACACCGTTCATGTGACGGCGCATTCGGCAGCGAGCGGCAGCCACACGATGGATCAGACGGCGGTCAACGTTGCGAGCACCGAGGGCTTCCACACCTATGGGGTGCTCTGGGATCAGGACCAGATCGTCTGGTATTTCGACGACGTGGCGATCGCCCATGCCGACACGCCCGACGACATGCACGATCCGATGTACATGATCGTCAACCTCGCAGTCGGCGGGATTGCCGGGTCGCCGACGGACGGCCTGCCCAACGGCTCCGAAATGAAGATCGACTACATTCATGCCTATTCGCTGGCCGACAGCCCGGTTGCTTCAGCCGCGCATGCGGCCACGGATGACTGGCAGACCTAGGCCCGCCCACCCTAGGGCTGGCAAGCCGCGTTAAATGGAGATTTCCGGGCTTGCGTCCGGAAATCTCACCAAACTTGTCATAAAACTGTGTTGCATGCTCAGGATCTAATATAAATTAGCGGTTATGCAGTATAATTTAAGTATTGTCCTGGTTGTAAGCGTGAATTTATCATTGAATATGACAGGAAAGTACGGCAAGCACGGCGCACACTGACCGTGCAGCCGACGCGAATGAAGTCGATGTTGTCCTTGCCGTAAGTGACGTTGAGTTGGCCCGATACGGTTTTGAGGATAATGCATGGGTAGAGTGCTCGCTGGCACGACTGCGTTCGTTCGCGGTGATTTCAAGCAGGAACGATCTTTTCTCACATTGCTGATCAATCTCGACCGGGCGGAAGCGCGGCTCCGGTCCATGGTGGAGCAGCTGAACATTCTTGGCCTGCCGTTCGAGCGCATTGCTGCGGTGGACGGGCGCGCACTCGATTTTTCAATCGCCGACTACGACGAAGCCGGCTTCCGCCGCCGCCACGGGCGCATGACCAATCCGGGAGAGGTCGGCTGCTATCTCAGCCACGTGGCCTGTGCCAAGCGGCTTCTGGAATCGACGCACGACCATGCGTTGATCCTGGAAGACGATCTCGTTTTGCCTGACAATCTCGCCGTCGTGATCGATGAGGCTTTGGCCGAGCATCGGCATTGGGACGTGTTGCGTCTTTCGAGCGTCAACGACGGGCGCAAGTTCCCGGTGGTTGCGCTATCGCAAACGCGTTCGCTGGCGCTCTCGTTGACGCGTGAAAAAGGGTCCGGCGCCTATCTCATCAACCGGAAAGCGGCGGAGTGGATCTGCAAGGATCTCGTGCCGATGAAGTTGCCCTACGACATCGCGTTCGATCTCGAGTTCTTCGACGGTCTGCGCGGGATGTTCGTTTCGCCGGTGCCGATTTCGCAGGAAGCAGGCTTTCCGTCCGACATCCAGCAAGGACGGCGCTTCAGGCTTCCGCTCGGCCAACGTTACCCCGTCTATGTCTATCGCGCCGGGCTGGAGATCGCGCGCGTGGCGTTTCGGGCGTCGCGGCTGGCGGCCTATCGTCTGGCTGCGCTAACCGGACGCCGCAAAAGCACGACACCCCTTACCACGCAGGACAACCGGCCTGTCGATGACAATCTGGCGGCTTGAGGTTCATACGGGCAGTCCGAATTTTTAATGGAACGATGACGATTTTCCTTCGTTGACCACGGGTAGACAACAGCGAAGGAGAAGCATCATGAAAGCGAAACTGATCGCGGCATCGATCCTGGCACTTGGTCTGGCGACAGGCGGGGCAATGGCCCAGTCCAACCCGAGCCCGGCTGGATCGACGATCGGCAGCAGCACGGTCGATAGCGGCGGTGGCGCAAGCGCGGATGCTCCGAATACGACTGGAACATCGCCGACGGTGGTCGATCCCAACGCCACCTACAGCACCACCCCCGGAACGATGAACGTGGGGCCGAACACCAATACGACAGGGACCGTCGATCGCACGCGCTGCCCGGAGCAGCCGATGCCGGGCACGACGGCCGCCCAGGGCGGCAACAGCGGCGCCTCGCAGAGCGAGGCATGCCCTGATTTCAAGTAATCGTCATTCCACGATCAAGGATCCCGGCTTCTCGTCCGGGGTCCTTTTTTGTGGGCGCAAACCGTCCGGTGGCGTTCCCTCCCAAAAGACCGAGAACGCGCAATGACGGTGGAACAACAAGCGATCGCCGGGATTTATTCAGGCGCTGCCCGAATGGCGCCCGAAATCAGCCCGAAATCGGGATGCATGTAGCGAATCAGACCCCGTACATTTGCTTTTGAGCATTTGTTAATTTTGTTCATACGGCCGGGGTTGGTAAGTTATAACAAGGCACTATCTTTTTCGTCAGGATACTAAGGAGACCACAATGAACAAGACAATCGCATCGATCGTCGCAGCAGCCTCGCTGGCTCAAGTCTTCGCTACCTCGGTGGCGGCAGCGGATCTCGTGACGACTTATGAAGAGCCGGATCAGCGCGATGGCGTCAAGATCGGCGTTCTGACCTGCGACGTCGGCGGCGGTGTCGGCTACGTCTTGGGTTCGGCGAAGAGCGTCGATTGCGTCTTCAACGGTAC
>Ga0307406_10000854_pt1 | contig 17153 bp, 18 predicted proteins | sample 322Cmetagenome_3_FD_203706 | JGI IMG/M metagenome (GOLD analysis project Ga0307406, IMG submission 203706) | Maize rhizosphere microbial communities from greenhouse at UC Davis, California, United States - 322HYB-C-2 | ecosystem: Host-associated > Plants > Roots > Rhizosphere > Soil | place...
GTTGCCGCTCGCCAGGCTGGAGCCGGCGATCCACAGCATGAAGAAGCCAGTCAGCAGCAGGCCCGGGATGATGCCCGCGATGAACAGCTTGCCGATCGAGTTGTTGGTGAGGGAGCCATACACGATCATGTTCACGCTGGGCGGAATCAGGATGCCCAGCGTGCCGCCGGCGGCCAGGCTGCCGAGCGAGGCGCGCATCGAGTAGCCGCGCCGGTGCAGCGAAGGCAGCGCCACCGTGCCCACCGTGGCCGCGGTGGCCACCGACGAACCCGAGGTGGCCGCGAACAGCGCGCAGCTGCCGATGTTGGTATGCAGCAGCCCGCCGGGCAGGCGGCCGAGCCAGGCCGACAGCGCGATGTACATGCGGTCGGCAATGCCCGAGCGCAGCAGCAGTTCGCCGAGCAGCACGAACAGCGGCACCGAGGTCAGCAGGTTCTCGTTCTGCACGCCCCAGACCACGGGCGCGATCGAGTCCATGAACGGCGCGCCGTAGGCCGCGATGCCGCCGACGATGCCCACCAGCGCCATCGACACGGCAATCGGCAGGCCGGCCAGCATCATGCCCAGCATCGCGAAGAACGCGAGTCCTATGACGAACAGGTTCATGGCTTGCCTCCTTCGCCCGGCTGCGGAGCCTGGCGCACGGCGAGGTCGTCGAGTTCTTCCTTGAGCTCTTCCTTGGCGCTCTTGGGATGGAAGTCGGTATTCAGCGCCGCGATGTCGCCGCGAAGCAGCAGCCGGGTGGCGCGCAGCGCGAGCCCGCAGGCCACCAGCGCGAAGATCACGAGCCCCGCATACCAGACGCCCTGCGGAATGATCAGCGGCGTGGCCCACGGCGTCTGCGCGGTGCTGCGGTAGGCCATGGTGTCGCCGATCACCTTGAACGCCACCCAGCCGATGAACACCGCGAGCGCCGCCAGCGACACCGCCGAGATCCAGTTCAGCAGCGCCTGCACGCGGACCGGAAACTTTTCGTGGAACACGTCGACGCGGATGTGGTTGCGGCCCATGAGCGCGAGGCTGAAGGCAATGGTCGAGCCCACCGCGAGCGCATAGCCGCCGAGCTCGTCCGCACCCTGCAGCGAGATGTTGAACAGCTTGCGCGCGGCGGTCTCGATGGTCACGATGACCGACAGGCCGAGGAAGATGGCGCCGAAGACGGTGGCCAGCACGGTCTCCACGCGCGTCTTGAAGTCGACGCGCCGCGGCGCGGCCGGCGCTCCCTGCGCTCCTGCAGGCGACGCGGCGGTGGGCTGCGGCCGCTCGCTCATGGCTGCGCTGCTCACTTGCTGAGCCCCAGCACCGGCGCCACCGTGGCCTGCCAGCCCTTGGAACAGCCCGGGTTCGACTTGTCGCAGACCTCGGCCCACACCGGCAGCGACACCTTGCCGACCGCGCCGCGCACCAGCTCGAGGTCGGCCGGCGTGACCGGCACGTCGACCAGCTTGAACTTCTTGCCGGTGGTGCACGGGTCCTTGCCGGCGTTGCAGTTGAGCGCGTCGCGGAACAGTTCCTCGGAGTACTTCCACACCTCTTCGGTCAGGCCGTCGAAGGCCGCCTTGAGCTTGGCCTGCTGGTCGGGCTTGAGCGCGTTCCACGACTTCATCGTCATGCCGTAGCCGTTGAGCGCCATCTGGAAGCCGATGGCCAGCTGGTGGGTCGTGACCTCGGGCCAGCCGGCCGAGTTGGCCGAGCTCGGCCCGGTGATGGCGCAGTCGACCACGCCGAGCGACAGCGACTGGTGCGTGTCGGCAAACGACACCGGCACCGGCGTGCCGCCCACCATCTCGATGAACTTGGCCAGGTTCTGGTCGTACACGCGCACCTTCATGCCCTTGATGTCGGCCAGCGAGGCGATCGGCTTCTTGCAGAACAGGATCTGCGGGCCGAAGGGCCACACGCCGAGCAGCTTCACGTTGAACTGCTGCTGCAGCCGCGCATCGACCGTGTCGAAATAGGCCTTGGCCACCTTGCGGCCGGTGGCGTAGTCAGGCGCGGCGCCCACCAGGTCGAGGCCCAGGATCGTCGGCTCGTCGCGCGAGTTCTGCGACACCCGCAGCGAGACGATGTCGAACAGGCCCGCCTTCATCACGCGCAGCTGCTCGGTGTCCTTGATGCCGAGCGTGTCGATGGGCTTGTAGTCCACATCGATCGGCAGGCCGGTGCGGGCCGCGAAGTTCTCGAAGAAGGGCTGTTCCTTGTTCTTCTGGATCAGCCCGGTGGCCAGCGGCTGGCCGATGGCTTTGAGCTTGATCCGCTCCTGTGCCTGGGCGGCGGGAAGGGCGAGCAGCGTGGCCAGTGCGAGCACGAAGGCCGCGGCAAGCGGCTTTGGGAAAGAAGGCTTGGCAAGAGGGCGCATCGGCATGATTTCTCCTGGGGGCAAAGGTGGGCGGATCGGCAGGGCGGCAATGGAAGGAGGCCATTGAAGCGCGCCGCAAGGCATGCGCGCGGAGTTTTCCGCGCACCGGGAACGGCAGAAAAAATCGTTGCGGATCAAGCACTTGGCGCTGCGCGCCGGTGGAAGACGGGCGGCCGGCGGCTACTTCAGGCGCCCGCCGTAGGCCGCGGTGATCTCGTCGGCGGCGGTGCGCACCGTAGCGCCGAGCTGCGCGAAGTCGGCCGCCTTGATGCGCTGCGTCGGCCCCACCAGCGAGATCGCGCCGAAGGGCTGGCCGTGCTCGTCGCGGATGGCGGCGGCAATGCAGCGCAGGCCGACGGCGTTCTGCTCGTCGTCCACCGCATAGCCCGCGCGGCGCACCTCTCCCAGCGTTTCGTGCAGCCGCGATGCGCGCGCGATGGTGTTGGGCGTGAGCTTGGGCAGGCCGTAGGTGCGCAGGTACTGCAGCACGTCGTCCTCGGCCATGGCGGCCAGGATGGCCTGCCCCATGGCGGTGCCGTGCAGCGGTGCGCGGAAACCCGGCTTGCCGATGGCGCGCATCAGCTCGCGGCTTTCCACCTGCGTGACGAACACGATGTCGCCCAGGTCGGCAATGCCCAGGTTGATGCTTTCGCCCGAGCTGTCGCGCAGCCGCCGCATCACCGGCAGCGCCAGGTGCGCGATGCGGCGCCGGCGGCCGAAGGCCGCGCCCACCGAGAAGCAGCGCACGCCCACATACCAGAGGCTGGTTTCGCGGTCGAACTGGACGAACTGGCGCTGCTCCAGCGTGGTGAGCAGGCGGTGCGCGGTGGACGACGACAGGCCGCTGCGCGCCGCGATGTCGACCAGGCGGTAGCCCTCGTCGTCGTCGGCCAGCAGTTCGAGCAGCTGCATGGCCCGCGTGAGCGATTGCACGGTGCCGTCGCCGTCGCGGTCGATGCGCATGACCTTGCCGGTGGCCTTGGAGGAGGAGGAGGAGGAGCGGGGAGAGCTGCTGTCCGTCATGACGAAATCCTTGCAAGTTGCACGCCACCCTGCGGCCTCCGGCACGCCGATCGCGCCCGCTCAGCCGCGCCGCCGGGGCTGCAGCGTGGGCGCGCCGCATGGCAGGAAGCGCCCGTGCCCGGCGCGGCCGGTGAAGGCCGCGCCGTCCCACACCACCTCGCCGCGCGCCAGCGTCATGGCCGGCCAGGCCGACAGGCGCATGCCTTCGTAGGGCGTGTAGTCCACATCGTGGTGCAGCTGCGCATTGCCGAGCACGAACTCGCGCTCCTCCCAGATCACCAGGTCGGCGTCGCCGCCGACCGCGATGCTCCCCTTGCGCGGATGCAGCCCGTAGGCCCTGGCCGGGTTGGTGGCGGTGAGCTCGACGAACTTCTGCGGCGTGATGCGCCCGGCCATCACCCCTTCGGACCACAGCAGCGCCATGCGAGTTTCCAGGCCCGGAATGCCGTTTGGAATATGGCGAAACCCGACCTCCTGGCCGCCCGGCTTCTTGCCCTCGGGGTCGTCGAAGCAAAACGGCGCGTGGTCGGACGAGAACACCGTGAAGAGGCCATCGTTGAGCCCGTCCCAGATCACCTGCTGGTTGGCCTTGTCGCGCGGCGGCGGGCTGCACACGCACTTGGCGCCCTGGTAGCTGTCGTCCAGCCCCAAGTCCTCGGCCGTGAGGAAGAGGTATTGCGGGCAGGTCTCGGCGAACACGCTGAGCCCGTGCGCGCGCGCCCAGCGGATCTGCTCCACCGCCTCGCGGCCCGACACGTGCACGATCAGGATCGGCACGTCGACCAACTCGGCCAGCGCAATCGCGCGGTGCGTGGCCTCGCGCTCCACCAGCATCGGCCGTGCATGCGCGTGGTAGCGCGGCGCGGTGCGCCCCGCGGCCTCGAGGCGGCGCGTGAGCCACTCGATGCAATCGGCGTTCTCGGCATGGATCATGGCCATGGCGCCGTGCTCGCGTGCGACGTCGAGCACGTCCAGCACCTGGCCGTCGTCGAGCTTGAGGTCGTCGTAGGTCATGTAGATCTTGAACGAGCTGTAGCCCTCGCGGATCAGCGCCGGCAGCTCCTCGCGCAGCACCGTGGGCGTCGGGTCGCTCACGATCAGGTGGAAGGCGTAGTCGACGTGCGCCTGGCCTTGGGCGCGGCGGTGGTAGTCGTCCACCGCCGCGCGCAGCGACTGCCCCTTGGCCTGCGCGGCGAACGGGATCACCGTGGTGGTGCCGCCGCAGGCCGCGCTGCGCGTGCCGCTGGCAAAGCCGTCGGCCATGCGCATGGGCGCGGGCATCGGCTGGTCGAGGTGGCAGTGGGCATCGACGCCGCCGGGTGTCACGGTGCGGCCGGCCGCGTCGATCTCGCGCGCGCCGCCGGCCAGCGCGAGGCCGAGCTGCACGATGCGCCCCTCGCGCACCCCGATGTCGCATTGGAAGCTGTCGCTGGCCGTGACGGCCTGCGCATTGCGGATCACCAGGTCGAAGGCCGAGTGGGAGCTCATGGAAGAGTGCACCTCATTTTTTGTCAACAAAAGGTATTGAATATTGTCGACATAATCATCAACAATCGAGCGGCCCGGAAGCAGTGATTACGCTGATGCGGGCCATTCGCACACCAAAGGAACCCCATGACGCGCCCCCTTCGCCTTGGCGTGCTCACGCCCTCGTCCAACACCGCGCTGGAGCCGCTGACCAGCACCCTGGCGGCCTGCGTGCCGGGCTGCAGCGCCCATTTCTCGCGCTTCAGGGTGACGGAGATCTCGCTCTCGGCCGCGGGCCTGGGCCAGTTCGACGACAGCAAGATCCTTGCCGCCGCCGAACTGCTGGCCGACGCGCAGGTCGACGTGATCGGCTGGAGCGGCACCTCGTCGGGCTGGCTGGGCTTCGATGCCGACCGGCGCCTGGTCGAGCGCATCCGCGAGCGCACCGGCATCGCCGCCACCACCGCGGTGCTGGCGCTCAACGAGCTGCTGGCGCTGCGCGGCGTGAAGCGGCTTGGCCTGGTCACGCCCTACACCGCCGACGTGCAGCAGCGCATCGTGGACAACTACCGCGCGCTCGGCATCGAGGTGGTGGCCGAGCGCCACCTGGGCATCCGCGTCAACCACGACTTCGCGCTGGTCGAGCCCGCGCAGCTCATGGCGTCGATGCGCGAGGTGGCGGCCGCGCGGCCCGAGGCCATCACCACCTTCTGCACCAACCTGCACGCCGCGCCGCTTGCCGAGGCTTTCGAGGCCGAGACCGGCATTGCGCTGCTCGACACCGTGAGCACCACCGTCTGGGGCCAGCTGCGCGCCGCGGGGGCCGACCCGGCGCAGGTGCGCGGCTGGGGCGCGCTGTTCGGCTGGCGGTGACGGGACCGGCTCAGGCCCGGGCTGCGGGGCCTACAGCCACTTGCCGCTGCCCGTCGGCATCTGGATGGTGGTGGCGGGGTCGCCGCTGCCCACCAGCGAATCGATCGCAATGCTCAGCAACGAGATGAAGATGCTCGCGAAGAACGCGGTCCAGAAGCCCGAGAGCCTGAACCCGCGCACCAGCGCAGCCACCAGCATGATCATCAGCGCGTTGATCACCAGCAGGAAGAGTCCGAGCGTCAGCAGCGTCAGCGGCAGCGTGAGCACGATCAAGAGCGGCTTGACGATGGCATTGGCCAGGCCCAGCAGCAGGGCCGAGATCACGAGCGCGGAAGTGCTCTCGAACTTGATGCCGCGAAAGATCAGGCTGGCCACCCACAGCGACAGCGCGGTGATGGCCCAGTGCACGAGAAAGGGAGCGAGGTTGTTCAGCATGGTGTGAGGGGCGCGGGGCGGCGCGCGATGATGCGGACCATCATATCGGCACTGTCTCAGGCGGCGCTGCGCTGCGCCTCGGCCAGCAGCCAGTCGCTGAAGAACTTCAAGAGCGGCCGCTGGTCGGCGCGCTCGGGCGTCACGAGGTAGTAGTTGCGCTCGCCCGACAGCGGCCGCGCGCAGGCCACCACCAGTTCGCCGCGCGCGAGTTCGTCGGCCACCAGCATGGTGGGCATCAGCGCCACGCCCAGGCCGTGCGAGGCGGCCGCGGCCAGTATGGAAAACAGTTCGTAGCGCGGCCCGCCGCGCGCATTGGGCGCATCGACCTGCTGCGCATCGAACCACTGGCGCCAGCCATCGGGCCGCGTGCTCTGCTGCAGGAGCGGCATCTGCGCGATGGCCGCGGGCGCCACGGGCTTGCCGCGCGGCAACAGCGAGGGGCTGCACACCGGCACCACGTCCTCGTGCATCAGCATGAGCGCGCGCGTGCCGGCCCAGTTCTCGACCTGCGCGGGCGTGCCGGCGTACAGCGCGGCATCGAACTCCGCATCGGCAAACAGGAAAGGCCGGGTGCGCGTCTCGATGTGCACCACCACGTCGGGCTGCAGCACCGCGAAGCCCTTCAGCCGCGGCATCAGCCAGCGCGTGGCAAAGGTGGGCACGGCCGCCAGCGCGAGCGAGCCGCCTTCGCCCTGGTGCGCCATGGCGTCGAGCGTGTCGCGCTCCATGGCCTCGAGCCGCTTGGTGATCTGCCGCGCATAGGCCGCGCCGCTCGCGGTGAGCGCCACGCCGTGGCGGGTGCGGCGGAACAGCGCCACGCCCAGGAAGGCTTCGAGCGTGCCGATCTGGCGCGACACCGCGCTCTGCGTGAGCGCGAGTTCCTGCGCGGCGCGGGTGTAGCTCTCGTGGCGTGCGGCGGCGTCGAAGCACACGAGGGTCTGCAGGGGCGGGATCTTGCGGCGCATGTATGCCGGTAGTGTATGACTGGGCAGGCGCCGTCACCAATGGAAACGTCTTGCCGAATGGGTTCCAGATGTGCGTATGGCGCATATCTGGGTGAGGATTCATCGTTTGCGCCCAACCGCCTGCATGGCTAGGATCGGCCCATTCCCCCTCTTTTTTCTCTTCCGGAGACAAGCACATGGCCGCCAAAGCGCAATTCCACTGGGACGACCCCCTTCTTCTCGATCAGCAGCTGACCGACGAAGAACGCATGATCCGCGACGCGGCCAATGCCTACTGCCAGGAGCGCCTCGCGCCCCGCGTCATCGAGGGCTTCCGCACCGGCGAGACCGACCCCGCCATCTTCCGCGAAATGGGCGCGCTCGGCCTGCTCGGCCCGACGATCCCCGAGCAGTACGGCGGCCCCGGCCTCAACTACGTGGCCTATGGCCTGATTGCGCGCGAAGTCGAGCGCGTCGACTCGGGCTACCGCTCGATGGCCAGCGTGCAGAGCTCGCTCGTGATGGTGCCGATCTTCGAATTCGGCACCGAGGCGCAGAAGCAGAAATTCCTGCCCAAGCTCGCCACCGGCGAATGGATCGGCTGCTTCGGCCTGACCGAACCCGACCACGGCTCCGATCCCGGCAGCATGGTCACGCGCGCCAAGAAGGTGCCGGGCGGCTACTCGCTTTCCGGCGCCAAGATGTGGATCAGCAACTCGCCCATCGCCGATGTGTTTGTCGTGTGGGCCAAGGAAGTCAGCGAGAGCGGCACGGTCGGTCCGATCCGCGGCTTCGTGCTCGAGAAGGGCATGAAGGGCCTCTCGGCCCCTGCGATCCACGGCAAGGTCGGCCTGCGCGCCAGCATCACCGGCGAGATCGTGATGGACGGCGTGTTCTGCCCCGAGGAAAACGCGTTCCCCGAAGTGCAGGGCCTGAAGGGCCCCTTCACCTGCCTCAACAGCGCGCGCTACGGCATCTCCTGGGGCGCGCTCGGCGCCGCCGAAGACTGCTGGCACCGCGCCCGCCAGTACACGCTGGACCGCAAGCAGTTCGGCCGCCCGCTCGCCGCCAACCAGCTGATCCAGAAGAAGCTGGCCGACATGCAGACCGAGATCACGCTGGGCCTGCAGGGCAGCCTGCGCCTGGGCCGCATGAAGGACGAAGGCACGGCCTCGGTCGAGATCACCTCGATCATGAAGCGCAACAACTGCGGCAAGGCCCTGGACATCGCCCGCCTGGCGCGCGACATGATGGGCGGCAACGGCATCAGCGACGAGTTCGGCGTGGCGCGCCACCTGGTGAACCTCGAGGTGGTCAACACCTACGAAGGCACGCACGACATCCACGCGCTCATCCTGGGCCGTGCCATCACCGGCATCGCTGCATTCGCCAACTGAACGAAGAGCGCATGACGGCCAAGCCCGCAGCCCTGGACGGCATCAAGGTCCTCGATCTGTCCCGCGTGCTCGCGGGCCCGTGGTGCACGCAGATCCTCGCGGACCTGGGCGCCGACGTCATCAAGATCGAACGCCCCGGCGTCGGCGACGACACGCGCACCTGGGGCCCGCCCTTCATCAAGGACGCGGACGGCAACGACACCGACCAAGCCAGCTACTTCACGGCCTGCAACCGCAACAAGCGCTCGGTCACGGTCGACATGGCCACGCCCGACGGGCAGGCGCTCCTGAAGCAGATGGCGGCGCAGGCCGACATCGTGGTGGAGAACTTCAAGACGGGGGGCCTCAGGCAATACGGCCTCGACCACGAGAGCCTGCGCGCGGCCAACCCGCGCCTCATCTATTGCAGCGTAACGGGCTTCGGCCACGACGGCCCGTACGCCGAGCGCGCGGGCTACGACCTGATGATCCAGGCCATGACCGGCATGATGAGCATCACCGGCCGTCCTGACGGCGAACCCGGCGGCGGTCCGCTGCGCGTGGGCGTGGCGCTCACCGACCTGTTCACCGGCGTCTATGCGAGCACCGCCATTCTTGCGGCGCTGCAGGTGCGGGACCGCACGGGCGAAGGCCAGCATATCGACATGGCGCTGCTCGACGTGGGCATGGCCATCCTCGCGAACCAGGCCAGTGCCTTCCTCAACACCGGCAAGCCGCCGCAGCGACAGGGCAACACGCACCCGAGCCTGGCGCCCTACCAGGACTTTCCGACGCAGGACGGCTCGATGCTGCTGGCCATCGGCAACAACGGCCAGTTCGCTCGCTTCTGCGAAGCGGCCGGCCATGCTGAATGGGCCGCCGATGCGCGCTTTGCGAGCAACACGCTGCGCGTGAAGCACCGCGGCGTGCTCATTCCGATGATGGAAGAGCTCACGCGCACCCGCAGCACCGCCGACTGGGTCGCGCTGCTCGAAGACAAGGCCGTGCCCTGCGGCCCGATCAACGACATCGCGCAGGCTTTCGACGACGCGCAAGTCAAGTCGCGCGGCCTGGCGGTCACGCTGCCGCGCGATGCGGGCGACGGCATCGCCAGCATCACCGGCGTGGCGAGCCCGCTGCGCCTCGCGGCCACCCCGCCCGTGCTGCGGCATGCGCCGCCGGCGCTGGGCCAGCACACGCGCGAGGTGCTGGCCGAGTTCGGCATCGACGCCGCGCGCTTCGACGCGCTGCGCGCGGCCGGCGTGGTCTGAACCCCATGTAGAAAGGACGCACGCCATGGCCAACCCGACGCACAGCCCGCCGTTCTCGGTCCTGCGCATCGACCATGTCGTGCTGCGCGTGAAGGACATCGAGCGGTCGATTGCCTTCTACCGCGACGTGCTGGGCTGCCAGGTCGAGAGGCGCCGCGACAACCTGGGGCTCGTGCACCTGCGCGCCGGCTCGAGCCTGATCGACCTCGTCACGCCCGAAGGCCCGCTCGGCCGGCAGGGCGGCGCGCTCGCCGGCAAGGAAGGCCGCAACGTCGACCACCTCTGCCTGCGCATCGAGCCCTTCGACGAGGCGGCCATCCGCGCGCTGATGGCCCGGCACGGCGTGCCGGTGCATGGCGAGGTGCAGAACAACTTCGGCGCCGAGGGCAACGGGCCTTCGATCTACATCGCCGACCCTGACGGCAACGTCGTCGAACTCAAGGGCCCGGCCGGCTGACCGCAGCGCGGCCGCGACGGCCGGCTTTTTTGTACGCCACTGTGTCCAGCCGGCGAAGCGCACACACGCGCATGCAAAACGGCCCGGATCTGGACACATCGCAGATACGGCCGGCCGATGTAATTCATCCATCGCCACGCGATATCCCGACGCAGCGATGAATGTTCATCCCATCCTTTTGAAAGACACTGCCATGAAGACCACCAAGCTCCTCCTTGCCGCCGCCGTTCTCTCTGCGCTTGCCGCCAGCGCCAGCGCCGAGGAGTACCAGGGCGTGCTGCAATTCCAGTCGACCGCGAGCCGCGCCGCCGTGCGCGCCGATGCCGTCGCCGCCGCCCACGGCGCCGACCAGTACGCCGAAGGCGCCACGGCCGGCGTGCCCGTCGCCATCGCCAGCGCAACCGATCGTGCCGCGGTGCGCACGCAAGCCGTGGCCGCCGCCCGCGCCGGCGACCTGTACGCCGAAGCTGCCTCGGCCGGCCCCGCGCCGCGCCTGTCCAGCACGCTCGACCGCGCCACCGTCCGCGCCCAGGCCGTGGCGGTTGCGCACGGCATCGGCGCCCTCGGGCTGTAGCTGGCCGCCTAGCCGGCGCGTCCGATGATCGCCACGGCGAACACCGCCACGCCGAGCGCGAGGTTCACCGTCACCAGCAGGCGCACGGTATGGAGCCGCCCGGCCGCCACCGGCCACGCGCTTTCTTCCACCGCGCGGCGCATCGCCCTGAACACCGAGGCGCGGATGTACACGTAGATGCCGGCCATCACGATCGCGATGCCCATCATCGCCTCCACGCGCCAGTGCACCGCGCGGAAGCCGCCCGCGAGCAGGATCATCGCCACGCCGGTCGCGAACAGCAGCGTGACGGCCGCGTCCACGCCCACGAAGAAGCGCCGCAGCGCCGCCGCCATGGTGCGCAGGCGCAGCGGCGGCTCCAGCGTGGCAACCGCGGCGGGTCGCACCGCGAAGTGCAGGGTGGCCATGCCGCCGACCCAGAAGGCGGCGGCGAGAAGATGGATGAAGAGCAGGATGACGTAGGACATGGGGGCTGATCAGAACACCGAAAGCTGTGCTCGCGCAATCTCCGCCTCCTTGCGTTAAAACCCCATCCTTCGCACGCAACAAAGAAAGATGAGGCTTCCATGACCCGCACCGTCGCCCAGAAACGCGCCGATTTCCGCGCGCTGCACGAACAGGGCTGCTTCGTCATTCCCAACCCCTGGGACAAGGGCAGCGCGCGCTGGCTGCAGGGCCTGGGCTTCAAGGCGCTGGCCACCACGAGCTCGGGCCATGCGTGGTCGCAGGGCCTGGCCGACGGAGGGCAATCGCGCGACACCATGCTGGCCCACCTGCGCGACATCGTCAGTGCCACCGACCTGCCCGTGAATGCGGACTTCGAGAACGGCTTCGCGGCCGATGCCCAGGGCGTGGCCGAAAGCGTGCGCCTGGCCGTCGAGACCGGCGTGGCGGGCCTGTCGATCGAGGACTCGACCGGCGATGCGGCGAATCCGCTGTTCGAGATCGGCGTCGCGGTCGAGCGGCTGCGCGCGGCGCGCCGTGCCATCGACGCGGCCGGCGGCGACACGCTGCTGGTGGGCCGCGCCGAGAACTTCTTCGCCGGCCGCCCGGAGCTGGACGACGCCATCGCCCGCCTCAAGGCCTACGCCGAGGCCGGTGCCGACTGCCTCTACGCACCGGGCATCCGCACGCGCGAGCAGATCGCCGCGGTGGTGGCCGCGGTGGCACCCAAGCCGGTCAACCTGCTGATCGGCTGGGCCAGCGAGCTCAACATGCAGGACATCGCCGCGCTCGGCGTGCGGCGCGTCAGCGTGGGCGGCGCGCTCGCGCGTGCGGCCTGGGGCGGCTTCGACCGCGCCGCGCGGGCGCTGGCCGAGCAGGGTTGCTTCGACGGCTTCGACGGCTTCGAAGGCGCGGCCTCGGGGGCCGATCTCGATGGCTTCTTCGGCCGGTTCTCCGAATAGCGCGCGTGCTGGCGCCATGGATGCACTGCTCGCGGAGATCCGCGGCTGCACGGCCTGCGCCGCGCAGCTGCCGCTGGGCCCGCGGCCCGTGGTGCAGGCCAGCGCCAGTGCGCGCCTCCTGATCGTCGGCCAGGCGCCGAGCCTGACGGTGCATGCCACCGGCCTGCCATGGGACGACAAGAGCGGCGAGCAACTGCGCCGCTGGCTCGGCATCGACCGAGAGGTTTTCTACGACGCCGCACGCATCGCGATCATGCCGATGGGCTACTGCTATCCGGGCCGTGGCCGCAGCGGCGACCTGCCGCCGCGCCGCGAGTGCGCCGGACTCTGGCATGCGCGCCTGCTCGCGCAGATGAGCCGGGTCGAGCTCACGCTCTTGATCGGCCAGTACGCGCAGCGCCACTTCCTGGGCGCGGCGCGCAAGGCCGGCGTCACCGAAACCGTCGCCGCCTTTGCGGAATTTGCACCGCGCTTCATTCCGCTGCCGCATCCGTCGCCACGCAACACCGGCTGGTTCAAGCACCACCCGTGGTTCGAGAGCGAGGTGCTGCCGGTGCTGCGCGAACGCGTGCGGCAGGCACTCGCACAGCCCTAGGGCGCCGCGGCCACCGAGGTGCCCGATGCATCGAAGGGCCGCGCGGCATGCACCACGCGCCCGCCCACCACCGTCATCAGCGACACCGTCTTGCCGATGCGCTCCAGCGACACCGAGAAGAAGTCCTGGTCGAGGATCGCGAAGTCCGCGAGCTTGCCCACCTCGAGCGTGCCGCGCCTTGCCTCGTCGAAGCTGAACCACGCGCTGCCCACCGTGTAGAGCCGCAGCGCCTGCTCGCGCGTGGGCATCTCGTCGGCGCCGCGCATGGCCTTGCCGCTCACGGTCCTGCCGTCGAGCATCCATTGCAGCGCGACGAAAGGGTTGTACGAAGCCACGCGGTGCGCATCGGTGCCGGCGCCCACGTTCACGCCGGTGCGCAGCGCGCTGCCGATCGGCGGCATGCGGCGCGCCGTGTCGCCGCGCGTGGCGAGTGCGCGGTCGCCCTGGAAGTACATCGCGTCCTGCAGGGTCCAGCCGATGCCCAGCGCCTTCATGCGCGCGAGCGTCTCGGGCGAGGCGTCGTCCAGGTGCGCGATGGACCAGCGCAGGTCCTTGATCGGCACTTCGGCGTCGAGCTTCTCGTAGAGCCCGAGCAGGTGGTCGACCGAGCCGTTCTCCTGCCAGTGGATGGTGACCGCGAGCCTGCGCATCGCCGCCCACTTGATGAGCTCGTAGAACTTCTCCTTCGCGGCCGCGTCGGGAAAATTGTTGTTGTACATCGCGAGCGTCACGCGTTCGCCGAGGCCGTTGAACTTGAGCATCTCGTCGCCGAAGCCCATCGGCAGCATCTGCGTGAGATCGCGGAACTCCTGCAGCTCGGCGCCGGGCTTCTGCGCGAACACGCTGTAGGCCACGCGCAGCGTCAGCGCCTTCTCGCGCCACAGCTCGAAGAGGGCCGCGTACTGCGACGGCGCGATGCTGAAGCCGCCCGGGTCCACCAGGCCGGTGATGCCCAGGCGGTTCAGCTCGCGGAAGAAGGCGCGCGTGCCGGCCAGGTTGTCCTCGTAGGTCGGCTTGGGCAGCTTGTCGAACAGGGCCGAGATGCCGACGATGTCGCCCGTCATCCAGCCCGGCGCACCGTCCGCCGCGGGTTTCATGCCGGCCGGCAGCGTGCCCGCCGGCACGCCGAGCGCTTCGAGCGCCTTGGGCGTCATCACCACCGCTTCGTAGAACAGTTGCACGTACACCGGATGGTTCGGCGCAGCCTCCTGCAGTTCGGCCACGGTGGGGCGGCGACGCTCGGCGAACTGCTGCTCGGTCCAGCCTCCGGCCACGATCAGCCAGCCGCCGGGCCGCGCGCGCGCGGCCGCGGCGCGCAGGCGTTCCATGGCTTCGCCGATGCTGCCAGCGCCGATCCAGTTGACCTCGGTCGAATAGCTCAGCGCCGCGCGCACCGCATGCATGTGCGAGTCGATGAGGCCGGGGATCACGGTGCGGCCGCCCGCATCCACCGTCCGCGTGACCGGCCCCGAGAGCACGCGCACCTGCGCGGCACTGCCGACCGCGATGATGCGGCCGTCGCGCACGGCCAGCGCCTGCGCGGTGGTGGCGGCCGCGTCGAGCGTGGCGATCTTCGCGTTGGTGACGATCAGGTCGGCCGGCTGGGCCTGCGTTGCAGGCGGCAGCAGCAGCAGTGCGGCTGTCGCGGCCGCCGTGAGCAGTGTGCGCATCATGGTCAGTCGACCTTGATGCTGGCGGCCTTGACCACCTGCTGCGCCTTGGCCGTTTCGTCGGCAATGAACTTGTTGAACTGCGCCGACGGCATCGTGAAGGGCTCGGCGCCGAGCTTGTCGAGCCGTTCCTTGAGTTCGGGCGAGGCCATGATCTTCGCGACCTCGGCCTGCAGCCGGTCCACCACCGGCTGCGGCGTCTTCGCGGGTGCGAAGAGACCGACCCAGAACAGGTACTCGGAACCCGGCACGCCGGCTTCCACCGTGGTCGGCGCCTCGGGCAGCGCGGGCGAACGCCTGGCGGTGCCCACGGCCAGCGCCTGCAGCTTGCCGCTCCTGATGAGCGGCAGGGCCGACACCATCGGCGCGAAGAACCAGTCGACGCGCCCGGCCATCACCTCGGTCATGGCCTCGGGCGTGCCGCGGAAGGGCACGTGCTGCGCATCGAGCCCGGCCGCGAGGCGGAACACCTCGGCGTTCATGTGCGTGGCCGAGCCATTGCCCGCGGAGCCGTAGTTGAGTCCGCCCGGCTTGGCCCTGGCCTTTGCGACCAGGTCCTGCACGTTCGCGAAGTGCGAAGGCGCGGTCACCAGCACGTTGGGCAGGCTCGCCATCGGCGTGATGCCGGTGAAGTCCTTGATCGTGTCGTACGACAGGCCCTTGTAGATCCATGGGTTCACCAGGTGCCCGGCCGAATGCACCAGCAGCGTGTAGCCGTCGGCCGGCGCCTTGGCCGTGATGGCCGCGCCCAGCGTGCCGCCGGCGCCGGGCTTGTTGTCCACCACCACGCTGGTGCCCAGCGCGGGCCCGAGCTTCTCGGCCACGAGCCGCGCGACGATGTCGGTGCCGCTGCCTGCCGTGAAGGGCACCACGAGCTTGATCGGCTGCGTGCCGGGCCATGCGCCTTGCGCGTGTGCGCCGGTGCCGCCGAGCGTGCAGGCCGCGAATGCCGCGGCCAGCGCGAGCGCCTGCCGGCGGCTGCAGGTGTTGAGTGTCTTCTTCATGCGTCTTGTCTCCGTTGATTTAATTGGGTGAGCGATGAATGACTGAAGAGGGCCTATGCGGCCGGCGGCGCGCTGTTCGGCATCACCAGCGCCACCAGCACCGGCCGGTTGCTGCGGTTCTCGAGCTGGCGCTTCTCGCCGGGCGCGAAGCGGCAGCTGTCGTACTGCTCCAGTACTTGTTCTTCACGCGCGCCGTCGAGTTCTCCGGCCACGTGGAGTCGGCCTTCGAGCACGAGATAGAGCTTTTCCATCGGCGAGCCGTCGAGCCCGGTGTGGCCGCCGGGCAGGATCTGGCTCATGCCCATCCACATCTGCGTCGAAGGCCCGGCCTCCTTGCCCTGCAGGCGCAGGCAGCGCATGTCGAAATGATTGGGCGCCTCGTAGTGCGGCGCTTCGCTGAAACGGGTCACGTGCATGGCGGTGTTCCTTGGGTTGTCCGATTCAGGGGCGCAGCACGACGCGGTCGGTGCTGCCCGAGAGCACGAGCCGGTAGGCGTCCATTGCTTCGTCGAGCGCGAAGTGCCGCGCCACGGGAAAGGGCTTGAGCGTGCCGCGCTCGAAGCCTTCGCGCATCGCGTCGAGCTGGGCGGTGGAGGCCACGCAGTCCATCGCGAGCGAGTCGATGCCCACGAAGGTGTGCATGCCGCGGTAGAACGCGAAGATGTCGAAGGGCACGGCGCGCTCGTGCGTGGCGATGAAGATCTGCGTCGCGCCTTTGGCCATGGCCTTGTTGGCGGCCTCGAAGTAGGCGCTGCCGACGGTGTTGTAGACGATGTGCGCGCCGCGCCCGCCGGTGAGCTCGCGCACCTGCGCGCCCACGTCGGCATGGTGGCGCGCGTCGATCACGTCGACCGGCCCGCATGCGAAACCCTCGAACGGTCCGGCGCGGCGCTGCACCGCGATCACGCGCGCACCGGCCTGCGAGGCCAGCTGCACCGCCGCCTGCCCGACCTTGCCGTTGGCGCCGAGCACCAGCACGGTCTGCCCGGCCTGCGGCATGCCGCTGCGCCTGAAGCCTTCGTAGGCGGTGACAAAGGGCACGCCCACGGCGCCGGCCTCGTCCATCGAGATGCCCTGGGGCTTGGCGCGCAGCGCAGCCTCGGGCAGCACGAGATAGCGCGCATGCGAGCCGTCGCGCGTGATGCCGATGTCGCCGCCCGAGCCATAGACTTCGCGGCCGATCCATTCGGCCGGACCGCCGACCACGGTGCCCGCGAAGTCGCGGCCCGGCGTGCGGGGCCAGACGGCCTGGGGCATGAGGCCGAGCGTCGCCTTGACGTCGCTCGGGTTGACCGCGGCGGCGGCGACTTGCACCACGGCGTGGCCGGGGAGCGCTGTGGGTTCCGGCTGTGGCGCGGCTTCGAGCTGCAGTGCGTCGAGGTTGGCGGCCTTCTCGTTCACGCGCAGTGCGCGGGAGGTGGGGGGCGTGTCAGTGCTCATGTTGCGGAGTGCTTGTGTTGTTTGGATGTGCTTTTGTTCGGGGCGCTGTTGTTCAGGGCGCGTGCACAGGGCATCGGGTACTCCCCTCCGCGAATGTCCCCCGGCCTGCGGCCTCCTCCTTTATTTCGCTGCGGGGAGCACCCGATGCCCTGTGCACGATGGGCGCGGCTGTGGTGCTGGTTGATCAACGACCGCTCTGCATAACGCTTCCGCCGATGGGGTGCCTTGCGCAGCGAAATTAAGGGGGAGGCCGAAGGCC
>Ga0307406_10000856_pt1 | contig 17128 bp, 16 predicted proteins | sample 322Cmetagenome_3_FD_203706 | JGI IMG/M metagenome (GOLD analysis project Ga0307406, IMG submission 203706) | Maize rhizosphere microbial communities from greenhouse at UC Davis, California, United States - 322HYB-C-2 | ecosystem: Host-associated > Plants > Roots > Rhizosphere > Soil | place...
TCCAGCGCCGGGTCGAGCCGGCTGGTGTCGCCGACCACCAGGCCGGGCAGGAGCCCACCGGCGTCGTCCGGCAGCGGCTCGCAGGCGCGCTGCAGGCCGGCCCGCAGCACCCCGGCGGCGCGCTGCGCCCAGGAGGAACGGCCGTGCAGCAGCGGCGCTTCGCGCACCGACAGCACTGCCGCCCGCAAGTCACCGCCGCGCGGGGCGAGCAGGCGGCCGGTCACGGTGACCCGCTGGCCGGGCAGCAGCGGACGCCAGCCCGGGTCCGACCCCAGCACCAGCGCCCGGGCGTCGAGGCGGATGGTGGTGCCGCGATCGCGGTGGTGCACGGCGGTCAGATCGACGGCGACGAGGTACGTGGGTGGCCGCCCGGCGACGACCCCCACGGTCCGCGGGTCGTCGCGCACCACGAGATCCGCCCGTACGGTGGCGCCCGCGTCCACCAGCGTCCGCAGTGGACCGGCGTCGCGAACCGCGACCCGCACGGCGGTGGCCGCCGCCCCGCATCCCGCGCCCAGTAACACCGTGACGGCGAGCCACCGCCCGGCCGGCACGAGCCGGCCGGGCACCGCCGGCCGGGTGGTCGTCATCGCGACCGAAGCGATCCGGGCACCCGCCGCCACGATCCCGGCGGCGGCGAATCCCGCCGCACCGATCAGCAGGCCGCAGCGGGCGGGAAGATACAGGGCGGCGAGCGCGGCCAGCCATGTGGCGACGGCGAACCCGGCCAGCCGCAGGTCCGGCCGGTTCACACCGTCACCAGGTCCTTGAGGTCGTCGTACCGGGAATCGCCGATGCCCTGCACCGTGCGCAGGTCGGCGACGGTCTTGAAGCCGCCCTGGGCGTCCCGGGCGGCGAGGATCCGCTGCGCCAGCACCGGGCCGACGCCGGGCAGGCGGTCCAGGTCGGCGAGGGTGGCGGCGTTGAGGTTGACCGGGCCACCGGGGGCGGCGCCGCCCGCCGCCGGGACGACCGGACCGGCGCCGGGTGGCGCGCTGACGCCGACCAGGATCAGCTCGCCGTCGACGACCTTGCGGGCCGGGTTCAGCATCGCCACGTCCACGCCGGGCCGGGCGCCGCCGGCCGCGGTGATCGCGTCGGCCACCCGGGCGCCCGGTGCGAGCCGGACGAGGCCCGGCTTGCCCACCTTGCCGGCCACGGAGACGACGACTTCCCCGGCGCCGGACGGGGTGACCGGCGCCGCCGCGGCGACCTCGGTGGCGGCCGGCGGCGGTGCCACCGGATCGACGTGCGGTCGCGCCCGCCAGGCGAAGAAGGCCGCGAGCGCCACGACGACCGCGGCCACCACGGCGAGCGCCTTCGCACCGTGCCGCCCCGGATCGAACACCGCGAGACGCCCGCCGGCGAAGGCCGCGAACCGGGGCGGATCGACCACGCCGGAGGGGTCCGCGTCCGGGCCGCCGGAGGGCGCGCGCCAGGCGGGACGAACGCCCCAGGCGGACGGGTCGACCGGCGCGGCGGGCGGCCCGGTGACCGCCGGCGGAGACTGCGGCCGGCGGGGCGGATGGTCGCGGCGGTCGAGTTCGAGGTCCTCCGGCCAGCTCGGCACCAGATCCGACCAGGCCAGCGGACTGCGGTCGGAGAACGCGTCGGCGGGCCCGCCGGGCTCCGCGACGGCCGCCGGAGCAGCAGCGGGCGAGACGCCACCCGCCGGGCGCCCCGCACGGGCGGCCGGCCGCGTACGGCGTGCCTCGAATATCGCTCTCAGCCTGGCGGCGACCGCCTCGTCCTGCTCTCGCACGCCGCCGAACCTAGGGGACCGGCGGAAGCTGAGACGTCAGCCCTGTGGACAACCACCCACTGTGGACAACGCCAACGATCAAGCCGGGTGTGCTAGGCGATGCACCAACCGCCGCCCGAGCCGCTGGAACGGCAGCTCGACGAGCCGGTAGCAGGCCCCACTGGCCAGCAGCAGCACGGCCAGGTACGCAGCGGCCAGCCCGGCCCGGACCAGCGCCGGCGCGTCCTGGTGCGGCACCAGCCAGCCCTTGGTCAGGTAGATGACCGCGAAGTGCAGCAGATAGACCGAGTAGCTCACCGCGCCCAGCCAGGCCAGCCAGCCGGGCACCCGGCGGTGCCGCAGCAGGATTCCCGCGCCGAAGAAGGCCAGCGCCAGCAGCAGCCCGCCGAGCCAGGCCCGCTCCGCCGGGAACCGGGACACGTTCACCAGGTGCCACATGCCGCCGTGCAGGTGGACGGCGCCGACGGCGGCGGCGACCACGACGCCGACCGCCGCCACCGCCCGGGCGGCCGCGATCTGGCCGGTATGAAACCGGTACAGCGCGGTTCCGGTGAACATCACGGCCAGGATGATCAGGCCCTCCCAGGCGCCGGAACGCTGGTTCGCGCCCAGCAGGGTGAGCACGAACCCGCCGAGCAGGACGGCGCCGCCGATCACCACCGCCCGGCGCCGGGCGCTGACCATGATCACGCCGGCGAACAGCACCAGCGCGGTCAGAGCGGTCAGGTTGCGGACGGCCAATCCGTCGGCGGCGAACGCCCGGGACGGCAGGACGCCGCCCAGGGCGACCGCCGCGCCGGCCAGCAGCACCGCGATCTCCGCGCTGAACCGGTGTACGCCGGCCACGAACACCACCGTGACGAGCAGGTAGAACACCATCTCGTAGGCGAGGGTCCAGAACTGGTGCTGCAGGTTCTCGGCGCCGATCACCTCGTGCAGCATGGTCAGGTGGGCGAGCACCGACGTGGCCGGCTGCTCGGACAGGGACGCGGGCACCCAGCCCGGGCCGAGCAGCGCGAGCAGTGCCGCGATCGCGATGGTGACCAGGAACGCCGGGTAGAGCCGGAACACCCGGCCGATCCAGAAGTCGCGGACGTTGCCCCGCCGCTCGATCGAGGCCGGCACGATGTACCCGCTGACCAGGAAGAACAGCATCACCCCGAAGGTGCCGGCGTGCACCCACCGGGTGGTGGCGAGTTTGAGGCCGGGGACCAGGTAGGTGCCGAAGTGCTCGTAGACGACGGCCAGCACGGCGATCCCCCGCAGCGCATCCAGCCACCGCAGCCGCGGAGTGGGACGAGGGACCGGAGCAGCCGGAGTGGGACGCCCGGCCAGCGCGGCAGCCGGTGGGGAGGTCGTCACCGCCGCCAGGCTACTGATCACCGGCGGCGAAACCAACGCGATGTGGCGCGGGTGACGGTGTAGACATGACCACCGTGACGGAGAAGGAAGCGGTGGTCGCCCTGCGTACCGCGGGCTGTGTGTTCGCCGAGGACGAGGCCGCGGTGCTGGCCGAGGCGAGCGGCGGCGACGGCGCGATGCTGGCCCGGATGGTGGCGCGGCGGTCCGGCGGCGAACCGCTCGAGCAGGTGGCCGGGTACGCCGACTTCGCCGGCGTCCGGGTCCGGCTGCGGCCCGGCGTGTTCGTCCCCCGGGTGCGCAGCGAACTGCTGGTCCGGGTCGCCGCGGCACACGCCCGCCCGGACGCGCTGGTGATCGATCTGTGCTGCGGTTCCGGCGCCCTGGGACTGGCGGTCCGCGCCCGGCGGCCGGGCATCCGCCTGATCGCCGCCGACAACGACCCGGTGGCCGTGGCCTGCGCCCGCGACAACCTCGCCGGCTCGCCGGTCTACCGGAGCGACCTGTTCGGCGCGCTGCCGCCGATCCGGGCCGACGTGCTGATCGCCAACGTCCCGTACGTCGCCACCTGCCACCTGCCGCTGCTGCCCGCCGAGGCCCGCGACCACGAACCCCGGACCGCTCTGGACGGCGGCGACGACGGCCTGGACGTGTTCCGCCGGGTGGTGGCCGCCGCGCCCGGCCGGCTGGCGCCCGGCGGGCTGCTGGTGTCCGAGATCACCGAGGCGCAGGTGGCCGCGGCCACGGCCGCGGTGCGCGCGGCGGGGCTGCGTCCCGGCCTGGACCGCGACGAGGATCTGGAGGCGACGGTGGTGACGGCGGTGCGGTAGGGTCGGCGGCTCCGAAGGGGGGCCGTACCCGTGGGCCTGTTGCGGCGGTTCGCCCGCGCCCGGCTGGCCAGTCAGGTCATCCGGCGCCTGCGCAGGTCCGGCGTGACCGACGCCCGGTACGACGCCCGGGCCTTCACCGTCCGGTTCACCCTGGCCGGGGACGCCGGCACGCCGGTCGTGATGCAGCTCGACGCGTTGCTGGCCCGGCGGGCCGGCAGCCGCCGGCAGCGGCGCGCGCAGGTGGACCGGTTCGTGGCCGGGGTGTTGCGCCGGTCCGGACTGCCGGACGAGTGGGCCGACGTCCGGCCGCTGCTGCGCCCGGTGCTGCGCGGCGCCGTGCCGATGCCGGACATCACCACCCCGCTGCGCCGGCCGGCGATGCCGTTCCTGTCCGAGTTCGTCGTGGTCGATCAGCCGGACACCATGACGTACGTGGGGTCGGGCCAGCCGGACGACTGGGGGGTCACCGCCGCCGAGGTGTTCGACGCCGCCCGGGCCAATCTCGTCGGCGCCACCCTGCGCGGTGAGGCGAGCGGCCGGGCGGTCGTGCAGTTCATCGACGACGGGGACGCGTACTGGACGTCGCACCTGCTGCTGGACGGCTGGCTGGCCGGGCTGGCCGAGCAGGTCGGCGGGCGGCCGGTGGCGTTCGCGCCGGAACGCGGGACGCTGATCGTGACCGCGGACGGCTCGGCGCCGCTGCCCGAGCTGTTCGGGCAGGTCGAGCTGGCCTACCTCACCTCGCCGCGGGCGATCACCCCGATGGCGTACGTCAGTGACGAGTCCGGCCGCACGGTGCCCTACCCCGCCGTCCCCGGCCATCCGCTGTACGACTGCGTGCGCCGCGCCGGGGCGGTGCTGGCCATGCAGGAGTACGCCCGGCAGGCCGAGTCGCTGCCCGGCGCGGCCCCGCTGGTGCTGGCCGACCACGACCTGCGGACCCGGGCGATCTGGTCGGCGGGTGCCCTGCTCCCCCGGGCCGACGACGTGGTGATGGGTGACCGGGTGCGCCGCTGGGCGGACGTCGCGGCGGACCTGGAGCAGGTGCCGGGCCTCGACCCGCCGCGGTACCGGCTGCGCGGCTAGCGCCGGTGCACCACCACGCCGGCCACGCCCGGGCCGACGTGCGCGGCGACGACCGCGCCGATCTCGGTGATGTAGCAGTCCCGCAGCCGGTCGCCGAGCCGCATGGTCAGCGCGTCGGCCAGCGCCGCCGCCCGGTCCGGCGTGCCCAGGTGGTGCACCGCCACATCGACCTCGCCGTCGCCGGCCGCGTCCACGGCCAGATCGACCAGCTTGGCCAGCGCCCGACCGGCGGTGCGGACCTTGTCGCGCATCTTGATCGAGCCGTCCACCACGTGCAGGATCGGCTTCACCGACAGCGCCGTGCCGACCAGCGCGGACGCGGCGGTGATCCGGCCGCCGCGGCGCAGGAACTCGAGCGTGTCGACGTAGAACAGGGTGCTGACCCGCCCGGCGTGGACGGTGGCGCAGCCGGCCACCTCGTCCAGCGACCCGCCGCGGGCGGCCTCGGTGGTGGCGGCCAGCGCGACGAACCCCAGCCCCATCCCGGTGGTGCCGCTGTCCACCACCCGCACGCGGTCGCCGAGGCCGGCCGCGGCCAGGCGGGCGGCGTCGTACGTGCCGGACAGGCGGGCGGAGAGGTGCACCGAGACGACGCCGTCGGCGCCGGCGTCGAGCAGGTCGCGGTACGCCGTGCCGAACTGCTCCGGCGACGGGCGCGACGTGCTCACCTCGACCCGGCGCGCGCTCAGCGCCCGGGCCACCTCGGCCGGGGTGATCTCGATGCCCTCCAGCCCCTCGGCGCCGTTGACGACGACGGTCAGCGGTACCACGGTCAGGTCGTACGTGCCGCCCAGCTCGGCCGGCAGGTACGCGGTGGAGTCGGTGACGACCGCGACGGGCATGCGGGCACGGTAACCGATGATCGGCCCGGACGCCCCGCCGACGGCGGACGGATCAGCCGCCGCGGCCCGCGGTGACGAGGCGTCAGACCGGCGGCGGGACCGGCCGGTCGGAGAACACCCCGACGTTGTACGCCGCCATCTGCCATCCGCGCGCGGCGTCGTGGGTGAGCTCGACCCAGTGGCAGTTCTGCAACGCCCGCAGCGTGCGCAGCTGCTCGCGGGGCCAGCCGAGCAGATGCCCGACGCCCTGCCGGGCGGCCGCGCCATGGGTCGCCACCACGACGGTGCCGCCGGGCGGGGCCGCGGCGGCCGCGTCCCGCAGCGCCTCGGCCACCCGCTTGCCGAGGTCGTCGAGGGTCTCCACGTCGTCGGCGATGTGGTCCGCGCCGGAGGTCCAGCGGGCGTACTCGTCCGGCCGGGTCTCGGCCACCTCGGTCATGGTCAGGCCCTGCCAGGCGCCGAAGTACCGCTCGCGCAGCCGCGGGTCGGACTTCACGGACCGTCCGGTGAGCGCGGCCAGCGCCGCGGCGGTGTCGGCGGCCCGGCGCAGGTCGCTGGCGACGAGGGCGTCCGGCCGGAACCGGGCCAGCAGCTCGGCCGCGTCCACCGCCTGCTGGTGACCGAGGGCGTTGAGCGGAACGTCGGCCTGCCCCTGCACGCGGCGACCGGCGTTCCAGTCGGTGTTGCCGTGCCGCCAGACGAGCAGACGGCTCACGCGGGCAGCTGCGTCTGATCAAAGCCGGTGGCGTCCACCATGTCCCGGTCGACGAACGGGACGGTCGGGCAGTCCTTCCACAGCTTGTCGAGGGCGTAGAACTCGCGCTCCTCGGCGTGCTGGATGTGCACCACGACATCGATGTAGTCGAGGAGGACCCAGCGACCCTGCCGCTCGCCCTCACGCCGGACCGGCTTCGCCTTCTCCGGGAGGTTGAGCAGGGCCTCCTCGACGGCGTCGACGACGGCGACCACCTGGCGCTCGTTGGACGCCGAGGCGATCACGAAGGCGTCGGTGATGGCGAGCTGCTCGGCGACGTCGATGACGACGATGTCCTGGGCCTTCTTGTCGGCGGCGGCCTGCGCGGCCGTCATGGCCAGTTCGAGTGCGCGTTCGGTGACGGGCAAGAAGAGGTCCCCTTCTCATTACTACGCAGTTCATCAGTGCTCTGTAGGATTACCAGCCTCTCACACCGGTACGACATTCCCGTCGGCCCGATACAGCGCCCGCTTCGCGATGTACTGCACCACACCGTCCGGCACCAGGTACCAGACCGGCTTGCCGGCCGCCACCCGGGCCCGGCAGTCGCTGGACGAGATGGCCATCGCGGGCACCTCGACCAGCGTGACGCTGTCCTCCGGCAGGTGCGCGTCGGAGAGCACGAAACCCGGCCGGGTGACCCCGACGAACCGGGCCAGCGACAGCATCTCCAGCGCGTCCTTCCACGACAGGATGCGGTCCAGGGCATCCGCGCCGGTGATGAAGTACAGCTCGGCCTCGGACCCGTACGCGGCCCGCAGGTCGCGCAGCGTGTCGACGGTGTAGGTGGGACCGTCCCGGTCGACATCCGCCCGGCTCACCTGGAACCGCGGGTTGGACGCGGTGGCGATCACCGTCATCAGGTACCGGTCCTCGGCCGGTGAGACGGCGCCCTTCTGCCACGGCTGCCCGGTCGGGACGAACACCACCTCGTCCAGCCGGAACCGGTCGGCCACCTCGCTGGCGGCCACCAGGTGACCGTGATGGATCGGGTCGAACGTGCCACCCATGATCCCGATTCGCCTACCCACCCGCCGAAGGATAGATCAGCCGTCCAGGCGGTCCCGTACGGCGGTGAGCAGGTCGGTCGCCGTGAACGGTTTCTCCAGCAGCGCCACGCCCGGGTCCAGGGTGCCCTGCGAGGCGAGCACCGGCTGGGCGTACCCGGACATGTAGAGCACCCGGGTGCCCGGCCGGCTGCCGACCAGCCGCTCGGCCAGCTCCTTGCCCAGCATCCCGGGCATCACCACGTCGCTGACCAGCAGGTCGATGACGCCGTCGTAGCCGGCGGCCAGCTCCAGCGCCTGCGGCCCGCCGTCCGCGGCCAGCACGTGGTATCCGGCGCCGGACAGGATCCGGCAGGCCACCTCGCGCAGCGCGGCCTCGTCCTCGACCACCAGCAGGGTCTCGCCGTGGCCGGTGCCGGCCGGCGCGGGCTCCGGCCGTTCCAGCGTCGGCTCGGTGTGTTCGCCGGCCGGCAGCAGGACGGTCACCGTGGTGCCCAGCCCGGGCGCGGAGGAGATGGCCACCGAGCCGCCGGCCTGGGTGACGATGCCGTACACGGTGGCCAGGCCCAGGCCGGGGCCCTCCGCGCTGCCCCGGGTGGTGAAGAACGGCTCGAACGCCCGCTCGGCCACCTCCGGGGTCATGCCCTCGCCGGAGTCGCAGACCCGCAGCCGGACGTACTCGCCGGGAGCCAGTTCGGCGTCGCCGGCCGGCAGCCGGTGCGCGGCCGTGTCGATCACCAGTTCACCGCCGCCGTGCATCGCCTGCCGGGCGTTGACCACCAGGTTCACCAGCAACTGTTCGATCTGGCCGGGGTCGCTGATCACCGGCGGCAGGCCCGGCCCGGGGCGCAGGGTCAGGGTGACCCGGTCGCCGGCCGCCGCCCGCAGCGTGCCGGCCTGCGCCTCGATGGTGGCGTTGAGGTCCAGCGGGCGCGGCCGGACCACCTCGCGGCGGGCGAAGGCGAGCAGCTGGTGGGTCAGGTCGGTGGCGCGCCGGCCGGCCTCGACCACCTGGGCGGCGTCCGCGGCGATCGTCTTGAGGTCCGGCTCCGGCGCGGACGCCTCCTCGATCACGAAGGTGGCGTAGTTGACGATCACGCCGAGCATGTTGTTGAAGTCGTGCGCGATCCCGCCGGCCAATCGCCCCAGGCTCTCCAGGCGCTGTTGCCGGTGCGCCTGCGCCTCCCGCCGGAGCCGGTCCTGCTCGGCCTCGGCCCGGTGCCGTTCGGTGCAGTCGCGGACCACCGCGACGGTGACCCGGCCCTGCGGGGTGTCGACGGTCGCCAGCGACGCCTCGGCCGGGAACTCGGTGCCGTCGCGATGGCGGGCGGTCACGCTGATCGTCCCATCCGACCGTCCCGCCACCGCCCTCGACCGGGCTGACGGCATCTCCGCCGGCCCGCTGGGGCGGGCGCCGGCCACCGGCGGCAGCAACTCGCGGTACGCGGTCAGCGCCGGCTCGCTGAGCAGCACCTCGGCGTGCCGGCCGAGCAGCTCCTCGCGCGGCCAGCCGAACATCTGCTCGGCCCGGTCGTTGACCAGCACGATCCGGCCGGCGTCCAGCACCAGGATCGCATCCGGCGCCGCCTGCACCAGGCCGCCCGCCAGTTCCTCGGACCACTCCACGTGCCACCCCCGTGATCACCAGACTAGGTGACGAAAAGGGGCGGAAAAGACAAATCCGAATCAGCCGCGTGCCTGCAACGCGCGCCGCATGTCGTCGTCCTCGTCGATCACCGTACGCCGCAGGATCGAGTTCAGATCCGGCGTGGCCAGCAGGCCGGCGGCGTACTCGCGGGTCTCCGGATGAACCGCGTACCGCGGGTAGGCCGCCACCGCCACCCGCTCGGCGCCCATCCCGGTGCGGATCTCCATCATCCCGGGCATCTCGGCGAAGTACCGGGACACGTACGCCGCGGTCAACGCCCCCTGCTCGGGCTGCCAGAACCCGCCCGCGGTGGCCTCGATCAGCCGGCTGGAGGTGGCGGTGTCCGAGATGATCATGTCCCAGGCGCGCTGCTTGGCCTCGGCCGACGGCAGGGCCGCGCGGCAGCGGGCGGCGAACTGCTCGCCGGTGGCGCTGTGGTCGCGGGCGAACTCGGCGTCGATCTCGGCTCTACCGGCCGCGCCCAGCACCACCAGCCGGTAGAGGATCAGCCAGCGCAGGTCGGCGTCGACGGCCAGGCCGGCCGGCACGTCGTCGCCGTCCAGCCAGCCGCGCAGCCGGGGGGTGTCCACGGTGGCGCCGATCAGCCCCCGGGCGGCGGCCAGTTGCCGGGAGCCGCCCGCCGGGGCGGCCGCCAGCAGCCGGTCGCAGGCCTGGGCGACGAGTTCCAGCGCCGCCGGGCGGGTCTCCGGCGTGGCGTACCGGTCCACCAGCGTGCGGGCCATCTTCAGCACGTCCTCGATGATCACCACGTCGGTCTCCACCGGCAGCGCGGCCAGCACCAGCGTGACCAGCCCGGCCACCGGCTGCTCGCCGTCCACCACCGCGTCCAGCGTGGCCGCCCAGATCACCGCGCGGGCCAGCGAGTCGTCGAGCAGCGGCAGGAACATCGGTACGGCCTCCGCCGACCGCGCGTCCAGCCGGATCTTCGCGTACGTCAGGTCGCCGTCGTTGAGCAGCAGCAGGCCGGCCGCCGGCTCCCCGGCCAGCGCGGTGATCTCGGTCCGGGCGGTGGCCGGGCCGCGGCCGTCGCCCGGTCCTCCGGACGGCGCGGAGGACCCGGGCTCCGCCGCGGACAGGTCGGCCTCGACCCGCCCCCGCCGGACCACCGTGCCGTCCGGGCGCTGGTCGTACAGGCCGATGCCGAGCCGGTGCGGGCGCAGGGTGGGGTACCCGGCCGGTGCGCTCTGCTCGACCACGACCGAGGCGTACCGGCCGGCGTCGTCCACCCGCACCTCGGCGCGCAGCGTGTTCACCTGGGCGCGGCGCAGCCACAGCTCGGCCCAGGTGGACAGGTCCCGGCCGGACGCCCGGGACAGGGCGGCGAGCAGGTCGGCCAGGGTGGCGTTGCCGTACGCGTGCGCGGCGAAGTGCTCGTTGAGCCCGGCCAGGAACGCCTCGTCACCGACCCAGGCGACCAGCTGCTTGAGCACCGAGGCGCCCTTGGCGTACGAGATGCCGTCGAAGTTCAGCAGCGCCAGCTGGGTGTCCGCGACGTCGGACGGTGCCACCGGATGGGTGGACGGGCGCTGGTCGGCGCGCATGCCCCAGGCCTTCTCGCCGACCGCGAAGGTGGTCCAGGTGTCGGTGAACCGGGTCGCCTCGGCGGCCACCCGGGTGCCCATGTACTCGGCGAACGACTCGTTCAGCCACAGGTCGTCCCACCAGGCCATGGTGACCAGGTCGCCGAACCACATGTGGGCCATCTCGTGGGCGATCACCGTGGCCCGGGTCTCGCGTTCGCTGTCGGTCACCGCGGACCGGTAGATGAACTCGTCCCGGAAGATCACCAGGCCGGGGTTCTCCATCGCGCCGAAGTTGAACTCCGGGACGAAGGCCTGCTGGTACGGCCCGAACGGGTAACGCACGTCGAACAGTTCGGCGTACCGGTCCAGGCACTGCCGGGTGATCGCGACCAGTTCGTCCGCCTCGGCGTCGAGGTACGGCGCCAGCGCCTTGCGGGCGTACAGCGCCAGCGGGACGCCGTCGTGCTCGGCGGTCCGGACGTGGTACGGCCCGGCGATCAGCGTCACCAGGTACGTCGACAGCGGCAGCGTCTCGGTGAACGTCCAGCGCCCGCCGTCCCGCCCGGCGTGCGCGGCGTTGCCGGCCACCAGCCAGTCCTCCGGCGCGGTGACCGACAGCGTGAACCGGGCCTTGAGGTCGGGCTGGTCGAAGCAGGCGAACACCCGTCGGGGGCCGTCGAGGAACATGTGCGCGTACAGGTAGGTGCAACCGTCGGCGGGGTCGACGAAGCGGTGCAGGCCCTCCCCGGTGTTCGAATACGCCATCCGCGCCTCGACCACCAGCTCGTTGCGGGCCGCCAGGCCGGTCAGGGCCAGCCGTTCGCCGGACAACGCCGCCGGGTCCAGCGGGACGCCGTTCAGCGTCGCCGAGATCAGCTCGGCCGGCTCCAGGTCGGCGAAGGTGGCGGTACCCGGCTCGGCCGCGAACCGGACCACCGTCCGGGACCGGAATGTATCGCCGCCTCCGGTCAGGTCCAGATCGATGGCATACCCGTCCACGGTCAGGACGGTGGCCCGCTGGACGGCCTCGGCACGGGTCAGGCTCGGCATGCCGACCATCATGCCCGGCGGTTTCCACCGGTGCAGTGCCCCGCGCCGCACCGAGAGAATCGCGTCACTACGCCTCATCGCACGCACGTGGTGACCGATAGGGAACAACGTGGCGAACCAGAACTCCGGGGTGCGATCCGCCGACGGCGGGTTCACCATGATCGAGGTTCTGGTCGCCCTCGCCCTGATCACCACGCTGATGGCCTCGCTGGGCACCTACTTCGTGTCGTCCCTGCGGGCCAGCCGCAACCAGGCGCAGATCCAGACCGCGGTGCGGCTGGCCCAGGCCGGCATGGAGGCGGCCCGGGGGTACGGCGGGCCCACGCTGCTCGCCGGCCGGGCCGCCTGCACGGCGTCGACCTGCACCGACTTCAGCGCCTACGACACCCAGGGCTATCTGAGCGACATGGTGCGCTGGGACGCGCCCGGCTCCGGAACGCCGGCCGTGCCGCTGCCCCGCGACATCGGCGAGCCGGTACCGCCGGTCGACGGCATCACGTACCTGCGCTACTACTTCGTCGGCAAGTGCTGGCAGCCGCTGGCCGGCGGACCCTGCGGCGCCGACAGCACCCAGCCGGTGGCGATGGTCCGGCTGGTGGTCGGCATCGGCTGGAGCGGGTCGAGCTGCCCGTTCGCCCTGTGCATCCGCGCCGCCACCGCGCTGTTCAGCGCCGACCCGGCCGATCCGGTGTTCCAGCCGTGAGCTTCCCGCGCAGGCGCGACGACACCGGCTCGCTGCCGATGGCCATGCTGCTCACGGTGATCGGCATCGGCCTCAGCGGCCTGCTCGCGGCCACGCTCAGCGCCCAGTTCTCGGCCGCCCGCAGCACCGCCCAGCGGGCCGACGCGGCGGACGCCGCGCAGAGCGGCATCGAGGCCGCGCTCGGCCGGATCCGCACCGCCAAGGACAGCGCCACCGGCGCCGGCGTCTACACCAAGCTGCCGTGCGGGCCGTTCACCGGACGGGTCAGCACCGCCACCACGCAGGCGTACACCGTGCAGGTCTACTACCTGCCCGCGCAGCCACCGGCCGGCGACACCACCTGGGCGGGGAACAACAAGCTACCCTGCACCGGCACCTACCTGGCCGCCGGCAAGCCGCTGTACGTGCTGCTCTCCTCGACCGGCGCGGCGGTATCCGGCCAGCCGGGGCGGACCATCACCGCCACCTACCCGCTCTACACCACGGGCCGGGAGAACGTGGCCGGCGGCCTGATCAAGCTGTACGGGGTGAGCAACCCGGAGTTGTGCATGGCCGCGCCCAGCGGCACGCCGGCCACCGGCGCCGCGCTGAGCATGCAGGTGTGCGACGCCGCCTCGCCGGCGCAGCGGTTCGCGTACGAATCGAACCTGAACCTGGTGCTGGCCGCCACCCGCTCGGACGGCGACACCGGCATGTGCCTGGACGCGGCGGCGCACGGCGACCCGGTGCTGTTCCAGCCGTGCGAGCCGGCCACCGCGCCGGTGAAGCGCCAGCAGTGGAGCTTCAACGACCGGGGCAACTTCGAGGGCGTGCACGGCGCGACGCTCAACGGCGTCTGCTTCCACCTGACCGCTCCGGGTGTCGCCGGCAGCGCCGTGGTTCTGCACGCCACCGCGAAAGATCCGGCCGGCGTCTCCCAGCAGGACGCGGCGTGCGGCGGCGACTACACCACGTCGCGGACCTTCACGCCGGAGGCCGAGGTGGGCGCCGGGCGGGCCGGACCGGCCACCGGGCAGCTGGTCAACTTCGACCAGTTCGGCCGCTGCCTGGAGGTGACCGCGGACAACGTCGGCGCGGACCACCTGGTGATCCGGCCGTGCAAGCAGAAGCCGAGCGGCGCCGTCCAGTGGAGCCAGGTGTTCACCCTCCCGGCGATCACCGGTCCGGCCACGAGCGCCACCGGGCGGATCACCACCACGGCCGCCGACGGCCAGCAGTACTGCCTGCTCAGCCCGGGCGGCACCAGCGGGTACGTGAAGGTGCAGCTGTGCTCGTTGGCGCCGGCCGCGGCGACGCAGTGGACCCGGCGGGCGGCCACCGGCGTGTTCGCCACGGCGTACCGGATCGAGTCCACGTTCGGCGCCCCGGCCGGAGTCACGTACTGCCTGGCCCCCACCGACCCGGACGCCGTCGCGCCGGACCTCTGGCAGGGTGCCAGCAAGTCGATCCTGCAGGTCTGCAACGACTCGGCCGCGCAGAAGTGGAACGCCCCACCGATGATCCTGAGTTCGGCGCTGACCGACGTCGCGGAGAAGTGACCGGCCCGCCGCAACGACCGGCGGGCTAATCGTCCGGGTCGTCCTCGACGAGCACCGGCTGCCGGGCGTTGGCCACGCTGGTCACCGTCCCGTCCTCCGCCATGTGCAGCAGCTCGTCGTCGGAGCGCTGCCGCCGGGCCTTGCGGGCGGCCAGCCGCTGCGCGGCCGTCGGCCGGCCGGACTTCTCCTCCAGGCGGGCGTCGGTGCCGCGGGGGCCGCCGGCGTACGCCCCGGCGGACGGCTGCCAGTCGAACTCCTGGCCGCCGATCCGCACCGGGTCGCCCGGCTGCGCGCCCCGCTTGGCCAGCGTGTCCTCCACACCCAGCCGCTCCAGCCGGTCGGCCAGGTAGCCGACCGCCTCGTCGTTGTCGAAGTTGGTCTGCCGGATCCAGCGCTCCACCTGGGTGCCGCGGACCACGTACACGCCGTCGGCGTCCTGCTCGACGGTGAAGCCCTTGTCGTCGACCGCGCGGGGGCGCAGGACGATCCGGGTGGGTTCGACGACCGGCGCCGCCAGCCGGTGCTCGGCGACCGCCTGGGCCAGCGCGTACGTGAACTCCTTGAGCCCTTCCCGGGTGACCGCGCTGAGCCGGAACACCGGGTAGCCGCGCGCCCGAAGGTCGGGCTCGACCATCTCGGCCAGCTCCCGCCCGTCCGGGATGTCGATCTTGTTGAGCACCACCATCCGCGGCCGGTCCTCGAGCCCGCCGTACGCCGCCAGCTCCGCCTCGATGGCGTCCAGGTCGGCCAGCGGGTCCCGCTCGATCTCCAGCGCCGCCGGGTCGAGCACGTGCACCAGCACCGAGGTGCGCTCGATGTGCCGCAGGAATTCCAGGCCGAGGCCCTTGCCGGTGGCCGCGCCCGGAATCAGGCCCGGCACGTCGGCGACGGTGAAGGTGTGCTCACCGGCCTGCACCACGCCGAGGTTGGGCACCAGCGTGGTGAACGGATAGTCGGCGATCTTGGGCTTGGCGGCGGACATCACCGAGATCAGCGACGACTTGCCGGCCGACGGGAAGCCGACCAGGCCGACGTCGGCGACGCTCTTGAGCTCCAGCACCACGTCCAGGCGGTCGCCGGGCTCGCCCAGCTCGGCGAAGCCGGGCACCTTGCGCCGGGTGTTGGCCAGCGCCGCGTTGCCCCGGCCGCCGCGCCCGCCACGGGCCACCTCGAAGGTGGTGCCGGCGCCGATCAGGTCGGCCAGCACCTCGCCGTCGGGGGTCTGCACCACGGTGCCGTCCGCCACCTTCAGCATCAGGTCGGCGCCGTTCGCGCCGTCCCGGTTGGCGCCCATCCCGCCGGTGCCGTTGGGCGCCTTGACGTGCGGGCGGAAGTGGAAGTCCAGCAGGGTGTGCTGCTGCGGGTCGACGACCAGCACGATGCCGCCGCCGTGCCCGCCGCTGCCGCCGTCCGGGCCGCCGAGCGGCTTGAACTTCTCCCGGTGCACCGAGACACAGCCGTGCCCGCCGTCACCCGCTTGCAGGTGCAGCACCACACGGTCGACGAACGTCGTCACTTCGGTCTCCGTCTCCGGGCCGCGGCCGGGCCCGTCAATACAACAGCGGGCCGCGGACGGTTAGTCCACGACCCGCTGTGCTGCCTGACTACTGCTGCGCCTGCTCCGCGAGCGGCACGATGCTGACCGTCTTGCGGCCGCGCTTGGTGCCGAACAGCACGTTGCCGGTGGCCAGCGCGAAGAGCGTGTCGTCGCCACCGCGGCCGACCAGCTCGCCCGGGTGGAACTTGGTGCCGCGCTGGCGGACCAGGATCTCGCCGGCGTTCACCAGCTGACCGCCGAACCGCTTGACGCCGAGCCGCTGCGCGGCGGAGTCACGGCCGTTCCGCGAGCTGGACGCCCCCTTCTTGTGAGCCATCGCGTGCCCTACTTCCCGCTGGAGATGCCGGTCACCTTGACGCGGGTCAGCGGCTGACGGTGACCCTGGCGCTTGTGGTAGCCGGTCTTGTTCTTGAACTTGTGGATCCGGATCTTCGGACCCTTGGTGTGCTCGGCGATCTCGCCGGACACCGTCACGCTGGCAAGCTTGGCCGCATCGGTCACCAGGTTGTCACCGTCGACGAGGAGGACCGCGGCGAGGGTGAGACTGTCGCCGGGCACTCCCGCGAGCTTCTCGACCTCGATGACGTCGCCCTCGGCAACCTTGTACTGCTTGCCGCCGGTCTTGACGATCGCGTACATCGGACGCGGACTCCCTGAGACTTACGCAGCCGGAAGCTGCTTGGCGGATGGTGCTGGGGGTTCCCGGCTGGCTCCGAGTGCTCGTCGACGCCCACAGGAACGAGGCGCCTTCGAAAGCGCCGCTAAACAGCTTACTTCATCGGCGGGCCGGGACCCAAACCGGGTGCGCTCAGTCGGTGCCGCACGCCTTGTCGAGTGTTGTCCGCAGCCCGGCGAGCTTTTTCTCGTCCAGCTCGCGTACGTCGCCGTTGAGCGCGTTGACCTGCTTGCTCATGTCGGCCAGCGCCCGCTTGACGGCCGGATCGGCGGCCAGCTTCGACAGGTCGTTCAGAGCGTACGAGTAGTTCTGCACGTCGCGGGCCGACTTCTGCTCCGCCTGCCGCACCGCGGCCGGATCGCCGGACGAGGCGGCGTCGATCTGCAGCTTGAGGTTGCCGGCGAAGGTCCGGGCGAAGTCGGCGCCGATCCTGACCGCCTGGGTGCAGATCGCGCCGGTGTCGCCGGACAGGGCGGCGTCCCCGCCCCGCGCTCCGGTGCTCTGCCGGCTGGTGGCATCGGCCGACGCGCCCGGGGCGGGGGCCGAGGCGGTCACCGAGGCGCCGGGGGCCGGCGCCGGCGCGACCGCGGTGCCGCCGGCGTCCGGGTCGGTGGAACAGCCGGCGACCAGGAACAGGCCGGCCAGCGCGGCGGCGGCGAAGCGTCGCATCGATTCTCCTCGAACGGGAACGGGCCGTGCGAAGAGTACTCGACCGGGCGGCAGTAGTTAACTGTCTTTACCGTGCCGCCCGGCCGCTGCTCACGGGCGGGT
>Ga0307406_10000858_pt1 | contig 17105 bp, 20 predicted proteins | sample 322Cmetagenome_3_FD_203706 | JGI IMG/M metagenome (GOLD analysis project Ga0307406, IMG submission 203706) | Maize rhizosphere microbial communities from greenhouse at UC Davis, California, United States - 322HYB-C-2 | ecosystem: Host-associated > Plants > Roots > Rhizosphere > Soil | place...
ACGAGACCTTGGCATTGGCCATTTCGTCTCGCGCGAGAGGCTCGAGCGCGACAATCCGGGTCAGCTCACGGATGTCTTCCGTCGACTGCCGGGCGTGCAGATCACGTCGACGCGCACGATCCGCAACGCTATTCGATTCCGCGGTAATGGCGGGGGATGCTGGCCGCTCGTGTGGCTCGACGGTGCGCCGCTTCCGACGGCCGAATTCGACCTCGACTTCCTCTCGCCGCAGTCGGTCGAGGGTATTGAGGTCTACAGCGGCGTCTCGCAGATCCCGCCGCAGTTCATGGGCGCGCGGGGCCTCGGGTCATGCGGCGTGATCGTCGTGTGGTCGCGCGAAGGCGAGCGACGCCAGAAGAAGCGGAAGAAGGCCGTCACCGCGACGCAGCTCGCGGAGATGGTGGCGTCGCTCAAGGTCTATACACCGGACCAGGTGGATGTCCCCGCCCGGGGCGACAGCCTGTCGCGACCACAGCCGCAGTACCCCGAGGCGCTGCTGTTCACTGGCGTGCCGGGGCAGGTCCTCGCCGAGTTCGTGGTGGACACGCTCGGTCATGTGGAGCTCGACACGTTCGGCGTGATCTCGTCGTCGAACCCGAAGTTCACGGAGGCGGTGCAACGCGTGCTACCCGACTGGGCCTACGCGCCGGCGATGCTCCAGGGCCGACGCGTGAGGCAGCTCGTGCAGCAGCCGTTCACGTTCGTCGTCGATTCCACGGTGCTGAAACGTGCGAGCCGTCAGTAGGGACGAGATTTCAAGGGGTCAGAGCCCTTGAAACGAAATGTCTGCACGATGAGCCAAAACAGTGCGCCAGTTTCAAGGGCTCTGACCCCTTGAAATTCGAAGAGCATCAGCGCGTCGCCAGCGTGCGCAGAAGCGATGTGATGGTCGCCAGATGGTGATCGTCGTGCTCGGCCACGAACAGCGCGTGGTCGATCACTCGCATCGGCTGCTCGAGCCGAGGGTGCAGTGAGGTGCGCACGATGAGGCTTTCGTCATAGCGCTCGAGTCGTTTCACGATCGCCTCGCGCTCGCGGCGAAATGCGGCGAGCAAGTCTGACAGGTGCGATGCGTTGTGGTTCGCGTCGGACGTTCGCTGATTTTGCAGGTCAGCCGCGGCCAATCGCTCCGCTGCGCGCTCGAAGTCGTCGAGCCGCGCCGCCCAGAGCGGTTCCAGGTCGAGCAGGTGGCCAGCGTTCTCCTGAATCGACCACTTGCCGTCGATGCGCGTCGTCAGCACGGCGCTACTGAGCCCTCGCAGCCGATCCTCGAGCCGCGCCGGCGTACCGCGAAGCCGCTCCACGAGGTTCGGGAACGCCCACGGCTCGAGGTCGAAGGTGAATCGCCGCGAGAACCAGAGCTTCCGTTCGACCGGGTCGTTAGGCACCGCCGCGCGCGAAGCCGGTGAAGTTGCCATTGACGGGTTACCAGCCCATGCGCTCGCGCAGCCGCGTCACGTGGGCCGTATGGTGTGGCCCGTGCCACGCGTAGAGCGCCAGCACCTGGTCGAGGCTCTGGCGGCCCGACTCGGGGTGAACGAGCATCCGGTCGAAGTCGGACGGTTTCATCCCGCGAAGGATCGCGACCCAGCGCTCGTGGACGGCATCGAGCAACGCGAGCGACGTTTCGATCGGCACCGCCTTCACGTCGGGAAGCAGCGCCCAGAGGGCTTCGTCGTACGGTTTGATCGTCGGCTCGTCCTCGGTGAGCGCGAGCTTGATGCGACAGTACGCGTTGAGGTGGCTGTCGGGTACATGGTGGACGACCTGCCTAACGGTCCATCCCCCCGGTCGATAGGGCGTCTCGAGCTGCTCGGCGGTCAGGCCGCGAACCGCGTCACGCAGTCGGGCCGGCGTCGCGGCGACAATGTCGATCGCCTTCGCGCGGGCCTCGGGATCGAGCTTGGCGGGCCGCTGAAATCGTCCCGTCGGGAAGGCAAGGTCTGTGGAAGCCTGGGCCGTGGAAGTCATCGCGGGAGCGCTCCTGTGGGCGTGAGTCCAAGGGTTTGAAGATGCTCCCCTACGCCGCCGCGATCCAGTTGCGCGGGTATCTGTCACGCGCATGAGTGGGTAGCGCGAAACGCGCTACGGCTATCCGCCAAAAAACTCCGCGAGGGAATGCGCGACTCGCTCGATCGGTGCCTTCTCGAACGGGTGCGGCGTTCGCGGCAGCACTTCGAGCTCGCCATTCGGAATCCGTCGCGCGGCCGCTACGCACTCGTCGATCGTGACCGTCGCATCACGATCGCCCACGGCGATGCGCGCTGGATGGTGGATCGCCGCCAGCAGTTCGTCGGTGATCCGTGGTCGTGCCCCGAGCTCGCGAAGCAGGTCCGCGGTGCTGGCGAGCAGCGCCTCCCAGCCCGCGGCGGTGTGGCGAGCCTCGAGCGCCGCCGCGAACTTCGGCACCTTGGCCCGAATCGTCGCGGCGTCGAGCAGCGCGCACTCGCGTGCCGCGATCTCCGGCGTCCAGGCGAGCTTGGTTGCGAGCGTCGCGACGCGCCGGACGCGGTCGGGTGACGTGGCAGCGAGATACAACGCGACGTATCCACCCATGCTGAAGCCGAACACGTCCGCCTGGCCGACGCTCGCGCCATCCATCGCCTCGAGAACCGCGGCAGCGAATGACTCGATCCGGAGCGGGCGGTTGCGCAACGGCGTCGCGCCATGCCCCTCGAGCTCGACGACGATCGCGCGCCGCTCGAGCCCTAACCGCTCGGCGAGCGGCATGAGCTGCGTGGCGTCCCCAAGCGCGCCGTGCAGGAGAATGAGCGGGGAGGTCAGCGCCCGCCGCGGCTCCGTTCCGCGGAGGCGGACTTACTTCGCGCCGACGCGACCTTCTCGTAGCGCGACGGAAGCACCGCTACGTGGAAGTGTGGCGGATGGCGCTCCTCCGTCGCTTCGATCGCCCCGCGGCGCTCGGCGGCGAGCAACCTGCGCCGCAGCCAGACGCGACATCGGCCTGCCGGCTTCCGGAGGTCGATTGCCATCCCCGTCGGGTGGACCGTGAGCTCCGAGGAGTTCGCGAGCCTCCGCGAGATCGGCCTGGTCGCACTGGTGATGACGAGCGGCGCACCGCACGCGCGATGAAAGTCGGCCGCCAGATCGAGCACGAACGCCTTCGTCTCTGGGCGCACGTAGGGCATGCCGATGTTGACGAGCCGATAATGCGAGTTGCCGTTCAGCCTGACCAGCTCACCACGCACCACGGCCCGTTTTACGTCGGACGTCGTTTCGTAGAAGTTCAAGCCACCACGCACGGCGCGGCGGTACACCAGGCTCACACTGGCGTGTGAGCCGCGAAGAGACTGCGCCGCACTCGGCTCCGGCAGAGCCATGAGCGATGCTGCGATGAGAGCGGTGGCGATGAGGGACGACTGCATCGAAGACAGGACGACTCAGCTAAATCAGGGTCAGCGCACGGAGCTAACGGCTTGCGAAGACCTTTGTCTTTCCGCCCTTGCTGAACGCAATGACGTCGTACTTGTCGGACCGACCGGTTTCCATGCCCGGCGACCCCTGCACCATGCCTGGCACCGCCAGGCCTATCACATCTGACGGCCGCGCTGCGACGAGCTTGTCGATCAGGTCAGCGGGCACGTGGCCCTCGACCACGTAGCCGCTCGTCACGATGGAGGTGTGACACGAGCTCAGGTTGTCCGGGACACCGTACTTCTTCTTGTATACGCCCACGTCGGGGACGTCGTGCGCGGTGACGGTCCAGCCGCTCTTCTCCATGTGCTCCACCCACTTCTTGCAGCAGCCGCAGTTCGCGTCCTTGTAGACGGTCGCTTCCTTTGCCGGCGCGAGCGCGAGCAAACGCGAGGCGCTCGCGGTGCCAAGGGCGAGACCGCTGGCGCTCATGCGCAGCCATTCGCGGCGGGAGATCATCAGTCCTCCGAGGGGTAGAAAGCAGTACGCGCCGGCGCATGTGACAGCGGGGCGCGCGGACGTACCTGTCGGGACAGCACAATAAGCCAGGTCGCTCGGTTGGGCTACCCGTCATACGTCGCGGACCAGTGGAAGGTCCCCAGCGGACCCGGCTGTTCGTGGGGTCTCAGGCTGCTCCGCGAGAGGCTACCTGATTGCCCGCCGACGCGGCGACCTTCCCGAGATGGCGGTTCTGAAGGAAGTATGCATAGCCGGCGAACAGGAACCGGCTGCGGTCGCGCGCGACACCGAACTCCGGGATGTATTCGGACCGGACCGCCGGGAGGCGTCGGACCGCCTGCCGGCGGTCGCGAACGATGGGCTCGAAGAGGAATTCGTCTTCGCCATCGCGGAACAGGATCCACGCGTGTCGGCTGTTCTCCGATCCCGGCGGGACTCGTCGCCCGATGACGAGATCGGCATCAATGCCTAGCTCGACGAGCTTTCGCCACGCCCAGAGTGCGAAGTCCTCGCAGTCGCCCCGCCGCAGCTGCTCGAACGTGTGGGGGTGCTGCCAGTAGTCCGCTTCGCGAAAGAGGCTCGCGTCGGTTTCGTAGTGACAGGTTCCGAGCCAGTCGAGGATGTCGTCGAGCTTCGCGACGGCAATCGTGCTGTCGCCTTCGAAGACCCAATCGAAGCCGTGTCGTGCGCCAACCCCGTAGACGTCGAGCGGCGCCTCGTAAGGGAGGCGCTGCCACGGGTCACGGACGGGGAAAAGGCGCAGCCGGAGCTGGTGCAGCGCACGACGAACGGGTCCGAGCAATCCGGCGGCGCCTCGACTCACCTCGCCGCGGCGCCGGCGGTAACCGATTCCGAGCGGCGCAGCTGCTCGCGGAGGTCCCAAACGGTCGAGTCGCGAGCGTCCTTTGGCGCGAACGTATAGCGCTTCTGTTCGCCCTTGTCGCTCACGAATGAGCGGTAGTGGACCGGGGTCCCTGCCGCGTCGTTTTCGGTGAGGTCCTTGTGCTTCCACCGGTCGCCGGACTCGGTGTGGAAGGCGACCCACCCATCGGCCAGGGGCTCGAGCTTGTCTCGCTTGTTCATGCCGTATCCTCCGCGCGTGAAGGACGTGGATGACGTCGGCGCCATCACCTGACGTTAACGCTACGGCGGGAACCCGGCTAGCGCGACCGGGCGGTCACACGAGTTTGCTCGGAACCGGCGGGTTCACCGAGTGGTCGTAGAAGCCGCGCCCCGACTTGCGACCGAGGTGCCCGGCGAGCACGAGTCGGCGCAGCAACGGGGGTGGAGCGAACCGCTGCTCGCGGTACTCATCGAACATCACCTCGGCGACGCGCTGCGTGGTGTCGAGACCGACGAAGTCCAGCAGCGTGAATGGGCCCATGGGATACCCAGCGCCGAGCTGCATGCCGGCATCGATGTCCGTGATGCTGCCGACTCCGTTCTCGAGCGCGCGAATCGCATCGAGCATGTACGGGATGAGCAGCCGGTTCACGATGAATCCCGACTGATCCCGGGCGACGATTGGCTGCTTGCCTATCCGCCTAACGAATTCGAGCGAGCGCTCGAACGTGTCCCCGCTCGTCGTGATGGTGCGAACGACCTCGACGAGCTTCATCAGCGGCACGGGGTTGAAGAAGTGCAGTCCGACGAGTCGATCGGGCCGGCCGCTCGCGGCCGCCATCGCCGCGATCGTGAGACTCGACGTGTTCGACGCGAAGATCGTCCCGGGACCGGCGATCGAGTCGAGCTCGCGCCACAAGGCATTCTTCGCATCGAGGTCCTCGACCACCGCCTCGATGATGATGTCGCAGGTCGCGAGCGCATCGAGGCTGGTCGTGAACGTCAGGCTCGCCAGCGTCGTGGCGCGTCCGTCAGGCGTGAGCTTTCCCTTCTCGATCGCCTTGTCGAGCGACTTCGCGATGGCGCCGTGCGCGCGTTCGCAGAGTGCATCGGAGAGCTCACGCACGATCGTCGTTAGGCCTGCCTGCGCGGCCACCTGCGCGATGCCGCTGCCCATGAGCCCACCGCCCACGACGCCGACCCGCGAGACCGCCGCCGGCGCCGCTGGGCGCGAAGGCGCCGTCACCGGATCACCGATGACAGTACGTCGAACAACGTCCCCTGGCGGGGTGGTTCCGGGTGCTCCAGCCTGTCGAGGGCCTGCTCGAGCGCGAGCTGCGCGCGTTCAACGTTCGACCGGTAGGACTTCGCCACCGCCGTGAAGCCGACGCCTCCAATCGCGGCCCAGACGCCACCGATCATCAACGCGACCGCCATCGACGAGCCGGGCATCGTCGCTGCCAGTGCGATCACGCCCCCCGCACCCGCGACGCCCGTTCCGGCCAGCACGCCGCCGCCCGTGACGCTCCGGCGCCGCGCGTCACTGAAGGACGCGTCGAGCCGGACCAGGACGCGAGCGGAGTCCACGGGAACGACCGTCGCGCCAACTTCGTCCGCTCTCGTGAGCGAGTACGCGCGCCCACCAATGCCGAACCCGCGCTTCATCTGGCCAAGGAAGTCGCGCCGCGCCTCCCATGTGATGCGCTCGCCGTACCGTCGCCGCACGGCCATGGCCTCCTGGGTCTGCATGTACCGATCGATCCGCGCGAGGATGTCGGTCTGCGTGCCGGGGATGACGCGCTGCGCCCAGGCCGTGTTCGGCCCGAAGACGCCCGATACGCGTCCCGCGGGGTGCTGCACCGCGACGCGCGTCTGCTCTTCGGCGATCGCCTGCCTAACGTGCTCTGGCGCCAGACCGACTTCCTTGCCCAGCTCGATGAGCTGCTCCTCGGTCATGGCTTCGGTGGGCTCGTTCGTGCCCGCTTGCAGCTCGCTCGCGCGCGCGAGCACGCGCTCGAGCGCCGCGCGATCGAGCGGGCGCCCGCTCGGCGCAGGCTTATCGGGCAAGTCGGTCATATTCCGCCCAACACTACGTCGAGTTGTCTCTGGATGCCGTCACGGATTGCGTCCGGCAGCGGAAAGGCCTTCGCCAGCGCTGCCATCGCGTCGCCACTGGTGAAGGATACGCGCGCCGCACGCAGGTAGTACCGCGCATACCCGTCCGCCATGTCCGGCGCGAGCCGTTGGATGAGCATCGCGCCCCCACGCACCAGTGCCGCGCTCGCGTATCGGTCGCTGACCCCGCTGCGCTTCTCGGCCGGGCTGGTGTTGTCCTCGATCGCGACGGACGTCACCGAGCTCACGACCTCGTGCGCGAACGTGAAGATCGCCTCGCGTGCATCCGCCGGCGTCCCGGGATAGTTCACCGCCACGAGTCTGGTGCGCTGGCCGACATCGAGCGTGCGGCCTTCGCCATCGAGGGGCAGGGAGAGCAGGATCGTTCCGCGGTCCGCGCTGGAGTTGTTCAGAAACCGCGCGAACCTCTGTCGGAGGCCGCTCCGCCAAATCGAGTCGACGCTCGACCGCACGCCGACTCGTCTCGTCTGCTCCTGGCGCCAATACGCCGAGAAGAACTTCGTCCGCTCGTCTTCGACCGCCTGAACGAACAGCCGCAACCACTCGCGGTCCGGCTGGGTGGGGAAATAGCCGGCGAACAGCTGGATGATCTGCTGCGAGCGCAGATCGCCCGCCTGGTTCGCGTTGCCCTGCGTTCGCAGGAAGAGCTCAGCGCTCTGACGGGTTTCCTCCCAGGTCCCGAAGTAGAGCGGGACGAACTGCGCGGACACGAGATTCGGGAACGCGATGAAGCGCGAGGCCAACTTGTCGCGGTTCGCGTCGATCATCGAGATGACGTTCGCGCGCTTCCTCGCCGCGACGACCGAGTCCCGGTAGCCGCGACGGAAGTACGGAACGCGGTTCGAGTCGGACTCGAGCAGCGCGAACGAGTGGAGCCAGAGATCGACGTGCTCGCGCGAGTCGACGGTCCATTGGCCGGTGGCCGGCGGCTGCGCCGGGGCCGGTTGGGGCACCGGGACCGGGTCCCCCCCGAGCGTGGTGCACGCGGTTCCGGCGACGGCAACCGTGGTCCACAGGACAGCGCCTAACGCGATACGCACGACTGCCTCAGCCGGCGGCGCGCCCGCAAGTCGTGCAGAACTTCCAACCGACATCGAGCTCCGTGCCACACGCCGGGCAGTTGACGACGGTGAGATTCTGGCCGCAGTGCGGGCAGAACGTGATGTTCCGGCCTTCGGGCAGCGCGCCACTGCAGTAGCGGCAGTTCCCGGACGCGACGATGGAACGCTGCCCAATAGTGGACACGGTCGACTCTGGTGCCATGACCGGTGCGGCAGCCGGCGGTGGGGGGGCCGGCGCTGCCGCAGCTGGCGCGGCGGCACGAGCCGGTGGCTGTGGTCGCGACGCCGGCTGGTCCGGCACGCCTAACGTGGGCCGATCGGCCATTGCCTGCGCCGGCGCTGCCGGGTTCGCCGGTGCTTCGCCACCGCCACTTCCCGGACGCCGAAGCGTCGGCGCCTCAGCGGGCCGCGCGGCGTCCGGCGCGACCGACACCATCGTCGTCGCGTAGGCCCTGAACTTCGTCAGGTCCGGGTTCGGCGAGTCCAGCTCTGCGTGAAGGTCGCCCTGCATTTGGGGATCGCCGATCAGGTACCCGCGTTCCCCGGACAGGAGGCGCAGCAGGACATGCTCGTAGTCCTGGTTGGTATCGAGCTCCAGCTCGCGACGGTTGTGCCGGTACGGGATGAGCGTCGTGTAGAGCTCGGCGACTTCGAACGGGCGGCCCAGCAGATCAGGGAAGCCCGTGCGCAGGTTCTGCACGAGTCGTCGATACATGCGGTCGAGTTCGTCCATGCGTCGAAAAGAGAGGACGGCGTTCGGGAAAGGCAAGATGATGACCCCGGGAGCTCGGCGAACGAAAGCACCGGACCTCCATTCGTACAAACGAACCAGGGACGCCGTTCCCTCTTGTGGAGGTGGCGTCCCTCGTAGCGTGGTGCAAGCCCGCGGGGCCGGAGCCGGGCGCTATCTCTTCTCGAGATTGTCCATCCGCTTGTCGATGTCGTTGTTGTACTTGCCGCGATTGCTCCCACCGACCTGCGCGACCACACGCGTCACGACGTTGTCGTCGTGCTTCTTCGCATCGTCGAAGCCGTAGAAGTACCCGATGGAGATACCGACCACGAGCGCGAATGCAAACTTGAACATGACTTCCGAATCCGTGTGGGTCTGTTCCTAGTGACGCGCTGTCGAGACCGCCGGTAACGGCGCGGCGGGTTTGAACGACGCCACGGACGGAAATGCGTCGATGTCTTCGCGCATTGCGCCACGCTCTCGCTGTGATGCAAGCCACGCCTCGAATTGTGAGGCGACCAACCCGTCGGACTGGGTCTGCCTCGCCGCCGCCGATGTCGCGAGGTGGTTCGCATACTCGTTCTGCGGGTGGCCATGGTGGCCGCGTACCCATCGCCACTGCACTTGGTTACCGGCAACGGCGTCGACCGCCGCGTGCCACAGCTCGAGGTTCTCGATCGGGCCGCTCTTCCGCGTCCAACCGCGTCGCGCCCAGCCGTGGACCCACGACTCCATGCCGTCCACGAGATATCGCGAGTCGCTGGTGAACACCACGGAGAACTGCTTCCCCTTTCGCGACAACGCGCGAAACGTCTCGATCACCGATCGCAGCGCCATGCGGTTGTTCGTCGTCGCCGGTTCCGCAACCCAAAGATCGCGGCGGACGATCTCGCTCGACTCGGGCCGCATGTACTCGATGAGCGCGCCGGCGCCGCCGGGGTTGTCGCCGTCGCGACCGTTACCCAGACACGACTCGTCGGCATAAACGGCGACGAGTGGGTGCTTCGCGCTGCTCGTCCTTCCGGCCGTCACTTCACGACCTCGATCGACTGCACTTCATCGAGGTAGAACGTCATCACGGTGCCGCTCGGGTGCCGCGCCTGAATCGCTTCGCGCCCACGCTCGACGGACAGTCGTGACGGTACCACCACGTACTCGGTCCCGCGACGCATCACCGCGATGCGTCGGTTCTCGGTGATCGCTCGCTCGAGAAGGTCGTACTGCTCGTGCGTCAGTTGCGCCATCTATGACTGATCTCCTTCCCTGATTCGCATGCAGGTGAGTCCCGCCTCGTCGATCGCAATCGGCACCATGTGCGGCACCAGCTCGGTCACCGCACCTGTGACACGGTCCACGCTGTCGTCCGTCGCGATGATCAACACGCACCCCCCACCCGAGGCGCCGAGCGCCTTTCCGCCACGCGCACCGGCGGCCCGCGCGCGCTCGAGAATCGCGTCGATGAGCGGCGTGGGAATCGACGGATGCAGTGCACGTTGATGCTGCCAGTGCTCCCATACCAGCTCTCCGAGCTCGTCGACGTCGTTCGCGCACAGCTCGTCGGCCATCGCACGCGCGAGTGCCTTCATGCGGCCGAGCGCATGAAGGACCCGTCGGTTCCGGTCGCGATAGGCATCCAGCACCGCCGTGATCGTATCCCCGGAGATTCGCGACTCGCCGGTGTACACGACGACACATCGACGCTCGAGCGATTCCTTGCACTCGCGCGACAGCGACAGGCGGCGGACTCGCGTGTCGTCGGCGAACGTGAGCGCGAGCGCACCACCGTACGCGGCCGCGTAGTGGTCCTGCCTTCCGCCGGGAACACCGAGGTCCTGGACTTCGATCGCGCGGCTCTGTTCCGCCAGCGCAGCGCGATCGATCGGATCACCACGCCACGTAGCGAGCGCGCCATTTACGGCCACGCCCGCCGCCGACGATCCGCCAAGTCCGGCACCGAGCGGGAAGTCGCTCGCGATCTCGATCGTGACGCCGCCGATTCCAGCGCGGCGCACTGCCGCTTCGGCGAGTGCGCTGTCCGCCGCGCGCCGGGTGTCGACGGAGCTTCTGCCGTTGTGGGCGGGGCGGAGACGTACGGTCGCGTATCGCGCAATGGCGACGTTGCAGACGAAGCCGCCCTCTTCCTCGCTGTACGGCGGGACGTCGGTCCAGCCGCCTCCGAAATCGAGCCGGGTAGGAGCGCGCGCGACGAGAGTGGTCATTCGTCCGAGGAACGTCGGAGAGGCATAGGGGCGGAAAGCTACAGGCTGGTGGTGCGCTTGGCAGGGACTCCCCTCGCAACCGCGCGCGCACGCCAGTCGGGACTCTAGTCGTCCGCGGGCGACAACCCCCGTCGCGTGTAGCGATCGAAGTATTCCGCCGCGCGCTCCAGATCCGCCTGCTCGACGAACTCCGTGCCTAACGCATCGCAACCCTCGAGCGCCATATCGCACAGAGTCTGTGCCGTGGCGCGGAGCGTCGGATCCGCCAACCCATCCCGGCCAGCTCGCACGAGCAGATCGGGATCCGGCGCGCCCAGGACATCCGCTGCCGCCTCCAGGTGAGGACGATGGTACACCAGCCCGGCGACGAAGCTGAGGGGAGCCGCGTACCACTCCGGCGAAACCACGTCCGCAGAACGAAGCTCGAAGTACCCGCGCGGCCGCACCTCGGGGAAGAGCGTCGACAGATGCAGACGCCAGTCGTCCAGACTCGCGCCACCGCGCGCGAGCCAGTCGCCAAAGCTCGCCGTCGAATCCTCGCTGTCGGGCATGAGAAACGCCGGCGCATCGAGCGCGAACGCCAGGTACTCGTCGACGACATCATCCTGCAACCCGAGCAGCCCGGTGCGCTTCGGGTCGAGTGACCGCCACACGTGGCTGCGAAAGCTGCGATAGCCCGTTTCGCGCCCGGCATATCGCGGCGAGTTCGCGAAGATCGCAACCATGTACGGCGCCAGCGCGTTCAGCACCCGCCACGTCCGTTCGGGCGTCGCGCCGCCGTCCACGCACACCTGAAACGACGCCGTCTGCCGCATCATTCGCGCGCCCGATGGCCCGATCGTGTCGAAGTGTCGGAGCATTCGCCGGTACCGTTCGGCATCAAGCTGTGGCGCGACACCGTCGATCGGCGTCCGCGGGTCGATCCCGCACGACAGGAGCTCCACGCCCGGAGCTGCCGCGTCCGTGATCGCGGCGATCGTGTCGTGCAGGCGACCGACCAGCACACTCAGTGACGCGTTAGGCGCGGCGCTGATCTCGATCTGGCCGCCCGGCTCGAACGTGATGCGTCCGCCGTCCGGGAGGATGATCTCGGGTACGTTGGCCTTCGCCGAACGACGCTCGCACCATCCTGCGCCGGCTCCCGCTCGGCGCAGGATCGACAAGCTGCTCAACCCGCCGCGCGTCTCGAGCGGCAGCGGCCGGCCGGACTGCGCATCGACCGGAATGACCTCGACCTCGGCGCCGATGCGAGGTGCGCACTCGCCTGACTGCGGCGCCGGAAACACGCATTGCCGCAGGTGGTGCGCGAGCATGCACCGGTCGAGAACGGTCAGCGTCCCTGGCGCGTCCTCGTCATCGCGGGGCGGATGCAGCCACGGCGCGACCGTCACGCGTCTGTACTGCCGTCGCGCGCGAGCGACGCGACCACCAGGGCGTACGTTTGTGCCGAGTCGGTGATCCACCGCTCGATGACCATGCCAGCGTCGCCGAGCATGCGGTCCAGCGATGCGCGATCGTATTTGCAGCTGATCTCCGTGCGGATGGACTCTCCTCCCGCAAATGCGACCTCGCCCACGCCCGGAATGCTCACGCGCTGATCGTCGGTCGACACGAGGTGCATCTCGATGCGGTGAAGCGTGCGGTCGTAGAACGCCCGGTGCTCGAACTTCAAGAGATTGAAGCTCGCGCCGAGGTCGCGATTCAGGACACGGAGAACGTTCAGATTGAACTCGGCCGTGATGCCCTGGGCGTCGTTGTAAGCCGCCTCGATCACCGCCGGGTTTTTCCGCAGATCGGCTCCGAGAAGGAACCGGTCGCCGGGACGCATGGCGGCCGCGATGTTCTCGAGGAGTGTGTGGGCACCCAACGGATCGAAGTTGCCGATCGTGCTGCCGAGGAACCCGATGACCGTGGGGCGCGGCAGGTCAGGACCCAAGTCGAGCGGGTCGGCGATGTCGCCGACGACCGGCTCGATGCATAACGTCGGATACTCTTCGCGGAGACGCGCGGCCGCGTCGTCCAGGAACTCGGCGCTGACGTCGATCGGCACGTAGACCTCTCCGCTCGCGGCGTACACCATGGCGTCGAGCAGCCGGCGGGTCTTGTCGGCGCTGCCCGCCCCGAGCTCGACGAGCGCGCGTGGACGCAGAGCCACCATGAGGGGCGTGCTCCAGCAATCGAGCAGCTCGCGCTCCGTCCGCGTCAGGTAGTACTCGGGCAGCCGCGTGATCTCATCGAATAGCTCAGACCCGCGTCGATCGTAGAAGTATTTCGGCGGAAGCTCCTTTTGCGGGCGCGACAACCCCCACGCGACATCGTGCAGCAGTTCCCCCCGGAGCGACGCGTCGGACCGACCGGCAATGCTAGTCATCGGATGCGCACCGGAAGCCGCTGAAGATCTGGCGGCGAATGGGGTAATCCCAGTTGCGGAACGTGTTGCGGATCGCGCCCGGGCGCGTGGCGAACGAGCCACCGCGCAGCACCTTGTACTCCGTGCCGAAAAAGACCTCGGAGTACTCGGCGTACGGGAACGTCTGGTAGCCGGGATACCCGGCAAAATCGCTCGACGTCCATTCCCAAACATCGCCGATCATCCCGTAGCAGCCCAACGGTGAGACGTTGAGTGGATACGCACCGACCGGCGCGGTGTCGAACGCCAGCTGATCGAGGTTCGCCTTGTCGGGCGTCCACGGCTCGTTCCCCCACGGGAACAGCCGGTGCTCGCCCGTGGCCGGGTCGAACGACGCCGCGGCCTCCCACTCGAATTCGTTAGGTAGGCGCTTGCCCGCCCACCCCGCGTACGCCTCGGCCTCGTGAAAGGTGACGTGGCACACCGGACGTCGTGGGTCCACCGGGCCCGTTCGATCGAACATTCTCGAGTGCCACGTCGACCCGTCACGCGACCAGTACTTCGGCGAATGGGCGTTGTCAGTCTCCTTCCACGCCCAGCCCGCGTCGCTCCAGAGCTCGCGGCGACGGTACCCGCCGTCCTCCATGAACTCGAGATACTGCGCGTTGGTCACCGGTGCGACGTCGATGCTGAATGGGCGAAGCTCGACACGGTGCTGCGGTCGCTCGTTGTCGTACGCCACGCGGCGGTCGTTCGTACCGACCGGCACGGCGCCGCCATGGAAGCGAACCATCGAGCCGACAGCGACGCTCAGGCCGGGCTCAGGGACCACGACACTTCGCGGCGCGCGATACGGCTCGCCCAGCTTGAGCTGCAACGTCTGCAGGATTGTCTCGTTATGCTGATACTCGTGCTGCGCTACCATGGCGTACACGTAGCCGTCTCGCAGGAGCGGATCGCCCGCCTCGAGATCGAGCGTCTCGATCTTCTCGAGCACGCGCTGGCGCACCTCGCCGAGGATCTCGAGCGCCTCGTCGCGGCCTGGCAGGTCGAGGGCGCCGCGCACGCGTCGCGGATGCTCGAACGGGTTGTAGATCCCCGGCATCTCGCCGAACTCCACCGTGCCATGCACGTTCCGGTTCAGCCACAGCTCTTCGAAGTGCGCGATGTGCCCCAGATCCCAGACGATGGGACTCATCAGCGGATTGTGCTGGATGCGGAGGTCTTCGTCGGTTACCGGCTCGGTGAGCCGGATCGTTCGCTCTCGCGCCTCGCGCAGGAGCGCAACAATGCGCTCGACCGCGGTATCGACGCCGCGGCGCGTCTGTGTGGATTCTGCCATCGCAAGACCTCGAGTCGAAGGTACGGCGTGACGGTCCTACTGATTCACCAGACCCGACCGCCGGACAGGCTCGGCAGCCGGTGGAGCACAAATGCACGGGCTCTGTTTCCGGTTCCACAGAAAACCAGGGAACCTCCCGGCCGGGCCTGCGATTTGTGCCCTCGCAACGTCCGCTACCAAGGGGTTGCTGTCACGATATCTCCGTCGAACTGAACGGCCGACCACGCCGGAAGGTGCGTCATGTCAACGTCTGTTGTGACCTCGAGTTGGACTCGCGTAGGACGCGTGCCCCCGACCGCACTCACGGATGCGCGACTGCAGCTGCACCACGCCGCGCAGATCGCGGTGTCGGCGGCGATCTCGTATGTCGCTGCGCGGTCGGACGATAGTCACACGGCGCTGACCTGGGTCGCGCCTCTCGGTGTTCTGGCCACTGAGCCGATTACGGCGACACGTCAGTTCCGAATTGCGCTGCGAGTGGAGGACCTCACACTTCACGTGCTGGATGAGAAGGGGTTGCAGACGCGGTCGTTCGCGTTGCCCGGTCACACCGTGGCCGATGGCCGCGCGTGGCTGGGTGAGGTCTTGGCTCAGGCCGCCTTGGACCCCGGGCGATTTTCGGAACGCAAGCACTACACCATCCCGCCTCACCCCGTCGCGTCTGGCGCCGTGTTTTCTCTTGGTCGAGGCGCCGAGTTCCGGGAGCTCGCGGACTATTGGTCGAACGCGGCAGGGGTGCTCGTGGCGCTCGCACAGACGACGGATGGAGCCGGCCCGGTGCGGACCTGGCCACACCACTTCGACATCGCGACGCTCATTCAGTTGCCGGTTGGTGGGCGGACCATCAGCGTCGGTCAGTCGCCCGGCGACGACTCGTACGGGGAGCCGTACTGGTACGTGGGACCGTACCCGTACCCGCCCGTCACCGCCCTGCCGCCCCTCGCGGGCTCGGGCCACTGGCACACGCAGGGGTGGGTTGGCGCCGCGCTGCCGGCAAGCGACTACGTCGGCGCGTCCGATCAGCGTTCGCAGGTCGCCGCTTTCATCGACTCGGCGGTGACGGCCTGCCGAAGGCTCCTCGGCGAGTAGAAAAACGGTCCATCACCGAAGCCGGGAACTGATGACCGAGAACCAACGACTCACAACCCACCACCGATGACTGGCCACGACTCCTCGCGATGTCTTGGCGAGTCATGAGTTTTCGGTTGCCAGTCATTGGTTTTCGGTCATCGGTTTCATAAGAGCGCTTCCCTCCAGCGGCGGGCGCTCGCGCCTCGAGTGTCTCGGCCGCATCTTTGCGCCGTCCTCGACTTCACCCCAAGCGGAGCTCCCATGTCCGTTTCCCGTCGTGATTTCCTGGCCGCTGGCGCTACAGCGGCTGCTGGCGTCGCACTCGGCAACCCTCTGCTCGGCGAGTCGCCGGGCATTACGGACCGCGCGTCGAGCGTGGCGAGTGCGGCCGGCGCGTTCGCGCGCCCCGTCGTCATCGCGTCCGACAACGGCATTCGCGGCGTGAAGAAAGCGTACGACATGATCGTTGCCGGGGCGGACACGCTCGATGCGATTATCGCCGGCGTGAACATTCAGGAGCTCGATCCTGATGACATGTCTGTCGGGCTCGGCGGCCTACCTAACGAGGACGGCGTCGTCCAGCTCGACGCCAGCTGCATGCACGGACCCACCAAGCGGGCGGGCGCCGTCGGATGCCTCGAGGACATCGCCACGCCCTCGCTCGTCGCGAAGGCGGTGATGGACTACACGGACCACATCATGCTCGTCGGCGCCGACGCCAAGCGGTTCGCGCTCAAGATGGGCTTCAAGGAGCAGAATCTGCTGACCGAGAAGTCGCGTCTCGAGTGGATCAAGTGGAAGTCGCGGCTCAATGCGAACGATGCGTGGCTCGAGCCCGCGGACACGACGGCCATTCCATCCCAACCATCCTCGCGGCCGAATCCCGTTCCACGCCGCAATCCGCCGAGCGGAGGGGGAGGGGAAAAGGTCACGTATGACGAGTACGGCGTCGCGCATACGTGGGGGACGATCAACATGAACGCGGTCGACGCGAACGGCGACTTGAGCTCCGTGACAACCACGAGCGGGATCGCGTGGAAGATCGCCGGTCGCGTTGGCGACTCGCCGATCATTGGAGCAGGGCAGTACTGCGACAACACGGTTGGCGCTGCCGGCTCGACCGGGCGTGGCGAGTCGAACATCAAGGTGTGCGGCGCCTTCCTCGCCGTGGAGCTCATGCGACAGGGGATGTCGCCGGAGCAGGCGATCATGAAGGTCATGGAGCGGGTGCTCGCGATGACGGAGAAGCGGCTCCTCAATGAACGAGGCAGGCCGTACTTCGACCTGCAGTTCTATGCGCTGGCAAAGGACGGTCGTTTCGCGGCGGCGACGGCCTACGAGGGCTCGCAGTTCGCGGTCTGTGACGCGCAGGGTCCGCGTCACGTCGATTGCGCCTATCTCTTCAAGGAGAGCGAAAGGCCGAAGAAGAGGTAGGGCGTTTCAAGGGGTCAGAGCCCTT
>Ga0307406_10000859_pt1 | contig 17103 bp, 7 predicted proteins | sample 322Cmetagenome_3_FD_203706 | JGI IMG/M metagenome (GOLD analysis project Ga0307406, IMG submission 203706) | Maize rhizosphere microbial communities from greenhouse at UC Davis, California, United States - 322HYB-C-2 | ecosystem: Host-associated > Plants > Roots > Rhizosphere > Soil | place...
TATGATAAACGGTATCGTAATGAACAAAGTTTATGATGGAAGACCACAATGGAGCAACTGGGGAGGTCTAAACGACGCTACTAGAAATCAAGAATTTACAATGGGTTCTGCTCCTTCAGATTATACTTTCGGAGGTATCTTAGGAACTCAAGAAATCAATACAAGAGCTTCTTTTTACAGACCAGGTAGTAGAATTTCATTCTCAGGAACCAATACAAACTACAGCTGGAGAATGATGGGAACTCATGCTTCAGGAATGAATAAAGACGGAATTGCTTACGTAATTTCTGCTTCAAGAAGATGGGCGGAAGAAGGCTATTTCGACGGAACTGACTACAGCGCAAACTCTTTATTTGCAAGTATCGAAAAAAGATTTAATGACAACCATAGCTTGAACTTTACAGCAATCTATGCGCAAAACAGCAGAGGTAAAAACTCTCCGAATACGGATGAAACTACAAGAATTGCTGGTGAAAAATACAACTCATACTGGGGATGGCAAAATGGCGAAAAAAGAAACTCTAGAGACAAAGATGTTGAAGAGCCTATCTTTATGCTAAGCCACTACTGGAAAATTACAGACAAGACAAACTTAAATACGAATGTTTCTTACCAATTTGGTGAAATCGGAAACAGCCGTCTTGATTTCCAAAACGTAAACAATCCTGATCCTACGTACTACAGAAATCTGCCTAGCTATTATACTTCTATGTATGATGGTAATACTTTTATCGGGAACACAGAAGCAAATCTTTTGGAAGCTTCTAGAGCTCGATTCTTAACAAACCGCCAAATCAACTGGGATGCAATGTATGCTGCAAACCAAAGAACAGAGGCTGGAAATAGTGTTTACGCACTTTATGAAGACAGAACAGATGACAAAACTTGGACAGCTAATTCAATCTTGAATACGCAATTGTCTGACAACATCATCCTTAATGCTGGTGCAACCTACAGAAAATTGAAATCGCATAACTTCCAGAATATGCTTGACCTTCTTGGAGGACAGTATTTCAGCGATTATGACAATTTCTACACAGGAGACTTCGCACAGTCTGACCTGAACAATCCAAACAGACAAATTGGTGTAGGTGATACGTATGGTTACAACTATAACTTGCTTGCTGATATTGCTGATGCTTTCACACAGTTCAAATTCAACTACAGCAAAGTTGATTTCTATTTGGCGCAATCATTCTCTCGTTCTCAATACCAAAGAGAAGGTTTATACAGAAACGGATTGTACGCGAACAACTCTTTTGGAAAAAGCGACAAGATTATTTTTGAAAACTTCGGATTCAAAGGAGGTTTCACTTATAAAATGACAGGAAGACAATTATTCGATGTGAATGCAATCTATATGACTAAAGCACCTTCATTGAGAAACACATTCCCTAATGCACGTTTGAACAATCTTATCGTTGGCGATATCGACAGCGAAAACATCATGAGTGTTGACGCAAGTTACATCATCCGAGCTCCTAAATTAAAAGCAAGATTGACTGGTTTCTACTCTACAATCAAAAATGCAACTGAAACTTCTTTCTTCTTCGCAGAAGGTGTATTTGAAGGTGACGGATCTGACGCTAACGCATTTGTGGCTGAAACAGTAACAAACATCAACAAGAAAAACATGGGTGTTGAATTGGGTATCGAATACCAAATCATACCAACATTAAAATTCACTGCTACCGGTACGTACGGACAGTATACTTATGACAACAATCCAAACGTAAGTATCAACAATGATGCCCTTGCTGCATTGGTACAAGAAGGTTCTGCAACATCTGTTGGAGCTCCAAACACACAAGTAAACTTTGGTCAAGCTTCATTGAAAAACTACCGTCTACCTGGTATGCCGCAACAAGCCTACTCTGTTGGTCTTGAATATAGAGATCCTCATTTCTGGTGGATTGGTGCTAACGCAAACTACTTGGCAAGCAATTATTTAGATGTATCTGCGTTATTAAGAACTAGCAATTTCTTCGAAAACTCTGCTGACCCATATGGTTTAGACCTTCCTTTCTCTGACATCGATCGTGAGAACGCAAGAAAATTATTGAAACAAGAAAAATTTGATGATTTTTATTTAGTAAATTTAACTGGAGGAAAATCATGGAGAATCGATGGCAAGACTGTAGGATTCTTCGCAAGTATCAACAACGTGTTTGATCAAACTTACAAAACAGGTGGATTTGAACAAGCAAGAAATGCCAACTATCAGGAATTAAACAGAGATGTTTCTAGCGGAACTCCTGCATTTGCTCCAAGGTATTTTTACGGATACGGAAGAACCTATTTTGTGAACCTTTACATCAACTTCTAATCTATGTCTATTATGAAAATAAATAAGCTAACAACACTATTATTCGCATCTCTTTCGATGGGAATACTGTCAAGCTGTGTAAATGATGACGACACTAGCCTTCCTGAATACACTCCATTAATTTTTGGCGAAAACTTTTCAGAAGGTGCAGACAATACATTATTCGAAAAAGAAGGATGGACAAACTTTGCTGAAGCGGGTACTGTTCGTTGGACAAACCAAGTTTTTAGTGGCAATGGCTATGCTGAATTCACTACGTTCCAATCAGGCCAAGCTTCAAATATAGGCTGGTTGATTACTCCAAGCATCAATCTTGATGCTCAGGAAGGCGAAAAGCTAGTATTTCAAGTAGCGCAAGCTTTCGTTGACAATGCTGCTAATACTATCGAAGTATTAATCTCAACCGATTATGACGGAACCAATGTTACTGCTGCAACATGGCAGTCATTAAACGCGACTTTGCCAACAGTTAACTCTGTACGTTATGAGTTTATCAAATCTGGAGTAATTGACTTGTCAAGATATACCGGAACGGCTCATATCGCATTCAAAGTAAAAGGTAATGGTACGACGCTAGACGGTACGTATCAAGTTGATAATATTAGAGTTTATAATTAATTCTATTAAAAGTAAAAAAATGAAATCTACAATATTCAAATCTATATGTATCGCTGTTATCGCTACTAGTCTATTCTCTGGCTGCGCAAATGATGATAACTATAGCAGTCCGAACCTAGACTGTGTTGATCCAGGATTGACAGCTACAAAAACGGTTCAGCAAATCATTGCTATGGCAACTACAACTCCTAAACTTTACGAAGCTGATGATGTTATCGAAGGCTACGTAACTTCTAGTGACGAAAAAGGAACTTTCTTCAAGACTATTTCTCTACAAACGCTTCCTGAAACAGGTGCGCCAGTGGGATTCAGCATTGCTTTAAACGTTTCTTCTACTTTTACAGAAGGATTTACTCCTGGAACTAAAGTATATATCAAACTAAAAGGTTTGTACTATGCTAATGTTTTCAACTCATTGCAAATTGGGGCATTATACCAAGGTACTGAAATCGGAAGAATCTCTGAGAACGTTTGGAGAGAGTCTATCTTCCCTTCTTGCACAAAAGTGAATGAAAACGATATGGTAAGAACAGTAACACTTGCACAAGCCTATACAAACGCAAACTTGAATACATTGATCGAGATTGATGATGTACGTTTTGCTGATGCTTCTGTAGGAAGAACGTACTATGATATCGATTCTGGAGGTGGCGCAACAAACCACTACCTTACGACAAACGCAGGCGGTATTTCAAACATCATCCGTTTTAGCAGCTTTGCTCCTTTCTCAGGAAACAGAGTGCCTTCTGGAAGCGGAAAAGTAAGAGGTGTTATGACAAAATATAACTCCGATTTCCAATTCATCGTAAGATACGAAAGCGATATCAAATTGAGCGGTACAAGAACTTTCACTTTTGCTGGAAGCCTTAACGAGAACTTCGAAAGCTATGCTGCAAACCAAAGCAACTTCATCAACTACTTTAACGATCCTATCATCGGAACTAAAGTTTGGAGCGTGAAGACTACAGCTTCAAAATATCTTGAAATGACTTCTTTCGGAACACCTAATGAAGATAACAGAACGATGTTCTTTGTGCCAATCGACATGACTGCGGCAAGCACAATGACATTCAAATACAAAGTTTCTTTCCCGGTAACAGGCCACGCACCGCTTAAAGTATACTATACGACAAACTACACTCCTGGACAAGACATCAGGACTGCAGCTATCGTTGATATTACTTCAAGCTTCAACATCGGAACAAGCCAAAGCTTTGTAAGCGCTGGAACATTCAATATTCCTGCTGGAGTAACCGGAAACGGATTCTTCATCTTCGAATATACTGGTTCTGGACTTTCAAACCCAAGATTGACTACTAACTTCGGAATAGACGATATCCTAATCAACTAAGACGAAGCCTGATAATACATCAGATTCCTAATATAAAACCCCCGTTGAAATCATTCAACGGGGGTTTTGTTTATACTACTATTTCGTTTCTTTAAAACTTTACATCAAGCGAGATTTTCTTTATAACTATTCTTCTCTTAGAACAGCAACGGTTTACATCATAAATCATACTCCCTAAATGTACACGATAGACGCTATTTCTTGTTCACTGATAAATTATCTTATAAGTCCTATTACAATTAAGCTCAATTTTCAAACTAGCAGAGGGCTATTTTCTAGCCTATAAAAACAGAAAAGGCATGCGCGCACAGGCAAATTACCAACCTTGACACAAAACGGCTTTAAAGGCCTTAAAAAGGCCTGTTTATAGTAATTAGAATCGCTGTTTAAAATTGCATTCCCTATCCAGAAGCTATAAAAGGAGAAACTAAGGCTTTACTTTCCCATCGAAGACGTATAATAACGCATACAGGCCGGTGATTCATGGCATAAAAAAAGGGATGCCAATCGGCATCCCTTAAATTGTATAACTTTAGAAATTATCTCTTGATGATCAAGAATTCACTTCTTCTGTTTTGAGCATGTTGCTCTTCAGTACAGTTTTCTTTGCAGTCCACTTTTGGTTCGCTTTCGCCATACCCTTTACCAGAGATTCTTGATTTGTCGATGCCTTTAGAAATAACATACTGTACAGTCGATTTTGCTCTTCTGTCAGACAAGTTCATGTTGTACTCGTCGCTACCTCTGTTATCCGTATGACTTTTTACCATGATTACTAGCTGGTCGTTATTTTTCATTACTTGAACAAGTTTGTCTAGCTCAAATGCACCTTCTTGCGTAATGTTGCTCTTGTTGAATTCGAAGAAAATCTCTTTTAAGACAATTTCTGTCGGAGTCACAATCACGTCGATAGGCTGTAAGTCAGCATTAATGTTTACAGTACCGCCATTTGTTTTAGCAACTGGGAATACATTGCTTTCGTAGCCGTCTTTTGCAACTTGAAGCGTATACGCTCTGTTACAATCAACACTATATACTACTTGGCCATCAGCTGCTGTAGTTCTAGTTTCGATTACGTTTTTCTTATCATCAAGAATAGCCACTCTTGCATCAGACAAGATGGCGCCTGTTTTAGCATCTCTAACTAAAGTAACTACTTCTACACCGCAAACTGGCGTCGCTTGGTAGATATTGTCATTTCCAGTTCTGTTGCTTGAAAAGAAACCGATGTTCTTAGTCGTATTAAAAGAAAATGCAAAATCGTCTTTAGCCGTATTAACTGGCGCTCCAACGTTTACAGCATCTGTCTTTTTATTAAAGTCGATTACAAAAATATCCAACGCTCCAAAACCTTTTCTTCCGTCAGAAGCAAAGTACAATCTGTTGTCGTCAGTAATAAAAGGGAAGCTTTCGTTTCCTTCAGTATTTACTTTAGTTCCCAAATTTTCTGGAGTTCCAAAGCTACCGTCAGCGTTTACAGCCACTTTCCAGATATCGTTACCGCCAATAGAACCTGGCATGTTCGATGAGAAGTAAAGTGTCTTGCCGTCTTTGCTGATGCTCGGGTTACTTGTAGAATACTCTTTGCTGGTAAATGGCAATGCTTTCACATTTGTCCATTTATCCCCTTCTTTAGTTGCTTTGAACAAATAAACCTGTCCGAATTTCAGTTTTTTAGATTTGTCTTTTTCAAACTGACCTTCTTTAAAACTTTCGCTGGCAAAATACATTGTATTGCCATCAGCAGAAATCGTAGCAGGTCCGTCGTGGAATTTCGTATTGATTTCCGAAACAGTTACCGGCTCGCTGAACGTTCCGTTAGCATTATACGTTGATTTGTAAAGATCCAAAAATGGCTCTTCATTCCATCCGTATGTCTTTCTAGACTTGTTTCTTGCGCTGGCAAAATAAAGCGTGTTGTCGTTTGTCAATACCGCTCCAAAATCAGACTGGTCGCTGTTGATGTCTAATGATTTTTCATCAAAAAGCTTTGTCTGGCTTTTCAGCTTCGGAAGATAGTTAGGGTCTTGCTTGAATGTCACGGCTCTTTGGTCGTTTGGCGCTAAACCAGCAAATTTTTGCATTTGTGCATTCGACTCTTCATATTTTCCTTCCGCCTTTAGCATTTGAGCATAACGGTAGTACGTTTCAGCATCTTGCTTTTCTTGCGTTGCTTTCGCGTACCATTTGATAGCTTCTTTTGTATTAAAGACATTATAATAACTGTCAGCCAATTGCTTATACACATAGCTGTCAGCCTTTCCTTTGTCTACAAGCTTTAGGTATTCAGCAGAGGCATCTACGTATTCGAATCGGTTAAACAGCTTGTCGGCCTTCTCGGTATCCTTATTTTGTGCTGATAGTGTCATACTAGCGATCACAAAACTTAATGTAATATATAAATTCTTCATTGTCTAGGTCGCTTTTAGGTTAGAAATATCTTGGTGAACGTGATACCTTTTTAGGGAAATTCAAGTCAAATAACAGGATTACCTCGTGAGAAGCCGGAGTCGTTACTTTCAAGTCAGAAATGATTCTGTCATAAGCATACCCGATTCTCAAGCTTGGAGTAATAGCATAGTTTACCATACCTCCAAAAGAGTCATCCAATCTATAAGTCGCTCCAATCTCAAACTTCTCATTGAATAAGAAGTTAGTTGAAACGTCAAAAGATACAGGAGCATCAAACGCTGATTTAATCATCGTAAAAGGCTTGAACTTGATGTTATCTGTCAATTGGAACACATAACCACCCGTCAAGAAATAATGCTGCGTTTCTTCACCATAGTGTCTTTCCTGCCCATCTCTCCTAACGCTCAAATGTTTTGATTTAAGCATATTCGGAACCGATAAAGCGATATAATAATTATTGGTATAATAGAAAAAACCTGTTCCTATATTAAAATAGGTATTGTTGCTGTCTTCAGAGAATGCCTCATCATCTGGATCAGGCAGCGACCCGTTAATATCCGAAAACAATCCTATTTTTTGGAAAGTAGCACCGGCCTTGATCCCTAGGGCAAGACGATGTTCTCCTCCAAGATTTAATGTATACGAGAAATCTCCATAAACGTTTTGTTCTTTTACAGGTCCGATTTCGTCAGAAATTACAGAAAGTCCCAAACCTACATTCTTTCCGGCAGGACTATGTCCTGAAAAAGTTAAGGTTCTTGGAGCATCCTCGATTCCTTCCCATTGTTGCCTGTATAATACTCCAAAAGACAGGTTTTCTTTTGAACCCGCATAAGCTGGATTGATCACGTTCATATTATACATATACTGCGTATAATGCGGATCCTGCTGCGCTTCAACATCAACAAGAGCCGATAGTGCTATCAGTGCGGTGAAAAATATTTTCTTCATTGGTTTGCTTTTTTTTATATCATTAAAACACTGCCGGCCATAACAGCAGGCAGTGTTTTTAATATATCTATTTAGTTTCTTTCTCTATTGATTTGAATCCATCCTGTTTTAGAAGATACACCGCTTCTTTCTATTACATAATAGTAAGTTCCATCAGGCAGTTCTTTTCCTCCGCTAGACTGTCCTCTCCATTGGTTCGTATAGTTTGTAAAGCTATATACTTCGGTACCGTAGCGGTTAAAGATAGTTAATTTCTTCACATTGAAACCGGTAAGGTCAAAAGTTTCGTTATTACCATCATTATTTGGCGAAATACCTTTTTGGATATCACAGAATGTGCTTGAAACCTCAACTGGTTTAACACTTTCACAACCAGTAGCCGTAATAATGGTTACTGTAAAGTTCAATGGATATTGAACCTCTCCAGAAAGCGTAGCAACATATTGCGATACATTGAAAGTACTGCTGTTGGTACCTACTTGTTCATTCTGAGCGTTTCTCCACACATAGGTGTAGCTTGGGTCAGAAGGCGAAGCAATTAGAACATACTCATTATTTTGACATTCATTAGCGAAAGTAATGTCAAGCTGATTCTCAATAGTTACAGTAAATGAAGACTCTGATCTATTTCTACATGTAGCCGGATCTGCTGTAATTAGATAAGTAACTACATACGTACCTGGAGCACTTGTGCCAGCTATGATTTCACCCGTATTCGGGTTCAAGCTTAAGCCTGTGCTTGGGTTGGCAGTAAACTGTCCACCTGGAGTAAATCCGCCAGTTGGTATAGATCCTTGAGTTCCTGAAGAACAGAAACTATCATCGCTATAAGCAAAATCCGTTACCGGGTTGATTGCCGTAGTAATCGTAATTGTAGTATCAAAACTTCCTGCATCTCTACAAAGTCCATTATCTTGAGGTACTGAATACGTGATCGTATACGTTCCTATTTGAGAGTTTGCTAAGTTGATTTCTCCTGTAGTCAAGTTCACAGACACATTCGGATCAGTCGAAGTATATTGTCCTCCTGTCACGAAACCTGCTCCTGGAACTGGCATTGGGTTAACCGTTGCATTTTTACAAACTGGTGTTGCATAACTGAAGGCTACCGCTGGCTGCGTAAGCGCATTGATAACGATAGTCGCATCAGTATTTCCTCCTAGACCACATCCTGAAGCAGCTACAGTATATTTGATAGTATACGTTCCTGGCTGAGAATTAGCAAGATCAATTTCTCCTGTTGTAGGGTCAAATACTACACCTGTACCAGCTACTAAACTATAAGTACCGCCAGTTACGAATCCTGAAACAGGAATCGGCATTGGGTTCGTACCGCTAATACAAACTGGAGTCGTATATGTGAATCCTGTCGTAGCCGTTCCAGAAGGATTGATACGGATATCAAAGAAACTTTGAGAGTACGCTCTACAAAGAGCCTCATCTTCTTCTATCGTATAGAATACTCTATACAATCCTGCTGTACTTGTCGTAAAGTCGATAGCACCAGTAGTAGCATCTAGACCAAGACCTGTAGCTGGGGTAGCCGTAAATGTACCTCCTGCTGTATATCCAACACCTGGAATGACCGCAATTGGGCTAGGATCTGTGATACAGTATTCATCTTGTGGATACGTAAAGGCTGTACCAGGCGTAACTCCGCCAGTAACCGTAAACGTAAACGCACCTGTTTTGTCATCCGTACAATTTGTAATCGCAGGAGTAACCGTATAAGTAACAACATAGTCACCCGCAGCTGCGCCATCAAGAGTAACTTCTCCTGTAGTGGCATCAATTGGCAATGCTGGAGAAATAGTATACGCTCCTCCTACTGTAAATGCAAGAGCATCTGTCAATTCTGGAGTAATCGTTCCTGTTGGACACACTGGCGTTTCATATGTAAAGTCAGTATCAATTTCATTCACTTGTAATACAAATTCTACCGTCTCTTCACAACCATTGTTCACTTTTACACTATACGTTCCAGCTTGTGTATTGGCTGGAGTAATATTGAAAGTACTTCCAGTTTGGTCAGAAACCGTTCCGTCAGGCAATGTCCATGTATACGTTCCATCTGCCAAGTTAAAGTTTGTCGGTACTACAGTAGCAGTAGTCGAATCTCCTTCACAGATAATCATATCGCCATCTACCGTATACGCTGGCAGTGGGTTGTTTGGTTTGATATTAAAATCTGTAATGATATGACATCCTGTTGAAGGCTTGTCAATTCTTACATACACTGGAACATCAACAGTAGTAGTAACAGAAGTAACAGCGCCTGTTGTTCCGTCTTCTGCCTCTGGAAGAGTCAGATAGTACGTAATCACATAGTCATCAGGATTTTCAAGACCGTCAAGAATCACATCAGTGTTAACAGTTACGTCAAACTGAGTTGTAGTTCCTGTACACGCTTTTAGATCTTCTGGCTCGTTTTCTGGGAATACGTCTTTAATAAGTTTTACCTCAGCTTTTCTTTCAACGCTAGTACCGTCACATTTGTCATACAACGCTACGGCTTGCATTAAAGCAACATCTTCGATACAAACATTGATATCTAGATCGTTGCTATAGAATTCTCCGTCTTTAAGCCATTTGAATACCACATTAGACAAATCTCCGTCTGGAATAAATCTCCAAGCTTCATTCTCAGCGGTCCAGTTTCCTGTATTTCTTCCTGGAGGAACAGCAAACTCAGTATTCGTATCTCCTTGAATACCTAGGACCCCAAGACCACCTTGCCAGCCCGGACAAGGAGTTCTCTTTTCTACATAAACATCAATCATGTTGCTTCCTTCATACAATACGATTTGGCTTGTTTGTAATAAGTTCGTACATGCTGTAGAATAAGAAGCCATTTTATAAATGTTCAATACGAATGCTCTACAAGGTGCTGTACCTAAAACGGTATAGTTGATAGAAGCATCAGCAGGAGAACGCTCTGGCCAAAGATCTTGCAATACGCCCGAAATAGAATTTCTATAAGGCAACGTAGTAGTATTTGCCATCGCCGGAATTAACGGAATAGTACTAGCTGGGAACAATTGGTACCCTGCATTAGGAGATCCTGGCTCATACATCCCTCCGTTTCCTGTAGGTCCAGAAATACTGAAGGTAATCGCACCGTTATCCGTAACTAATAATTTGCTATAAGCATCTCCAAAGAAACAGAAGTTAAACGGTCTGCTTTGTCCAGTAGAATCACTTAGCAATGTCAAGTCAACAAGCGGCGACCAGTCGTCATCGACAGTAATAGGAAGCACGATACTTCCAGGAGCTCCTACCAATGGGAATGGCGGTGCATAATCGATACGCTCTACACGGTATCTTGTAGTAGCCTGTGTTTGGAAATAGGTTGCCGATAGATCGATACATAAATCATCTGGACAAAGAATTTTTTCTTCCCCCAAAGACATTGTAATACCTTCGATATCCACACCAATACAGCCCGGTGAGTTATAAAGCGTAAATTCATAAGGTCCTGACCAGTAGCTCACGTTATCTGGTCCACAGATGGCTCTTACATAATATTCTTGAGGTACTGTAGGTGGTATTCCAGTAAGGTTAGCATTCGGCACAGTCACACGAGTTCCTGGTATTGATCCTGGGTAAGGACCGCCTGCTGCCTGGTGAACATACTCCCATGCTGTTTCCGTGCCTCCTGGTGTCCAGCTGATGTTAGCCGAACTAGCCGAAGTTTGCTCTACCGTCAAGTTAGTCGGATAAGGACATGTAATCGCAGAACAGAAAGGCATACCTCTGTACAATCTACTATTTGGTCTTCCAGTTCCTGGAGGTTTGGTATAGATTTGCTCGTTATAGAAGTTAGTAATCGTTAATCCTACTTGGCCTAAGTTAGCCGTACCAGCTGTACTAGGGTTCCAGAGCACTTCAAATTGAACGCCAGGACAGAAATTCACAACCTGGTCTACAAAAGTGACTCCAGCTGGAGGTCCTGTCAAGGTAGCAACCAACAATCCGTTTTGCATAACGCTCATCGTAACATCAGCGCCCCATCCGTTAGATGCCGTATCGGTCAACCTAAAAGTATAAGCACACAGATCCGCTGTTTCGCAAAGTAAGGTTCTAAATACGATAGGTCCAACCCATTGGCTTACGTTCGGATCAGCGCATACTGCTCTTACATAGTACTCATATTGGTTACCTGGCTGTAATGGCGCTCCAGTAACGGTATTCGTATTGGCAAGGAAGTTGATGTTATTTGTAGTAACAGCACCTGCAAAAGTAGCAGACGGAACTCCTGTTCCTACTGGCTGTACCGCAACCTGCCATTGTGTTTCTTGGTATCCTGGTGTCCAGAATAATTGTGCAGATGTCGAAGTGATGCTTCCCGCCACAATACCTAGATCCATCGGATCCGGACAGGCTGGGATTGGCTCAATTACAATATCGTCAATAAAGATTTTGTTTCTGCTGTCTGCTCCTTGTGGAATATGGAAAGCGATGTTTGCCAAAGATGGAGCAGGACCGCCTCGACCAACTAAATTGATGATACGCTCTCTGTATTCTGTATTGGTCAATCTGCCAGTCCATAAAAGTGACTGTGCATCTACGTTGAAATCTAAAGGAGTAATATTTCCTCCTGTTGAAATTCTTACTTCAAGCGTATTCGCTGCAGTAGCACTAGCTACTTTATATTTATAGCGTATTCTATAGCCTGTTCTTAAGTCTAATACTGGTGAAATCAACCAGTCATCATTGTTTGTTCCGTCATTTGGCGTGAACGTAGCTACTTCGTTACCTTCAAAAGGTGTCGCAGTGTCGTTCATGTTCCAAGTATTCGTACCACTAACACTCAAAGTAGACCAGCAAAGCTGTCTTGGTGAAGTGCTGTTGAATCCTTCAGAATAAGGAACTGGTATCGGATCACACGCTGTATTGAACAAGAATGGACCCACCCAACGGCTAACGTCAGTACCAGAACAAACTGCTCTTACATAAAACTCATATTGGGTTGCTGGTGCTAATGTCGGTAATAATGGCGACCCTATTCCTCCAGCTCCGAAACGGATACCGTTAGTTGGTGCATTAACAGCTTCCGGATCATTATAAGTTGGGACAGCACCACCTGGTGCCTGAACCACTACCTGCCAAGCAGATGCTGCTCCTAAAGCTGGTTGTGTCCAACCTAAAACAGCGCTTGTTGGTGTTTGCCCAGAAACATTTAAGTTAGTCGGGATACCACAAGATACCGCCGTTCTAAACGTAAACGGACCTACCCACAAACTCGCCCTATTAGGACCACAAACTGTTCTGATATAGAATACATAAGGAGTATCCGAAATCAATCCAGTTCTTGGATTAGGACGTGTGCTAGTAACGTTGGCTAAATTGATAGGATCTGTATTCAATGGAACTACTGCAGATTCTTGTGGCGACAGATAGATTTCCCAGTCCGTAGTTGGTCCAGATGGAAGCGATGCCGGAGTCCAAGTTAAAGTGGCTCCATTGGCAGTAATTCCTGTAGCGCCCAAGTTAATAGGAACTGGACATTTTGGGAATTCACAATCGACCATTTCTGTAAACAGTGGCGCAGTGCCAGGGGCTCCTGTACCGGCTGTTTTTTGATACAATAATTGTCCGAATGAATTTTGGACAACAACTCCTACGGTTGCAGGAGCAGTTCCGCCCGATACCCATACCAATTCGAATGGGATACCATGACATAAAGGAACTGGTACTACTAAAGAAGTACCTGATGTAAATTGCGGTCCAAGGACTTTTACCGTGATACCGTTTTGTCTCACATGCATCACTGCTCCCTGCCATCCGTTGGTTCCGGTCAGCCTGAAGTTATGGTTACATGGACTCGACGTAGTCGGATCCGGATTACAAATAGGAGTAAAGAACTCAAACGGACCTGCCCAAGGGCTATAGGTCGAACCACCTGCTACGCACAAAGCTCGTACCCAGTATTGGTAAGATGTTGAACCTGTTAGAGCAGTTCCATCAGCCATTTGAGTAAAAACATGTCCTGTATTAGTAGTCACTGTTTGTGAAGGCGATCCTACAGCAGGAATAGCAGATCCTGCTGGCTGAATAGCCACTTGCCACTCCGTATAACCAGGAACATTGCCCCACGATAGAGTTGCTTGAGTCTGTGTAATATTTGATGCTGCTAAGGCAGTCGGCTCATCACAAGTAATGTATTGTAATTCTAAGTAATAGCCTATCGTTTGGTTGGCGCTTGTAGAAGAAACAACCACAATATAGGTCTGTCCTGCAGTTACAGAAAGAAGCGTAACAATTCTAGTCGTACTGTTAGTATTTGCTGCACCCGCAACGCAGCTTACTCCTACGTTCGCACAGCTGCTGTATACAAATACACCAGAGTTTGGCCCTGTAGGGGTCATCTCTACACGGATATCGCCACTAGTCGGAGCAACAAAAGAATAAAATACTTCGTTACCCGTCATATAGTTGGTTCCTGCCGGAACCGCCCCACAGCCAGTTCCCTGTGCTACATCGGTTCTGTCGTTAGAATTCGTAGTATGGTTTGTAGTAGAATACGGTATGCCTGGCATCACGATAGGATCCGCGCACGTTTCTCCTAAAGAAGCCGTCGTAAAAAAGTAAGGCGTTGTCCAATCACTCTTGTTGGTTGGCGAACAGACTGCTCTTACATAATATTTATAATTGGTATCTGGAGTTAATGTTCCAAGAGGAATATTATAGGTTGTCCCAGTTACTGGTACTATAGTACCATCTGTAATCTGTTGGTTATCACGAACGATAATCACTTCAAATTCTGTAGCACCTCCTGCTGGAACAGTCCAAGTTAGAGTTGCATTTGTCATGTTGATCGTAGGAGCCTGCAAATTGTTAGGCATCTCACATTTTTTAGAAACGCGGACATCATCGATATAGAAACGGTCTCCACCAATTCCCACAGTCGTCTGTGCATGCACACGTACAAAAGCAATATAGACCTGTTCGCCGGCATTATAGCCTAATGCTTTCAGGTTGACCGTTTTTTCATCCCAACGTGGAGTGGTTCCGTTCTCTTCATAAATCCCATTAGGATTTAGCTCAAGCTCGGTCCAGTCTTCAGCCAGCGTATAGTTGGCAGGATTGTTAACGTCTCCCGTTAGGGTTCTTGAAACTCGGACTTCATAAACAGTCCCTTGATTGTCATTCAAGAAGGCTCTAGTTAAAAATTGCAATTGGGCATTGTCAGGTAGGGTAACAAGAGTGGTACGCAACCAATCTCGAGAAGTGTTCCCTTGTCCTGCCTGATAATTCTGGACAAAAGCCGAATTAGGAGCTGAGGCCGAAAAGTTGGCCTGGGTGTTGATTCCCCATAACCTTGGCGGCGATCCCAACCCATTATTAAACTGGGCCCAGCCTGTCGGCAGAGTCGTACCTCCATCAAAGTTCTCCGTCAAACCTTGCCCAAAGGTGACGAGAGACATGAAAAAGGTAAGAAGTAATAAGGTAATTTTTTTCATAAAATGAAAAGTTTAGGTTGTTTAATATATTTTGATAAAAATTTAAGAACTTCAAATTTAACTATTTTTAAGAATATCATAACAAAAAAATGACATTTAACTAAATTGTTTTGTGATAAACCGTAATTTTTGGGCTTCTAGCCTCTTTTATTCGCATCATTTCTTCTTGTTTTCGGGTTTTTTTTGCTGTTTTCTCGCTACCCATCGCCCAAAAACAGACGCTTTTATCAAAAAATACATTTTTTAACATTTTTTATGAAAGATGTGACAATAAATCGTAATTTGCCCTAAAATTCCTGCAATCCGTTGGCATAAAATAGGTTATAGGGTACTCCAATTGGCCTTTTAAGCAGTAATATAAGGAAGTTTTCGTGAGTCAGAATACGGCTAAACGTAAAGCAGGGAATAATAAAGGCGAATCTTCGAAAAAAAGCAAGAGTGCCAATATAAGAATGCATTTAGAACAATTAGAATACCTATATTAAAGGAGCATTTATATTTTTTTATTATTAACCATTTAAAAACAATTTAGATTTATGAAAAAAATAGTACTTTTTTTACTCTTAGCTTTATGCTGGAGTAAGGTGGATGCACAATGTTGGAAATCGGCTAGTTATGGTTCAGGTATAAAAATCGACGGAACTTTATGGATGTGGGGAGATAACACTTTTGGTCGAGTGGGTGATGGAACTAATGCACATAGATATTCTCCAGTGAAAATAGGAATGGAAACATGGCAATATGTAAATAGCACCGGCTATACAACTGCCGCAATAAAATCAGATGGAACATTATGGTCATGGGGAAACAATTCTCATGGAGTATTGGGTGATGGAACCACTACTAATAGAAACACACCAGCCCAAATAGGAACAGCTAACAATTGGAAATCTGTAGTAGTAGACCAGCATTGCCTTGGAATAAAATCAGATGGTACTTTATGGGCATGGGGATTTAATGGCTCGGGACAAGTTGGAGATGGATCAAACGTAGACAAATACATACCTGTGCAAATTGGAACTGATGCCGATTGGAAACTAATATCTACTAGTTCTGGCAGTTCATTTGCCATTAAAAACAATGGCACCTTATGGTCATGGGGATTCGGTGCATCTGGTAATCTCGGAAACGGTATAATCGGAAGTAATGGGCTCCCAATTAATACAAATATTCCAATTCAAGTAGGAACTGATAGTGATTGGATAGCCATTTCTAACAGACATGCTTTAAAATCAAATGGAACTATATGGGCTTGGGGGGGCGAATAACAACTACTTTTTAGGAGACGGGACATTAATTAATCGACTTCAACCAGTGCAAATTGGCTCAGACACAGACTGGGTTTCACTGGGGAGTTATAATTTTGCAAAAAAAAGTAATGGAACACTATGGGGCTGGGGGTATAATGGAAATGGTGAATTGGGTGACGGTACCAATATCACCAAAACTATTCCAACACAAATTGTTACAGATACTGATTGGGTGTCGATTTATGATTCGGTAAAACTTAAAACAAATGGAACACTTTGGACAAGTGGTACAAATGGAGGAGGCGCATTAGGAATTGGGCAACTTATACCAAATTCCCTCACATTAGTTGAAGTTCTAACAACCAACTGCCCTGCACCTATCCTAGTTATAGCTAATGATGATTCCGGATCCATCGTAAGTGGGTTTTCAAATACACCTGTTTACAACGTGCTTGCCAACGACACCTATAATGGTGTACCGGCTACTTTTTCAAATGTGACATTGTCTTTTATAAGTTCCTCCCATAGCGGCATTACCTTAAACACAACAACAGGCGCGGTTACGGTAGACCCAGCCGTTCTTCCAGGAAATTATACGCTGGTCTATCAGATTTGCGCGGCAAACAATGCTTCCAATTGTGATACGGCTACAGTCTCTATAACAGTCAATCCAAGAATAATAGAGGCAACCGACGACAATTTTACGGAAGCTCCTATCAACTACCTAACCGG
>Ga0307406_10000862_pt1 | contig 17082 bp, 11 predicted proteins | sample 322Cmetagenome_3_FD_203706 | JGI IMG/M metagenome (GOLD analysis project Ga0307406, IMG submission 203706) | Maize rhizosphere microbial communities from greenhouse at UC Davis, California, United States - 322HYB-C-2 | ecosystem: Host-associated > Plants > Roots > Rhizosphere > Soil | place...
ACGGAATCCCATTTCTCCTGTGACCACTTCAGCGGTCCGTGGAGTTTCTTGCGGAACTTGGCCAAGCGCTTCTCGGCCTCGACGGTGATGTAGGAGGAGACTTTTCCAAGCCGTTCCGCGGCGTCTTCCGCCCGCTCGGTGCGATGGCAGATCATGGCGAGGTCATTGCCTGCCTCGATGGCTGCGACCACGTCGGTATTGTCGGGATAGCGATCGGCGATGGCACCCATGTCGAGGTCGTCGGTAAGGACGAGGTGCTTGTCGAAGCCTAGCTGGCCGCGAAGGAAATCCGTGATCATCCGCCGAGACAACGAGGCTGGCTTGTCGGGATCGATGGCGGGAAAGAGCACGTGCGCGAGCATCACGGCATCGAGCTCCGGCATGAGCGCGGTGTAGGGGATAATGTCCTCCTTCAAGAGGTCTGTTAGAGTGGCGTCGCTTACCGGAAGATCGAAGTGCGGATCGGACATGGCGCGACCACAGGCGGGGAAGTGTTTGGCGCAGGAGAGGACGGAGCGCTTGCGCAGCCAGCGGTTCCAGTTGCCGGCGAGGTCGATCACTTTCTGTGGATCGCGTCCCCAACAGCGTCCACGCAGCGCGTTTTGAAGTTCCGGGTGATGGTCGAGGTCGAGCACCGGGGCGAAGTCGAGATTGAAGCCGAGCAGGCGGAGTTGGTCGGCGGTGTAGACGCCGGCCTTGGCGGCGAGAACGGTTTCGCCTTTCGCGGCGAACGCATTGGCAGAGGGAAGACTGGGCGCGATGTCCTTGGTGCGAGTCACGCGGCCGCCCTCCTGATCAATGGCCAGGATCGGCTCGTCGCGCGACAGCGAGCGTAGTTCATCGGTGAGTTGGCGGGTCTGCTCGGCGGAGACGATATTGCGCCCGAAGAGGATGAAACCGGCGGGCTGGAGCTGGCGGAACATCTCCGCCTCATCCGGCGCGATTTCCGGGCCGCGGACGCCGAGCAGCAGCAGGTGACCATTCATGGGGAGGAAGGATGAATGCCGGACCATACGAGGGAAGCGGGATTATCAAATCGCGCGGGGATTCCCGTTGTTGAAGCGAGGGGGTGGGCGTATTTTCCAACAGAAAGCAATGAGCGAGACCGATTCCCCCATCCACCTGCAGGGCCAAATCCTGCTGGCTGACCCGTCGCTGCACGATGGGATCTTTGACCGGTCGGTCATCCTTCTAGCGGATCACTCGGCGGAGAACGGGGCCTTCGGCCTGATCCTCAATCACCCGACCGGACATAGCGTCGGGGACTTTCTCAAGGAGCCGGCGTTTGAGCCGCTCAAGCACATCGCCGTTCACCTGGGCGGGCCGGTGTCCCGCGAGCACCTGACTTTTTCCGCCTTCTGGTGGGCGGAGGACAACCGCCTGAAATGGCACGTCCGCATTCCGGCCGAGCAGGCGATCAAGCATAGCCGCAAGCCGGGCACCTTGGTGCGTGCCTTTGTCGGCTACTCCGGCTGGACCGCCGGCCAGCTTGAAGGGGAAATCCGGCGCAATACGTGGATCACCACCCGTCCCAATACCGATCTGCTGGGCCAGAGCCATGATCGTGAGTTGTGGGCGGAGATCCTGCGCTCGATGTCGCCGTATCACCGGATCCTGGCGGAGGCTCCGGAGGACCCGCGGGCGAATTGAGCTCCCGGATTCCGCTGGCCAATCCCCCGGCTCCGACTTAGACCCGGCGCGCCGTGGCGGACACCGAGACCCAGTTTTTCACGATCGAAGACGGACCGATCCATCTTCGCGAGGGCGGCGAATTGCCGTCCGCGACCTTGGCCTATGAGAGCTGGGGCAAGCTGAATGCCGAAGGAACCAACGGCATCCTGCTCTTCCACGCGCTCTCCGGCTCGCACCATGCCTGCGGCCACAATCCAGCCATTCCTGGTACCGGCTCGATGTGGCAGCCGGAAATGCACGACGGCTGGTGGAACGACATGATCGGGGCCGGCAAGGCGCTCGATACGAACAAATATTTCATCGTCTGCGCGAACTACCTCGGCGGCTGCTATGGCTCCACTGGACCTGCTTCGATCAATCCGGCGACCGGCAAGCCATGGGGCTCGGCGTTCCCCCACGTGACCACGGCGGATCAAGCGGAGCTGCAGGCAAAGCTGCTGGATCACCTTGGCGTGGGAAAACTGCACGCGCTCATCGGCCCGTCGGTCGGTGGCTTGATTGCGCTCACCTTTGCCACGCGTTTCCCGGATCGGGTGAAGAACGTCGTGTCGATCGCGGCGGGCTACAAGACGACCGTCTTGAATCGCCTGATCCTGTTCGAGCAGATCCTGGCGATCGAGAACGACCCACATTTCAACGGCGGCGATTACTACGAAGGCGGCAATGGCGGCCCGCTTTACGGCCTCGCGCTTGCCCGCATGATCTCGCACAAGACCTTCGTCCACCTCGATGCGATCGAGCGCCGCGCGCGGCAGGATGTGGTGCAGCCGGACGATATCCTCGCGTGGTATCGGGTGCGCGACCAATTCCAGAGCTACATGCTCCATCAGGGGAAGAAGTTCGTGAAGCGCTTCGACGCGAACACCTACCTCCGCATCAACGACATGTGGTCGCGGTTCGATGGTGCGCACGAAGGCGATGCCGAAACGCCCGAGGATCTGTTCTCACGCTGTCGCGAGGCTGACCAGCGTTGGCTGGTGTTCTCGATCGACTCCGATTTCTGCTTCTACCCGGAAGAGCAGGCGGAGCTCACGAAGCATTTGGAAGGTGCCAAGGTGAACGCGATGCATGTGACGGTTCACTCCGAGAAGGGACACGACTCCTTCCTGCTGGAGCCGAACTACTACACGCCCCATATTTCCTGGTTGCTGGGCCAGCCGTAAAAGGTGGAGGCCCGCAAGCGACCCGACTGGCCGGAATCTTCGTGTCCAAAAAACCTCGTTGGGGGAGGGTAGGGGAAAATGCCGGTCGCCCGGTCGTTCGACGGGACTCCAAGGTAGCTTAGGCAGCTGACAGGCAAGCCTGACAAGACCCATTAGAGACCAATCGTGTCTTGCGCCAGCTGGGGCAGCCGCCACACGCCGCAGAGCTCGCCGAGCTGGTAGGCGGTGCCGCTCTCGTCCACCCGGCCGCAGCGGAGCTGGTGGCCATCGAAGTCCGCCCACAGGGCGGGACAGGGGTTCATGAAAGCGCCGAGGTTGATCACCAGCCGGCCGCGCTTTTGCCAGATGCCGGCGCGGTGGAAGTGGCCCTTGATGACGATCTCCGCCTTCGGGAAATAGCGTTCGGCGAAGGCCGCCGCCGCATCGGCTTGGGTGGTCCAGACGCGGATCATCTGGAAAGCGCGAGTTGGAGGACTAATGGCATCGAGCGCGCGCTGCCACAGCTTCTTGCCCTTCGGATACTCGCGGGCACGGAGCAGCAGCGCCATCTCGCGGGCGAGCAGGATTCGTGCGGCCGGATCGTTGACCGCAGCCTGATGGCGCGCCCAGAGCTCGGCCACTTCCGGTTGCTGGGTCAGCGCCTCGCGGCTCCACGGCGAGCCATCGTCGAAGAGCGAGTCGCCATGGATAACCAGGATGCGCCCGCCCGCCAGCTCCGCCCAACCGGTGCCGGGCCAGCCCGGGTCGTGATTGCCGGGAAGGAAGACCGGCTCGACGCCTTCCTCGGCGCAGATCCGCTTGAGATCCTTCAGCATCTCCGCCGAACGCTCGAAAAACAGCCGCGCCAGCTCCTGCCAAGTATCGCCATTGAAGATCACCGTGCCCGATCCGGCGATGAGCGGCCGCAGGCTTTCCGACGACTCGATGCGGGACACGCGGTGCCCGAGGTGCAGGTCGGAAAGGATGCGGATCGGGAAGGTCATGCCTTTGCGAGAGACCGCTGGCGGACGGCTTCGAAGAGGCAGACGCCAGCGGAAACCGAGACGTTCAGGCACTCCACCTTGCCGGCCATCGGGATCTTTGCGAGGAAGTCGCAGTTTTCCTCGGTGAGGCGCCGCATCCCTTTTTCCTCGGCACCGAGGATGAGGGCGAGCGGGCCTTTCAGGTCGATGTCGTAGATCAACTTGTCCGTGTGGTCGGTGGTTCCGACCAGCCACAGCCCGGCCTTCTTCAAGTGCTCCATCGTCCGCGCGAGGTTCGTGACCTGTACGAAAGGAACATGATCGGCAGCACCCACGGAAATCCGGCGCACGGTCTCGGTGATGCCGACGGCCTTATCCTTCGGAGCGACCACGGCGTGCACGCCAGCGCCATCCGCGGTGCGCAGGATGGCACCGAGATTGTGCGGGTCCTGCACGCAGTCGAGGATCAGGATGAAGGGATCCGTCTTCTCCGCGACAAGCCGCATCAAGTCGTCCTCGTCGAGGGACGGGACGTCCTTGGACGTCTCGTCGGGACGCTTGGCGTGGCGGTTGTCCCGGGCTTCATGCTCGCGGCGGCGCGGTTTCATGGGCGCACCATGAAAAGTCTCTTATCCGCGAGCAAGGCTGGAGGTCGGTGTAGTCCCGTTACGTTAGAACGGGAACTCCACCTGCGGTCCCTGAGGCTTGGCATCCTCGGAAACGGCGTCCTCGCTGCCTTGGCGCATGCCGGCGGCGGCGAAGCGGATGAAGCGCGAGAGGGTCTGTTCCAAGGTCGGATTACCGGCCTCACCACCCGACATGCGTTGGAGCTTCTCGCCGTGAGCCATGGTGTGGATCATCGAGCCCGACATCAGGTGCATGCGCCACCAGATATCGTCCGCGGCGAGACCGGGGAGTGATTTCCCCAAGGCTTTGAAAAAGCGCGTGGCCATGTTGGTGAAGAGCTGGTCCACGACGGGCGGCATGTCGCAGCCGTGACCGAACATGCGGCCCATGAGCTTGAAGAAGATCTTTTCGGAAAGCTCCGAGCGGCGCACTTGGGTGGCGAAAGGACGGATGAATGCATCGAGGATTTCCTCGATCGGCACCGGCTTGCCGGCGGCGCGGCGCTCAAGGGCCTCAAGACGGGCAAGGCGCTCTTCGTTGACCGGATTGATGTAGCGGGTCAGCACCACGGCGATCAGCCCTTCGCGGCTGCCGAAGTGGTAGTTCACCGCCGCCACGTTCGCACCGGCCTTGGTCGTGATGTCGCGCACGGAAACGCGGTCGAAGCCCTCGTCGGCGAACAATTCCTCCGCGGCTTCGATCAAACGCTGCTTGGTGGCGACCTTGGAATCTCCTGCAACTGCGCTCATGCTGGCAACCTTGTGTCGGTCCCCCGGCGTGTCAAACGATTGATTAAACGGGTGCTTCGGTGATCTACGTAACGGCTTGGAAGGGCTGCGATTGCGAGCTTGTGAAATTTTTCACAAGCGGTTAGAGAGGCTCGCCGATTCCCTTTGAAACCAAATCAAAATGTCGTCAGCGGGACCGGTGGCCTCACCCGTCGGTCACCCGGAAGAAGCAGTTCGGTTGCGTGGATCGGTCCACCGGCACCAGTTCCTCGTGGCTGCTGCCGCTGGCGGTGACGGTGCGGAAGTCGGTCCAACCGTTGAGGCCGGTGCTCTTCTGGATCTTGTAGGTTTTTCCGGACTCCGACTTCCAGCGCAGGCGAATCTCATTTCCCTCAAGCTTGGCCTGCTCAAACTCAAGGGGTGGCTTTCCCAGCACGGTGAAGGTGACGCGGTTGGAGACCTCGGTGTAGGAGTCGTTCGTGAACATCGCCGCGAAGTAGTTCCCCGGCGGCAGGTCAGGTAGATGGAAGGTCACGCTGCCCGAGGCGGCACCGGCGAAGTAGAGGTAGGCGGTGAGCACATTTACACCCGGAGTTTCGCCCTCCTTGAAGATACCGATCCAGTCCTTGGCGATGCCGGGGCCGTCGGTGAAGTGGACGGTGAAATCGCCACCCTGCTGGATCTGCGTCGACTCCATGCTGACGGTGGAGATCAGGGAGCCTACCGAGAACGGAACGCGCGTGCTGATCTCCTGGTAGCCATCATTCACCATGAAGACGGCGTAGTAATAGCCCTTCGTAAGACCGGCGAAATCGCGGAAGCCGGAGGCCTGCGCGGCGTAACTCCATTTCGCGGCGACATTGGGGGCCGGAGTCGTGCCGACGCGGAAGACGCCGATCCAATCCTTGGTGCCGGCGGGCGCGCCGGAGAAATTGAGGCGTGCGGTTTCGCCTTCGTCGTAAGCGTCCTCACCGGGAGTGAGTGTCACCATGTTGCCCACATAGAAGGACACCCGTGGAGCGACCTCGGTGTAGCCGTCCGCCGTGAAGAATGCGGCGAACCATTCGCCGACCGGCAGATCGTAGCTGAAGTTCAGCGCACCGTTACGGATGGCCGTGGCGGGAGCCGTGGCGGTGTTGTTGAGGTAGAACCACGTGGTGGCCGCCGTGGGACCGGGCGACTGCCCCTTTTTATAGATTCCGACCCAATCCCGGACGTGGCCGGGACCGTTTTCGAAGGCGACGGAGAAGTTCTCGGTCGGCGGATAGACGGACTTTTGGAGCGTGATCTTCGGATCCGCAGCCACACTTCCTGTGACCGTGAAGCTCACGGCATCCGACCACTGCGACCACAGGGTGTTCGTATCGCGGTGGCGGACGCGGGCGTGGTAAGTGCCGTTCGGCAGCCCTGTCGCGGAAATGGAAAACTTCAGGATGTCCACGCCGGCATTGGTGTCCACGGGCTCGTAGAGTGGGAAGCCGGTGTCGCCGTAGATGTTTTCCACGTCGCGGATCTGGTCGATCTTGAGATTGATAAACCCGGCATCCGCGGCGACTTGGAACCAGGTGCTATTCATCGCCTCGCCGCTTGTGGTCTGGTAGGACGAGCTGGTGAGTTGGACCGGCAGCGTGACCGGAGCGCCGAAGGTATTGGTCAGCGCGGGCTTCTGCGGCGTCGTGGTGACGCCGAGCTTGCGGGAGAATTGATCGACCAGCCGGCTATTGTAGGACCAGCGGGTTGCAGTGGGAAAGCGGACGTTGGCTTCCGCGAAGCAGCGGACGTCCATCGTCTTCGCATCGAGGTCGAACTCGATCAGCTGCCACGTCCAGTTGGCGATAGTCTTCTGGACGTCGTCGTAATTCGACTCGTTCGATTGACCCCAGTACTGGTCCCACGCGCTGCCGCCGGAGATGATATGATAGACCGGCCACTGGCGCGTTTGCCCGCGGGCGTAGAGGTGGTGGTGCGCGCCGATGTTCAACACGTGCTTCTGAGTTTGCGCGAAGATCGGCATCGCGGTATTGCGCATCCAGCTCGAGATGTCGCCGATGTACTGCTCGGCCTGATAGGGCCGGTGGCAGAGGCTGACCATCCAATCGATTCCGGTTGCGGCATTGGCGGCGGTGACGATGTTTTGCACCCACGTTGTCTGCGTCGTGGTGGTGTGCTCGCTGGATGCGTGGACGAAGGCGATGTTCGCGAGCTGATAGGCGTAGTAGACTTCCGGATCCGGGCTGGTGACGCCGAGGCAGCTCAGGTCATCATAATTGAAGACCGCCTTGTAGTTCGCGAGACCGGGATCGCTGTAGGTCTCATGGTTGCCGATCGTGGTCATGATCGGCACGTGCGGTGAGATCCATCCGCAGAACTTGAAGTGAAGGTGGCGGTAGTGATCCAGCGTGCCGACATCGACCTGGTCGCCGGGCAGCAGGACCAGATCGATCGCTTCTTCGATCGGTGCGCCGTAGAGATCCTCGACCTTTTTCTTCGCCCGCTCGACCAAGCGCTCGTAGCGACGTTGCGCCGGATCGATGATCTGGTTGTCGCCGATGACCAGCACGCGGAACTTTCCCGTCGCTGTGCCGATGGCTTTCGGCGTGCGGAAACGGAAGACCTCCGAGGTGATGTTTTCAGTACGAGCCCTGTAGTAGTAATAGGTGTTTGGCTGAAGTCCCGTGAGCCGCACGCTGTGATAGCGGTAGTTCGTGCCCATCGCGTTCACCGTTCCGCTCACGCTCTGCGTCAATGCGCCAGCGGAGGTGCCGAAATCGACGTGCGTCTGCGTATCGGCATCGCTCCACCACGAGACCCAGATCGAGTCGGGCCGCGGCGTCTGGAGGTAAGGCCGCAATCCGGCCGGAGTACCTTGGAAATCATAATTGATCGCACCAAGGGCCCAGCTCGGGCGAAACACGAAGGCACCAGTGGCGCCGAAGCCGATCAAGCGCAGGAACTGCGAGCGGTTCATCACGGGATATCAGGAAACGTTGCGTTAAATCAGGAAGCGTTTGTCAGTTTCAGGGCTCGACCTCGTAAACCCGGTAGAAGCGGTGTGCCGGAGTCGGTTCCGGCAGGTCCTCGGTGAAGCTGGTGGATTCATCGCCGGCCGATGGCACGGCGGCACCCACCTTGTTCCAATCCACCAGGGGATCACCCGCGAGGGTGTCAGAGGCATAGACGTCGTATTCGATGCCGGACTGGGAGGCCCAAGTGATCGTCAGTTGCTCGCCGGCCACGACGTCCGTGGTCCGGGCGATGGTGAGGACGCGGAGCGGCTCTTCCGGCACGACGGGCGGCGTGACGGTGAAAGGGATGGGGCCTTGCTCGACGATGTAGCCACCATCGACAAAGAGAACGGCGTAGTAGTCACCGGCCGGCATCGTGAAGTTCATCGTGCCAGAGGTGTGGTTGCCTCCTGTAGTTTGAGTGCCGTTAAGGTAGTTCCACTGGTCGGAATACTCATTCGCGCCGCCGGGTGTCTCGTTCTTCTGATAGATGCCGATCCACGATGCCGAGTTTCCTCCAGTTCCGGCCCATGTCACCACGGTGGGCTCGCCGGCGACATAGGCTGCCTTGTCGATGAAGAAGGCGGCGTTGTTGGTGGTGGCACGCAACACACGACGCGTTGCGGTGGCGCTGCCACTATTCACGTTGATCGTGTAGGTCGTGGAAGCAGCGGGCACGACGAAGGCGCGCGAACCAGCGCCAGTCTCCGGGTCGGTATCAGCGGTGACATCGGTGGTGGTGGTGCCATCGGAAATTGTCACCGTGGCTCCGACCGGACGCACGTCCCAGCTCAGCGTGGTTTCGTAGTCAGGAGCCAAGGCGATGCGCTTGCTCGTGGTGAAGGCGAAGACCTTGCCATTCAACACGGTGAGCTGACGCGTCGTGGTGCCGTCGAGCGTTAGCGTATAGGTTGTGTTAGCGGTGGGATTCACCGTCGTGAAGCCGTAGCCGTCTTCTGTGCTGGTGAGCGGCAGCACATTCACCGCGCCGGTGCCGTCATTGAGCGTCAGGGTGCTCATGGCGGCGGGATTGTTGATGAGCCAAGAGAGCGTGACGGGCTCACCATCGACGACATCCTTGTCCGCGGAGAAGCTGCTCAACTGGGGGATCGCCGTGCTGGTCAGCGTGATCGTGTCCATCATCCCGAAGTAAGGAGCTGCGGTGGGAATGTTGGTCACGCCCGCGTATTTGCCCTGGGTATTGCCCCCGAGTTGGACGCCGATGGTTTTGCCAGCCTGTGCGGCAGTGGCGGTGAAGGTGACGGTGGCGTCGGTCAGGCCATTGCTGCCGGGTGCGATGGTGATGATGTGATCATCCGGGATCGGTCCGCCATTGGCTGCGGACTGCGGTCCGAATTCCTCGGAGAACCAGTGGTCGCTCGCGACCGGAGTGCCATCCGCAGTGAGGCAAAGCGACCACATGATCATCGCGTTCTGTGCCTGGGCATAGGAGCCTGCGGAGAACAGCTTGGCCGTGACGGTGTAGGTGGCGCCTGCGACGAAGGTGCTGCCGGTGCCGGTGAGATTTTGGCGAACCGCGGCGGTCTCGAAGGTTGTCGCGAAGGTGCTGTTGGTTGGGTAGGCGTTGCCGGCGAAGTAGCTCGTGGTCCAGCCGTAGCCGCCTTGGTTGCCGCCGCGGACCTTGCCGCCGATGCCGGCGGGGTTTCCGGTGCTCGACCAGTAATTGGCTTGGTTGCTGGTTGCGGTTTCAAAGCCGCCGTTCTGGAGTTCGGCGGCGTGGATGGAAGAGGTGACCAAGCCGGCGATTGCCAGCGCGACGTGGCAGAGCAGGGAGAGTTTCCGGAGTTTCATGGTGAGGTCTGGGGTTTGGAGAGTCAGCTGCGAGTCGCGTGACGGACCGGTAGCCAACGCATCATCTGATCGCGGAAACTGCCTCATTGGCGAAAGTGGCATTATCGGCGGCGACGGGAGCAATTCCGCCGATTCGCGTTGCACGAAGGCTGCGCACGAATCGAAGCTTGCGATTCTCGTCGGTCGCATGTTTTGGCTGATCCGTCCGCTGATGAATCGCACCTTCCGCAAGCTTGTGGGGATCCGCTTTCCCCAGTGGTCCTCCTATGGTCCTCGTACCATGGAAGGTGTGGTCGAGTTCATGCGGCAGCATGAGATGTGGCGGCTAGCGACCGAGAACGACTCCTTCGGCGAGATGGAGGCGGTGAAGATCGACGAGCACTGGCGCGGCGATGGCCTGATCCTTTTCCGGGCCACCGAACGCGAGCTGGCCAGCTATCGCGAGCGTGGCACGGCAGTGGTGCTCACCAGCACCGAGGGGCCGGATCTTGGCTACCCACGGGTGGTGCCGGACAATGCCGAGATCGGCCGTCTCGCAGCGCTTCATCTCATCGAGTGCCAGTTACCGCATTTCGCTTTCCTCGCGCGTGGCGAAACGTTTTACCGCGAGGAGCAATTCGCGCCGGGCCTTCGGGTATATGCCCGCCAACGGCTGAAGGGTTTCCGTGCTGGCTTGTTAGAATATCGGCATGAGCCGGTGGTTCATTACTTGCGCGGCCGGCCGCTGTGGGAGTCGCACGGTTGGCGCGAGGTGCAGACGGAGGTGATGGCCTTCCTTGAAAGCCTGCCGCAGCCTTGTGGCTTGTTTGTCGCCGATGACTCGCTTGCCGCGGTGGTACTGCGCGCGGCAGACATGCTGGGCCGTCAGGTTCCGGAGCAACTCGCGGTGATCGGCTACGGTGACGATCCTGCCTATTGCTTCTCCACCTTCCCCGCACTCAGCAGCATCGAGCATCCGGCGCGCGAGATGGGTCGCCAAGCCGCGGAGCTATTGTGGAAGCAGATGGCGGGAGAAACGGTCGAGCACGGTTCGGTGATCGTGCCTGTTAGCCGGGTGATCACGCGTGAATCCAGCGACATGCTGGCAATCGCCCATCCGGAAATCCGTGAATTGGTTCGTCACATTCGCCTGCGAGCACCGCACGAAGCCGTCCGCGTCTCTGAACTTGTCGACCTCACCACGCTTTCGATGACGACGATCAAGGAGCGCTTCGCGGCATCGCTCGGTCACGGTCCCAAGGAAGAAATCCAGCGGGTGCGGGTGCGACATCTGAAGCATCTATTAAGTGACCCTGCGCTCACGCTTGCGGAGATCGCGCGGCGCATGCAGTTCGGCTCCGCGCACGAGCTGAGCCGCTTCTTCCTCGCTGAAACCGGGCAACGTCCGAGCGATTTTCGTTCCAGCATGGCATCTTCAGCATCCCATATCGCCGAGCGGGCCGTGGTCTTCGACATGGATGGCACGCTCTTCGATACTGAGCCGGTGTATTGCGAAGCCTACCGGCTGGCCTTTGCCCGCCAAGGTGGCGAGCTAACGCACGAGGAATACTTCCGCGAGCTCGTGGGCCGGTCGAATGACGACATTGAGGGCTACCTCGCGGCCAAGGCACCGGCGGGTTTTGACCTGACCGGCTTCCGCAGCGGTTGGCGGGAAGAATGGAAAACCCTCGTCACCCGGGAGCCGCCTGTGCCGTTGCCCGGGGTCACGGCGTTGCTTGAGGAAATCCTGGAAGCAGGGGTGCCGATCGCGCTCGCCAGTTCCAGCGACCGGGCAGACATCGATCTGTGCCTTCATGCTTCGGGGCTGGACCGCTATTTTCCCATTCGCGCATCGGGTGATGAAGTATCCGCTGGCAAGCCCGCTCCGGATCTCTACTTGCTGGCGTGCCGACGGTTGGGAATCGGGCCCACACGTTGCTTGGCAATTGAGGACAGCCGTCACGGGGTTGCCGCCGCCTTGGCTGCCGGATTGGCGGTGGCGCAGGTCCTTCCGAACGGGGATGCAGCCCGGGATGAGGTCCGGGGTGTCCCGAGCCTAACGCAATTACTCGGTGGCGTGTGGCAGTTGTTGATTCCTGCAATTTGTTGAATGATAGAGTGATACGAGCTTGTGAAAATTTTCACAAGCTCCGGTTGCAATCTGCTAGGAAGCTGCGAGCTTCGCGGCATGGCAGCCACAAGCAAAGGGGTAAGCCGGGTATTGATCATCGGGGGAGGCTTCGCAGGCCTCGAATGCGCACGCAGGTTGGCCGGAGATTCCCGTTTCTCCGTGACGCTGGTGGACAGGACCAATCACCACCTTTTCCAGCCGCTGCTTTATCAAGTGGCGACCGCTTCGCTGGCCGCTCCGGACATTGCTCGGTCGATCCGTCAAATCTTGGAGGATGCGCCGAATGTCACGGTCCTGATGGACGAAATCACCGCGATCGACCCGGCGGCAAAGACTGCCACGGGAGCTTCGGGGACGCATTACGAGTTCGACTCCATGCTTCTGGCTGCCGGGGCGCGGACGTCGTTATTTGGGAAAGCGGAGTGGGCGCAGCACACGCTCGGTCTGAAATCGCTGGCCGATGCCCAGGCTGTCCGCCGCACGGTGCTGTCGAATCTGGAAGCTGCCGAGCTTACCGACGACGATGCGGAGCGCACGCGTCTGATGACCGTAGCGATCGTTGGCGGCGGGCCGACGGGCGTCGAGCTGGCGGGCGCTTTTGCGGACCTCGTCCATCGCTCGCTGAAGTCGAATTTCCGGCGGATCGACACCTCGAAGCTGCGTGTGATCCTCATTGAAGGATCGGCCCGGGTGCTCGAGGCGTTCGACGAGGACCAGAGCGAATACGGTCGCCAGCGTTTGAAAACCCTGGGAGTGGAGGTCTGGACCGGAATGCGGGTCGATGATGTCCAGCATGGCAGGCTCCATTTCACCGATGGGACTCAGCTTGAATCCGAGGCGATCATCTGGGCCGCTGGGGTGGAAGCGAATCCGCTGACCGCCATGCTCGGCGTGCCGCTGGCCGACCGCGCCGGACGGGTCACGCCAAATGCCGACCTGTCACTGCCCGGCTTGCCGGACATCTTCGTGGCGGGCGACTTGGTGCGAATGAAGGACGCCGACGACAATCCGGTGCCCGGTCTGGCTCCTGCTGCCACGCAGATGGGCCGGCACGTTGCGAAGCTGCTGAAAGCGCAGGCTGATGGCCGCCCGCGGGACAACTTCTACTACTTCGACAAGGGCTTCATGGCTATCATCGGCAAGAACCACGCCGTGGTGAAAGCCGGCAAAATCCGGATGCGGGGTTTCCTCGCCTGGTGCGCATGGCTGTTCATCCACATCTCGTTCCTGATCGGGTTCCGCAACCGGTTGTCCGTGCTGCTCGGCTGGGCATTTGCCTACATACGGGACAATCCGCAGGCCCGGGTGATCGTGCATCCGCCGGGAGTCACGCCGCAGAACCGGTGACAGATCCGCTGGAATAGCGGGCAGTCCGGTGCTCTCTTGTGCCTGCCGACAAACGAATTCCACGTTTGGCGGCGTTTATTCATCACTTCTTCATGAGCTCGAAAAATCGCAACCTGACCCTCGCGGGCGTCGTCATCGTGGCCAGCGCCGGAGCTTTCGTGGCCGGTCGCATGTCAGTCCCGGGCTCCGCAACCGCCTCAGGCGAAAAGGGTAGCGGTAATCTCTCGGGCAAGGTTTCCGAGCGCGGCGGCTTTGGGGATTCGGGTGAAGGCGGCTCCCAAGGCCGCAGCCTGGCCGAGCGCGTCGCCGCCAGCAAAGGCGGGGCGGTTCGTGGCGAGGAGGCGCTGGCGAAGATGGAAGCGCTAATGCGCACCACCGACCCGATCGAGCGCAGCAAGGCGTGGCTGGATTTCGTCAATTCGATCGATCCGTCCGAGTTTGAGTCCGTGATCGCCTCATTCCGCTCGCTCGGCATGACCGAGAGCCGGATGACCGAGTACTCGATGCTGCTCAGCGCTTGGGCGAAGAAGGACCCGATGCAGGCGCTGGAATACGCCAAGGCGAACACCGGCAATCGTTTCGCTCGCAATACCATTCTCACCGCATGGGCGGCCTACGACCCGGACGGCGCGATCCGCTGGGCTGAGCAGAACCACCAGACCAAGGAAGGCGAAGGCAACCCGTGGATGATCGGTGTGATCCAAGGTTTGGCCGCGAGTGATCCGGCGCTTGCCTCGCAGCTTTTGGCGAGCATGACCCTGTCTGAGGAGCGTGGCGAAGCCCTCAGCGTGCTGCTGCCGAGCATCCTAGCCCAAGGACCGGATGCCGCGAAGGCGTGGGCTGCGGCGATGACCGATGAGTCGCTCAAGCAGGGCGCCATGAGCCGGATCGCCGAGTCGCTGGCAGCTAAGGACCCTGCCGGCACTGCCGCGTGGCTGATGCAGAACCCGGGCGAAGCGGCAGACCGCTCGATGGACAATGTGATTTCCGCGTGGATGGATCAGGATAAGGACGCCGCGACTGCCTACTACAAGGGGCTTCCCGCCGGTGAGGCCCGCACCAATGCCCTGCGCGGCGTGGCCAATAGCATGGCGATGAATGATCCCCGCGCTGCCGCCGATTTCCTCGATGCGAATGCCGGCGACGCGAACGACCGCGTTTACGAGCAGTTCGTCTGGCACTCCTTCGGCGAGGCCCCGGAAATCGCGGTAAACTACATCAGCAAGCTTTCCAACGAGGATCAGCAGTCCCGGATGTATGGCCGCATGCTCGATGGCTGGCTGCGCCGCGACTACAACGCCGCTTCGCAGTGGATCAGCCAGAACTCGCTGCCGGCTAATGTTGCCGAGCGTCTTCAGCGACGCATGCAGGAGATGCAGCAGCGCCAGCAGTGAGGCGACCGGGCGCGGAAATGTATTCCGCTTCACGTCCCTGCAAACCTAGCTTCCAGGCGGAACGAATTCCGCGCTCCCAGCGGGTTCAAGCACTTGGCTCACGCCGCGCTTAGTCCAGCAACTCCGGATAGTACTTCCGTGCCAAGCCGAGCGTGGCGTTCATGATCTCCGGACTCAATGGCGTCATGAGTGCTTCGTTCGCCATCGCCAGGCACTCGGCATGGCTGAGCGCGCGGATGGCACGGCGGACTCGTGGCACCTGATGCGGGCCGACCGAAAGTTCCTGGACGCCTAGGCCTAACAGCAGTGGCGTGAGCCGGATGTCCCCGGCCATTTCACCGCAGACACCCGTCCAGATTCCGGCATTCGCGGCGGCATCCACGGTCTGCTTGATCAGGCGCACCACCGCCGGATGCGTTGGTCGGTAAAGGTCGGCGACGTGGTGATTCACCCGGTCCACCGCCACGGTGTACTGGATGAGGTCATTGGTGCCGATGGAGAAGAAATCGACTTCCGGCGCGATCAAGTCGGCAATGACAGCGGCGCTGGGCACCTCGATCATCACGCCGGTCTCGAGCTTTTCATCGAAGGGCACGCCTTGGTGGGCGAGCTCGTCCATGCACTCCTTGAGGTAGGCCTTGGCGCGGCGCACCTCGCCCAGCCCGGAGACCAGCGGGAACATCACGGCCAGCTTGCCGTGGGCGCTGGCGCGCAGGATGGCGCGGAGCTGCTCCTTGAACATGCCCGGCCGGTCGAGCGAGACGCGGATGCCGCGCCAGCCGAGGAAAGGATTTGGCTCCGGTTCGGTGAGCGGTTCCACCGGCAGCTTGTCGCCACCGGCATCCAGCGTGCGGATGATGACGGGGTGCGGGGCCAGCGCCTTGGCGAGGCGAGTGTAGGCTTCCGACTGTTCCAGTTCGCCCGGCATTTCCTCGCCATCGAGCAGGAGGAACTCGGTGCGATAGAGTCCAACACCCTTCGCGCCGCTCTTTTGAACGAACGCGACCTCGTCGATGAACTCGATATTGGACGAAAGGGTGATGGCCCGCCCGTCGGTGGTGGTGGTGTCCTCGTCGCGCTGGGCTTCGAGGTCACGGCGAACCTTTTCCTTGCGGTCGAGCAGCTCCCGGTAGCGCTGCAGTGTTTCCTCCGAGGGGTGGAGAATCAGGCGGCCGGAGTAGCCGTCGAGGATCGCGGGGGTAAGCGTACGGATATCGAGCACGGCGTCCTCGACGCCGACGATCGCCGGCAGGCCGAGTGAGCGGGCGAGGATGGCGGTGTGCGAGTTCACGCTGCCGAGCTCGGTCGCGAAGCCGAGCACGTGGCGGCGGTTGATCGCGGCGGTGTCGGACGGCGTGAGATCGTAGGCGACCAAAATGTGTTGCCCGTCCGGCTCGGCGTGGCGTGGCACCTCTTCCTCGCGGAAATTCCGGAGCACCCGCTGGCAGACGTCTTCCAGATCGGCGGTGCGCTCGCGCAGGTAGGGATCCGGCACCCGGCGCATCGCTTCCAGGAAATGCTGCATCACCGCATAGAAGGCAAATTCGGCATTCTGGCGGCGGATGGCGATGGCGTCGGCCACGCGGTCGAGCATGGCCCGGTCCTCCAAGACCATGAGGTGAGCCTCGAAAATCCGGCTTTCTTCCTCGCCGGAGATCGCCTTGATGCGCTCCTGCAGTTCATCGAGCTGGATCTTGGTTTCCTCCAGCGCGGCCTTGAAGCGCTCCTGCTCGGCCGGGACATCCTTCTCGGAAATCTCGTAAACCTCGGGCGCGGAGAAGCCCCGGGCAACGACGTGCACCGGGCCGATTCCGATCCCCGGTGAGACGGGGGTGCCTTGAAGCACGGTTTCCTGTTTGTCGGCCATCGGCGTTTCTTGACCCAATGCTGTGAGGACCGGGCCACTGTTCAAAGAACAAAAATTAGAGCGGGCGGCCCTAGACCCCGCCCGCTGTAAAAAAATCCCTTGGAAGGACCGGGGACAAGCCCCTACGCTCCGCCCGTCCCGAACGACGACCCATGGCGCAGCGCGAATTCACCATCCAAAACAAACTCGGCATCCACGCCCGTCCTGCGGCCCAGTTTGTTAAAACGGCCAGCCGTTTCTCGTCGGAAGTGCGTGTCGAGAAGGATGGCGAGGAAGTCGACGGCAAGAGCATCATGGGCCTCATGATGTTGGCCGCCGGCCATGGATCGGTCATCAGTGTGGCCGCCGATGGCTCCGACGCCGATGCCGCGCTCG
>Ga0307406_10000863_pt1 | contig 17065 bp, 11 predicted proteins | sample 322Cmetagenome_3_FD_203706 | JGI IMG/M metagenome (GOLD analysis project Ga0307406, IMG submission 203706) | Maize rhizosphere microbial communities from greenhouse at UC Davis, California, United States - 322HYB-C-2 | ecosystem: Host-associated > Plants > Roots > Rhizosphere > Soil | place...
GTCAAGTTCGATCCCAACAATGCGAACCTGCAGATGCGCCTGCGCGAAGCGAAGCTCGCCCAGCAGAAGCTGCAGAAGATCGGGGACAGGCAGTGACGCCCGGCGACCGCCGAGGGGCGATCGGAGCGGGGCCCGCCGCCGCAGATCGGCGGCACGAGGGTTGAGCGAGCGCCCGGGCGACGGGCAATCTCAGGCGCCGGCCTGACCCGACCGGATCGCGCGCCGGCGCGCGATTCACGACGTCAGCGCTGGCGACGCGTCGGCCGCACGGGCCGGTCGATCACTTCGTGCCGAACTTCTGCGCCATGCGCTTCTTGAGGTCGAGCGCACGCTCGCGCTCGAGGCGCGCCTTGCGATTTTGCGGATCGAGCTCGAGGATGCGGTCCCATTTCGAGATCGCGAGGTCGAGGTTCTGCCGCTGGAACGCCTGCGTCGCCTCGCGATCGTAGGTGCTCACGAGCCGCAACCGGACCGAGTCGCGCCGCTTGCCGAGCTCGGCATGGCCGGGATTGCGCTGCGCGGCGTCGACGTAGTAGCTGTAGGCGCCTTCGAGGTTGCCGGCCTTCTCGAGATCCGAGCCTTTCGCGAGCACGTCGACGAATTCGTCGCGCGGCCGCTGCTCGGGCTCGGCGACTTTCGGCGGCGTCGGTGCGGCGGGCGGCTCGGGCTTGGCGACGACGGCAGGCTCGCGTCCCGGGATGCGGATCACCTGGCCCGCTGCCAGGCGCGACGGGTTCGCGATGTCGTTGTACTTCGCGAGGATGTAGAAGCGGTAGCGGTCACCGAGGTACTGCTGCGCGAGCTTCGACAGCGTGTCGTCCTTCTGGACCGTGTAGCGGAAGAACGTCGTGCCGAGCTCCTTCTGCGCGTCGGCGCGGATCTGCTCGGAGAGCTTTCGCGCCAGCTCGTTGGCCGGGTCGAGCGCCATCGCCCGCTCGAGGGTGCCCCGCGCGGAGGTCTCGTCGCCGTTCTGCAGCTGGTCGACCGCTTCGAGCGCGAGCTTCGCGGCCTGCGGGCGCGCGACCGCGGGATCGACCGGGGCGGTCGCGACCGCCGGGGCCGACGGCGCGCCTGCGGCGGCCGGCGGTGCACCCGCTGACGCCGGTGCCGACGTCGAGGCGCCGGGCTGCGCGGCGCCCGTCGTCCCGGGCGTCGTCGCGGGAGGCGTCGCGCACGCGGCGATCACGAGCACCGACGCGACGGTCATCGCATGACGCAACGCTGCTCGGGACGGGACGGTCATGGCGGGAAGCCTAAACGAGTCGGGCGACGGGAACCCTGAATATTGCCTTCAACGGCGCGGCGTGGCCAGCCGAGCGGGCGCCCCGGCTGCCGGCGCGAACGCTTGGTCAGCCGGCGCCGGCGTCGAACTCGATCGCGTCGGCGTTCGGATCCTCGACCGACGGGTGGCCGAAGAAGATGCGACCGCGTCCGCGCAGCAGCAGCTCCTCGCGGCGAAGCTCGACCTCCTGCTCGCCCTGCACCGTGCAGAACGTGCCGTTGGTCGAGTGATCGATGAGGACGAACTTGTCGCGCCGGCGCTCGATGCGCGCATGCAGCCGCGACGCCTTGCGGTCGAGGATGACGAAGTCGTTGTTGCCGTCGCGGCCGAACGTGAGCACGTTCGCGTCCTCGAGCGCCACTTCGCGATCACGGCAGCGAAGCGTGAGCCGGGCATGGCGGCCGGATCGCCGCGGGGCGAGCGTGGTCAGGTCGTCCTCGGAATCCTGCCAGAGCAGCTCGAACAACTCGATGTCGGCCGACTTGCCGCGCACGGCGTGCACGTCCTGGCTGCGCGTGCGCGCACGAAGCGGCGCGGGCAGCTGCTGCACCGTCTGCGCCGCCATGAGCGTCTGGTCGCGCTTCGCAAGCGAGCACAGTCGCGCCGCCACGTTGACGGTGTCGCCGAAGGCGTCCGACTGGTCCTCGAGCACGGGACCGAAATGAAAACCGGAATGCACGGCGAGCGTCGGCCCGCCGTCGTCGTTCAGCGCGGCGATCCGCTTGTGCACCTCGATCGCGGCGTAGCCGGCGTTGCCCGCGCCGGGGAACAGCGCCATCACCTCGTCGCCGATCGTCTTGACGACGCGGCCGTCGTGCTCGTGGCAGACGTCGCCCATGACTTCGAGGCAGCGGCCGATCATGAGCTGCGCGGCGCTGTCGCCGGCGGTCTCGTACAGCCGCGTGCTGCCGGCGACGTCCGCGAACAGGACGGCGGCATGGCGGGTGGCGGCGGCTTCCATCGGCTCCGGCGGGTCGAAAATCGGGCCAAGTATAGACCGCGACTTCCGGGGTGCGAAGGCCGCTCGGGAGGCGAATATTCCCCCGCCCGGGCTTCGGCCGGCTTCAGCGGTCCTGCAGGCGGCGGGCCACTTTCCGGAGCACGCGGCCGACGGCGCGAAGGTCGGCGAGATCACCGGAGAACGCCGAGAGCTCCGCCTGCGCGCGCTCCCAATGCGGGAATGCCCGGATCAGCAGCTCGCGACCGCGGGGCGTGAGCCGAACCAGCCGCTGGCGCCGGTCGTCGGGCGCCGGCGAGGCGGTCACGAGGCCTCGGCCTTCGAGGACGGCGAGGTTGCGGCTCGCGGTCGACTGGTCGATACCGGCCGCATAGGCGAGCTCGCTGGCGGGCATGCGGTCGGATTCGTGCGCGACCCACAGCATGATCATCTGGTTCGCCTCGATGCCCACGGGCCGCAGCGCCGCGTCGTAGAAGGCCGTCACCAGGCGTGCCGCCATGCGGAGGTTGCCGCAGATGCACTGGCCACCGAGCGCGCCGAGCGCTGCCTCGATTCCCGCGCGCGTCGTCGCCGGCGCCTCAGGGGATCCGCGCTTGCCGGTCGAAGCGCCCGCGCTGGCGCGTGAACCGCGGACCGAGCGGGGGGTCGAGGGAGTCGCCATGGTGCGAAGGATCGCCGTCGCGTTGGCTTCCGCGCGACGCTGGCGCGCCGGATAGGCGCGGCGTCGACGCGGACACCCTCGCATTATACGCGGACGTTTGCAGCTGCAAGTGTCGCGCGCGTCTCCCGCAGCTTTGGCGGGCTCGCCGCCTCCTACGCAGCACGCACCGTCAGTCCGACCGGCCGCCGTGTTGCGCTGCATTATGATGGAGCGTCCTGTCTCATGCCCGCGGGCCGGCCACGCGCCCGGGCCCAGCCGATGAACGCCGCGACGGACGCCTTCCTGCAGACCGCCGAGCGCACCGATGCGCCGCGGCTTCGCGAGATCCCGTACAACTACACGTCGTTCTCGGATCGCGAGATCGTCATCCGCCTGCTCGGCGGCGACATGTGGCAGCTGCTCGAGGAACTTCGCGGCGAGCGGCGCACCGGGCGCTCGGCGCGCATGCTGTTCGAGGTGCTCGGCGACATCTGGGTCGTCGAGCGCAACCCGTACCTGCAGGACGACCTGATCGACAACCCGAAGCGCCAGCGACTGCTCGTCGAGGCGCTGCGGCACCGGCTTGCCGAAATCGAGAAGCGGCGGCAGGCGACACCCGACGGCGACGCGGAGCGGGACGCGAAAGTCGCGCGGCTGGTGCGAGCCGCGCAGGCCGCCGTCGACCGTTTCGCCGAGTGGTTTCCGCAGACAGTCGAGCTTCGGCGGCGCGTGATGCGCGTGCTGTCGCGCCATACGGCCCGCGACAACGTGACGTTCGACGGATTGTCGCGCGTGTCGCACGTCACCGATGCGACCGACTGGCGCGTCGAGTACCCGTTCGTCGTCGTGCACCCCGACACCGAAAGCGAAGTGCGGGGCATCGTGCAGGGGTTGATCGAGCTCGGATTGACGATCATTCCGCGCGGTGGGGGCACCGGGTACACCGGCGGTGCCATCCCGCTGACGGCGCGCTCCGCGGTGATCAACACCGAGAAGCTCGAGCGGCTCTCGGCGGTCGAGCCCGTCGAGATTCCGGCGCACGGCGTCGTGCCGACGATCGATGCAGCGGCGGGCGTGGTCACGCGACGCGTGATGGACGCGGCCGAGGCGGCTGGTCTCGTGTTCGCCGTCGACCCCACGTCCGCGGACGCGTCGTGCATCGGCGGCAACGTCGCGATGAACGCCGGTGGCAAGAAGGCCGTGCTGTGGGGGACGGCGGTCGACAACCTGCTGTCGTGGCGGATGGTCACGCCGCAGGCCGAGTGGCTCGAGGTGAGGCGGACCGATCACAACGTCGGCAAGATCCACGACGCCGCCGTCGCAACGTTCGAGCTCACCTGGCTCGCCGACGATGGCAAGACGCCGACGCGGACCGAGACGCTCCGGCTTCCCGGCGCGTCGTTCCGCAAGCCCGGTCTCGGCAAGGACGTGACCGACAAGCACCTCGGCGGGCTGCCCGGCGTGCAGAAGGAGGGCTGCGACGGCATCATCACCAGCGCGCGGTTCGTGCTGCACCGGATGCTGCCGTCGATCCGCACCGTGTGCCTCGAGTTCTTCGGGCCGACGCACCAGTCGACGCCGGCGATCGTCGAGATCAAGCGGCACCTGGACGGGCGCCCGCACGGCGCGGTGCTCGCGGGGCTCGAGCACCTCGACGAGCGCTACGTCAAGGCGGTCGGCTACGCGACCAAGGCGAAGCGCCACGGTCGTCCGCGCATGGTCCTGCTCGCCGACGTCGTCGGCAACACCGAGGACGACGTCGCCAGGGCCGCCTCCGAGGTCGTGCGCATCGCCAACGCGCGCGGCGCCGAGGGCTTCGTGGCCGTCTCGGCCGAGGCGCGCAAGAAGTTCTGGCTGGACCGCGCGCGCACCGCCGCCATCAGCAAGCACACGAACGCGTTCAAGATCAACGAGGACGTCGTCATTCCGCTCGACCGCCTCGGCGCGTATACCGACGGCATCGAGCGCATCAACATCGAGTTCTCGCTCGCGAACAAGCTCGAGCTGTGCGACGAGCTGCTCTCGTGCCTCGACTCGCCGCTGATCGGGGGCGTCTGGGGCCCGGAGAGCGACGCGCGTCCGACGAAGGAGCTGCTCGACGAGAAGCTCGACGAGGCGCGCGAGCTCGTGCGCGGCGTGCGCGCACGCTGGGACGCGTATCGCGAGCGGCTCGACGAGTTCTTCCCGGCGCTGCAGGACCATTCGCTGGTCGTGTCGTGGAAGCGCGAGCTGAAGCAGCCGCTCGACGAGCTGTTCGCCGGACTGGCATTCGTTCCGCTGCTCCGCCGCGTCGCGGAGATCCACCAGCGGGTGCTGCGTCATCGCGTGTTCGTCGCGCTGCACATGCACGCGGGCGACGGCAACGTGCACACGAACATCCCGGTCAACTCGGACGATTACCGGATGCTGCAGCAGGCGAACGCGGCGGTGCGCAGGATCATGGCGCTGGCGCGAAGCCTCGACGGCGTCGTGTCCGGCGAGCACGGGATCGGCATCACCAAGATCGAGTTCCTGTCCGACGACGAGATCGCGCCGTTCGCCGACTACAAGCGCCGCGTCGACCCCGAGGGCCGCTTCAACCGGGGCAAGCTGCTGCGCGACCCGGCGCTTCCCGCCGACCTCACGCGCGCGTACACGCCGAGCTTCTCGCTGCTCGGCGCCGAGAGCCTGATCCTCGAGCAGAGCGCGATCGGCGAGATCGCCGATTCGATCAAGGACTGCCTGCGCTGCGGCAAGTGCAAGCCCGTCTGCACGACGCACGTGCCCCGAGCGAACCTTCTCTACAGTCCGCGCAACAAGATCCTCGCGACGTCGCTGCTGATCGAGGCCTTCCTGTACGAGGAGCAGACGCGCCGCGGCGTCAGCCTGCGGCATTTCGACGAGTTCGAGGACGTCGCCGACCACTGCACCGTCTGCCATCGCTGCGAGAAGCCGTGCCCGGTCGACATCGACTTCGGCGACGTGTCCATCGCGATGCGCAACCTGTTGCGGAAGACCGGCAACCGGACGTTCCGGCCGGGCGCGGCCGCGGCGATGTTCTATCTCAACGCGACCGATCCGTCGACGATCGCCGCGGTCAAGACGCTGATGATCGACATCGGCTACCGCGTGCAGCGCGTGGGCTACCAGTTCGCCAAGCGGACCGGGCTCGCGCGCGCGCAGACGGCGAGGCCGCCTTCGACGACCAGCGTCAAGCCGACGCTCAAGGCGCAGGTGATCCACTTCGTCAACAAGCCGATGCCCGGCGGCCTGCCGAAGCGGACGGCGCGGGCGCTGCTCGACATCGAGGACGACACGATCGTGCCGATCATCCGCGACCCGGCGCGCGCGGCCGAGGACAGCGAGGCGGTGTTCTACTTCCCCGGCTGCGGGTCGGAGCGGCTGTTCTCGCAGGTGGGTCTCGCCACGCAGGCGATGCTGCAGCACGTCGGCGCGCAGGTCGTGCTGCCGCCCGGCTACCTGTGCTGCGGCTACCCGCAGACATCGGCCGGCAACCACGACAAGGGCGAGGCGATCACGACGGCGAACCGCGTTCTGTTCCACCGCGTCGCGAACACGCTCAACTACCTCGACATCAGGACCGTCATCGTGTCGTGCGGCACCTGCATGGATCAGCTGCAGCGCTACGAATTCGAGCGCATCTTCCCGGGCTGCCGGCTGCTCGACATCCACGAGTACCTGATGGAGAAGGGCGTCGCGCTGCAGGGCATCGACGGCGTCCGCTACATGTACCACGATCCCTGCCACACGCCGATGAAGACGCACGCGCCGCTCAAGGTCGTGAACCAGCTGATGGGTGGGGACGTCCCGCTGAACGATCGCTGCTGCGGCGAATCGGGCACGTTCGCCGCCGCGCGGCCGGATATCGCGACGCAGGTGCGCTTCCGCAAGGAGGCCGAGATGGAGCGCGGCGCGGCGAAGCTTCGCGAGGACGGCTTCGACGGCAAGGTGAAGGTGCTGACCTCGTGCCCGTCGTGCCTGCAGGGACTCGCCCGCTATCGCGACGATGCGGGCACCGAGGCCGACTACATCGTCGTCGAGATCGCGCGGAAGATCCTCGGCGAAAACTGGATGGCCGAGTACGTCGATCGCGCGAACCGCGGCGGCATCGAGCGCGTGCTCGTCTAGCGATCCGGCCCGTTCGCGGCGTGGCGTCGCGTCATGCCGCGAGCTTGCGCGGGGACTGCCACGAACCGCGCTCGTGCGCGACGAGGTCGGCGTGGACGCGCTGGGCGAGCGTCGCGGGGTGCGTGAGCGGCCCCATGTGTCCCATCGCCGTCAGCATCGACGCCTGCGCGTCGCGCCGCACCAGGCGCAGCAGCTCGACGATGCGCCGTGCGGGGGCGCGCGTCTGCGAACCGTACAGCACGGTGAGCGGAACGGCGCAGGCACCGACGTCGGCCAGGCGCATCGGGTCGTTCCATAGCGACTGGAAATGCGCGGCGACCGCGCCCATGCGCAGCGCGACCGCGTCGCGCCGTTGCGCCGGCATCGACGCGAACGATCCGTTGCCCGACCAGTAGTCGACGAAGCGCCGCGCCGCGTGCGTCGACAGGCCGGCGCGCACGTCGCGCGCGACCGCGCGGGCGATCGCCTGCACTTCGAGCGCTTCGCGCGACCGTGGCGCGTGGTCGCGCAGCGCGGCGAACAGCACCGGCTCGTAGACGGTGACGCTCATGACCCGTTCCGGCATCTCGAGCGCCATCCGCAGCGCGACCGCGCCGCCATACGAGTGCCCGACGAGGTGGGCACGCCGGTCGACCGAGGTCAGCCGCGCGACGCGCTTCACATCGGCCTCGACGATGTCCCGCGGATCGCCGAGCCACGCCGGTCCCGCGCCATGACCGTGAAGGTCGGGCGCGACGATGTCGAACTGGTCGCCGGCCCGGTCGGCCAGCGGCTGCCACTGGCGCGCCGACGACGCGCTCGCGTGGAGGCAGATCACGAGCGGACGAACCGCGGTGTTCTTCGTTGCCATGATTCGAATCCCGGATCAGAAGTACGGATAGGGCGACGACCGGAGCAGACGGTCGCGAACCGCCTCGGGCGTGAAGTGCTCGGCGTCGTGGCGTGCCGAGGATCGGCCGCGCGGACGATGGTCGGCAGGCGCGTAGTCGAGCCGCTTCGGCGCGACGAGCCGCCAGGCGTGCGCGAGGCCATGCGTCAGCCACGCGAGCCAGGTGGGCCGCTGCCCGAGCAACGATACGTCGCGCGCGTCGCGGCCGTTGCCGAACACGAGCTCGAGCGCCGCCGGCATGCGGGCGACGTGGGGCGCTTCGACGATCAGCCGCGCCGGGCGGTGCGCTTCGACGATCGTCACGCCGGGCGTGGCGATCCGGTGCGTCTGGCCGGGCTGCAGCACGACATCCTCGTGCGAACGCTCGTCGGTGATCCAGAGGATGCCGCTTCGCGCGACGATCCGCGTGCCGGCGCCGTCGACGATGCGAAGCAGGTCGCCCGTGTCCAGCGCGAGCGGGCGGCGAATGCTGCGTGGCCTTTCCGCGCCATCGAAGGCGGCGGGACTTCGCAACGCGGTGATCGCTGGATTTGCGGTGAACGACATGTCACGACTCCTGGGTAAGTGAGGGGGCAGTATCTCGACGCCGCGTAACGGCACGATGTCGATCCTGCCCCGCTGTGTTGCGGGCGCGTTTCAGGACGCGGCCACGATCGGCGCCAGCGCCGTCCCGATGCGCGCGTGCTGCTCGGGTTGCACGAGCGATGCGAGCAGGCCGGCGAAGCGCGGCTCCTGAACGCCCGAGACGATGTACTGCCAGCGATAGGCCGCGAGGAACGTCGCTGCCAGCGCATCGCGCTGTTCGGCGGGGAGCTCGCGGCCGAGGTTCTCGACGCAGTAGCGCGTGTCTTCGGCCGCCTGTGCCTGGAGGATCCCGTCGACGGCGCCCACCAGCGCGATCAGGTCGTCGACAGCGCTGTCGCGCGCCTCGGCGGAAAGCTTCGCGTCTTCGCGCAGCCACTCGAGCTCGTCCAGGATCGCGTGCTGCGACTCTTCCTTCCAGTGATAGAGGAAGACGTCCTTGAACAGCGGCGATAGCGAAGGATCGGCGTCGATGCTCGCGCGGTAATGCGCCTGCGTGAAGAGCTCGATGTGGCAGGTGAGGCCGAGCACCGCCCAGCTCGACTTGCCGAGCACGAAACCGGCGACGGCGTTCCCGTCGGGCACCAGCCGATAGCCTTCCGGCATGCCGGCCGCCATCATCTGCTCCAGGCGGCGGAACAGCTCCTGGTGCTTGAGCTCCTCCTCGGTGAAGCGGACGAGCGCCTCGAATGCGACCTGGTCGCCGAGCGCGTGCGTGCGCGACACTTCGGCGATCTTCGCGCCGATGTAGCGCTCGATCATGCCGAACATGTTCGCGTACGTGCGGCCCTGCACCTGGGAGACGAAGCGCCGCTCGTCGTCGGACAGGAACGGCAGCCGGTCGATCCTGGAAAGGGCGTCGGGCAGGAACTTCTTCGTGTAGTCGAAGTCGCGGCCGCGGATCACGTCGCGGTCGATGTCCCAGCGGATGCGCTTGCTCACTTCGATCGTGCGCGCATAGCGGGACGCGGGTTCGGCGCGGTTCACTTGCATCAGCATGTCGGTTCTCCTCGTCGTCGTCGTTGTCGTGGTTGTCGTCGTTTCGCCGCCGCCATCGCCGAAGCCGTTGGCGCTGGCAGCGTGTCGCGCCCAGGCGTCCAGCGCCACGGCGGCGTAGCGGGTGAAGTTCCTGGCGTCGTCTTTCATCGTTCGCTCCGTCGCGTGCCGCGAAGCCGGTCCTGGCCGGGCACGACGCCAGCATGCGAGGCGCCGGTAACGGCCCGACGTCAGGTGCGCAGCGTTTTGTTTCGTTCTGTATCGGAGCGCATATACGAGCGCGATGCCTGCCCGGAGACACTGGCGAGCTGCGCCGTCGCCGCTATACTTGGGTCACTCGCGTCGCACCGGAGCTCGCATGGCAGCCAACGGCCGCATCCTGATCGTCGAGGACGACCGCGCCGTCCGCGAGATGCTGTTCGAGTACCTCGGGTCGCACGGCTACGAGGTGGCGGCGGCCGAGAGCGGCGGCGAGATGCGCGAAGCGATCGAGCGCACGCTTCCCGACGTGGTGCTGCTCGACGTCAACCTTCCGGGCGAGGACGGGCTGACGCTCGCGCGGTTCCTGCGGGAGCGCTACGACGTCGGCATCATCATGGTCACCGGCGCGAGCGACATCGTCGACCGCGTGGCCGGTCTCGAGGTCGGCGCGGACGACTACGTGACCAAGCCGTTCGACCCGCGCGAACTGCGCGCGCGGCTGAAGAGCGTGCTGCGCCGGTTGCAGTCGAAGCCTCGCGACGATGCGCCGCCACCGGCGAGAACCAGGCTCGTCTCGGTGGGTGCCTGCAAGCTCGACCTCGCGGCGCACCAGCTCGTCGACCGGGGCGGCGCCGAGGTCCCGATCACGGGCATGGAGTTCGACCTCCTGCGCGTGTTCGTCGAGCGGCCGAACCAGGTGCTGTCGCGAGACCAGCTGCTGACGCTCACACGCAACCGCGAGTGGGAGCCGTTCGACCGCTCGGTCGACATCCGCATCGCGCGGCTGCGTCGCAAGATCGAGGCTGATCCCGACCGGCCCCAGGCGATCCGAACGGTGCGCGGCGCCGGCTACATGTACGTTCCGACCCCCGAGTAACCCGGGCGCATCGAACGTAACCGCCGTGTAACAGCGGTGGCGGTAGAGGGTGCAGCCGATCTAGACTCGCCGCGGACCCTCCGGAAAGCGCCGACGCATGATCGCCGAAGACGACGCGCGCGTGCCGCGCATGCGCGACCACCTGCGCGAGATCGTCGACAACTCGTCGGCCGCGGTCTGGGTCAAGGACGTCGACGGCCGCTACCTGTTCGTCAACCCCGAGTTCGCGCGCCTCAAGGGAACGTCGATCGACGCGATCGTCGGCCGGCTCGACCGCGACGTCTTCCCCGACGTCGGCGACAAGGTGCGAAGCAACGACGCGCTGGTCGTCGCCGAGTGCCGGCCGATGGATTTCGAGGAGACGATCGAGACCGCGGCCGGCCGCAGGACCTACCTCGCGCACAAGTTCCCGCTGCTCGATGCGGCCGGCGCGGCCTACGCCGTGTGCGGCATCGCGACCGACATCACGATCCGCAAGCGCAGCGAGGACGCGCTGCGCGAGGCGGCGCTCGCCGTTTCGTCGGCCGAAGGCGACGACGTGTTCCGCGAGCTGGTCCGCTATCTCGCGCGCATCCTCGACGTCGACGTCGCCTTCGTGGCGACGTTCGTCGACGAGTCGCGCACGACGATGCAGTCGCTCGCGGCCGTGCTCGACGGCAGGCTGCTGCGCCAGTTCGACTATGCGCTGGAAGGCACGCCTTGCGCGCAGGTCGTCGGCCGCGCCTTCCGCTTCGTGCCCGCCGGAGTGCTGAAGGAGTTCCGCAGCGGCACGCTGTTCGCCGAGAAGCGGATGGACAGCTATGCGGCGCTGCCGCTGAACGATGCGTCCGGTCGACCGCTCGGGCTGATCGCGGTGATGGACCGCGCGCCGCTGGGCGAGCCTGCGCTGTTCGAGGCGATGCTCAAGATCTTCGCGACGCGGGCGATCGCCGAGATCGAGCGCCGGCGTGCCGTGCAGGCGCTGTCCGAATCGGAAGCGAGCTACCGGTCGATCTTCGAGGCGAGCGAGGACGCGATCTTCGTGCACGACTGGGACACGGGGGCGATCCTCGACGTCTCGCCCGCCGCCGAAGCGCTGTACGGCTATTCCGCCGAGGAGCTGCGACGCATGTCGGTCGCCGACATCAGCGATGTCGACCACGGCTTCACGCAGGAGGAGGCGTTGCGCCGCCTCGAGCGGGCCAAGGCCGGGGAGAGCGTGCGCTTCGAATGGCGCGTTCGCCACCGCAGCGGCGGCTGTGGCTGGCACGAGGTGCGCCTCAAGCGCGCGACGATCGCCGGCCGGCCGCGGATCCTCGCTTACACGCGCGACATCGGCGCCGCCAAGGCAGCCGACGAGGCGCTTCGCGCGAGCGAGGAACAGTACCGCGCGATCTTCGAGGCGTCGCTCGACGGACTGGCGCTCGGGTCCACCGACGGAACGCTGGTCGACGTCAACCCGGCGTTCACGCGCATGCTCGGGCTGCCGCGCGACGCCGTCGTCGGCCGCAACGGCATGAAGTTCATCGTGCCGGAGCTCCGCCCGCTGTGCGAGTCGAAGTTCAGCGCCGCGATCGCCGGCGACACCTGCCAGATGGAAGCGCAGGCGCTGCGAAGCGACGGCAGCGTCTTCGACGTCGAGGTGCGCGGCGTGCCGATGACCTATCGCGACAAGCCGCACGTGCTGGTCATCGTGCGCGACGTCACCCACCGGCGCCAGGCCGAGCGCGATCGCGAGAAGCTCGAGGGACAGCTGCGGCAGGCGCAGAAGATGGAGGCGCTCGGTCACCTGTCCGGCGGCATCGCGCACGACTTCAACAACCTGCTGACGAGCATCATGGGCTACGTGACGCTCGCCGAGGAACGCGACGCCGCGCTCGCCGATCCGCGCCTCGCCAAGTACCTCGAGCAGGCGCGCGCATCCTGCGGCCGGGCGCGCGACCTGATCCAGCAGATGCTCACGTTCAGCCGCGGACGGCGCGGGGAGCCGCGCGCGCTCGCGCTCGCGCCGCTGGTGCGCGACTCGGTGAAGCTGCTGCGCGCCTCGTTCCCGGCGAGCGTGGCGATCGAGATGTCGCTGGACGAGTCGGCGCCGGCCGTGAAGCTCGACCCGGTGCAGCTCGACCAGGTGCTGCTGAACCTCGCGATCAACGCGCGCGACGCGCTCGGCAGCGGCGGCCGGCTCGACGTCGTCGTGCGGCGCGTACGACTGCCGCCGACGCCGTGCGCGAGCTGCCGCACGACGTTCGAAGGCGATTTCGTCGAGCTCGGCGTCGCCGACGACGGACCCGGCATCCCGGCCGCGGTGCGCGAGCGGATGTTCGAGCCGTTCTTCACCACCAAGGAAGTGGGACGGGGGAGCGGCATGGGGCTCGCGACCGTCCACGGCATCGTGCACGAGCACGACGGCCACGTGATCGTCGAATCGGAGCCGGGCCGCGGCGCGCGCTTCCGCGTCCTGTTCCCGGCGCTGCCCGAGGCAGCCCGCGTCGCCGCGCCGAGGGTGGGAAACGCCGGCGTTCCGCGCGAGCGCCTCGCCGGGCGTGTGCTGGTCGTCGAGGACGAGGCGACGGTGGCGGATTTCATGCGCGACCTGCTCGAGCACTGGGGGCTCGACGTCGACGTCGTCGACCGGCCGGACGCCGCGCTCCGTCGCCTCGGGTCGGGCGGCTCCGCCTACGACGCCGTCGTGACCGATCAGACGATGCCGGGCATGACCGGCCTCGAGCTTGCGAAGCGGGTGTCGGCGTCGCAACCGGACCTGCCGCTCCTGCTCTACACCGGGTACGCGGAAGGCATGACCCCGGCGATGCTCGCCGCGGCGGGTGTCCGGCAGCTCCTCACGAAGCCGCTCAACGCCAGCGAGGTTTTCGAGGCGCTGCGCTCGGCGCTGGGTCCGCGCGAACGCGCGTAGCGGACGGGAGGGCGCAAAGCGCCGCCGACCGGGCATCGCGCCGTGGCGCGCGCCCGTCGGGCGCCCGCCCCGCGTCGGCCGGTCTCGCCCGGACGGTTATGCTATAAGCATGACGCCACCCGGGCGGCCCGCCGCGTGCGGCGGCCACCGCGCCGCCGTCGCCATTGGACGGGCGTGCTGTGCCGGGTGCGCCGGTCCGCGCGACCGAAATTCGCCGGGTCTCTCCTTGCGTCGCTAGCGAATGGCCGAAACCGCACCGCAGCTTTCGCCACCGGACGACGCACCGCCGCTGGCGTTCGCCGACGTCGACGGCGCGAAGCGCTGGGCCAAGAGCCTGCCGCTCATGCCGATCGGCCAGGCGTACGAAGCGCTTCTCGGCCAGCTGAAGAGCCTCGCGGCGGCCACGCTGCAGCCGCGCGAGCGGGCCACGCTCGCCGAAGTGCTGCGCGAGCCGGCGTTCCACCTGCACACCGAGCTCGCTCGCCGCTTCGCCGGCAAGCCGCAGCCCGCCGGCGAGCGCGAGCACGCGGCCGCCGAGCAGGCGATCGCGATGTGGCACGCGATCTGGGAACAGTACTCGACGTGCCTGAAGCCGCTGCTCGAAGGCGATGCGGAGCTCGCCGGCGTCAAGGCGAAGCTTCTGCAGCGCGGCCTCGCCGTCGGCAAGCAGCTGGTTCTCGTGCACGGGCTCTCGCGGCGCGTTCCGCCGCCGTCGCTGTGGCAGGAGATCCACGCCTATTACCGCCTCGCCGAGATGATGGAATGCGCGGTGCAGGCGGTGAGCGACGACCTGATGCCGGACGCCGTCGGCATCTCCTGCTATTCGACCTACAGCCACGCGCTGCTGCTGGCGCTCGCCGATCCGTGCTCGATGACGGTGAGGCAGATCGAGATCGCCGACCGCTGGCTGTCGCAGTGGGCGCGCAAGGTGTTCCCGTATGCGACGCAGCGCGAGACCGAGGGCGTGTCGATCGTCGTCGACCTCGACAGCGGCCACGGCGCCACGCTCGTCGGCACGCCGCCGCGCGACCCCGCGGAGTCGCTGCGCTTCTGCTACCCGGGCAAGCTCGCGACCAGCGTGCGCGGGCGCCTGAAGCGCCTCGCTCAGGGGGCGAACCCCGCGGAGCTCGCGCTCGGTCACGACCTGTCGGTCGAGCAGGCGATCGCGCTGCTGTCGCACCTCGACGCGCACTGGTACCAGCTGCGCCGGCCGGCCGGACCGGGCGCCTCGTCGATGACCGTCGAGCTCTGCGGCGGCGGCGTGCCGGGCGCGTACTTCCGCGTCGGCGGCCGGACGTTCGACCGCAAGGATCCGCTCGGCCGGCTCTCCTATCACGGCACGCAGCACCTGGCGACGCTCGGGGCGCTGACCGACTACGACCGCTTCCGCGAGGAAGCCGAGCGCAATTTCGCCTGGGAGCGCTGGCAGGGTCGCTACGAGTGGCGCGACGCCTCGCTGAAGCGCGTCGGCGATGCGCACCATCGCTGGTTCCTCGAGCAGCTGGTCGCGTTACGCGACGACGAGCGCACGCGCCTCGGCTGGACGACCCGGGTGGCGCTCGACGCCAACGGGACGCTTTCGGTCGAGCTGAAAACCTGGGCCGGGTCGCCGCGCACGTTCGCGGTGCGACCGATGTCGTCGGCGTTCTCCGAGGACCCGCCGATGCCGGTGCTCGAGCTCCTCGAGTCGCCCGACGAGGCGGCCACGCTGATCGTCCCGCCGCGGACGTTCAGCCCCGGCCGGCAGCTCCGCTCGATGAATTCCGGTCCCGAGCGGATCTTCAAGCTGGTGAAGCTCGTGCAGCGCGGCGCCGATTTCGAGCGCGTCGCGTTCGAAGAAGGCCCGTAGGCCGCTCGCCCGCGCAGTTTCCGCTGCCGGCCGGGGGTGCGGCGCGCCCGTCGCGGGCGACGATGTCGGTGCGAAAGTACGATGCCGCTTTCGGCCGCGGATGCTTCGATGGCGAACCGCCTCGCGGGACAGACGAGCCCGTACCTGCTGCAGCACGCCGACAATCCCGTCGACTGGTATCCATGGGGCGACGAGGCGTTCGAGCGCGCGCGTCGCGAGGAAAAGCCGGTGCTGCTGTCGATCGGCTACTCGGCGTGCCACTGGTGCCACGTCATGGCGCACGAGTCGTTCGAGGACCGCGACGTGGCCGATGCGATGAACCGCCACTTCGTGAACGTCAAGGTCGACCGCGAGGAGCGGCCGGACATCGACCAGATCTACCAGACGGCGCACGCGCTGATGACGCGGCGAAGCGGCGGGTGGCCGCTCACCGTGTTCATGGGCCCGGACGGCGCGCCGTTCTACGCCGGCACCTATTTTCCCAAGCGCGGTCGCCACGGGCTGCCGGGGTTCATCGACCTCGTGCCGCACATCGCGCGCGTCTACGCCGAGAAGCGCGAGGCGATCGACGAGCAGGCGGCCGAGGTGCGTCGCGTGCTCGCGAGCCTCGAGCCGCCGGGCGGGCCTGACGCCGACCTGCCGGAAGACGCGTCCGTTTCGCTGATGCGCGACATCGCGTCGACGTTCGACCGCGTCGACGGCGGCTTCGGCAGCGCGCCGAAGTTCCCGCACGTGCCCGAGCTCGAGTTCGCGCTGCACGCGCACGTCGCGACCGGCGACGCCGAAGCGCTCGACATCGCCCGCGTCACCGGCGAGCGCATGGCCGACGGCGGCATCCACGACCAGCTCGGCGGCGGCTTCGCCCGCTACTCGGTCGATGCGCACTGGGCCATTCCGCACTTCGAGAAGATGCTCTACGACAACGGCCCGCTGCTCGGCTTCTACGCGGACCTCGCGCGCGTGGCGCCCGACCCGCGGTTCGAGCGCGCAGCGGGCGGCATCGTCGAGTGGCTGTTGCGCGAGATGCGCGCGCCGGACGGTGGTTTGTACTCGAGCCTCGACGCCGACAGCGAAGGCGAGGAGGGCCGCTACTACGTCTGGCAGCGCGACGAGGTGCAGCGCCTGCTCGACGCGGGCGAATACGCAGTCGCTTCGCGTCACTTCGGCCTCGACCGGCCGCCGAATTTCGAAGGACGGGCGTGGAACCTCGTCGTCGCCATTCCACTCGCGCGAGTCGCCGCCGAGCTCGGCCTGCGCGACGAAGAGGCGCGCGACCGGCTCGCGTCCGCCCGCCGCAAGCTCTTCGAGGCGCGCGAACGGCGCGTGCGCCCCGGGCTCGACGACAAGATCCTGACGTCGTGGAACGCGCTCGCGATCGCCGGGCTCGCCCGCGCGTCGCGCCGGTTCGCTCGCCCCGATTGGGCTGATGCCGCCATCGCCGCGCTCGACGCGCTTCGCGCCCATGCGTGGCGCGACGGCCGCCTGCTCGCGACGCGAAAGGGCGCGCAGGCGCATCTCAATGCCTACCTCGACGACCACGCGTACCTGCTCGCCGCGCTCGACGAGGTCATGCAGACGCGCTTCCGGCTCGCCGATTACGCCTGGGCCCGCGGGATCGCCGACCGCCTGCTCGAGGGCTTCGAGCATGCCGACGGTGGCTTCTACTTCACGAGCCACGATCACGAGACGCTGATCCACCGTCCGCTGCCGGGCCACGACAACGCGACGCCGTCGGGCAATGGCGTTGCCGCGCGCGCATTGATCGCGCTC
>Ga0307406_10000864_pt1 | contig 17063 bp, 15 predicted proteins | sample 322Cmetagenome_3_FD_203706 | JGI IMG/M metagenome (GOLD analysis project Ga0307406, IMG submission 203706) | Maize rhizosphere microbial communities from greenhouse at UC Davis, California, United States - 322HYB-C-2 | ecosystem: Host-associated > Plants > Roots > Rhizosphere > Soil | place...
GAGCACCTTCGCGCGGTATTCGCGCCGGTCGGTCAGCTTGACGGTGACCTCCTTGGCGTCCTTCACGACGTGCGCATTGGTCATGATGATGCCGTCGGGACTCACGATGAAGCCCGAGCCCTGCGCCCGCACCGGCACTTCGCGCTGCTGGGCACGCGGGCCGATCTGGCCCTGGAAGCGGCGGAAGAACTGGAACATTGGATCGTCCGGATCGATGCCCTGCATCTCGGCCGCGGCCTGGTCCTCGGACGCCTTGGCGGTGCCGGTCACGCTGATGTTGACCACCGCGGGGCCGTCGCGCGAAGTGATGGTCGAAAAATCGGGCAGCGTCACCATGGCCGCGGGCGCCGCGCTCGCGGCGTTGGTGGTCGGCGCATTCACGGCGCGGGCACTGGTGTAGGCACCGGCACCGACGGCGCCGATCACTCCGGCGGTCGCCAAGGCAAGCACCAGGGCATGGGGAGAAGTCAGTCGGGTGTTCATTTCCAGCTTTCCTTTCAATGCGTCTGCACGCAAACACGATGAAAGGAATGTCGGCCCGCTGGCTTAAGCGCGGCTTAAACCGCGGGCGGCGGTTCAGGCCTTGGCGGCAAAGCGCACCAGCACCCGCAGCCCGCCCAGTGTCGGCGATGCCGCGAGCGCCACCGTGGCGCCATGCATCTGGGCGATCGACTTCACGATGGCCAGCCCGAGGCCGCTGCCCGGCGCCTGCGGCTCGCCCGAGCGGTAGAAGCGGTCGAGCACGCGCTCGCGCTCTTCCTCCGGCAAGCCGGGGCCACTGTCGTCCACGCTCAACTCGACCGCCGTGCCCAGGCTTGCAATGCCGACGTCGACGCGCCCCTCTTCGGGCGTGTACTTGACGGCGTTGTCGATCAGGTTGCGCAGCAGCATGCGCAGCGCCTCGGGCTGGCCGTTCACCACGGCCGGGTCGGCATGCGAGATGCCGATATCGATGCGCCGGACCTGCGCCGCCGCGACCGCGTCCGAGATGGCCAGGCGGGCCACTTCGGCCAGGTCGACCGGTTCGGACTTGGCCCCCGCAGCCATGCTGGCTTCGTGCCGGGCCAGCGCGAGCATCTGCTCGACCAGGCGCGTCGCGCGGTCGATACCGGCGACCAGCCGGCTCACGGCCAGCTCGCGCGACGCGGCATCGGATGCACGCTGCAGGCCCTGCACCTGCAGCTTCAGCGCAGCAAGCGGCGAGCGCAGCTCGTGCGCCGCATCGGCCACGAAGTGCTTCTGGGCGTCGAAGGCATGCCGCACCCGGTCGAACAGGAGGTTGAGCTCCTGCACCAGCGGGCGCACCTCGTCGGGCAGGTTCTCCTCGCTCACTGGCGAAAGATCGTCGGCCTGCCGCGAGGCGACCTGCCCGCGCACGCGTGCCACCGGCGCGAGCGAGCGGCTCACCACCCACCACACCACCAGCATGAGCAGCGGCGCCATCAGCGCCACCGGCGCAATGGTGCGCAGCGCCAGCGCGCCGGCCATGTTGCGGCGCGCCGCCATGTCCTGCGCCACCTGGATCACGAGCCCGCTGGTCTGCATCGAGAACACGCGGTAGGTGGTGCCGCGCGCGCGCACGTCGGCAAAGCCCAGCACCGCCAGCTGCGGCAGCGCAGCCTGCTCGGCCGATTCGAAGATGCGCACGCCGTCGGCGGTCCACACCTGCACCACGAAGTCGAAGTTCTGCTCGCCGCCGCCCAGGCCTCCGACGGCGGCACTCGGCGGCAGGCCAGCGCGCAGCGACAGCGCCATCTGCTGCATGTGGTAGTCGAAGATGTCGTCGGCCTCCTTGAGCACCGTGCGATAGGCCACCAGCGCCTGCGCGCCGGCAGCCAGCACGATGGCCGCGAGCAGGAACCACAGCAGGCGCGCACGCAGCGATCCGGTCAGCGCGCGGATCATGCCTTGGGCACCATGTAGCCCACGCCCCGCACGTTGCGGATCAGCTCGGCGCCGAGTTTTCTGCGCAAGCCGTGCACGTAGACCTCGACCGCATTGCTGCTGATCTCGTCCTTCCAGCTGTAGAGCTTTTCCTCGAGCTGGGCGCGCGACAGCACCATGCCGGGCCGTGCGATCAGCGGTTCGAGCACGGCCCATTCGCGCGCCGAAAGCACCACCGGCTGGCCATCCACCGCGACCTCGCGTGTGGCCGGGTTGATGCTCACGCCCATGTGTTCGTACACCGGTTCGGCGCGCCCCGCGGCGCGGCGCAGCAGGGCGCGGATGCGCGCCAGCAGCTCGTCGAGGTCGTAGGGTTTGAGCACATAGTCGTCGGCCCCCGCGTCGAGCCCTTCGATGCGCTGCTGCACCGAGTCGCGCGCAGTGGCAATCAGCACCGGCATGCGCTGCTTGCGGGCGCGCAGGCTGCGCAGCACTTCGAGCCCGTCGCGGCGCGGCACGCCCAGGTCGAGCAGCACGAGGTCGTACTGCTGAGTGCGCAGTGCGGACTCGGCCGCCTCGCCGTCCTTCACCCAGTCCACCGCGTACTGCTCGGCGCGCAGCAGGTCGAGCACGGCCTCGCCGATCATCACGTCGTCTTCGAGAAGCAGGAGTCGCATGCTGTTGTTTCTTGCGTTTCGGGATTCGAGGCGGCGGCCGCGCGGAAGTTCATCTCACAGCAGCGAGCGCACTTCGCGCGCTGCCTCGAAGAGCAGCGGCAGCATCTCGCGCTGGAGCGTCTCCTCCTGGTAGCGCGTGCCGGACAGCACCACGTTGAGCGCGGCCACCGTGCGGCCCTGCATGTCGCGCAGCGGCACCGCGAGCGCCTGCACGCCGAGCTCGTGCTCCTCGCTGGCAAAGCAGTAGTCGTCCTTGCGCACGCGGGAGATCAGCTGGCGCAGGCCGCGCGCCTGGGTGGTGGTGTGCGGCGTGAGCCGCGCGAGATGGCGCCCCTTGAGCCACTGCGTGAACTGGGACGGTGCCATGGCCGCGAGCAGCACCCGCCCGGTCGAGGTGGCATGCGCCGGCAGGCGTGCGCCAAGGTGCAGGCCGTAGGCCAGCACGCGCGTCGGCGTGCCGTAGGCGCCGCTGCGCGCGATGATGACCGCCTCTTCGCCATCGAGCACCACGGCCGAGAACGATTCGCCGGTCTGCGCCGCCAGCCGGTTCAGCGTGGGCTGCAGCGCGCGCGGCAGACGCGACGAAGCAAGGTAGCTGCCCGAGAAGCGCAGCACCTTGGGCGCCATCCAGAAATAGCTGCCATCGGTCTCCAGGTAGCCCAGGTGGGCCAGCGTGAGCAGATGCCGGCGCGCGGCGGCACGCGTGAGGCCGGCGCGCTCGGCGGCCAGCGTGGCGTTGAGGCGCTGGCGCTCGGTGTCGAAGCTTTCGAGCACCGCCATTCCCTTGGCGATGCCCTCGATGAAGTCGGCCTTGGCGATGGTCATTTCGGTCAAATCTGCGAAGTGTTGCGCGATGATCGCGCAGCCATTCGCATGATCGCACAGAGCCTTGCCGCACGCCGCGACTTCCGGCCGCACACGTTCTACGCTCCCGGAAAACCATTGGAGACACGAACATGCGCACACAGGTCGCGATCATCGGCGCAGGCCCGGCAGGCCTGCTTCTCGGGCAGCTGCTGTTCAAGGCCGGCATCGACAACATCATCGTCGAGCGCCAGAGCGGCGACTACGTGCTCGGGCGCATCCGCGCCGGCGTGCTCGAACAAGTCACCATGGACCTGCTGGCGCGCGCGGGCGTCGATGCGCGCGCCAAGGCCGAAGGGCTGCCGCACGAAGGCATCGAACTGCTGTTCAAGGGCGCGCGGCACCGCATCGACATGCACGGCCTGACGGACGGCAGGCAGGTCACGGTCTACGGCCAGACCGAAGTGACGCGCGACCTGATGGAAGCACGTTCGGCCGAAGGCCTTGCCACCATCTACAGCGCTGCCAACGTCAGCCTGCACGGCTTCGATTCGCAGCGCCCGAGCGTGCGCTACGAAAAAGACGGCCAGACGCACGAGATCGAATGCGACTTCATTGCCGGCTGCGACGGCTACCACGGCGTGAGCCGCGCCAGCGTGCCGGCCGAAGCCATCCAGACCTACGAGAAGATCTACCCCTTCGGCTGGCTCGGCGTGCTGGCCGACGTGCCGCCGGTGTCGCACGAACTGATCTACGCCAACACCGAGCGCGGTTTCGCGCTGTGCAGCATGCGCAGCGCGCATCGCAGCCGCTACTACGTGCAGGTGCCGGCCGACGAGAAGGTCCAGAACTGGAGCGACGAGGCCTTCTGGAACGAGCTGCGCGCACGGCTCGACCCCGAAGCCCGCGAGCGGCTGGTGACCGGCCCCTCGCTCGAGAAAAGCATTGCGCCGCTGCGCAGCTTCGTGGCCGAGCCGATGCGCTTCGGCGCACTGTTCCTGGCCGGCGACGCCGCGCACATCGTGCCGCCGACCGGCGCCAAGGGGCTCAACCTGGCGACGGCCGACGTGGGCTACCTCTCGCGCGCGCTCGAGATCTTCTACGGCGAGAAATCGGCCTCCGCACTCGACCGGTATTCCGACCTCTGCCTGCGCCGCGTCTGGAAGGCGGAGCGCTTCTCGTGGTGGTTCACCTCGCTCATGCACCGCTTCCCCGAGACCGGCGCCTTCGGCCAGAAGATCCAGGAGGCCGAACTCGACTACCTCGTGCATTCGCACGCGGCCTCCACCGCGCTGGCGGAGAACTACGTGGGCCTGCCGCTCGAAGACTTCTAGCCGGCCGCCTCGAGCGTCTTCTTCATTGCCAGCCCGCCCTGCGCCATCATCGGCTCGACGTAGGCAGCCAGTTCGTCGGGCAGCACGTCGGTGATCCAGACGAAGCGCGACCGCCCCTCGCCGTGCGCGAACACCTGGGCCGATGCATGGTGGTGGCTGGCCTTGCCGTCGGTGATGGTGTAGGCCAGGCGGCGGTTGGGCTCGTCGATGCCCACGAGCAGCTCGCGCGCCACCAGGCCGTTGGCAAAGCTGACGATGCGCGCGCCCTTGCCGTCCAGCTCGCAGCCGGTCAGAAAGCCAGGCGCAAGGCGCGTGTGCACGGCGCCGAAATCGCGCAGCGCGTCCCAGACCCGCGCCGCTTCGGCTTCGACGATGAATTCCTTGTAGATCGTTGCCATGGGTTGCGCGCGCCCTCAGGGGCAGACCGCCTCCACGTTGTTGCCGTCCGGGTCGATCAGGAAGGCCGCATAGTAGGTCGGGCTGTAGTCGGTGCGCGGGCCTGCGCCGCCGTTGTCCGTGCCGCCAGCCTTCAGGCCCGCCTTGTGGAAGGCCTCGACCGCCTTGTGATCGGCCGCGCGGAAGGCGATGTGCGTTCCCGGCCCTTTGGCACCCTCGGTCGCATAGAGCCAGAGCGCGGGCTCGCCTGCGGGTCCGATGCCGGCATAGGTGTTGTCGTGGGAGCCCAGCACATGGCCGAGCGGCGCAAGCGCTGCCTCGTAGAAGCGCCGGCTCGCGGCAAGGTCCCTGACTTTCAGTCCGATGTGGTCGTACATGGCGGTCGCTTTCTGCTCGATGGATGGATCAGGCGGTCATCATCGAACAGCGCGGCCAGGCGGTCTTGGAAAATCTTGCGGTCGCCCTTGGCGGCCTGGCGAAAGCCGCGCGGCGACACGCCGGCCGCACGGTGGAAGGTGCGAACGAAGTTGCTCAAGTCGGCAAAACCCACATCGAAGGCCACGTCCGTCACGGCCCGGTCGTCGTCCGCCAGCAAGCGCGCTGCGTGGCGCAGGCGCGAACGGACCAGGTACTGGTGCGGCGTGACGCCGAGCACCTGCGAGAACAGGCGCAGGAAGTGGAACGAACTCAGTCCCGCTTTGGACGCCGCAGCCTCGAGGCCGATGTCGTCGTGCGAGTTCGCGTCGATCCACATCGCCGCATCGACCGCGCGGCGCCTGTCGCGTGCGGCGGCGGATTGCGGCGCGGGTTTGCTGCGCCCTTCCACCACCTCGACGAAACGGCTCGCGAACCACATGCCCAGCTCATCGAGTCCCGCATCGCTGCGCCCCTCCGCCGCGGCCTGCGCAAGCTCGCCAAACACCACGAGCTCGGGCAGTGGCGGAAGCCCTGCCGTGCGCCAGGTCCGCCGGTCGCCGCCGATCAGGTCGACGAAGCCCGGCGACAGATGGAACGCCAGGCATTCGTCGCCGCAGACATGGTGGTCGTGGGTGCAGACGTATTCATCGCCCGGACAGCCCACCAGCACGGAGCCGGCCACCAGTTCGTAGGCGCTGCCGCGCGTGCGGTAGCCGAAGCTGCCCTTGCGTACGTACGACACCGAATACTCGGCGTGCATCTCGGTGAACGGCCGCGCGCCGGGCTGGGCGTCGCAGCGATAGCTCGAGACTCGGATTGCATCGGTCTGCAGTTCGGTGGTGACGAGCATGGTGCGTGCGCCCTTCGATCACCGGCCTGGAGACGCTCAATCGACGGTGTGCATGGCCTGCCACACGCGCGCCGGGCTCAGCGGCATGCGCAGGCGCGGAGCACTGGCCGCAAGGCCGTTGCGCGCGAAGGCGTCGGCCACGGCGTTCACGATGGCCGGCGTGGCGCCAATGGTGCCCAGCTCGCCCACGCCCTTCACGCCCAGCGGGTTGTTGGCGCACGGCGTCGACTCGTCCATTTCCATGTGGAACATGGCCTGGACGATGTCCGCGCGCGGCGCCGCGTAGTCCATGAGGCTGCCGGTGAGCGGCTGGCCGGTTTCGTTGTCGTACACCACCTGCTCGTACAGCGCCTGGCCGATGCCCTGCACCGCGCCGCCTTCGAGCTGGCCGCGAACGATCATCGGGTTGATCACGCGGCCCACGTCGTTGACCGAGCTGTAGGCCACCACGCTGATCTCGCCGGTGGGCGGATCGATCTCGATCTCGCAGACGTGGCAGCCGTTGGGCCAGGTCGGGCCGGCCACGGTGCTGGTGGAGTCGACGAAGATCTCGCGCCCGGGCTGCTTGCCTGCCAGCGCGAACAGGTCGAGCTCCAGATCGGTGCCGGCCACGGTGAAGACGCCGCGGGTGTAGGTGATGTCGTCGATGGCGGCTTCGAACTCCTGGGCCGCGAGCGCGCGCGCCTTGTCGATGGTGCGTTCGGCGCCGATGCGAACCGCCGAGCCGCCGGTGAAGAGGGAGCGCGAACCGGCGCTGCCGAAGCCGTCGCCGCGGTCGGTGTCGCCAAGCACGACGCGCACCTTCTCGATCGGCACGCCGAAGGCATCGACCGCCAACTGCGCAAGCGAAGTGGCAATGCCCTGCCCCATGGCATTGACCGCGGAGAACACCTCGATCACGCCATCGGCCTGCACCGAGACCGTGACACGCTCCTCGAACACGTTGCCACCGGTCCATTCGAGAAAGGTGGCAATGCCCAGCCCGCGATGCTTACCGTTCTTCGCCGACTCGGCGGCGCGGGCCTCGAAGCCCTGCCAGTCCGCCAGTGCCAGCGCCTGGTCCATCACCGACTCGAACTTGCCGGTGTCGTAGGTCTGCGCCATCGGGTTCTTGTAGGGCATCTGCTCGGGGCGGATGAAGTTGCGGCGGCGCAGCGCAATGCGGTCGATGCCGGTCTGGCGGGCGGCCTCGTCCATCAGGCGCTCGATGGTGAAGATCGCCTCGGGACGGCCGGCACCGCGGTAGGCGCCGGTGGGCGCGGTGTTGGTGAGCACCGCCTTGAAATGGAAGTCGATGGTCTGGATGTCGTAGACGCTGGTCTGCACCCATGGGCCGATCAGCAGCTGGATCGCGACGCCGGTGCCGGTGGCATAGGCGCCGACGTTGGCCAGCGTCCTGATGCGCAGCGCAAGGATCTTTCCGTCCGCATCGAGCGCGAGTTCGGCCCTGGCCTCGATGTCGCGGCCGTGCGCGCTCGAAAGAAATTCCTCGCTGCGGTCGGCCACCCACTTCACGGGGCGCCCGACCTGCAGCGCCGCAAATGCAACGGCAATGTCTTCCGGATAGGCGCCGGTCTTCATGCCGAAGCCGCCGCCCACGTCGCCTACCACCACGCGCACCTTTTCCTTGGCAAGGCCGATCGCGGCGCACACCGAATCGCGCACACCCGAAGGCATCTGGGTGCTCATGCGGATGGTGAGGCGGCCCGATTCGGCGTCAGGCGCAGCGAGCACCGAGCGCGGCTCGATGGTCAGCGCCACCACACGCTGGTTGACCACGTCGAGCGCCACCACATGCTTCGCCTTGGCAAAGGCGGCTGTCGCGGCGTCGCTGCTGCCATGGCGCATTTCGGCGGCGACGTTGCCGGTGGCTTCCTCGCACAGCAGCGGCGCGCCATCGGCAGTGGCGCTTGCGAGGTCGACCACCATGGGAAGCGCTTCGTAGTCGACCACCACCGCCTCGGCGGCATCGCGCGCCTGCTGCACGGTTTCGGCCACCACCGCAGCCACGGCCTCGCCCACGAAACGGGTCCGGCCGTGCGCCATGGCAAGGCGCGGCGGGCTGGCGCAGTCGCTGCCGTCGGCGCGCTTGAAGCCCACGGCGCCCGGCATCGGCTTGACGCCGGCTTCGGCCAGTTCGGCGCCAGTGATCACGCGCAGCACGCCGGGCATGGCGGCGGCGGCGGCCGTGTCGACCGACACGATGCGCGCATGCGGATAGGGGGACCGAAGGAAGACGAGGTGCGTCTGGCCGGGGGGCGCGACGTCGTCGGTATAGCGGCCTGCGCCGGACAGCAGGCTCTCGTCCTCGAGGCGGCGCACTGCCTGGCCGCTGCCGAAACGCGTGGGGGTGGAATCAGTGGTCAACGTGGTCCTCTTGGGCGGGCTTCGGCCGGGCAACGCTGGCTTGGCGGGTCCGCATGGAGTGCAAATGGGGAAGCAGCACTATATGGGCTTCGAATAGTCTTGTGCGCTTCACGGGCGGCGCCTGTGGCGCGCGGGCCGCAATCGTTTGCCTTCCCGCTGCAGGGCGGGCATTTTCCCGACCTCGGCCGAAGCGCGTGCGAAGCCGTGTATACCTACGGCCATGCAACAACTGCCCTGGCTCGAACCCGGCGACGCACTGCCCGACCCCGCCTCCGCCTGGGGCGAGCACGATCCCGTACCCGGGCTGCTCGCCGCCGGCGGGGCGCTCGACGTCGATACCCTGGTGCACGCCTACGGCAGCTGCGTGTTCCCCTGGTTCAGCGAAGACCAGCCGATTCTGTGGTGGAGCCCCGACCCCCGCATGGTGCTGCAGGTGGCCGAATTCAAGCTCCACCGGTCGCTGCGCAAGACGCTGGCCCGTTTCACGCAGACCGCCGGCTGCGAGGTGCGCATCGACCATGACTTCGCCTCGGTCATCACGGCCTGCTCGCAGTCGCCGCGCACCGGCCAATCGGGCACGTGGATCGTGCCGGACATGGTGCAGGCCTACATGGCGATGCATCGGGCCGGCCATGCGCACAGCGTGGAAACCTGGATCGACGGCAAGCTCGCGGGCGGTCTCTACTGCGTGGGACTGGGACGCGCGGTGTTCGGCGAATCGATGTTCACGCGCCGCCCGGACGCCTCCAAGATCGCGCTGGCCGCGCTGGTGTGCCTGTGCCGCCGCTTCCAGGTGACGATGATCGACTGCCAGCAGAACACCTCCCACCTGGCCAGCCTGGGAGCCCGCGAAATGTCGCGCAGCCGCTTCGTTGCGCACGTCGCCAAGGCCCGGGAACAACAGGGGCCACGATGGCATTTCGAGCCCGTATACTGGGCAGAACTCCTTTCCGCGCGACCTTCCGAACCGACGTGACGCACCTCAAGGATCTTCCGCTTCACACGCTGCAGTTCTACGCGACGGCGCCCTACCCCTGCAGCTATCTGCCGGACCGACAGGCCCGCTCGCAGGTGGCCACGCCCAGCCATCTGATCCACAACGACGCCTACTCCGACCTGGTGCTCAGCGGCTTCCGGCGCAGCGGCATGTTCACCTACCGGCCCTACTGCGACGGTTGCCGCGCCTGCATACCGCTGCGCGTGCTGGTCGACAGCTTCCAGCCCAGCCGCAGCCAGCGCCGCGCCGTGAAGCAGCACAAGAATCTGCTCGCGCGCGTGCTCAAGCTGTGCTTCGTGCCCGAGCACTACAAGCTCTATCTGCGCTACCAGACCGGCCGCCACGCCGGCGGTGGCATGGACCACGACAGCATCGACCAGTACACCCAGTTCCTGCTGCAAAGCCGGGTCAACTCCAGGCTCGTCGAATTCCGCGAGGCGCTGCCGGACGGCACGGCGGGTGCGCTCAAGATGGTCTCGATACTCGACGTGCTGAACGACGGCATTTCTGCGGTCTACACCTTCTACGAACCCGACAGCAGCGCCGGCTATGGCACCTACAGCGTGATGTGGCAGATCGAGCAGGCCCGCAAGCTCGGCCTGCCGCACGTCTATCTCGGCTACTGGATCGAAGGCAGCGCCAAGATGAACTACAAGGCGCGCTTTGCGCCGCACGAACTGCTGATCGACGGACGCTGGCAAGCACCATCCGATTTCACAAGGTAAAATGGCGCCCGGTCCACACCGCATCGCGCCATGAGAAAAAACCAATCCGACGTTCCTGCCGTTCCAGTCATCCAGGTGATCGAGCGCATGTTCGCGCTGATCGACGTGCTCGCCTCCCGCGAGGAGGCCATTTCGCTGAAGGAAATCAGCGAAAAGACGGGCCTGCACCCCTCCACCACCCACCGCATCCTCAATGACCTGGCGGTCGGCCGCTTCGTCGACCGGCCCGAGGCCGGCAGCTACCGTCTCGGCATGCGGCTGCTGGAACTCGGCAACCTCGTCAAGGGCCGGCTCAACGTGCGCGACGCCGCCCTCGGCCCGATGCGCGAGCTGCACAAGCTCACCCAGCAGCCCGTCAACCTCAGCATGCGCCAGGGCGACGAGATCGTCTACATCGAGCGTTCGTACAGCGAGCGTTCGGGCATGCAGGTGGTGCGCGCCATAGGCGGGCGGGCGGCCCTGCACCTGACCTCCACCGGCAAGCTGTTCCTGGCGGCCGACGATCCGCAGCGCGTGCGCAGCTACGCCACGCGGACCGGCCTGGCCGGCCATACGCGCAACAGCATCACGCAACTGCCCGCACTCGAGCGCGAGCTGTCGAAGGCGCGCCAATACGGCATTGCCCGCGACAACGAGGAACTCGAGCTGGGCGTGCGCTGCATGGCCGCCGGCATCTACGACGACCAGGGCAAACTGGTGGCTGGATTGTCGATTTCCGCGCCCGCAGACCGGCTCGACGAAGGATGGCTGCCCAAGCTGCAGGCCACGGCCAACGAAATCTCGGGTGCGCTTGGCTACAAGGACGCGGCAGCCGCGGCGGCCGCGGGCCCTGCGGCCATCGGCACCAGCAGCGCTTCAGGCCCCAGCGGGGGCTGATCAGCCAATCCCGCCGCGGTTCCCGACATGCCGCCCGTGTTCAGGGCGGCGGGTTCGATCAGCCGGCAACCTGGTAGGCCGCAGTGCTGCGCGATGCAGCCGGCGAGCCCGTCGAGGCATGGGTGGCCTCGACCCAGCGGCGAACACGCTCCGCATCGGCAATACGGCTGAACTTGCCGGCCGAATCCAGGAACACCATGATCAGCTTGCGTCCCGCCACCTTGGCCTGCATCACGAGGCACTGGCCGGCTTCGGAGATGTAGCCCGTCTTCTGCACGCCGATTTCCCAATCCGGGCTCTTCACGAGACGGTTGGTGGTGTTGAACTGCAGCACGCGGTTGCCCACCTCGACCTGGTATTCAGGCGACGTCGACAGCGAGCGCACCGTGGCGTCGGAATAGGCGGCGTTGACGAGCAGCGCAAGGTCCTGCGCGCTCGACTGGTTGCGGCTCGAAAGGCCGGTGGGCTCCACGTAGCGCGTGTCCTTCATGCCGAGCATCTTCGCCTTGGCATTCATGATGCTCACGAAGGTTGCAAGGCCGCCGGGATAGGTGCGGCCGAGTGCATGCGCCGCGCGGTTTTCGCTCGACATCAGGGCCAGGTGCAGGAGCTCGCCGCGCGACAGCGTGGTGCCGACCGTCAGGCGCGAACGGCTGCCCTTTTCGGTATCGACGTCGTCCTGGGTGATGGTGATCAGCTCGTCGTTCGGAAGATGCGCTTCGCTGATCAGGAGGCCGGTCATCAGCTTGGTGAGCGACGCAATCGGGAGCACCGCATGGTCGTTCTTGCTGAACAGCACTTCGTGCGTGTCCTGGTCGATCACGAGCGCGACGCTCGACTTCAGGTCGAGCACGTCGTCGGTTCCGTGCAGGCCGGCCAACTGCCCGAAGGACTGGCGCGCAGGCGTTTCGACGCGAACCACCGAACGGCGTTGCACGGCGACCACGGTTTTGCCGTTCTTCTGGCGAATGGAGGCCACCACGTTGCGGCCGCCACGAACGACCTTCTCGCTTCGATCAGCCTTGCCGCCACGCGGCGCCTTGGCGGTACGTTTGACTTCCACCGGCACCGGCCCCTTGGCCTTCTTGGCCACGGAGGTCTTGGCTGCAGTTGTTGTTTTTTCCTTCTTGGCGGCCTGTGCACCGGACAGCAAAAACGCCGTGGCGCAGAGCGCGACGGCGACGAATTTGACTGCGGGCAAGAACCGCTGGCTGGAAACTCGACGGGGGCGGGTTTCAGGCATTGATAAATCTCCAGCGGCGAAAATGAGAACCGCAGTGTATCCAAATCAAAAAAGGCACGCAATATCAGTTACTTGCGTCCTGTTCTTCAATCGAATAACAAGAATCGCCTATCACCTAACCTTGTGCCGCTACTTTCTCAGCTTGGCTCTGTAACTTGTTGAGTGCACTCAAATAAGCCTTTGCCGACGCGACCACGATGTCTGGATCTGCCCCGACACCATTGACCACCCGCCCCGCATTTTGTAACCGAACTGTAACTTCTCCCTGGCTTTCTGTCGAGCCACTTATCGCATTGACAGAGTAAAGCACCATCTCCGCACCACTCCTGACGTGCGATTCGATGGCCTTGAGAGAAGCATCGACCGGGCCGTTGCCGTCGGATTCACCGGTGACTTCCTTGCCTTGAACGGTGAAAACAACCTTGGCCTGGGGACGTTCGCCGGTTTCACTGTGCTGCGAGAGTGAGACAAAAGCAAACTGTTCGTCAACGTGCGAGTGCTCTTCGGCGCTGACGAGCGCGAGGATGTCCTCGTCGAAAATTTCGGACTTGCGGTCTGCCAGTTCCTTGAAGCGCAAGAAGGCAGCGTTGATGTCGGCCTCGCTGCCCATCGTCACGCCCAGTTCCTGCAGACGCTGCTTGAATGCATTGCGTCCGCTGAGCTTGCCCAGCACGATCTTGTTGGCGGCCCAGCCCACGTCTTCGGCCCGCATGATCTCGTAGGTGTCGCGGGCCTTGAGCACGCCGTCCTGGTGAATGCCCGAGGCGTGCGCAAAGGCGTTGGCGCCCACCACGGCCTTGTTGGGCTGCACCACGAAGCCGGTGGTCTGGCTCACCATGCGGCTCGCGGCCACGATGTGCGTGGTATCGATGTTGAGATCGAGGCCGAAGTAGTCCCTGCGCGTCTTTACCGCCATCACCACTTCTTCGAGCGAGCAGTTGCCCGCGCGCTCGCCCAGGCCGTTGATCGTGCATTCGACCTGGCGCGCGCCGCCGATCTTCACGCCCGCCAGCGAGTTGGCCACCGCCATGCCGAGGTCGTTGTGGCAATGCACCGACCAGATCGCCTTGTCGCTGTTGGGAATGCGCTCGCGCAGCATCTTGATGAAGTTGCCGTAGAGCTCGGGAATGGCGTAGCCCACGGTGTCGGGCACGTTGATGGTGGTGGCGCCCTCGTTGATCACGGTCTCCAGCACGCGGCAGAGAAAGTCGGGGTCGCTGCGGTAGCCGTCCTCGGGGCTGAACTCCACGTCGGACACGAGGTTGCGCGCAAAGCGCACGGCGAGCTTCGCCTGCTCATGCACCTCGTCGGGCGACATGCGCAGCTTCTTTTCCATGTGGAGCGGCGAGGTCGCGATGAAGGTGTGGATGCGCCCGCGCGCCGCGCCCTTGAGCGCCTCGGCTGCACGCGAAATGTCGCGGTCGTTGGCGCGCGACAGGCCGCACACCGTCGACTCCTTGATGATGTCGGCAATCGCCTTGACGGCTTCGAAGTCGCCGTTCGAGCTGGCTGGAAAGCCGGCTTCGATGACGTCGACCTTGAGCCGTTCGAGCTGCTTGGCGATGCGCATCTTCTCGTCGCGCGTCATCGAGGCGCCGGGCGACTGCTCGCCGTCGCGCAAGGTGGTGTCGAAAATAATGAGTTGGTCGGTCATCGTGGATCTCCTTGGTTCGATTGCACCTTGCGCGTACGGCGGGGAACGGCGTCAGGCGAGTTCAACCACCGATTGTGCGCTGTGCGCGCCGCGGGTCCGCGCGCGCTGCACGCCCGAGACGATGGCCTTCAGCGAAGCGGAGATCACGTTTGCGTCGATGCCCACGCCGAACAGCGTCTGGGCCTCGTCCACGCGCAGCTCGAGATACGCCACCGACTTGGCATCGGCGCCCGCGCCGATGGCGTGCTGGTGGTAGTCCATCACGCGCACGGTATGGCCGGTGGCCTTGCTCAGTGCTTGCGTGAAGGCGTCGATCGGCCCGTTGCCGCGGCCTTCGATGGCGCGGATCTCGCCGTCCCAGGGCAGGTCGCCGCGCAGGATCACCGAGGCGCTGGCGCCCTCGCCCTCTTCCTCGATCACGCGGTGCTGCAAGGAATGGGCGGCCTCGAGGCCGTATTCGCGCACGAACAGCTCCCACAGGTCGGCGGCAGTGAGCTCCTTGCCGGCCACGTCCATCACGCGCTGCACGGACTGCATGAATTCCATCTGCAGGCGGCGCGGCATCTCGAGGCCGTATTCGCTCTCGAGCAGGTAGGCCATGCCGCCCTTGCCCGACTGGCTGTTGACGCGGATCACGGCCTCGTAGCTGCGGCCCACGTCCTTCGGGTCGATCGGCAGGTAGGGCATGTCCCAGATATCGCCGTCCTTGCGCGCCGCGAAGGCCTTCTTGATCGCATCCTGGTGCGAGCCCGAGAACGAGGTGTAGACGAGATCGCCCACATACGGGTGGCGCGGATGCACCGGGATCTGGTTGCAGTACTCGACCGTCGCGCGGATCTCGTCGATGTTCGAGAAGTCGAGTTCGGGCGAAACGCCCTGCGTGTAGAGGTTGAGCGCGACGTTCACGAGGTCGAGGTTGCCGGTGCGCTCGCCGTTGCCGAACAGGCAGCCTTCGATGCGCTCGGCGCCCGCCATCAGCGCCAGTTCGCCGGCCGCCGTGCCGGTGCCGCGGTCGTTGTGCGGGTGCACGCACAGCACGATGGAATCGCGGCGCGCGAGGTTGCGGTGCATCCACTCGATCATGTCGGCAAAGATGTTCGGCGTGGAATGCTCGACCGTGGTGGGCAGGTTGACGATGCACTTGCGCTCTGGCGTCGGTGCCCAGACCTGCGTCACGGCATCGACCACGCGCTTGGAGAACACGACATCCGTGCCCGAGAACATTTCGGGCGAGTACTGGAAGGTCCACTTCGTGCCCGGCTGCTTGGCGGCGAATTCGTTGAACATGCGCGCATGGCTGCTCGCGAGTTCGACGATCTGGTCTTCGTCCATGCCGAGCACCACGCGGCGCATCACGGGCGCCACCGCGTTGTAGAGGTGGACGATGGCGCGCGGCGCGCCCTGCAGCGACTCGAAGGTGCGGGCAATGAGGTGGTCGCGCGCCTGCGTCAGCACCTGGATCGTCACGTCGTCGGGAATGCGGTCTTCCTCGATGAGCTTGCGCACGAAGTCGAACTCGACTTGCGAAGCGGAGGGAAAGCCGACCTCGATTTCCTTGAAGCCGATGGCCACGAGCGTCTCGAACATGCGCATCTTGCGGGCGATGTCCATCGGCTCGACCAGCGCCTGGTTGCCATCGCGCAGGTCGGTCGACAGCCAGATCGGAGCCTTGGTCAGCACGGCATCGGGCCAGGTGCGGTCCTTGAGGCCGATCGGGGCGAATGCGCGGTATTTGGCTTGAGGTTGCTTCAGCATGTCGATTTCTCAGTGATGGTTGGAATCAACCAGCAACCCCAAAGACAAACGGCCCGTTGCTGGTGCGAACGGGCCGTGGTGAGGGATTTGCGCGTGCGCTACCGTCTCCGCCCGTGAGGGAGGGCTAGTAGGGCCAGCAGCGAAATCTTGGTCATGAGGGTTGTGAATGTAGCACAAGCCGGCATCAGTTATGCAAGCCCCGCTCGTCGGGCTCTTCGGTCGAGGTGCTGATCACGCTCGCCTGCTGCCCCTTGGCCTTGCGCCAGGCGTAGACCGCATAGCCGCTCAGGCCATAGGCCACGAAGAGGCCGAAAAGCACCGTGGGCGGATGGATGTTGATGACCGCGATGCCGAGCGCAATGAGCACGATCACCACGAAAGGCACGCTCTTCTTCATCTGGACGTCCTTGAAGCTGTAGAACGGCGCATTGGTGACCATCGAAAGCCCGGCATAGAGCGTGAACGCGAAGGTGATCCACGTGATCTGCGTCCACGAGAGATACAGCACCTCGCCGCCCCGCTTGCCCCACTCGGTCATGAGCCAGATGAAGCCGGCCACCAGTGCCGCCGCCGCCGGCGACGGCAGCCCCTGGAACCAGCGCTTGTCGACCACGCCGGTATTGACGTTGAAGCGTGCCAGGCGCAGCGCCGCGCAGGCGCAGTACACGAAGGCCGCGATCCAGCCCCAGCGGCCCAGGCCCTTGAGCGACCATTCGTAGGCGATGAGCGCAGGAGCGGCCCCGAACGACACCATGTCCGACAGCGAGTCCATCTGCTCGCCGAACGCGCTCTGCGTGTTGGTCATGCGGGCCACGCGGCCGTCCAGGCTGTCGAGGATCATTGCGGCGAAGACGCCGAGCGCCGCAAGATCGAAGCGCGCGTTCATTGCCATCACGACCGAATAGAAGCCGCCGAACAGCGCGGCGAGCGTGAACAGGTTCGGCAGTATGTAGATGCCCTTGCGGCGCTTGCGCGGCGGCACCTCGTCGGGAACCGTGTCGTCATGCATTGAATTTGCCTCCGTCCCTCGTGGGCACTGCGCGAACAGCTATCCATTCGATAGCTTCCTGATCTGTAAATCGCA
>Ga0307406_10000865_pt1 | contig 17056 bp, 9 predicted proteins | sample 322Cmetagenome_3_FD_203706 | JGI IMG/M metagenome (GOLD analysis project Ga0307406, IMG submission 203706) | Maize rhizosphere microbial communities from greenhouse at UC Davis, California, United States - 322HYB-C-2 | ecosystem: Host-associated > Plants > Roots > Rhizosphere > Soil | place...
ATAACCGGCATGAGACCGTTCGATCCGAAGGTCGGCTGATGCGTTGGGCGGGAGGGACCGTCATTGTTTTGGCGGCGATTGCCTTGGGTCACCCTGCCCGGGGACAGTCGTCCGTTCAGCAGTCAGCGCGGTCGACCGCGTCCGGCGTCTACACAGAAGAGCAGGCGACGCGCGGCCGCGACACTTATCAGATGCAATGCAAGAGCTGCCACACGCCCGCGTCGCATACCGGGACGACCTTCGCGTCCTGGTGGGACCGGAAACCGCTCTCCGAGCTGTATCAGTTCGTGACGACGCGGATGCCGAAGAACGAGCCCGGCAGCCTGCAGCCTGACGAGTACGCCGACCTCATTGCATATCTGCTCAAACTGAACGATCTGCCCAGCGGCAGCGAACCGCTGCCAGCCGATTCCGTGGCGTTGAAGAAGATCCGGATCGACGTCGGCAAGAAGGAGCCCTAACGGCAGGGAATCGGGAATAGGGAATCGGGAATCGAGGGAGACGGGAACGGGGAACGGGGAACGGGGAACCGAACGCAGTACCCATCCCTTGCCCCGGCGCGCGTCGGCGACAAAATACAGCACGCGAGTCACCCGTCCTCAGCTCGAGGGTCGTTACGATGGCGCAGCATTCCATCCGCCGAAGGCTTCGTTCCGTTCGTCCCGTCGGTGCCGCGGTGTTGGTTATGATCGCGGCGGCCGCCCTGCTCGTTTCGTGGGCAACTCAGTCGAGCGCCGTGCAGGGCACGCAGCTCGTTCGAGGCAACAAGCCTGGCGAGTGGCGCTATTGGGGTGGCGACGCGTGGAGTACACGCTACTCCACACTCGATCAGATCAACGCGACGAACTTCAACTCGCTGCAGGTCGCCTGGCAGTGGAACGCTGGCGCCTTCGGCTCTGACGAGTACTACCGCACCACGCCGCTCTACGCCAACGGGCGGCTTTTCACCGTCGCGACCACGCGGCGCGTCGCTACGGCGATCGATCCGGAGAACGGTGAGACGCTCTGGATGTGGCGGCTCGATGAAGGAATTCGCTGGCAGAAGGCGCCACGCCAGTTCGCGGGACGCGGTCTCTCCTACTGGACCGACGGCAACGAGGAGCGGGTGCTCGTGATCACGCCCGGGTACCACCTCGCGTCGCTGGATGCGAAAACCGGCATTCCCGATCCGAAGTTCGGCAAGAATGGCGTCGTCGATCTCATGGACGGACTCGGGCTGCCACTCGTGCCGCTCGCGGTGGACGACTCAGGCCCGCTCATCATCAGCGATGCCGCGCCGTATCGAAAGGCGAAGCCGGACGAGAAATGGGATCCCGTGACCAGGACCGGCGCCGACGGTACCGTCGGCATCGATCCCTCGTTAGGCCAGATCGCGAACAGCTCGCCCGGGGTCGTGGTCGGTGACGTCTTCGTCGTCGGCAATTCCTCGATCCACGGGTACTACCCGATCCGCACGCACAACATCCCCGGCTTCGTGCGCGGCTTCGACATCCGAACGGGCAAACAGCTCTGGAAGTTCAACCTCATTCCGCAGGCCGGCGAATTCGGCGCGGAGACGTGGAAGAACGGCTCGAAGATCGGCAGCGAGGGCGTCGGCAAGGTCGATCCCTGGGCAACGTGGTCGGCTGACCCGGAACTGGGCCTCGTGTACGTCCCGACCGGGATGCCGCTCATGGACGAGTACGGGGGACACCGCCCTGGCGACAACCTGTACGGCAACAGTCTCGTCGCCATCGACGTGAAGACCGGCAAACGGAAATGGCACTTCCAGATGGTGCACCACGACATCTGGGACTACGACACGCCAATGGCCCCGAACCTCGTGGACATCACCGTGAACGGCCGGCGCCGTAAGGCAATCGCGCAGACGACGAAGCAGGGCTGGGTCTATACGTTCGACCGCGAGACCGGCGAGCCGATCTGGCCGATGCCCGAGACGCCGGTGCTGCAGAGCGACGTGCCCGGAGAGCAGACCTCGAAGACGCAGCCGATCCCATCGAAGCCTGCACCGTTCTCGCAGCAGGGACTCGTCGAGGCGGACCTCATCGACTACACACCGGCCATCAAGGACTCGGCGCTCAAGCTCGCGCAGAAGTGCCGGATGGGCCCGTACTACATCCCCGGCTCCGCGACCGACGGGACGAGCAAGCTCAAATGCTCATGGTACGCGCCGGGTGCGAGCGGTGGTGTGAACATCGATGGCGGCGGCGCGGTGGACCCGGAGACGGGCATGCTCTATGTGGGGTCGCAGACGGGCATGAGCACGATTCAGCTGCAGAAGGACCCGTGCTCGGAGTTCCGCTACAGCTCGATCCACGACAACTGCGGCCTGATCGGCGCGCTCCCCGCGCCGGCGGGCTACACGCCGTCGCGTGACCGGGCAGGTGGGTTCGATAATCGCGACGCGGGCTCGGTGATTGGTGGTGTCTCGATCGTGAAGCCGAAGGAGTACGGCGGCATCACTGCCTACGACATGAATTCGGGCGACAAGAAGTGGTGGGCGCCTAACGTGGGCATGATCCCGCAAACGTCGAATGACCCGCTCTTCGCTGGCGTGACGTTGCCACCCCAGGGCGGACGCGGCCAGGCGCAGATCATTACAACGAAGACGCTCGTGATCTACGGCTCGGGGCGTAGCGGCGGCGTTCCGGGGAAGGGACCGGAGCTCTACGCCGTGGACAAGGCCACGGGCAGGCAGGTTGGCGCGGTCAAGATTCCGGCGAAGACCACGGCGGTGCCGATGACGTTCCTGCATAACGGGCGGCAGTACATCGTGTTCGCGATCGGGGCCGGGAGCAACACGTCGCTGGTCGCGCTGACGTTGCCGCGGGCCGGGGCGACGGGGACCGGCGGGAATCGGGAATAGGGAATCGGGAATCGGTGATACGGCGGAATAGCGAAGCCGCGTGCTCCCCGACAAGCTACCTAAGGACGTCGGCGAGCGGACAGGAGAAGCCGGGAAACACGGTTTCGCCGTCCAATCGTCGGTCCTCTCCGACGATCGTTAGGCTGCCCTCAGCGCGATAGACACGCGCCTCGGCGCGCGGTGGGTCAATGACCCAGATGAGTCGAGTGCCAGCGTCGAGCCACTGGGCGACCTTCGCGAGGTATTCCCCTGGCCGGTCGTCAGGCGAGAGGATTTCCGCGACGAAGTCCGGCGCGAGCGCAGTCCGGCGCGAGCGCAGCGTAGCCGCGCCGCGGGAGCTCCGCGGCGCGTTCCCGAGACACGAACGCGAGGTCCGGACCTCGAACGGTGTCGGGTTTCGACGCGATCCTGAAGCCGGTATCCTGGCCGAACACCACGCCGAGCTCGTTCCGCCGAACGTGGTCGGTGATGAAGTACGCCAGGTTCGCCTGAATCCGTCCGTGCTCCGTGCTGGGCGGTTCTCGTACGACAAGCCGCCCGTGCACGAGCTCCGTGCGTTTGTCCGGGAGCCGGATCCGCTCGAGGTCTTCTGCGGTGAAGAGGGTCGATTCAGAGGGAGCAGGCATGGCCATACTATCACCTCGGCTTGGCGAGTCCGGCGAGCGAGCTACAGAGTAGGCCAAGCGGCGCAAACTGCTATCACGTCATGGCCCGTGACGAATCGATCTGCTCACACCAAGCCCCGGTGGGAATCGCACGTGGTTGCACCGAGCTTTGACGCGGGCTAGACTCCGCCGCTGACCGCAGCCGATCAACTCATCCAATCGAGGTTCGATGTTCGAACTTCGGACGTTCGGAGGCGTCGCGCTCCTTCGCGACGGTGTCCCGGTGACCGGCCCCGCGATCCAGCGCCGCCGGTTGGCCGTACTCGTGCAGTTGGCCGCCGCCGGTGAGGTCGGAATAAGTCGCGACAAGCTGGTGGCTCGGCTTTGGCCGGAGAGCAGCGAGGAACCGGCACGCAAGGCATTCGCCCAGACCGTTTACGCAATGCGCCGCGCGCTTGGCGATGACCATCTCGTTGATGGGACGTCGGTGCTCCGGCTCAACGCCTCGCTCATGAGTAGCGACGTCCGCCGGTTCAACGACGCGATTGCGCGAGGCGACCTCGTCGGCGCCGTAGCGGAATACTGTGGGCCGTTCCTGGACGGATTTCACGTCCCTGACGTGGTCGAGTTTGAGCATTGGGGGGAGGAGGAGCGCCAGCGGCTACAGCGCGAGTATGCCCGGGCGCTGGAAAAGCTCGCCGAGGATGCCGGCCGGCGCGCGGACCACGCTGCCGAGGCCGAGTGGTGGCGGCGCCGTGCGGCCATCGATCCGCTGGACGCGCGCGTTGGGGCGCGACTCATGGAAGCGCTGCATGCGTCTGGTGATCTCGCTGCGGCGCTGCAGTACGCGCGCGTTCACGGCGCGCTCGTGCAGGAGGAGCTTGGAGACTCGCGACAAAGTCCGCTGGTCGAGCTTGGGCAACGTCTCCGTTCCCGCCCCGTTGCGGACCTCGCGTCGCCGTCGACCCCGATATCAGGGACGCCAACACTAATGCCGGCGGGGGGGTCGCTGTCGGCTCTTGCGGAGCCACAACCGGCTGACTCATACCGGCGGACAGAAAACACTGCCGCGCCGCCAAGGCGCCGATGGCGCTTGGTCGCCGGGCTCGCTCTCGCTGCGGTATTCGCCGGAATCGCGTGGATCTACGCCGGCCGCACCGACAATCGCGTGATGGTCGCCGAAGGAGGCCATACGACGCTCGCGGTGCTCCCATTCGTGACGCTCACGCCCGGAGCCGACCTGGACTTCCTTCGTGTCGGCATCGCCGATGCGATCATCACCCAGCTCGCGAACGCGAAACAGCTCCGCGTTAGGCCGACGAGCGCGATCCTGAGGTTCGACAGCCAGCGCGTCGACCCGCGCCGGGCGGGGCGGGCGCTCGCGGCGGAGTATCTCCTGATCGGAACGGTGCAGGATGTCGGCGCCCGCCTTCGCGTCAGCGTTCAGCTGGTCGGCGCTGGCGAAGGCACACCACGGTGGGGAGAGAGTTACGAGCTACCACGATCCGACCTGTTCGCGCTTCAGGACTCAGTGGCGCAGCGCGTGCTGAACGCGCTTCCCGTTAGGCTCAGCGAGGCTGAACGGGAGCGGCTGTTCCGGCGGTATACGGCCAACACCGCGGCGTACGAGGCGTATCTTCGGGGCCGCGGCGACCTCGCTCGGCACACCGAGGCTGGGACGAGGGCCGCGATGGCGGCATTCTCCGAGGCACTCGCGCTGGACTCGGCGTACGCGCTCGCGTGGGCCGGACTCGGCATGGCCAGCGCCGAGATGCATTTGCGGTTTGCGACGGGGCCCGCAGTGAACGCATGGAGAGATTCGGCTCAGCAGCAGACGCAGCGTGCGCTCGCCCTCGACTCGTCGCTCGCCGAGGTGCACCAGTCGCTCGCAGCGGTCGCGCGCAAGAGCGACTTCGACTGGGACCGCACGGTAGCCGAGAGTCGGCACGCGATCGCGTTGAGCTCGAGTCTCGACCTGCCGCACTACTACGCTGCAGGAGCGTTCTATCATCTCGGCCTGTTGGAGGAGGCCGAGCGCGAAGTGCGCGCCGGCACGGAGGTCAATCCCGCCGGTGACGATCTCGAGCAGCTGCTCTCGCACGGTGTGACGTCGCTACTTGCCGGGCGGTATCAGGACGCAGTCAATGCGCTCGAACAAGCCGATCGGCTCGGCGATCGATCGGTCTCGGGAACGTATCTCGCGGAGGCGAAGTACTACGCCGGTCACCGGGCCGAGGCAGAGGCGATTCTCCGCGAGCTCGTTCGTTCAGGGTCGGCGTCGGCGGCGGCCCGCGCGCGGGCCGTCCTGGCCAGCATTATCGCGGCAGCCGGCTCGCGCGATGAGGCACGCACGCTCCTGCAGAGCGCGGAGGGTGGCGAGTACATGGGCCATCATGTCGCGTACCGCATAGGGACCACGTACGCGCAACTCGGCGACCCGCGCGCGGCTGTGCGCTGGCTGGAACGCGCGGCGGCAACGGGGTTTCCGTGCTACCCGTGGTACGCCCGCGACCCGCTGCTGGCACCGCTTCAGTCGGATTCGGGGTTCAAACGGCTGCTGGAGGGGCTGCGCGTGACGACGGAGCGCGCGCGTCGGCGATACGCGACGCCGAGCGTGACCCCCGGTTTGCCGGCCTAACGTCGTTCCGGCCACTCGCCGCGCGTGCGGAAAGGCCGCTGGGCGATGAGGCGAAAGTGTAATGGTCCCGACGCCGGCTGCCATGTGATTCTGTGGGGCGACGGGACCACTTCACCTTCGCCCCGTGAGGCATGCGCACTCGAGCGCCACGCCACAAAACGACGCGAGCGCTCGGGCGCACGGCCGCGATCGTCACGCTGTGCTTGGGTCTGATCTCCGCGCCCGCGCAGGGGCAGGTGTTGATCGGCATGCTGTTCGGCGGCGCTCTCGCGTCCGAGAACTTCAACATCGGCTTCGAGATCGGAATGAACCTGTCCAACGTGGATGGGTTGAACGACGCGTCGGTGTCGCGCGGCACGCTCCTCGGCCTCTACGCGGCCTGGCGGTTCAGTGAGCACTACCACCTGTACACGGCAATCCTGCCGCTCTCGGCCAAGGGTGCAAAGGACGCCGATCCCATCGCGCTCAACGATCCGACGCTCGACCCGATCGTGGCCACCGGCAAGATGGCGCGAGAGCTCGGCTACTTCGACATTCCGGTGATCGTGCAGTTCGCACCGCGGCGCACCGATGGGTTTCGCATCGGTGCCGGCCCGCAGGTGGGCATCCTCCTGTCCGCCAAGGATCGCTACGAAGGCCTAACGCCGCAGGGCACCAGCGTCACGATCGAGAACGACATCGCAGGGTCCATGCAACGGTTCGACGCAGGTCTCGCGCTCGATACGGAATACCGATTCGCCAAAATCCCCCTCGCGATCGGCGTGCGGTACTACTACGGGCTGACGGATACCATGAAAGGTTCCGGGCCCGCGGTGTACAATCGTGTCCTGAGTGGATCGGGACGGATCGCGTTAGGTGTCAATCGTCAAAAACCGCCGGAGCCGAAGCAGTGAAACACTACGCTCTCGCAGGTGCGCTCATCGCGCTCGCCGCAAACGCCGCCGTCGCTCAGAATCCCGATCTGGCGCTCTCGAAGGCCGAGCGTGACAGCCTCCTCGCGCACTACCACAACCGCTTTCCGATCTGGGGCCGCAAGGCGATCGAGCGAGGGTTCGACCTGCCGTACCCGGTCGGCCTCAGCGTGAACGGCGTGTGGGCGAGCCAGAACATCGACATCACGAACCTGTCGCTCAGCACGGGCGACAACCCGGTCGTGCCGATCCAGGTGGTCAAGTTCGGCGATGTCACGGCGCCGATCTTCACGGCGAACCTGCGCGCCGATCTGTGGCTCCTCCCGTTCCTCAATGTGTATGGCTTCGGTGGCCACGCCTGGGTCAGCACGGATGTGAACCTCGTGGAACCCGTCAGCTTCAACACGAAGGTCGACCAGGAAGGCTCGTACCTCGGCTTCGGCACGACGGCGACGATGGGTATCAAGCACAACTGGCTCGCGTTCGATGTGAACTGGGCCTGGACGCAGACCGAGAAACTCTCCGAGCCGGTCCGCACGCGGATCTTCGGCATTCGCTTCGGTCGCGCTCAGAAGCTGAAAGGGACCCAGCGCCTCGCGCTGTGGGTCGGCGCGATGAAGCAGACGCTCAACTCGACGACCAAGGGGAGCATCGACCTGAGCGAAGTCATTTCGGGCGGTGGGAGCGGCGGCGGGCTTGGCGACTATCAAAACAGCGAGTGGTATCAGGGGCTCGCGCCACAACAGAAGGTCGTCGTCGACGCGATCGCCCAGCGGCTCCAGAATGCCGACCTGTCCGACGTGACGATCAACTATCACCTCGACAAGGCCGTCACCGATCCGTGGAACATGCTCGTCGGCGTCTCCTATGAGTTCAACAAGCGCTGGCAGGCACGTGTCGAGCCCGGATTCATCGGTCGGAAGCAGCTCTTGATGCAGCTGAACTACCGGTTCAACTGGTAGCCTGACACGAGCCCGTTGGCCGCCTACGGGTTCAGCCAGTAGTTGATCTTCACGACGAAGATGTTGTCCGGCCGAGTGCGAAACAGCGCCCGCCGGTCACGCCCTAACGCGAAGTCGCCATAGGGCGCCATGTCGGCGCGCTGCTGTTGCCACGCCACGTACAGCGTGGAGCCCTGGCGCCACTCCCAGCGCAGCACCGCGTTGCCGCGCAGCGAGCGGAGATTGAAGTCGAGGTCGGGCACCTCGCCCGTGTACGGAACGAAATCGAACGTCTTCGGGGCTACGAGCTGCTTGGTCGGACCATAGTCGGCGCTCGAGATGAGCGGCTGCAGATACGTCTCCAGCGTGAGACGCGGGGTAAAGGTCAGGTTGAACCGTGTTTCCACTCCGACTTCGGTTTGATCGAGCGGCGCGAAGACGTAGCGCTGCCCGAACGTCGGTGTGTACGAGGAGTCGGCAACCGTTGCGACGTATTGCGCGGCGACTCGTTGCCTCGTGACCGACGGCGAGAGCGTGAGGTTCCAGCGGCTGGATCCTTTCACGCCGACCTCGACCCCCGCGTTCCAGCTCCACTGGTCGTAGTCGCCGCGGGTGACGCCCAGCCCGAGGCCAACGGTGACCGGCTTCCGCGTGTCCGACTCCATCATCAGATTCCCACCGATGTTCGCAGGCCTGATGGCCATTGGACCGCCACGCGTTAGGCGATCATCGTACGCGGTGAAGAAGCGCTGGACGTTCGCGAACACGGTCCAGTAGCCCACCGTCTGCCCGTCGGCGCTCACGCTTGCCGTCGTCAGAATGGGATCGAAGGCGTAGTTGTGCTCGGAACGGCCTGACGCGCTGATTTCCCACCGGCGCCACACGGCACCGGGACGGTTCTCGACGTACCGAACGTCGAGCTCCGCGTCCTGACGGTCCGTGCGATACGAGAAGCCCATGTCGTTCACCTCGTAGCGAGGGCTCGTGAGCGCCCCCGCGATCGACCCGCGCCAATGCTCGCCCTGTTGCTTGGCCACCGACATGTTGACGGAATATCCCGTGAGCGACGTCGCACTCGAGTCGACCCCGAGATGGTCCGCGTCGGGACGTTGCAGGTAGTGGTTAGGCTGCTCCTGCACGAGCACCATCGCGCTTGGCGTCCCCGCAATGCGGCTGCCTTCGGCATCACCCTGAACCACCCAGGTTCGGTCGCCGATCTCGTGCCGAAAGTCCACGCCCGTCGCGTACGCCGAGTTGCGAAGCGTCGACGCGAGCGCGTCGGTGTCCAGCCGGCGGTTGACGGCGCTCACGATGCCGCCGACGAACGTGCGCCCATCGTGCATCTCGCGTCGTGCACGGCCCACGAAGTAGTTCGACAGCGGCTCGACGGTCATCTCGCGATCGACGTCATCCGGTGTGCGAAAGCGGGCCGTCTCCTTGTCCGTGACGGCCTCGAGCATCCCGAGAGACCAACCAGCTGCCTTTCCCGAGAGCTTCGCTGCGCCGAGTATCGTCGTCGCATCGGGGACGTCGGCTTCCGGCGTTGGCGGAGCGAGACTCGGCTCTCGGCCGATACGGCGACTGTAGAACAGCTGCCCGCCGCTCGTTCCCTCCGCGCCGAAGGAGAAGATCTCACTGCCTTCGACGAAGAACGGGCGCTTCTCCTGAAAGAACGTCTCGTACACGCCGAGGTTCACCACGGCCGGGTCGACTTCGACCTGCCCGAAGTCGGGGTTGATCGTCGCATTCACCGTTAGGTTCGAGCTCGCGCGCACGAGGAGATCGAGTCCAGCTGTCGCGCTGTATTCCGACCCCGTCTTGTACGGATTGGCCCCGCGATCGATATACTCGGCGCGACTCACCGTGTACGGCAGGAACTCGAGCCGCTTGCCCGGCTGCACGTTATGCAGCCCCGAGAGATGTCCGTAGCGAGGCACGCCACCGCGCTCTCGCTTCGGCACGAACGTCGAAACGGCGTACTCGTGATTGCGCCCGATCACGCGCTCGAACAGGATGCCCCACGTGTGATCCACCGCCGAGCCGAATCGCAGCTGGCTGAATGGAATGCGATACTCGGCGACCCAGCCTGCGCTGTCACGCGAGGTGGTGACCTCCCACACCGGGTCCCACGAGTTGTCGTCCTGGTCGATCGTCTTTACCTCATCGCGGCGAACTCCGGCGGGATTGACGTCGAATCCGAACGCCGTTCGATGATCGTGATAGCTGTCGATCATCACGCCGAACCAGTCCGAGTCGCCGAGTGGCATGTCGCGTCGCCCGAGCCGGGCTGTGATGCGACCGGAGTCATGGAGCCGTACGCCGACGTAGAGCGCGTCGTCGTCGTAGACGACTCTGACTTCCGTCTTCTGTGACGCTGGCTGTCCCTCGAGGGGATCGACCTGAGTGAACGCGTCCGTCACCGGCGCCGAGGCCCATGCCGCTTCGTCGAGCTTGCCGTCGAGATTGATGTGGCCTGTCGCGCGTACCGCTTTGGACTCGGGCAGTGACACCGATGCGGCCGCGGGGATGTTGGGTTGTGCGCGCGCTGACGTAGCAAACGCCGCCACGAGCGAGTGTAACAGAAGAGGAACGAGAATAGAACGTGTGCTACCCATGTGACGGCAGGCGTGATCGCTCGGTTAGGCGCGTGACCGACAACGTAGGAGTCCGCATGCGAAATCTGTCATCGACGCTCGCTGTTACGGCACTCGTCGCGCTTTGCGCGTGTGACCACGACACGACCGGTCCGGCTAAACGGAACAATGGATCCATGTCGGCCGTGATCGACGGGGTCGCGTGGACTGCAGTCTCGATTGCGACCGATAGCGCCGCGCCATCATCGATCATCATTCAAGGCTCGAACGCCACCCAAAGACTGGTGATCGCCATCCCCGTGGACCAGGGCCCAGGGACTCAGACTGTCGGGTCGACAACTCCCGTTTTCGCGGGTCTCGTCATGGGGTCGCAATCGTGGCTGGCGAGCCGGACGCAGGGCGGCTCCGGCAGTATCACGCTAACGACGGTCGGGCCGGGCCATATCGTTGGTACGTTCGAGTTCACGTTGGCGGAGCACGACGGCGCATCGCCTGCGGAACGACGGGTGAGGTCAGGCAAATTCGACGTGAAATACTGAGGGTCGGGCAGATCACGTTCAACCGGCGGAGGTGGCTGCACCGGCGAGTCTGCCGGTGTACGGCATCAGAGGTATGAGCCATCCGAGTCGGTGGAGCTACCGGGGCCGTCTGATGTCCATCACGTGTACCGAATCCCGGATCTGAACGAACCTGCGCTCGCCGCGGATCTCGTCGAACATCGGCTCGACACCGAGGAGGATCAGCCCGACCCCGCGGCGCGAGAGCGCCGTGTCGAGCGCGGCGAGCGCGCGGTCGTAGTCACGCAGGGCGGCATACACTCTCGCGATCCCTTCGTAAGCCACGTACGGACGCTGTCGGAGCCTGCGGATCACCGCGCGGGCCGCGCTGTCGCGGCCCGCTCTCGCGTACACAGCACCGACGACGCTGGCCTCATAGACTGGCAGACTGACGCTGTCGGGTGGCAGCGCTGCCAACGCCTCGTCGTGGCGCCGCATCATCGACAGTGTCCGCGCCAACGACACGTGCGCCACGGCGTACGTCGAATCGATCGCGAGCACGCGGCGTAAGGCCGTTTCAGCCTTCGACAGGCTGTCGGTCCACGCGTAGAGCGTCGCCACGCGCGTTTTCGTGATTACCGAGAAGCGGTCGAGGTCCTCCGCCCGCTTGAGTGCGCTGAGCGCTTCGGAGAGCTGGCCCGCCGCGACGAGAGCCCACGCCCGAAAGTACTGGGCCGCCGCCAACGACGAGTCGAGCTCGATCGCGCGCGTGAATTCACTCTCGGCAGCCCTCCAATCCCAGTCGCTGAACGTGTGAATGAGGCCGAGCGACACGTGGCTCTCGGCCACGTCGGGATTCAGCCTAACGGCACGCTGCGCCGAGGCGCGCGCCTTGCCCAACAGTTGCCTCGGGTCGCTGACGCCAAGCCATGCGAGGACGCTGTACGTGTCGGCTAGGCCGGCGTGAGCGCGGCCGTACGCGGTGTCGAGGTCGATGGCGTGCTGGAAGAACTTGGCCGCTTTCAGCAGCGAGTCGGGTATGCGCTGATCGAACAGGTAACGCCCGTTCATGTACGCGTCGTATGCGCCCGGCACGCCACTATGTCTACTCGCGAGCCGCGCGTCTTCGCCGGGCCGCAGCCGCCGCTGCAGACGTTCGGCCACCCGTGCGGCGACGCGGATCTGCAGTTGGAGGACGGACACGAACGCCTCATCGAATACCTCGTCCATGAGGCGCTCACCCGTGCGAGCGTCGAGCAGCGTCACGACGACACGCACCGAGTCGACGCCCCGGCGCACGCTGCCCTCGACGATGTGCTTCACGCCGAGCTCGCGGCCGATCCGGCGGATGTCCCCGGTCCGGCCCTTGTAGCCGAAGGCCGTGGTGCGCGGTGTCACGCGGATGCCGCCGAGTTGCACGAGCGCGCCGGTGAGCTCCTCCGTGATTCCGTCGCTCACGTACTCGTTTTCCGAGTTGCCGCTCATGTTCGTGAACGGTAGCACGGCGACGGAGGGCGGGCCGGTATAGCGTGGCGCGGCGAGCAGCCACGCGACCGCGATGGCTGCGACGGCGAGGACCGACGCGATCAAGCGGGCGATGGGCAAGCGCCGTCGTCGCGGCGGCGCTGCGGGCACGGCGGTCGGCGCAATGTCAACGCCTAACGAATCAAGCGCGCCACCGAGCGCCGCCCCGAGGTCCCTCGCCGACGCGTATCGGTCCGCGGGCTCCTTCGCGAGTGCCTTGCGGAGGACACCGTCGATCTGCGGCGGAAGCTCACTGCGAAGGTCGCGCGCGGATGGCACTGGCGCCTGCAGATGGTTCGCGACGATCGAGGAGACGCTCTGTCCCCCGAATGGAGGCGTGCCGGTCAGCATCTCGAACACCACGCAGCCAAGCGCGTAGATATCCGTCCGCGCATCGATATCGGCACAGCCGGTCGCCTGCTCGGGACTCATATACGTCGGCGTGCCGATGATCAGCCCCGCTCCGGTGAGGTTCCCGGACGGATTCGGCGCCGCGAGGTGGGCGATCCCGAAGTCGGCGACGATCGCATGCTCGTCGTCGATGAGGATGTTCGCCGGCTTGACGTCGCGGTGGATGACCCCGCGGCGATGCGCGTAGTCCAGGGCGGCCGCCACGTCCGTCGTTATGCGGCGCACCTCGTCGAGCGGCAGGGCCCCCGTGCGGGCGATGCGATCGCGCAGCGTCTCCCCGCTGACGAGCGGCATGACGTAATAGAGGCGGCCCTCGAGCTCGCCCGAGTCATGGAGTGGAAGGATGTGCGGGTGCTGGAGCTGCGCGACGACCTCGATCTCCCGGCGGAACCGCTCGCTGCCGAGCGCGCTCGACGCCTCGCCGTGGAGCAGCTTCAGGGCGACCTGTCGCCGGTGCTTCGTGTCCTCCGCGAGGTAGACCGTCGCAGCCGCGCCGCTGGCGATCTCCCGCGTCAGCACGTAGGTCCCGATTCGCGCGCCCTGAAGCGTCGGAGCCGTGCCGGCGTCCGTCCCGTTCGGCTCTGGCGCGTCGGTCATCGGCTGCGTCCGCGCGTGTAGGCTTGATTGTCAGCGCTCACTGCCAGCATCGGTCATCGGCGCTTCTCGCACAACATGCGACTGCGCGTGTCGCTCTTGCAACGGTGTCCGTTCGGACCAGCGTCTACCCCTCCACCCTCCTTCGCGGTAAGCTCTCCGCGACCCGAGGAGGAACCCGAATGCTCCAGTCGCATACCCGCATTGCGATCGCTGCGTCCGCGCTCGCGGTGGCCACGACGGCCCTGCCGCGCACTACTGACTCTACCCGCGTCGGCGCGCCGCACCCGCCCGCCGCTCCGCTCGATTCCGCCATCCTCAAGAGCTACAAGTGGCGGAGCATCGGTCCCGACCGCGGCGGCCGCTCGATCGCCGCGAGCGGCGTGAAGGGCCGCCCACGCGAGGCGTACTTCGGCGCCGTTGGCGGCGGGCTCTGGAAGACCACGGATGGCGGCATGACCTGGGCTCCCGTCACCGACGGCCAGGTGAAGAGCGCGTCCGTCGGCGCCGTTGCCGTGTCCGAGTCGAACCCCGACGTCGTGTACATCGGCATGGGCGAATCGTGCATCCGCGGCAACATCATGGCGGGCGACGGCGTCTACAAATCCTCGGACGCCGGCAAGACCTGGACGCACGTGGGATTCGACGGGGGCGGGAAACAGAACATCTCGAAGATCCGCATTCACCCCACGAATCCCGACATCGTGTGGGTTGCCGTGTTCGGCCAGCACGGCGCACCTAACGCGGAACGCGGCGTCTTCAAGACGACCGACGGCGGCAAGACGTGGCGCAAGGTCCTCTACCGCGACGACAAAACCGGCGCGATCGACATCTCAGTCGACCGCACGAACCCGAACGTCCTGTACGCGGCGCTGTGGGAAGCGTACCGCGTGGAATATCAGATGTCGTCAGGCGGCCCAGGGTCGGGTCTGTTCAAGTCGATCGACGGCGGCGAGACGTGGCAGGAGATCACCCGCAATCCCGGGATGCCCGGCGGTGTGGTGGGACGCATTGGCGTGTCGGTGTCGGGCGCGGACCCGAACCGCGTGTACGCGCTCGTGGAGAACGAGAACGGTGGGCTTCTCAGCTCGGATGACGCGGGCGCGAGCTGGAAGCTCATCAATCCCAACCGCAGCATCCGGCAGCGCGCCTTCTACTACACGCACGTCTTCGCCGATCCGAAGAACAAGGACGTCGTCTACGCGCTGAACACGTCGCTATTCAAGTCCACCGATGGCGGCAAGACCCTCACGAGCGTGGGCCGAGGCACGCACGGTGACCACCACGATCTCTGGATCGATCCCGACGACCCGACGCATCTCGTGAACGGCAACGACGGCGGCGGCGCGATCTCGGTCAGTGGCGGGCAGGCGTGGAGCGAGCAGGATTTCCCGACGGCCCAGTTCTATCACGTCATCACCACGAAGCACATCCCGTTTCATGTCTGCGGCTCGCAGCAGGACAACAGCACCGCGTGCGTGTCGAGCGGCGGCGGTGGCGGCTTCGGTGGGGGAGGCGGTGCCAGCAACCCGCTCTATGTCGTTGGCGGTGGCGAGCCGGGCTACATCGCGGCCGACCCGAAGGACCTCGACGTGTTTTTCGGCGGCACCAACAACGGCGGGTTCCTCACGCGGTTCAACCGACGGACGGGCCAGCTGCGCGAGGTGAATCCGTATCCGCGCATGTTCCAGGGCGAGCCGTCGAGCGACGTGAAGGAGCGCTGGCAGTGGACGTACCCGGTCATCTTCTCGCCGGTGAACCCGACGGTGCTGTACACGTCGTCGCAGCACGTGTGGAAGACGACGAATGGTGGGCAGACCTGGACCCGGATCTCGGGCGACCTCACCCGGCACGACCCGAAGACCATGGGCCCGTCCGGCGGCCCGATCACGCACGACATGAACAGCCCCGAGATCTACGCGACCGTGTTCGCGTTAGGTCCGGGCAAGAAGAACCTGAACGTCATCTGGGCCGGCTCGGATGATGGCCTGATCCACGTGACGCGGAACGGCGGGCAGACGTGGACGAACGTCACGCCGAAGGACATGCCGGAGCTCGGGCGCGTGAGTCAGATCGATGCGTCGTCGTTCGATGACGGCAGCGCGTACGTCGCGGTGAAGCGGCCGCTCCTCAACGACGTCGCGCCGTACATCTTCCGCACGCACGACTTCGGGAAGACGTGGAAAATGGTGGTCAATGGCTTGAAGCCTAACGACTACGTCCATGCCGTGCGTGAGGACCCGACGCGCAAGGGCCTGCTCTACGCCGGCACGCAGCACGGGATGTACATCTCCTACGACGACGGCGACAGCTGGCAGAGCTTCTCGCTCAACCTGAGCGACATGCCGGTCTCCGACGTCATGGTCGACGGGAGCTCGATCGCGATCGCAACGCACGGGCGGAGCTTCTACGTCCTCGACAACATCGAGGCGATCCGGCAGTACACGCCCGCGATCGCGTCGGCGAGCGAGCCATACCTGTTCGCGCCGGCGAGCGCGATTCGCCCCGGCACCACCGTGGCGATCCGCTACTGGCTCAAGCAGGCGCCGAAGACGCTGAACGTCGACATCCTCGACGCGACGGGGAAGGTCATTCGCACGTACAAAGGTGCGCCACCGTCGGACTCGGCTCGGCGCGGCCAGCAACAGGCGGCTGCGAGCGACGATGACGATGACAACCCGCGCAACCGGCAGCCGACCGCCCCGATGGTGGCAGGTCTCAGCTCGTTGAACTGGGATCTCCGCTACGCGCCGGCCACGAGGTTCCCGGGGATGATCCTTTGGGGTGCGACGACGAACGGGCCCCTCGCGCTGCCGGGTACGTACCGCGTTCGCGTGACGGTGGATGGCAAGACGCTCACGCAGCCCGTGACGGTCAAGAGGAATCCGCTGGTCACGGACGTCACACTGGCCGACCTCAAGGAGCAGTTCGACCTGGGGTTGCAGATCCGCGACAAGCTCAGCGAGGCGAACCAGGCCGTGATCAACATCCGCGACCTGAAGAAGCAGACCGCCGACCGCCTAACGAAATCGCAGGACCCCGCACTCAAGACCGCGGCCGACGCCTTCTCGAAGCATGTGAGCGATGTGGAGGAGGCGATCTACCAGGTGCGGAACCAAAGCGGCCAGGATCCGCTCAACTTCCCGATCAAGATCAACAACCGGCTCGGCACGCTCCTGCAGACGGTGACGACGGGGGACGGGAAGCCGATCGGCGCCGCACGCCCGATCTTCAGCGATCTGTCGGGTGAGCTGAAGGTCGAGACGGATCGGCTCGCGAAGGTGTTGGCCGACGACCTCACGAAGCTCAATGCGGAGCTCAAGAGGCTGGGATTGCCTGAGGTCACGCTCGCGAAGCCGACGGTTTCGTAAGACCGGGAAGCGGGAGACGGGAGACGGGAGACGGGCAAACAGTGCTGTTTGCCCGTCTCCGTCTCCCGTCTCCCGTCTCCCGCTTCCCGCTATTCGCTCACCTT
>Ga0307406_10000866_pt1 | contig 17025 bp, 10 predicted proteins | sample 322Cmetagenome_3_FD_203706 | JGI IMG/M metagenome (GOLD analysis project Ga0307406, IMG submission 203706) | Maize rhizosphere microbial communities from greenhouse at UC Davis, California, United States - 322HYB-C-2 | ecosystem: Host-associated > Plants > Roots > Rhizosphere > Soil | place...
ACCACATCCCCCTTCCGCCCTGACGAACCTCGAAGAACCTGCGCAGAAGAGGTCGCCGCCGGCCTCGTTCCGGGGTAAACTCGCCCCCGATGCGCTTTCCTTCTCGTCTTTCCTGGTTTGTCCTCCTCGCCGCGGCGGGTCCACCCCTCGTCGGCTGCGCGCCGGCGGAAGAGGGACGCGCGGAGACGCCCTGGTCGCCGCCCGTGGAGCAGGCGCCCAAGACGCAGCTCATCTTCACGAACGAGGAGCCGCTGAACCTCGGCATGCGCGAGCAGGCCACGGTCACGGTGCGAACGGAGCCGCCGTCGTCGGACGAAGTTTGGTTCGTCCTGCTCGGTGATTCGCTCGACGCGACGCTCGATCGTGTGGCGGTCCCGATGGACGCGGAGGGCACGGCGACCGTGACGATGCGCGCGCCGAACAAGGCGACGAGTTACCGCCTGCGCGCCTGGATCAAGGACGGCCCCGCGGCGGAGCTGCCCGTCACCGTGAGTGGCGACGGCTTCGCGATGCTCTCGGTCGTGCCCATGTACAAGGGCAAACGTGAGGTCACGACCTGGACGGTCAGCGTGCTCCCGCGCTCGACGTGTGAGGACGTCGCGCCGCTCCTGCCGGAGAAGGCCCCGGCCGACATCGTCCTCAGCGCGGACGTCGGCACGCCACTCGTCGTGGAGAAGGCCCCCGTCGGCCCGACGCTCGCGGTCTCGGTGCGCGCCGGCCATTACGCCTGGGGCTGCGCCACCGCGAGTGGGCTCATCGCGGGCACGACGGAGACACTCAAGGTCAACATCATCGACAAACCCATCGTCGTCGGAAAAACCGACCTCGACGTGGCGTTCACGTTCAAGCCCGCCGCGGCGCCGTTCCTCTCGATGATGAACGCGGCGGGGAGCGCCCTGCTCGAGCGGTTCACGCCCGCGAACGTCGACATGGCGGCCGTGCTGCTCGACGCGATGGCCGCGCGTGTACCCGAGCTCGACGGCTCGCTGTTCGCCGAGGCGCGCCTGGCGAACGGCTGGGATGGGCTCGCGAAGGATCACCTCGCCACGCAGCCGACGTCGTTGCGTGTGGCGATCGAGGGTTTCCTCGCCGCGGGCGCGACCGTGCCGCCGAGCGAACTCACGGGGCGCCTGGCCGCGCTCACGGCCGTCCCCGGCTACGGGACGTTTTCGCCTTCGCGTTTCGGCGCCGTGTCCGCGGACGAAGCGGGCATGCCGGGCACGCACCTCGTGAAGATCGCGTCCGAGCCGGGCGACACCCTCGCCACGAGTGGCGAGATCTTCTGGCTGCCCACGCGCTACGTGGGCGGCGTGTGCAAGAGCGTGGCGCTCGAAGGAGCGCCCGAAGGCACGACGATGGGCGACGCGCTCGCCGCGATCGCGGGCTGCGAAGCGCTCGGCCAGGCCCTCGGCGGCTTCGGCGCATGTGACGCGACTTGCCTCGCCGGTCTCTGCCAGGAGGCGCTCACGGAGCGCTGGGACGCCGCCCAGGATGGTTCTGCCATCGAGGGAAAAATCGGCCTCATCGAGATCTTCGCGTCGGGTGGCGCGACGGTCGACGACGTCGCCGTGCCGGTCTCGCTCCAGGGCTCGTGGCTCGGCAGCGTGACGGACGGCGTGATCGTCGCGCCGCTCGAGAAGTCTGCGGTCACGGGTACGTTGCCGGCTCTCACCGAGCCCGCGCCCCCCGAGCCTCCGCCGGAACCCGAAGTGCCGTCGCCCTGAACTCGGCGATCTTCGGTATCCTCCCGACCCCATGACGACCGCTCGCCATCGGGGCTTTTCTTCCACACGCACACGCGCCGCTTACGTCCTCGCGCTCCTCGGCGCGATCGGCGCCGTCGCCGCGCCGAGCTGCACCACCGAAACCACGCCGAACACGACCACCGGCGGGACCACGGAGCCGACGCTCCGGCCCGGGGATTTCTGCTCCGCGCCATCGCCCGACGTGGTCAAGCTCCGCTTCGAGCCGAGCCGCGTCTTCCTCGCGAAGTGCGCGGACGGCAGCGCCAAGTGCGCCACGCGCACGGTCCGGCTCGTCGCCGAGCCCGACTTCTGCACGAACACCCCCATCCGCTTCGAGACCTCGAGCGCCGAGATCACGCCCGCACCCAAGGGCGACGCGCTCGACCTCTACAAGGCCGGCTTCGACGTCGCGGTCGTCGCGGGCAAGACCGGCGGCAGCGCCACGGTGAAGGCCTTCCTGCCCCGCGGCGACGGCACCGAGGCGGAGGCGACGCTCCAGGTCGAGGTCATCGGCACGGATGGCTCGGCCGATCTCACCTGCGCCGCGGGCGACGGCGCGACGGGCACGGTCGAAGGGGGCAAGACGATCACGGCGAAGGGCAGCCTCGCGGCCGCGAGCCTCGGCCTGCCCGAAGGCGCGAGCAAGCCGAACAGCGGCGCCTACCTGTGGAGCGTCCCCCCGTTCGAGGGCACGATCGCTTGCAGCGACGCCCCGCTCCCCGAGGGCGGTTACGAGGCCCTCGGCCCCGCGGTCACGTTTGGCCCCGTCACCTCCAAGTTCCAGCGTGACGTGCCGATGACCATCCCGATCAACCCTGCGCGTCTGCCCGAGCAGGCGCGCCTGCGCCACCTCGCGGTCGCGTACTCCGGCCCGGCCTTCAAGGCGCCGCGCGTGGTCCCCGTCGCGGACGCGCGTATCGTGAAGGTCGGTGACGCCTGGGCCCTCTCGTTCAAGGCGCCGCGGCTCGGCACCTACCAGGCCGTCGTCGCGAAGGACGCCGGGACGAACACCTTCCCGCGCCGCCTCACGCACCGCGCGGTCCTCGGCGTCTCCATGGGTGGCGGCGGCACGGCCATGTTCGGCATGCGTCACCACAACCTCTTCGACGCCCTCGCCCCGCTCGGCGGACCCGTCGACTGGACGTGGATGCTCGACGCGGTCAAGCGCCACTACGTCGGCGGTTTCCGCCCGATCCAGAAGGGCACGGTCCTCGCCGACATCAACTTCGAGCCCACGCTCTGCCAGACGAACGCCGACTGCGCCGCGGACGAGACGTGTATCGGCGTCATCCAGGACTCGCCCGGCAAGTGCGCGTGGAAGCTCCCGCCGCGTGATCCGTACGAGCACACGCAGGTCTTCAACCAGTGGTGGTTCGAGTACCCGCGCACCGGCACCGGCGGCAGCTTCAGCCGCGAGGCCTACGTGCAGATCTTCCGCGATCTCGCGGTCATGTTCGGCAACCCCAACGGCGAGAACCTCACGCCCGGCGCGGAGAACCTGCCGGCCGGCGTGCGTCCGAACGACGCGAGCCAGACCGGCGGCCGGCCCACGGACGAGTGCACGCTCTGGGTCGATCCGCTCGACGGGCCCGACAAGGAGAAACAGGAAGAGCTCGCGCAGAACTGCCCCGTCGAGCGTTGCGCGAACACGCTCACGCTCACGAACTACTTCGACGACGAGTTCAACCCCGACGGCACCTTCCCGGTGATCACGGTCTGCGACGGCTCGCCGCAGAAGCAGGAGCGCTCGCCGTACTCGAACTGGTGGACCGACGAAGGCAACAACTACCCGCTCGAGCTCGCGCTCGCGGTCGACTACAACGGCAACGGCAAACGCGACGAGCTCGAGCCGATCATCCGCGCCGGCCACGAGCCCTGGGAGGACGTCGGCAAGGACGGCGTCGCGAGCGACAAGGAGCCCGGGTACATGCCCGGCGTGAACGAGGACCCGGCCGGCGACGACTACGACGCGCAGTACAACCCGGCCGGCACCGAGCGCAACATGCGCTTCGACGACGGCGAGCCCTTCCAGGACGTCGGCCTCGACGGCGTGGCCGAGACGACGCAGCAACCGGCCGGCGGGTGGCAGCAGGCGGGCGACGGCTACGACGTCGGCGAGGGCGACGGCAAGTTCACGGTCGCGAGTGGGCTCGACAGGTTCTGGGAGCGCGACGCGCACTCGATCGTCCATCGCATCACGCGCGACGTGCCTCCCGGCGGCGAGCTCGACGACGCGGCGCTGCGTCGCATCGACGTGTGGACCGACGGCGGCACGCGTGACCTCTTCAACTTCGCGGTCAGCGCGCAGCACCTCGCGGGCGCGTTCGGATCACGCAAGCGGAGCGTCACGTACTTCTCGGACTTCACGCAGCACCCCGAGCTCGAGCCGGGCAACCTGAACGGCTACGCGCCTTCGCGTGTGCCCTACGCGGATCTGCCGGGCATCGTGCTGCAGCGGTACGGCAAGCTCGATCCGACGGCCGACGACGTCGAGAGTGGCAGCGGCCAGCACGTCGGCACGGCGAACGAGCTCGTGGCGCGCCTGCAGAGCGCGCTCTACTTCATCGGCGCGCGCTGGCCCGATCCGGAGCTACGCACGCTCGTGCTGGAGAGCAACGACGACGCGGATCCCGAAGCGCAGGCGTGTGAGGTCCAGGGCGCTTGCAACTTCGAGTTCAAGTCCTCGTTTGGCCGCGTCGGCCCGGTCAGCGTGGCGCTGCCGCCCGGGTATGCCCACAAGGACCAGAAGGAGCGGCGTTACCCGGTCGTGTACGCGCTCCACGGCTACGGCCAGGAGCCGCAGGACCTCGTCGCTGCGGCGACCTTGATCCGCACGTTCATGAACGCGCCGACCGACAGCCAGGAGAGCCGCTTGCCGAAGATGATCCTCGTCTTCGTCGACGGCCGCTGCCGCGTCGGGCCGGACGGCAAGGCCGAGTGCATCCGCGGCACGTTCTTCGGCGAGAGCCCGCTCCAGAGTGGCGCGAAGCTCGAGTCGTGGTGGCTCGAGCTCATGAACCACATCGACACGAACTACCGCACGATGGGTGAGTCCGAGTCGACGTGGACCGAGTAGCCATTTGACAGCCGGCGCTCCGCACCCCAAATGCGGAGCGCCTTGTCCCCCGACGATCCCCGCCTCCAGCCGCTCTCGCTCACGCCGATCGGGATCCTGCGCACGCCCTTCCCCGATCGCGTGAGCACGCCGCGCCAGCCACACGCCTCGGAGGGAGCCGAAGGCCGAATCGAGCTCGCCTCGGGCCGCGGGCTCGAACACGCGGTGAGTGATCTCGAGGGCTGGGAGTACCTCTGGGTGATCTTCCTCTTCCACCTGAACAAAGGTTGGAGGCCCAAGGTTCTACCGCCGCGCAGCTCGGGCAAACGCCGCGGCGTCCTGGCCACACGATCGCCGCATCGGCCGAACCCCATCGGTTTGTCGCTCGTCCGTCTGGTCTCCGCCTCTGGCCTCGTGATCCACGTGCGGGACGTCGACATGATCGACGAGAGCCCCGTGCTCGACATCAAACCCTACATCCCCTACGCCGAGGCGCGCCCCGGCGCGCGCACGGGCTGGCTCGAGCCACTCGCCGCGGAGAACGAGGGCGCGGGCGAGGTCCCGGCGGATCCCGAGCCTGGTTTTTCCGTCACGTGGAGCGCGCACGCCGCGGAGCAGGCCACGTATCTCCGCGACGAACACGGGATCGACCTCGTCACGCCCGTCGAGCGCACGCTCCGCCTCGGCCCGCAGCCGCACCCGTACCGCCGCATCCGCGCCCTCCCCGACGGCACCTTGCGCCTCGCACACAAGGACTTCCGCATCCACTTCCGCGTCGAGCGCCGCGACGTCACGATCCTCTCGATCGGCACCGGGTACCGCGAGCGGGATCTCGCGCTCTCCGAGGATCCTGCGGTCGCCGTCCACCGCGCCTTCAACGCCCGCTTTCCTCCGAGCGAGGAACCGGCGGCGTGCTAACGATCGGCCGATGCGGCCCTACCGTTGCCTCCTCCTGCTCCCCGTGATCGCCTGTGGGAGCGAACCTCCCCCGAAGCCCGTGTACAGCACGGCGGAGACGATGCCGCATGAGGAGCTCACGGCGAAGATGACCCACCGGCACGGGGCACACCCCGACAACCCCCATCACGCGCACGGCGGCGGCCATCACGCGCACGGCGGGCCCCTCGTGCATCGCTTCGAGAAGGCCGAAGACTGGGCCAAGGAGTTCGACGATCCGGCGCGCGACGCGTGGCAAAAGCCGGCCGAGGTCGTCGCGGCGATGCGCATCTCGCCAGGGCAGGTGGTCGCCGATCTCGGCGCGGGCACCGGGTACTTCGAGCCGTACCTCTCGCGCGCCGTCGGCCCGAGCGGCAAGGTGCTCGCGCTCGACGTCGAGGCCGACATGGTGCGTTACCTGCGCGAGCGTGTCGCCCGGGAGAAACTCGACAACGTGGAGGCGCGGCAGGTCGGCTTCGCCGATCCGGGGCTCGGCCAGGGCACCGTGGATCGCGTGCTCATCGTCGACGTCTGGCACCACATCGACGGCCGCAAGGACTACGCCACGAAGGTGCGTGATGGCCTGAAGCCGGGTGGCCTCGTCGTCATCGTCGACTTCACGGCGGAGGCCACGAAGGGCCCGCCGAAGGAGCACCGCATCACGCCGGAGGCCATGATCGCCGAGCTCGCGGCCGCAGGCCTGAAGGGCGAGGTCGTCTCCGAGACCCTGCCCGATCAGTACATCGTGGTCGCGAAGAAGCCCTGATCGGCTACCGCCGGCTGCACGCGAAGCTCCACCGCCGCCCCGTCGATCGCTCCGTCGCCGCGAGGGACACCGTGCCCGCCTGCGCCGGTTTGTCCGGGGGCTGCTGCGTGGGTTTCGCCTCCTTGTCCGGCACGAACGTGCCGTCGAGGCGCGCCGCGATCCCCTCCACGCACGCCATCCCCGGATCGAGGCGCAGCCGCATCTCGACCGAGTCGAACGTCCCCCGCCCGCCCGGCGTATCCACCACGGGCGACGCATCGAGCGACGTATCCATGACCCAGCCGTCCTGCCCCTCCGCGCAACGCGGCGGCAGGGCGCCGCCGAGATCCCGCTTGCCGAGCGCGATCGGCTCACCCACCGCGCCCGTCTCCGGATCCACCGGATGCACGTACATCCCGCCGAAACGTTCGCCCGGCTCCGGGATACTCGTCACGAGCAGGCCGAGGCCCGTCCCCAGCGCGCGACGCACGAGCCGCGGCGGCTCCGGCATCGCGTACCGCGACGGGCTCGGCCGGTAGAACGAGGTCACCGGCCGCATCACCCCGAGATCCACGCGGTAGAGCGCCACCATGTCGTACGACCCGCCCTGCACGAGGACGAACCAGCTCTCCCCGAGGCGCACCGCGCCGTGCGGCAGCGGCCGCGAAAACCCCGTCGTCCGCCCCGCCGCGTCCCGCAGCAACAGCACCGGCTGCCCCTCGCTCGCCGCGAGCAACGAACAACTCGTGCCCCGACAAACATGCGCCAGCGCGTGACGTCCCGTCGGATCGAGGAACGAGCCCCACGACGCGAGCGGGTACGAGCCGACGCCCATGCCCTCGGCCGTCGCGGTCTCGTCGGGCCAGGGCGGCGCGCTCGTCGCCGTGGAGCGCACGCCGCCCGCGGGGTCGAAGCGATCGTCGAAGCGGACCAGGAAATGCCCCGTGCGCGCCCAGTCCGAGCCCTTCTTGCCCCACGCGTACGCGCGCAGGCTCACGAGGTCGTAGGGCGCGCCGTTGTCGATCCCGATCTCGTCCTTCTCCAAGGCCGGCGCCGGCAGGTTGCGGAACGTGCTCCAGGGCGTCTTTTGTGGCACCGGGGGCGGCCGGCCGAAGCCACCGAACCCGAACCCACCCGGCGGGGGCGGCGGCGCCGGCTCCTTCTTCGCGGGTTTGTCCGGGAGCGGCTCCGTCACGGGTTTGCCCACGGGCGTGCAACTGACCCGCACCGTGGGCGTCGTTTTCATCGGCACGTAAAGCGAAGGCGGCGCCTCGGCCGAGCCGAGATCCCCCGAAATGACGGGTTTGCCCCAGCCCACGCGGATCCAGCCCGCGAGCACGCACCCCACGGGCCCGCAGGCGCGCGTCGGCGCGTCGCCCGGCGCCACGTCGTGCTCGGGCATGTCGAAGACCTTCCACGTCATGCCCCCGTCGATCGACTCCGCCGCGCGCCCGCCCTCGCCCTGCGACAGCGCGAACCGACCCGAGATCACCACGCCGTTCTCGTTGTCGCGCGCGTCCCCCGCGGTCACCGTGCCGTCGAGTTTTACGCGCACGCCGATCACCGGCCCGCCCGCCTCGACCCAGCCGCCGAGCACGCCCGGCTCGCGCTCCTCGAACCCCTCGAGCCACATCCCGCGCCGCAGCTCACGCGCCACGCTGCGTGGCTTCTGCGGGAGCACGAGCGCCACGTTCGTCATCTGCGAGCCCTTCAGGATCGTCAGTTGCCCCGTGCTGCCCGCGCGCGGCGGCACCAGGATCGCGACCCGCTCGTCCGAGAGCGCCACGACCCGCTCGACCCCGAGATCCCCCTTCACCCGCACCTCACGCGTCGCCCCGCTCGCGGCCCGCACGCAGTAGACGCGTGTCCCCTCGTCGCTCGCCGCGCCCGCAGCCTGCGTCGCGCCACCCGGCCCTCGCGCCTCGGCGTCACCACACGTCCCGCGCACCACGAGCGCGCCCGCGCCGTTCGCCGAGACGAACCGCGGGCCCTTGAACGAGAGGACCTTCTGCATCGCGAGTGGCGGCACGAACGCATAGACGTTCGTCGCCCCCTCGCGCTCGCCGCAGACGAACCCGTACGACGCGCCGAGGCGCACCGCGTGGCAGCTCGCTTCACGCTCGGGGAAAGCCGCGAGGTTCAGGTCGACGATCGCGCCCGTGTCGAGCGAGACCCGCGCGAGCGCCCCGGCCCGCGCCACCACGGCCGTGCGTGGCGCGTCGGGAAACCCATCCTCCACGGCCGCGCGCAGCACCTTCTTCCCGAACGGACCCTTCGGCGCGCCGGGCGTCGTGTCGTCGCCCTCGTCGTCGGTCGCGACCTGATTGGCGCGATAGGTGAGGTTTCCGCGCGCATCGAGCACGTACTTGCCGCCCGCCACGAACATCGTGGGCTCGCCGTTCACGACCGCGATCGCGGCCGGGCGCTCGGGCAGATGCAGCGGCCTCCAGGTCGCGCCCGCGTCGAACGTGGCGAGCACGCCGCGCAGATCGGCGTCGACGACCCCGGAGAACCCGTCGGCGAACGCGAGGCCCCCGTACGCCGCGGCGGGCGGCAGCGGCGCGAGCGAACGCACCTCGCCCGACTCGGCGTCCACCGCGACGAGTTTCCCGTTCGACGTGAGCCGCAGGTAGAGCCGGTCGAACCCGGGCACGACGTCACTCGTCGTCGAGGAGAACTGCACGAGCGGCCGCAGCTTCCCGAGCCACGACGAAGCACGCCAGAGCTGCGTTCCGCCGCCGGAGGTCGCGTGGAAAACGAACCCGCCGCCGAGCCGGCTCGGCAGCGCCACCGCGTGCACGTGTCCGAGCGGCAAAAGCTCGTTCGCCCGCTCCGTCGTGCCGTCCTCGTACACCACGAGCCGCATGCGATCGACGAGCACGCGCCGCGCGCCGGCCTCGTACGCGACGAACCCACGATCCCCCCGCACGTCGGGCAAGAGCCGCGAGGGCGAGACCATGGGGACGAGTTTCGTCGGCAGCCCCGCGTCCTTCGCGGGCGCGTTCGAGCCGTGGGCGGCGCGACCGGAGGCGCCCGATTTGCAGCCCGTCACCACGAGCGCCGTGAGCGGCGCGAGCGCGAGGAGCGCGAGGAGGCGCGTCGAAGCACGGGAGGGGCCTCGCATCGGGCGACATGCTAGCGCGCGGCCCGCCGGGGTGCAGCGTTCTTGCGTGGCCCTCGGCGCGGGCGCTATAGCGGGACTCATGTCGTGTGTCGTTGCTGTCGTGGGCGCCACGGGCGTGGTGGGGCGGGAGATGCTGCGGATCCTGGAGCTTCGGCGCTTCCCCGCGACCGAAGTGCGCGCGCTCGCCTCGGCGCGCAGCGTGGGGAGCCGCGTCCCGTTCCGTGGCGGCGAGCTTCAGGTCGAGCTCGCGCGCGCGGAAACCTTCGACGGCGTGGACATCGCGCTCTTCAGCGCGGGCGCCTCGACCTCGGTCGAACTCGCCCCGCTCGCGGTCGCGCGTGGCGCCGTGGTCATCGACAACTCGAGCGCGTGGCGCACCGATCCCGAGGTCCCCCTCGTGGTGCCCGAGGTGAACATGGACGCCGCGAAGAACCGCCCCAAGGGCATCATCGCGAACCCGAACTGCAGCACCATCCAGATGGTCGTCGCGCTCGGTCCGCTGCACGCCGCGGCGCGCCTGAAACACGTCGTCGTCTCCACGTACCAGGCCGCGAGCGGCAAGGGCCACGCGGCGATGGACGAGCTCATCACGCAGACGCGCGAGCTCGCCGCCGGCGCCGAGCCAACCGGAAAAATCTTCCCCGGTGCGCTCGCGGGCAACCTCCTGATGGACTGGAAGGCCGGGAGCCTGCCCGACTGGTCGGAGGAGGAGCTCAAGATGGTGCACGAGACCCGCAAGATCCTGGGCGACGCGCAGATCGGCGTGACCCCCACGACGGTGCGTGTCCCGGTCGTGACGGGCCACAGCGAGGCCGTCCACGCGCAGTTCCACCGCCCGATGACGGCGGCCGAGGCGCGCGAGCTCTTGCGCCGCGCCCCGGGCGTCCGCCTCTTCGACGAGCCCTACGCGCCGGGCCGGCACCCGCAGCCGCGCGAGGCCGCGGGCACCGACGACGTCCTCGTGGGCCGCGTGCGCGACGACCTCGCAGTACCGGGAGCGCTGAACCTGTGGATCGTCGCGGACAATCTGCGGAAGGGCGCGGCGTTGAACGCGGTGCAGATTGCGGAGCGGCTCATCGGCTGATCCCCCGGGTCACCAGGGGAACCACTCTCCCGGGATCTTCTGCCACGCCGTCGGCCTCCGCGGATCCCCCTCCGGCACCACGAGCGAACCGACGAACTCGGCGTGCTCGTACACGCTCCCGATCGAGCGAGCGATCCCGTCGAGGTCCGACTCGTCGACCACGCCATTGCTGGTCGCCTTGTAGAACTGCACGGTGATGCGGATCGGGAACTTGGGATCCCGCACGAGCTTGAGGTTTCGCCCCTCGTTGTAGGGTCCGAGGTTCGGGCCGTGGCCGAGCACCGCTTGCTCCACGTCGCTCGCCTCGTCCATCGCCTTGGCGCCCGACTTCTTCGGCTTCGCCGTGGCCGTGGCCACCGGCATGGGCGCCCCGGCGCTCGTCGGCTCCGAGGGCAACATGGCCCCGCCGAGCACCCCGCGCTGCGCGTGCACGAGCGGCACCTGCACGAGGAACAACACGTCCGCTCCCTTCGCCAGCGCGCTCTGATCCGCCTCCGTCTTCGGCCCGCCCTGCGCCTCGATACGCGCCTTCACGTCGCTGCGCCGCTCGGCCGTGAACGAGGAGCGCTGGCCCTTGTTGTTGAAATAGAGCTCCTGCCCCATCCCACGCGCGCCCATGTCCTCGCTGCTGTTCTCGATCACGCTGATGCTCGTCCCCTCGCGTGTCACGAGCAACGTCAGCACGGCCGGCGATTTCGGCGCCGACTGGTAATTGAAGATGACCGGGTTGAACTCGGCCTTGCCCGACTTCGGAATCGGCAGGAACACCGCCTGCGCGCTCACCAGGAAATGCGAGTCCCGCGGCGCGAGCAGATTGCCGCTCCCGAGGATCGAGCCCGGCAGGCTGGCGAAGGCGCGGATGTCCTTGAGAACGTCCTTCAGCGGCACCGACTCGATCGAGCCTCCGGCCGCCTTCTGGTTTCCCACGCGCACGAAAAACCTGTCCGCAGGCACGTCGCCCGTACGGTCCGTGAAATTCGGGAAACGAATGACGGGCATCAGCGCCGTGCGGAAATCGCGGTGGCCCTCGCCACGGAATCGCACCTGCAGCGTCAGATCCGAGATGTTTGGCCCGAGCGACGAGCCCTGGGCCCGCCCCGTGTCCTCCCACGTCACGTTCATGACCGACAAACCACGGCGCTGCGCCCCCGCCATGACCTTGCCGTCGCCGATCATCGACTCGACCTTGGCCACGACGTTCGGGTAATCCACGCTCGCCGCGGGCGTGGGCCCCACGATGCCCCATTCCCCGCTCGAAGGGCCCGCCGCCACCTCGGCGCCCGTGCCGGTCGTCAAGGGTTTTGCCGTCGGCTCGGCCTTGCCCTGCGTGGGCTCGGGCTCGGCGGCCTGATCGCTGCTCTGCACGATGGCGGGCCCGCCCGCGCACCCGACCCCGAGGCCGACCCCCGCGGCGACGAACGCCACGACACCCACGAAACTCCGCTTCATTCGATTCCTCCTCGCCTCCCCACAACGCGTGGCCCGGCTCGACCCTACACCTTTTCGACCCGCCACGTTACGCCCGCTTCGACGCGCCAGGGCGCCGTTCGCTCTACCGGCGCGCCCACAAAAGCAATCGGCCGCGGATCACTCCGCGGCCGATTCGAATCCGTGCGTGGCCCCCGGGGGGCTACGTCACACGGGGTTCACGAGCGAGTCGATGGCCGGGCCCTTGTAGAACTCGTGCACCTTCTTCATGTCGCCGTTCGCGACCGCGTAGAGGATCGCGGCGCTCGCGGCGTGCACCGCCCTCGTCCCGTCGTACGTGGTGGCCGTGCCGTTCGTCGGGTCGATGCCGGACGCGGTGTTGTTGGTCTTCGGGTGCCCGTGCCAGCCGGACGGGAGGAACCCGTTGCCCATCGCGTAAATCCAGTTCGCCCCGCCCGGCGTCGAGTCCGGCCAATTGGAGCGCTCGAGCGGATCGTGCGGGTGGTCGCCGTGGATCGTCGTGATGACGGTCTTGTCGAGGTTCTTCGCGGTGCAGGCCGGATCCGGCGATAGCGCGAGGTCCTGGTAGAACCGATCGAGGAACTGACCGTAATACTTCGTCACCATTCGCGCGGCCGCGAGCTGGGCGAAGGTCGCGTGGGGATCGGTGAAGATGCCGCCGCCCGTCTCCGGCACGACGCCGATGACCACCTGGTTCGTCAACCCGAGCGCGAAGGCCTTCTTCGTGATGATGAGGGCATTGGCCAGGTTGATGAGGCGATCCTTGCCGTCCTGACCGCCGAAGAACATGCTCGCCGCCATGCCCTCGACCTCGGTCACGCCATAAAGAAGGCGGTCCGCGTCCGAGGGCATGAGCTGCGCGGCGAGGTTTCGGCCAATCAGGTTCGAGGCCTTCTTGGCGATATCGAGCTCACGCGACCACGTGGGGCGACCGGCCGCCTCACGCAGGCCGAGGATCGCCTTGTAGTAGGTCTCGAACATCGACTTGTCCTCCTGCGCGAGCAGGATGGCCTTCGAGGCGGCGCTGTTGAACAGGTCGACCATTGCGAGCGCGCTCGGAACGACCGAAAGCGTGGGCGCGCCCGGCGCGGCGCCAATCGAGGCAGGTGCGACGCCGATGGAGGGCAGGATCGAGGTCGTCGTGCGCTGGAGCGCGGCGATCGCGGCGAAAAGCGTCACGCTGTTGCCGACGACGCCGTCGCCCGCGTTGTTCGTGTTGCCCGGGAGCGCGCCGTCGATCGTGATCTGGCGGAGCGGCTTGCGATGATGCACCGCCGTGTCCGCCACGAGGAAGGCGGTCATCGGCCGTTGCACCGTCTTGCCCACCTGATCGACGAACGGCGAATCCGGCCCGTAATAGAACGGCCTGTCGGCGGGGCCATTCTTGAAATACGAGTTCTCGTCGACGTAGTTCGTCGCGAATCCCTGGCCGATCGCGTCGTACGAGAAGGCTGGGTTCCCCGACATGCCTACGTCGGGCAGCGGCCAGATGAGCTGCCAGAGGCAGAAGTTGCCGCCGCCGGAGACGATGCCGACGTGACGGTTCGTCTCGCCACACGCCTCGGCGGCGAGGGCCGTGCCGCCCTCGTCGGCGATGAAATTGAGGAGCCTCGACCGCTCGAGTGCGAAGCCCGCGCCCGCCGCGGCCATGAGCCGGAGGAAATTCCGGCGCTGGGGGCCGCGCAAATCTTTCAGTTTTTGGTTTGCCATGGCCCGTTCTCCTACTCGCAGGTGTGCGCGGCGCTCAGGAACGCTGCGACCGTCAGCGCCCGCTTGTTCGCGATGTCCTGAGGTTTGGTCTGGTCGGCCTGCTTGATCATCAGGTTGCAGAGATCCATGTCGTCCTCGGTCGCAGGCCGGCCCATGATGCAGCTCAGCGCGTAATAAACGCACTCGCCGTCGCCCGGATCGAACATCGGATACCCGACGCCGTTGATCTTGCACTCCTCGGCGTTCTGGATGTTCTGGATGATCTCGGGCGCGGCTTGCACGAAGAGGTCGTGGACCTTCGCGGCCGCCGAGATCGTATAGAAATACGACTCGCCCATACGCGCGTCGAAGTTCGCCACGCCGAGCGCGTCGATCGTCGCCGCGGACTTGTAGAGCTGGCCCGCGGTCGGGGGCTGACCCGCCGCCGCCGTCTTGGCGAGATCCACGCCGCGCGACGAGAGCAGATCGCCGAGCGCCTTGTACGTGAGTTTGCTGCAGGAGTGCAGCCGCGTGCGGATCTCCGGCGGACCTTCGGCCGCGCGTTTTTTCAGGATCTCGAAGGGATCGTCCTGGCCCGCTTGCGTGGGATCCATCGGGTGATGGAAGTTGTTGTCGCCATTCTCGCTCGTCTCGGGCTCGCCGGTCGATTGCGCGCCCGTGCCGCCCGTGCCGCCGCCCGTGCCGCCCGTGCCGCCCGCGCCGCCCGTCCCGCCAGGGCCGGACGACGTCGGCACGCAGTCCTCGCCCATCGGATCGTCGCCGCCGAGGCAGGCCGCAAATCCGAAGCCGATCGTGAAGAAGAGGCCGGGCAGCGCCCAGCCGAGGAAGCTCCGCGCCATGATCAATACCTCACGAAGTCGTCGTGGACGAACGAGGCGCGGATGATTTCGCGCAGGTTGTAGTTGGTCTTGAATTGCGTGACGAGCGGCCCGATCACGCTCTCCGGGACGTCGGCCAGATCGTAGACCGCGTCGCCCTTCGACATGGCGTAGTTCCAGACGCGGACGACCGCGCACCGCGCGACCTCGTCGTCCGCCGCCATCCGCTGGCCATACTCGAGGAGGTTCGTCGCCGGAGCGCCGAACTTGAAGGCCGGGGTCTCGCCGGGCGGGAGGTAATCGCTGTGCTTGACCTTCGGATTGCCATCCATGGGCACCGTGGCCGAATACTCGAGGATCCCGTCCATCCCCATGACCGGCTCGACGTACTTGCCGCTGTCGTCATAAGCCGCGAAGAGCGGAGCGCGGTGGTTCATCGTGCCGTGGCAGTTCGCGCAGATCGTCGACGAATAATCGAGGAAGTCGACGCGACCGCCGTTCGCCGCGCCGCCGATCGATTCGAAGGGCCACGGCGAGGTGTAGAAGCCGCCGCCCTTGGGCTCCGGCTCGGACCGGTACTCGGCGGGCATCTTGCGGCAGGAGAACGTCTCCTGGAAGAACCGCACGCGCCGGAAGGCGAGCGCGCTCGCGTACTGGCCCATGAGGCCCGCGTCCGAGAGCACGCCGGCCGCGGGCGCCGCGGCGGGGCCGTTCGCGCAATCGGCGGGCGAAAACACGCCCGTCATCGGGTCGAACGTGGGACAGGTGCCGCTCGTCGCGGTGAAGAGCTGACGATAATCGCTGCCCTCGACGGTGACCTTCGCGGCGAAGAGCGGGGCGTTGTTGCGGTTCGGCGTCTCGATCGCCGACATCGCGCCCGAGCGGAACGTGTTTTTCCAGTAATCGATCATCACCGCGGCGAACCGCGGCGACGTCATGTACTGGTCGACGAACGTCTCGTAGACCTGCTTCGGGTCCGTCGCGCTCCGCACGCCCTCGATTTCCTCGGCCCGCGGCAGCTTGCCCACGAGCTTGAGGCTCGCGGTGCGCAGCGCCTCGGTGTACGTGAGGACGCGCTCGTCGAGCACCGTATTCGTGACGGGCCCGCCCGCGCCGGTGGTCGTCGTCGAATCGCCGCCCGCGCCGCCGTTGCCCACGGTCGTCGAACTCGTCGCGCCGCCCTCGCCGCCGCCCGCAGCGGGCGGGCAGGGCTTGCCCCCCGTGGCGGGCGGCCCGCCGAGGAGCTTGTTGGGATCGTCGGGGTTACACGCAGAAAGGACCAAAGAAAGTCCCATCAGCGCGGTCCCCGTCCACGCTCTCTTGCCCCATTTCATTGTCATTGCTGCTCCGCCATGATCCAAGGCTCCACCTTGGTCTTGAAAGCGTTGTATGCGTTCAGATCACCGTCGAATTTGTACATGTGCACGATCGGCTGCACCGGATCCGTCACCTGCAGGATCTGGCTCGTCGCCGGATCCCCCGGCTTGATGCGCGCCCGCACCTCCTGGCAAGCCGCCGTGGGCATCATCGCGTTGAGCTCGGAGAGGTCCATCGTCCCCTTCGCCTGCGGGTTTGTCCCGCCATGACATTTCATCATGCAGGTCTGCATCGCCGGCACGACCTGCTGCTGGAACGTCACGAGATCGAGGCAACCCGTCCCGGGGCCCGCGTTGCCGCCGTAGACCTCGACGATCTCGAACGCGATCCCGAGGTACGCGCCCTTCTGCCAGTTCGTCAGGACGAGCTCCCCGGTCCCCAGCGTGTTGTCGCCGCCGAGCGTGAAGGTCTGGTCGAGGTTCGAGAAGCTGTCGACCGGATCCGGATCACCGGCCTGGCCGGGGACGTACACCGTGAAGAGCGGGTGCACGATGTGGAGCGGCTTGTCGACCACGGGGTGGACCGTGATGTTCGTCAGCCGGAGCATCGTCGGCGCCTCCGAGGTGCCGCCGAGCGTCTCGGCGAAAAACGCGATCGACATGTACTCGAATTCGGGGCCGAGCGAGTCGAGGTAAACGGTGTTCAGCGCGCCGCCCGGCAAAGGCCGGAACGGACGCACGCTCGGCCCGATGTCCTCGGGGTTGCCCGGCGGAAGAGCCTCCGCCTCGGCCGTGAGCCACTCGAGCACCCCCGGCTTGACGTCGTCCGGGATCTTCGGCGCCTCGCCGCCGCCGTGGTTCGGCGATTCCGGGTGCGTCATCAGAATGCTCTGCTCCGGCGCCGACACCACGATGCCAGGCCAGAACGTTATCGTCTGGTACCGCTCCTCGGGCGTCATGCCCGCGAGGAACGGCGCCGGCGCCGAGCCGCCCTTCTTGTGGCAAATGTTGCAATTCGCGACGAGGTCGGGCTCGACTCTCAA
>Ga0307406_10000867_pt1 | contig 17021 bp, 15 predicted proteins | sample 322Cmetagenome_3_FD_203706 | JGI IMG/M metagenome (GOLD analysis project Ga0307406, IMG submission 203706) | Maize rhizosphere microbial communities from greenhouse at UC Davis, California, United States - 322HYB-C-2 | ecosystem: Host-associated > Plants > Roots > Rhizosphere > Soil | place...
AGTCGTCGATTCCACGACTACGACGCAGAGAACCCCGAGCCCTGAGGGGCCCGGGGTTCCGAATCGATCCGAGGGATCAGTCCTGCTGCAGAGCACCCTGCAGGTCGAGGTTGATCGTGACGTCCTTGCCGACGAGCACCCCGCCGGTCTCGAGCGCGGCGTTCCAGGTGAGGCCGAAGTCCTCGCGGTTGATCACGGTCTTGGCGGAAGCACCCGCCTTGTAGTTGCCGTACGGGTCCGTTCCGAAGCCACCGAAGTCGAGCTCGAAGCTGACCGGCTTGGTGACGCCGCGGATGGTGAGGTCGCCGTCGACGAACAGCTCGTCGCCCTTGACGTGCGCACCGGTGGAGACGAACTCCATGGTCGGGAAGTTCTCGGTGTCGAAGAAGTCGCCGGAGCGGAGGTGCGCGTCGCGGCCTTCGTCGTTCGTGTCGATCGACGTGACGTCGACGGAGGCCTCGACCTTGGCCTCGAGCGGGTTCTCCGGGGCGATCAGGGTAGCGTTCTTCACGCCGAACGTGCCGCGCACCTTCGAGATCATCATGTGGCGGACGCTGAAGGTCACCTCGCTGTGCGCGGGGTCGAGGACCCAGGTGCCGGAACGGTAGCCGGGGATGTCGATGCTGGTCATGCTTTTCTCCTCTGGAGACGTCAGCCGCTGCGGCGGCAAGGGACAGGAGCCGCGTGCGCGGCATCATGTGCCTCAACTTGCATTCACCTGCATATATTCCCGCGCATGCAGATCTCTTTCAGAAAGAACGAGGCGCCCCGCGCCCGAGGGAGCGAGGCGCCTCATCCGGCGTCGTACGGACTCAGCCGACGGCGACGAGATCGATGATGAAGATCAGCGTCTTGCCGGAGAGGAAGTGGCCGCCTCCGACGGGACCGTAGGCGAGGTGCGGCGGGATGACCAGCTCGCGTCGCCCGCCGACCTTCATGCCGGGGATGCCGTCCTGCCATCCCTGGATCAGGCCGCGGAGGGGGAACTGGATGGTCTCGCCGCGTCCCCACGACGAGTCGAACTCCTCGCCGGAGTCGAACTCGACGCCGGCGTAGTGGACGGTCACGGTGTCGCCGGGCTTCGCCTCGGCTCCGTCACCCTCGATGAGGTCGCGGATGACGAGCTCCGTGGGGGCGGTGCCGGTGGGGGCGTCGAACTCGGGCTTTGTGCGATCAGTCATGCCTCCATCCAACCCGAGCCGCGCTGACGGGTCAACGCGGGGGCACCTGCTCACAGCGAACACTTCGACAAGCCGCTGATGACAAGGCAGAATCGCAGGATGGAATCGGTTTCGTCACCTCAGGGGGTCGCCGATTCCGTCGCGCCTCCACTCGGCGGACCTCAGACGCGACAGCATCCGCATCGCCTGCAGGGCGTGCTGTTCCAGCCGATCGGCGATGAAGGGCGCGCCGAGCTCGTAGAGCGCCGACTCGTCGACGCGATCACACGCGGCCATCTCCGCGCCGGCGAGCGACTCCCCTCCGAAGCCGAGCTGGCGAGGAGCCTCGGCGTCGCCCCGGTCACTGTTCGCGAGGCGCTGCTCGCGATCCGCGAGCGCGGGCTGGTGGTCACGCGCCGCGGACGCAACGGCGGCAGCTTCGTCGCGCAGCATGCCGACCCGGTCTCCTTCGCCCGGGAAGCCGTCCGGACATCGTCGCGCGTCGCGCTGCGCGACCTCGGCGCGCACTACGCCGCGATCACGGGTGCCGGCGTACGTCTCGCGGCACGGCGGGCCGACGCATCAGAGGCCGAGCAGGTCCGACGACGGATGGAGCGCCTCGACGAACTCGACGGCGAGTCGCAGCGGCGTCTCCTCGACGACATCCAGATCGAGCTCGTCGCGCTCAGCCAGTCCGCGCGACTGACACGCGAGCAGATGAAGCTGCAGGCGGAGTTCTCGCCCTACCTGCGACTCGTCGCGCACACGTCGGAAGAGCACCGTCGGCAGGGCGCACATCTCGCTGCGGTCGTCGATGCGATCGGAGCCGCGGATGCCGACGCCGCAGGCACTCGCACCGACACGATGGTCGCGGAGATCATCGACGCCCTGATCCGGCTGCAGGCTCAGCCGAGGAACGGCTGATCATGCCGGAACCCGCCCCCGCACACCCGGAGGACACGATGACGACAGCAACCGACACGGCGACCCGCGGCGCTGCGACCATCGTCGAGGAGTACTTCTCCTCGACGATCCGGAGTCTCCTCGGCTGGGTCGGCCCGTTCGCCGCACAGGTGGGCGAGGCGAAGCGCGCCGGCCCTCTGACCAGCGCGCGGATCGACGCTCTCGTGGAGCCGTACGCGCTGCGCACGCTCGACCTGCAAGAGGCTCCCGTGTACGGCGCGGGCTTCATCGCAGCGATCGATCTGCCGTCCGATGCCCGCAGTCACCTCGCCTGGTGGCAGGGCGACGATCGGCGGCAGCTGGTGCTCGCCGCGCAGTCGCTCAACAAGGAGAACATCGATTACAGCGCGCTCGAGTGGTATCGCCTGCCGATGTCCACGGGCGAGCCGCACATCGCCGGACCTTACGTCGACTACCTCTGCAGCGATGAATACACCATCACGGTCGCCGCACCCGCCGAGGCCGACGGGATGCGCATCGGCGTCGCGGGACTCGACATGCTCGTGTCCGAGGTGGAACGGGACCTCCTCCCGCGCTTCGCGGCGCTCGGTCGCGAGGTCACCCTGGTCAACAGCATCGGTCGGGTCGTCGTCTCGACGGATCCGCGGTGCGCGACGGGCGACGCGGTGCGCAGCGGCCCGTGGGCGGACCTTCCGCGATCCCCCTGCGCCGGCCTCGCGCTCGACGTCATCGTCGAGCCCGACGCAACTCGCCCTTGACACCCCGCACGGCCGGGTGCACCCTGTTTACAGACCAACTCAGCGCCCGGTAGACATGCAGGCATCGCCGCAGCACCGGGCGCTGAGTCTTGCTACCGCTGCGGCTCCGGACGCCCTTCCGCGCTGCGCATCAGCAGCTCGGCGATCTCACCCGGCCGGCTCAGCATGGCGCAGTGACCGCCGGAAACCTCCTCCGCGCGAATGCCGAGGCGTCGGCGCGCGAGATCCCGCAGGAAGCTCGGCGGGAAGAAGCGATCGTCCGTGCACACGATGAATCGCGTCGGCACGTCCGGCCACTCCGCGAGCGGCCAGGGTGCGGCCATGGCCGTCTGGGAAGGATGCGCACGCTCCCTGCTCAGCGCCTCGTCCGCCAGTTCGCGCGGGACATCGTGATAGAAGCCCACGTACGGGTCGTCGTTGCCGGTCAGGCCGCCGTCACGGGCGGACTGCGCCTCGACGGCGGCCCCGTACCCGGTCGCCTCCCACCAGTCCTCCGGAGGCTCCCCAGGAGCGGGGATCATCCCGGCCAGCAGCACCAGGGCGTCGGCGGAGAGCCGCTCGGCGACGAGCGGTGCCGTGAAGCCACCGAAGGAGTGCCCGACGACGACCACGTCGCGTCGGTCGCCGACAGCGTCCACGACCGCATCCGCGTAGTCGTCGAGGGTGAGCGAGTCGTCGTCGGCCGGGAGATCGGGCGCCAGCACGTCGTGCCCTCGCGCCGTCAACGCTGCGGCCACGAGATGCCACGACCAGCCGACGTCTCCGCCGCCATGGATCAGAACGAACGTGCTCATCGTGCACCGCCTCTCCTGCGAGAAGGGTACGCCTCCGGCGTCAGTAGGCGAGCAGAGCCGCCCTGGTCGCTCTGGTGCGGATGAGCAGAGCGCGCTCGTCCTCGGCCGCCAGCGGATCCCGCCCCGTGATCGCGCGCTGCCGGACCGCCGCCAGCGCCGTCGCGTCCTTGATGAACTCGCGCATGAGCGGTCGCCGGTCGCCGCGGAGCTGGGCGGCCCAGGTCAGACCGACCTTGCGTCCGGCCGGCGTCGCCAGCATCGTGACCTCCTCGGGCGTGAACCAGCCCGCGGCCGCGTACTCGCCCAGACGCGACTTCGTCAGGCGCGCCTCTTCCCGCCGCAGGGCGATGATCCCGAAGATGAAGCCGAGGAAGAGTGGCACCTGGAGCGTGAAGTACAGGCCGAAGAAGTCGGCGAACGTGGCGGAGCCGTTCCACAGCGCGTGCAGGAGGATCGCGCCCAGCATGCCGAGGAGCCCCGCTCCCAGCGCGACGCCCGCCGACGAATACCGACGCGCTGCGAGACCGATGGCGAAGCCCGTCAATGCGGTGAACATCGCGTGGGCGAAGGGTGAGAGCAGCGCTCGCACCACGAACGTGACCGTGAGCTGAGACCCGCCGCCCTCGATCAGACTGATCGCGAAGTACTGGATGTTCTCGGTGAAGGCGAACCCCGCACCGACCAGCGCCCCGTACACGACCCCGTCCACCGGACCGTCGAACGCGCGCCGGGCGACAAGGAAGATCAGGAAGACCCCGAGGCCCTTCCAGAACTCCTCGACGATCGGCGCCTGCACGACCGCGGAGAACGTGTCGTCGCGGAGACCGACCAGGAGCGTCAGGCCGATGTCGACGAGCAGCGTCAGGCCGATGGCCGCGACGGCACCCCAGGCGATGGCGAAGATGACGAGGCGCTTCGGCTCGGGATCCCAGCGGTCGATGATCCGCACCCCGAGGAAGACGATCGTGAGCGGGATGAGGGCGAGCACCAGACCGATCACGGACGCCATCGGACCGAGGGCCCAGCCGAAGTAGCCGATCAGCGCCAGGAGCAGGAACCCGAGGAACGCGAACAGCCACAGGGAGACGGTGCGCCCCTTCTTCGTCGGCACCGGGAGCGCCGGCAGCGACGGCGCAGGAGCGGGTGCCACGGGAGCCGGCGGCGTGTACGGCGTCGGCTGAGCCAGAGCGGACGCATACGCCGGCTGCGCGGAGAACTGCGGAGGGGTGTACGGCGACTGCGCGTACTGCGGCGCGGAGTACTGGGGTGCGGAGTGCTGGGACGGATTCGCGGGCTGCGCAGGCGGCGGTGTGTAGGGCGACGGCTGCTGCGGCTGCTGGGGAGGTCCTCCGAAACTCATAGCTGAAGCATATGGGGCACAAGCGATATCGCTTCGTTCTGGCGAAGACCTCCACGCGGCGATCCCGCGCCACCGGGTAGCGTAGAAGCATGCGGTTCGCTCATCTGCGCCGTCCTGACTCCCCTCGCCCGGTTCTCGCCGTGGTCCAGGATTCGGACGCCATCCTCGTCTCTGACCTCCTCAACGATGCTCCTGCGACCCTGCAGAAGCTCATCGAGAGAGGCGACCTGGTGCTCGACGAGCTGCGAGCCGCGCTCGCCAGTGACACCGCGCCGCGGCATCCGCTGGGTGACTGGGAGTTCTCCTCGGCGGTGCTCGCTCCCCCGGCCGTCCTGGCCGTCGGCCTCAACTACGCCGCGCACTCCAGCGAGCTCGGACTCAAGACCGATGCTGCCCCGACCGTCTTCACGCTTTGGCCGAACTCCCTCACCGGCCATGAGCAGACCACCTCCTGGCCGCGCTCCCTCAGTGAGGCTGTCGACTACGAAGCCGAGCTCGGGGTCCTGATCGGGACGCCGGCCAAAGACGTCAGCGAGGGCGACGCGCTCTCGCACGTCTGGGGCTACACGGTCGTCAACGACATCACCGCCAGGAACATCCAGTTCTCCGAGGCGCAGTGGTCCCGCTGCAAGTCGTTCGACGGATTCACCCCGACCGGACCCTTCGCCGTCACCGCCGACGAGGTCGCGGACCCGCAGGACCTGCACATCTGGGCGGTCGTCGACGGCCACACCGTGCAGGACGCGAGCACCGGGCAGATGGTGCGATCGGTCGCGAAGCTGATCGCGCACCTCTCCCAGTCGCTCACTCTGCTGCCGGGGACGCTGATCTCCACCGGCAGCCCCGGCGGCGCGGGCTACTCCCGTGACCCGCAGATCTTCCTGCGCGACCACTCGACGGTCACGGTCGGCATCGACGGAATCGGCGAGCTCACCACCCACTGCCGCATCACCGGCTGAGCGCACCCGCAGAACGCAGAAGGGGACGGATGCCGCTCGGCATCCGTCCCCTTCTGCGTACGTCGGGTCAGATCTCGACCAGGTCCTCCGGCGTGATGACGGGGATCGCCGCCGTGATCGCCTCGAGTCCGGAGAGGCGAGCGGGCGACAGCTGCTTGACGACCTCTTCCCGCGACATCAGGCCCGCTTCGACGACCAGGTCGGCCACGTTGCGGTTCGTCAGCAGGGCGGTCTTCGCGAGCGCAGCCGCGGCCGCGTAGCCGATGAACGGCGTCAGCGCCGTGATGACGCCGACCGAGGCGCCGACCATGGCACCGAGACGGTCCCTGTTCGCGGTGATGCCGTCGACGCAGTTGACGCGGAGGGTCCACATCGCCTGCCGCATCCAGGTGATGGACTGGAAGATCGAGTGCGCGATCACGGGCTCGAACGCGTTCAGCTGCAGCTGGCCGGCCTCCGCCGCCATGGTGACCGTCATGTCGGCGCCGGCGACGGCGAAGGCCACCTGGTTGACGACCTCGGGGATGACCGGGTTGACCTTGCCGGGCATGATGCTGGAACCGGCCTGCATCGCCGGGAGGTTGATCTCGCCGAAGCCCGCCTGCGGGCCGGAGGAGAGCAGACGCAGGTCGTTGCAGATCTTCGACAGCTTCATCGCGTTGCGCTTGAGCGTCGATGAGAACGACATGAACGAGCCGGTGTCGCTGGTGGCCTCCACGAGGTCGGCCGACGTCATCAGATCGAGCGAGGTGATCTCGCGCAGGTGCTTGAGCACCGCCGGTGCGTAGTCCTGGTGCGTCGTGATCCCGGTGCCGATGGCCGTCGCGCCCATGTTGATCTCGAACATCAGCGAGGCGTTCTCGGTGAGCCGCGTGTGATCGAAGCCGAGGGTCGAGGCGAAGCCGTGGAACTCCTGCCCGAGGGTCATCGGCACGGCATCCTGCAGCTGCGTGCGGCCGACCTTGAGCACATCGTGGAACTCGCGGGACTTCGCGAGGAACGACAGCCGCAGCAGATCGAGCTCTTCGAGAAGCGAGCGCAGCGTCAGCGACAGTCCGATCTTGACGGCGGTCGGATAGACGTCGTTGGTCGACTGGCTGCGGTTGGTGTGGTCGATCGGCGACAGGAAGGCGTAGTCGCCCTTCTCGCGTCCGGCCATCTCGAGCGCGATGTTGGTGATGACCTCGTTCGCGTTCATGTTCGTCGACGTGCCGGCACCACCCTGGATGACCCCGACGGTGAACTGCTCGTGGAACTCGCCGTCGATCACGCGCTGAGCGGCGCGGTCGATGAGGTCCGCGCGCTCGGGGTCGAGGACGCCGATCTCCCGGTTCGCCCGCGCACTCGCCTGCTTGACCATCGCCAGCGCGATCACCAGATCGGGGTAGACCGAGATCGGGCGTTTGGTGATCGGGAAGTTCGCATCGGCGCGGGCGGTGTGGATCCCCCAGTACGCGTCGACGGGGATCTCCATGCTCCCGAGGGAATCGGTCTCGGTGCGGGTCAGGGCAGGCGCGGCAGAAGCCATGTCACATCCTTGTGGGTCGTGGCGGGTGAGTGTGTGGGGGATGCACCCAGTCTACGCGGCTCAGCGACCGCGTTTCCGGGAGAAGGCTTCGAGCCGCCCCTCCGGTGTGAGCGCCGCCATGCGATCCAGCCACTCCTCGGAGAAGTAGTTCCCGGTCGCGGCATCCGTCACCGGGACGACCGAGTGCGTGATCGTGTCGGGGTGCACGTGGACGAGCTGGAACGCCTGCGCGGCATCCATCCCGTTGACCTCGGCGGCGGGCAGCGCGACGTTCATCGTGTAGCACGTCGCGGACGCCACGCTCACCGGGACACCGGCGAACGTGCCGTGCGAGGAGTAGTGCAGGTGTCCGGCGAGGATGCCGCGCACGTCACTGCCGCGGATGATGTCGGCGAGCTCGTCCTGACGGCGGAGCTCCAGGATGTCGAAGAGCGGCAGGTGGCTCGGCAGTGGCGGATGGTGCATCGCCAGCAGCGTGCCGTGGGGCGCCGGCTGGGCCAGAGTCTCAGCGAGCCAGGCGAGCTGGCCGGGATCGAGATCGCCGTGATGCCAGCCCGGCACGCTGGTATCCAGGGCGACGACCCGGAGACCGTCGAGTTCCCAGACGCCGGTCACGGGTTCCTCGGTCGGTGGCAGATCGAGAAGGTCTCGCCGCAGCGCTGGGCGCTCGTCGTGATTGCCCGCGACCCAGATCACCGGGGCGTCCAGATCGGCCGCGACCGGCTCGACGGCGGCGCGCAGGCGTCGGTAGGCGTCCGGCTCACCGAGATCGGCGAGGTCACCGGTCACGACGATGGCAGCGGGGTGCGGATGCACGGCTCGGATCGCCGCGAGCGTCCGAGCGAAGTTGGCCTCGACGTCGTAGCGGCCGCCGAGACGCGCTCCTCCCGCGAGGAAGTGGGGATCGCTCACGTGGATGAGGACGTGCGACGCGGGCCGGTGGCGGCCGAACGCGTGCGCGGTGCCTGTTCCTGCTGACATGGCCTCAGCCTATGCTCCCCCACCGACTACTGCGCCTGTAGTGATCGCACTAGGCTTCGATCATGGCCAAGAACGAGAGCAGACGCCGGATCATCGCGGATGCCGGCCTCGCCGTGCTCGCGCGCGACGGATCCCGGGGACTCACCCACCGCGCCGTCGACGCCGCGGCCGAGGTCCCGACCGGAACCGCGTCCAACTACTTCCGCAGCCGCGACGCCCTCGTGGCCGGGCTCGTGGAACGCATCGGAGAACGCCTGGCTCCGACCACGGAGGACCTGGAGCGCCGCGCCGCCGGCTCGCCGGGTCCCGCCCTGTTCGCCGACTACATCCGCGACATCGTCCGCCGCCTCAGCGACGATCGCGACGTCACGCTCGCGCTGTTCGAGCTGCGCCTGGAGAGCAGCCGCCGACCCGAGGTCGCCGCAGTCCTCGCGGCCTGGCAGCGCGCCGGTCTCGACGGCGACGTCGCGTTCAACGCGGCGGCGGGGCTTCCCGGTGGCCGACGCGAGATCGCCCTGTTCCACTACGCGATCGACGGCCTCCTGCTCGATCGCCTGACGTCGCCGATCGATCCGGACACCTCGACCGACGACATCATCGACGCTCTCGTGGCCGGGCTGCTGCGCTGAGGTCGCAGTCCTCGGTCAGTGACCGACCACGATGAGCAGGATGCCGGCGATCACCGCGGCGGCGCACAGCACGAAGCAGCCGTAGGCCCCGACGAGTGCGAGCGACTTCTGCGCGTCGGTCAGCGGGCTCTTCCTGGCCGCCTTCGCGGCCTGCTTCGCCGCCCGCTTGAGCTCCTTCTCGGAGATCACGGTGATCGCATCGGTGAACTCCGCGGGGCTCACCACCGGAGCGTGCCCGCTCCGGACGAGCAGCCGGAGACCCAGCGCGTAGAACGTGACGATGGCGGTGGCACCGATGAGCGCGGCGGCGAACACCTGCAGGAAGGCGAGCCAGTCGATCGAGACGTTCATGCGGAATCTCCGTCCCGGCCGGCATCCACGGGCTTCGTGCTCTTCCCGGACTTCGCGGCGCCCTTGGCCTCGGCCTTCTGCTTCGCCCGAGCCTTGGACTCGGCTTTCGCCTTCTCCCTGGCCTCGGCACGCGCCTTCGCCTCGGCCTTGGCACGCTCGATGCGCTGCTGCCGGCGCGTGGGCGGCGGCGTGTCGGGGACCTCCACCGCGAGGTGGGATTCGGCCACATCACTCATCGCGTTGGCATGCGTGACCGCGTTGCGGCGCGAGCGCATGAAGAGACCGAGGATGATGAGCACGGCGATGACCGCGTCGATCGCAACGCCCCAGTTGCCGAGCCACACGACCAGCAGAGCGGCCAGTGCGCCCACTCCGCCGGCGGCCGGCAGTGTGAGGAGCCAGCCGATGCCGATTCGTCCGGCGGTGCGCCAGCGGACCGTGGAGCCGCGACGTCCGAGGCCGGAGCCGATGACGGAGCCGGAAGCGACCTGGGTGGTCGAGAGAGCGAAGCCGAGCGCGCTCGAGGCGAGGATCGTGGCGGCCGTCGAGCTCTCCGCCGCGAAGCCCTGCGCGGGCTTGACGTCGGTGAGGCCCTTGCCGAGCGTGCGGATGATGCGCCATCCGCCGAGGTAGGTGCCGAGCGCGATCGTGAAGGCACAGGCGATGATGACCCACAGCTCCGGCTCGTGGTGGGCACCCGACTGCCATCCGATCGTGATCATGGCGAGGGTGATCACACCCATGGTCTTCTGCGCGTCGTTGGTGCCGTGCGCGAGCGCGACCAGAGAGGACGTGAAGATCTGCCCCCACCGGAATCCGTCTCGCCCGTCGGGCTTCCCGTCGTAGCGACGCGTGATCGAGTACGCGATCTTGGTCGCGGCGAAGGCGATGATGCCCGCCGTGACCGGGGCGATCAGTGCCGGCAGCACGATCTTCGACAGCACGGCACCGAAGTCGATGCCGCCGAGACCCGCACCGACGAGCGTGGCCCCGATGAGGCCTCCGAACAGGGCGTGCGAGGAGCTCGACGGCAGACCGAGCAACCACGTCAGCATGTTCCACGTGATGGCGCCGATGAGTCCGGCGAAGATCAACGACAGGAAGAGATCGGCTCCCGCCGCGATGATCGCGTCTTCCTTGATGATGCCGCCCGAGATCGTCTTCGAGACCTCCGTCGAGAGGAAGGCTCCGACGAGATTCAGGACGGCTGCGAGGAGGACGGCGGTCTTGGGCTTCAGCGCACCGGTGGCGATGGGTGTGGCCATCGCGTTCGCGGTGTCGTGAAATCCGTTGGTGAAGTCGAAGAACAGTGCCAGCGCGATGACAAGCACGACGATGAGGGCTGCGGTTTCCACCGTTCGCTTTCGGTCGTTTGAGGAAGAAAGGAGATGCCGACGTGATCGACGTGATGAACGAAGAGTTCACCGTGGGTTTCACTTCCGTTTACCGGCCCCGCTAAATCCTCCCACCCTGCCCCGCGCCGGTCAACTCGACCTGGGATAGCGTGGAACGGTGACCGACGCCCCCATCGCAGACCGCCGCTCCACCACTCGCATTCACCACGGAGACGAGGTCGACGACCCGTACGAGTGGCTTCGCGCGAAGGAGTCCAGCGAGGTCATCGAGCACCTCGAGGCCGAGAACGCCTACACCGACGCGAAGACCTCGCACCTCGCCGAGCTTCGCGAGCAGCTTTTCGAGGAGATCAAGAGCAGGGTGCAGGAGACCGACCTCTCGGTGCCCACCCGTCGCGGCGATTGGTGGTACTACAGCCGCACGGAAGAGGGCTCGCAGTACGGCATCCACTGCCGGGCGGCCGCCGCACCCGGCGACTGGACTCCCCCGCGCCTCGAGCCCGGCGTGCCGGTGCCCGGCGAGGTCGTCCTCCTCGACGGGAACGCCGAGGCCGAGGGTCATGAGTTCTTCTCGCTGGGGGCGTTCGACACCTCGGACGACGCGACGAAGCTGCTCTGGTCCACCGACTTCGAGGGCGACGAGCTCTACACGGTGCATGTGCGCGACCTGACGACGGGCGCGACGCTCGACGACGTCATCCCGAACACCGGCGGCGCCTTCTTCACGCCGGACGGCACCGGCGTCGTCTACACGACCCGGGACGAGGCCTGGCGGCCGGACACGCTGTGGCTCCACCGCCTCGGCACCCCCGTCTCCGACGACATCACGCTGTTCCATGAGCCCGACGAGAAGTTCTGGCTCGGCGCGGGGATCACCCGCAGTCGCCGATACCTCGTGATCGGCGTCGGATCGAGCATCACCAGCGAGGAGTACCTGGTCGACCTCACCGGAGATCTCACCGCCGAGCCGCGGCTCGTGTGGCCGCGCCGCGAAGGCGTCGAGTACTCGCTCGATCATGCCGTCGTCGACGGCGAGGATCGTCTGCTCATCCTGCACAACCACGATGCCCTCGACTTCGAGCTGGTCTCGGTCGCGGCATCCGATCCGCAGGGCGAGCGGCGGGTGGTGATCGCACACGAGCCGGGCCGGCGACTCCTCGGGACCGACGCGTTCCGCGACTTCGCCACCGTCGAGTACCGCAGCGAGGGGCTCGAGCGCGTCGGCCTGCTGGACTACTCGACGGATGCCGTCGATGAGATCTCCTTCGACGAGCCGCTCTACTCGGCCGGTGTCAGCGGGAATCCGGAGTGGCACTCGCCGTACCTGAGACTCGGCTACACGTCGTTCGTGACACCGGGGACCGTGTACGACCTCGATCTCGCCTCACGGGAGCTGGTGCTGCGCAAGCAGGTCACCGTGCTCGGCGGCTATGACCCGGCGGAGTACGGTCAGCGCCGGGAATGGGCGACGGCATCCGACGGCACCCAGGTGCCGATCTCGCTGGTGTGGAAGCGCGCGCTCGGCGACCCCGGATCGGCCCCGCGACCCGTGCACCTCTACGGCTACGGCTCCTACGAGCACTCGATCGATCCCGGCTTCTCCGTCGCGCGGCTCTCGGAGCTGGACCGCGGGGTCGTCTTCGCGGTGGCGCACGTGCGCGGTGGCGGCGAGATGGGCCGCCAGTGGTATGAGGAGGGCAAGCTGCTGCACAAGCGGAACACCTTCACGGACTTCGTCGCCTGCGGGCAGCACCTCGTCACCACGGGCGTGACCACCCCGCAGCAGCTGGTCGCCGAGGGCGGCAGCGCGGGAGGTCTGCTGATGGGCGCGGTCGCGAACCTCGCGCCCGAGCTGTTCGCCGGCATCCTCGCCGCGGTGCCGTTCGTCGACGCTCTGACGACGATCCTCGACCCCTCGCTGCCGCTGACCGTGATCGAGTGGGATGAGTGGGGCGACCCGCTGCACGACGCCGAGGTCTACACCTACATGAAGTCGTACACGCCCTACGAGAACGTCCGCGACGGCGTCGCCTACCCGCGCATCCTCGCCGTGACGTCGCTCAACGACACCCGCGTCCTCTACGTGGAGCCGGCGAAGTGGGTCGCCCGTCTCCGGGAGGCCGGAGCATCCGACGTCCTCCTGAAGTGCGAGATGGTCGCCGGACACGGGGGCGTCAGCGGACGCTACAACTCCTGGAAGGAGCGCGCGTTCGAGCTCGCGTGGCTGCTCGACACCCTCGGGCTCGCGGAGGTCTGACCGACCCCGCGCGCCCACGCGGAAGCAGGCAGACGCGCAAGATCAGGCCGGTTCTCTCCTGAACAGCCTGATCCCGCGCGAACGCCTGATCTCGCAGACGTGCACTTCTGCTGCACGGACGAAGACCGGCACCAGTTGTCCCCTGTTCGCGAAAGCCCGGGACGGGGAGAACCGGGCGGCATCCCAGACTGATCGCATGGAGAAGCCGTCGGTCGAGAAATGGGTGCGCCAACGCGGCGGCGTGGCGCACACCTCACACCTGCGGATGGCAGGCTTCACCGCACACGCCGTTCACAGCGCCGTCGAGTCGGGACGGCTCCGACGTGTCCGGCGTTCGTGGCTCGTCACCGTCGACTGCGACAGCCGACGGGTGCGTGCCGCATCGGTCGGCGGGCGCGTCACATGCGCCAGTGCGGCAGACCTGATGGGCTTCTGGAATGTCGAGACGATGCCGTGCACATCGCACTCCCGCATTCCGCTTCTCGGTTCGATGCCACAGGCGTCCAGGTCCACCGTGGCCGTGGGCCGGTGCCGGTGCATCCGCGAGCCGCGGACGAACCCGTCCTGAATGTGCTCTTCCACGTCGCTCGATGCCTTCCGACGCCCGATGCACTGGCGGTCTGGGAGTCGGCGGTGCGACGGGATGCCGTGGAACTCGACGAACTGGAACGTGTCGACTGGCGCTCCTCGGCGGCTGCGCGGATCGCGTCCCTCGTGGGCAGCAGATCGGACTCCGGACCTGAGACGGTCTTCGTCGAGCGGATGCGGGCGATCGGAATCGGCGTCCGTCAGCAGGTATGGGTCGACGGACATCCGCTCGACGCGCTGATCGGCGATCGCCTCGGCGTGCAGATCGACGGCTACTCGCATCACAGCGCAGCGAGAGATCGCCGCCGCGATCTCCGCGCGGACGCGAGACTCGTGCTGCGCGGCTACACGATCCTCCGGTTCGACTACCACCAGGTGATGCACGATCACACGTATATCGAGCACACCGTGCGCACGGCGATGGCGCAGGGATTGCACCAGATCCGATCACGCCGCTGACCTCGCGCGCGGAATCAGGCAGACGCGCGGACACAGGCAGAAACTCGCCCGATCAGCCTGATTCCGCGCGATCGCCTGATTCGGCGCGGACGAGTCGACTCGTGCGCCGGACCGGACGCTCAGCCGAAGAGCGCAGCGGCCTCGTCGTAGCGGTAGCGCGGCACCGTGTGCAGCTCGCCGAGAGCGTCGGCGAACGGCACGCGCACGATGTCCGTGCCCTGCATCGCGACCATCTGACCCCAGGCGCCTTCGACGATCGCGTCGGCGGCGTGCAGGCCCAGGCGTGTCGCGAGGACCCGATCGAAGGCCGACGGCGAGCCGCCGCGCTGGATGTGGCCGAGGATCGTGGCGCGCGTCTCGATGCCGGTGATGCGCTCGATCTCGGGCGCGAGCTGGTCGCCGATGCCGCCCAGACGGGGACGGTTGAACGCGTCGAGGCCCTTGTCGCTGTATGCCTCTTCCATGCCGAGCAGCTTGAAGCCCTCGGACACGACGACCAGAGGCGCACGACCGCGGTCGTGCGCGCTCGAGACGAGCGCGGTGATGTCGTCGATCGACATGGGCACCTCTGGGATGCAGATGACGTGAGCCCCTGCCGCCATGCCGGCGTGCAGGGCGATCCAGCCGACGTGGCGCCCCATGACCTCGGCGACCATGCACCGCTGATGCGAGTCTCCCGTGGTGCGCAGCCGGTCCATCGCGTCGGTGGCGATGTTCACCGCCGTGTCGAAGCCGAAGGAGTAATCCGTCGCCTGAAGGTCGTTGTCGATCGTCTTGGGCACGCCGAGCACCTTGATGCCGTCCTTCGACAGGCGGTCGGCCGCCGCGAGCGTGCCCTCCCCGCCGATCGCGACGATGCCGTCGATCTTGTGGCCGTAGAGGGTCTTCGCGATGTTCTCCGCGCCACCGCGCTCCCCCTCGTAGGGGTTGGTGCGGCTGGTGCCGAGGATCGTGCCGCCCACCTTCGAGAGGCCCTTCACCTCGTGCCGGGTCAGCGGCATGAAGTCGCCCTCGACGACGCCGCGCCAGCCGTCGCGGATGCCGACGAACTCGAGGTCGTACGTGGTGGTGCCCTTGAGGACGATGCCGCGGATGACCGCGTTGAGTCCGGGGCAGTCGCCACCGCTCGTCAGGATGCCGATCTTCATGCTGGTGCCTTCCGACGTTCGGGAGAGAGGGGGAAAGGCGACGCTGCCTGCGATCGACACTAGTGCCCCGGCGTGGTGCGGCGCCATTCGAGGCAGGCGAAAACCGAGGATCTTTACGTCCTCGAGACCCACCCTCTCAGATCTTCACGACACATCCGGATTCGGACCCGAAATCGGCGTTAAGAAACCCCGTTCTTGACGCCTATGCTGCGCCGAGCGCCTGCCGCAGCAGATGCATGAGGGCCGCCAGCTGCACCGGCTCCGCCGCAGTGTCGTCGACGGCCTCGCCGTCGAGCGCACGTGCCGCGAGGCCCTGCTTCTGGTCGATGAGCTCGGCGATCTTCGTGTCGATCGTGTGCGCGGCGATGATCCGCCACGCGGTGACCGGCTCGTCCTGGCCGATGCGGTGCACGCGGTCGATCGCCTGGGTCTGCTCGGCCGCCGTCCACGACAGTTCGGCGAGCACGACGTTCGACGCGGCCTGCATGTTGAGTCCGACGCCTGCGGCGGTGAGCGAGCACACCGCGATGCCGACGGCGGGATCGCCGTTGAAGTCGTCGATCGCCTGCTGACGCGCCGTCGACGTCTGGTCTCCTCGGATCGACACCGAGCGGATGCCGGCGGCGGCGAAGTGCGCCTCCGCCTGATCCATCACGTCGATGTGCTTCGCGAAGAAGACGACCTTGCCGACCGAGCGCTGCAGCTGCGCGGCGTAGTCGGCGGCGAGCTGCGCCTTTGCCTGACCGATGCGGCGGACCATCGTGAAGACGTTGTCGCCTCCGGTGCCTGCCGCCTTCGATTCCTCGAGCTCGTTCTGCGCGACCAGGCGCACGATGTCCTCGTCGATCTCGCCCGGGGCGAGGCCGCGGTCTCCGCGTGCGTCGATGATGCGGCGGTAGCGACCGGCCAGCCGCTCCCCCAGTTCGCGCTCGGCCTGACGGATGCTGCGTCCGAACTCGTCGTCGAGCTGCACGGGCAGGTCGGCGATGAGCTTGTCGGGGAGGTCGGCCGCGACGTCCTTCTTCTTGCGGCGGACGATCCCCATCGAGATCACAGCGTCCCGCGCCTCCGGGTAGAACGCCTTGTCCGCGGGGGTGAACCCGGTGGCGTCGAGCTTCTCCATCAGCTCCGGTCCCGGCTTCTCGCCGGTCGTCCAGCCGAGGAACCGCCAGATCGCGTCGAAGTCCTCGACGTCGTTGATCAGCGGGGTACCGGTGAGAGCGAGCATGAGCGGATCGCCGCCGGGCGTGCGCTCGCGCATCCGCGACGCGAGCGAGAGCACGTTCTGCGAGCGCTGCGACGAGAGGTTCTTGATGAAGTGCGCCTCGTCGACGACCATGCCGCGCAGACCGATCGATCCGAGCCACGAGAGGTGGCGGTCGAGGATCTCGTAGTTGACGATGAAGATGTCGGCGAAGGCGTCGATGTCGGTGCCGTCGCCCTGGATGACCGTGGCACGGCGCTGGGGCGTCCACCGCTCGACTTCACGCGCCCAGTTCATCTTCACCACGTTCGGAACGACCGCGAGCAGCGGATAGGCACCGGCGACGGAGGCGGCGAGCAGCGACTGCGCCGTCTTGCCGAGTCCCGGCTCGTCGGCCAGCAGGAAGCTGCGGTGACCGGCGCGCACGGCTTCGAGGAAGCGGGACTGGTGCACCATCACCTCGAGCCCCTTGGGCGAGAGGTGGTCGTATTCGGGTGCAGGGGGCAGTTCCATCGTGGCCGCCGATCCACCGGCGCCGGTCTCGAACGCCTTGTAGAGCGGACCCA
>Ga0307406_10000868_pt1 | contig 17010 bp, 15 predicted proteins | sample 322Cmetagenome_3_FD_203706 | JGI IMG/M metagenome (GOLD analysis project Ga0307406, IMG submission 203706) | Maize rhizosphere microbial communities from greenhouse at UC Davis, California, United States - 322HYB-C-2 | ecosystem: Host-associated > Plants > Roots > Rhizosphere > Soil | place...
CCGTTTTGGTTCGTTCAGCGAAGGCGCAACCTGAACGACAAATACCAGAAAGCAGGCGGCAACACGGCTATAGCAAAAAGAAACAGCACGAATAACGAGTCCGGCAGCATTTGCGACAGCATCCAGATCGCGAGCAACGAACCGGCCATCGAAACAAGGGATCTGCCGAATATTGATGCGGCCGATCCAGGGTCTTTTCCGAAAAGCTTCCATGCGGATAACGCCAGCGTGACCAGCAGTTGGATGCTGTAGAAGCCCGCCAAATACATCGCGATACCTGCCGAGTACATGTATTCGTCCCCGGCCGAAGCCTCGTCGGCGAGCGAATTGCAGGCGAATGCCACTAAACCTAGCCCGGTAGCCATGGTCCTATAGCAGCGGGAGGAAGTAGCGATATCAGCGGCCATTGTCACGCCCGGCGTCATTGAGGCAATTCCAGGGAAAGGGGCTCTGACCCCGTTTTGCTAGCATCAAACCCCATGACCATGGCGTATTTCTTGATCAACTCCGTTTGATCCGAGGGGCCGAGATTCGAATAGATGAAAAACTCTCCGCCCTCTTTGTATGTTTCATAATACCGCCGCAAATCAACCCCCACTCTTTCCGGAAAAAGATCCAGCATGTCGGGGCCGTTGCTTTCAACGATCAAATCAGCGACCGCCAGTGAAACAATATCCCACGGAAACGAACCGCTCTCGGCTTCGCGCGCGAGCGCCAAGATTGAATCAAGTCTCTGCTGAAGGTCGCTCATCATATTTCTCCCGCCTCCCGCATGGCTCTGAATTTCCTTAAATTATCGCCACCCTCGATCACTGCATTGTAATGAAGGTTACCAAACTCCCTGGGCCCAACCATCTTCCAGAATTGCGCATAAGGCATCTGCACCCTGCAAAACTGGGTCTGCAAAACTGAGTCAGAGTGCCTTTTCGTTGTCGGAAAGGCACTCTGACCCAGTTTCGATTCCTTCCGTTTTGCCTTCTCGGCAGTTTTCGTTGAACAGTTTTCGTTCGAGCCTGCCGCTCGAATAAGGATCGCGCGATTCGACCGGGCGGAACCGCGCGACCCATCGCCGCTCACGTCGCGCAATCCACCGCCTCGACCGGCTCCGGCCGGGCACCCACCGACATCAGCACCAGGCCCAGCACCACCGACACGCCGACGATCGCCGAGGCGACATAACCCAGGCCGCCGACGCCGATGGCATCGATCACGCGGCCGCCGACGATGGCACCGACGCCGATGCCCAGGTTGGCGCCGGAAATGTTCAGCGACGCGGCGAACGCCGGCGCCTCGGGCGCGGACTTCATCACCCGCACATGGCTGACCGGGAACAAGGCCGCCTGGGTGACGCCCCACAACGCCAGCGTGGCGGCGAACAGCGGCAGCGAGTGGATCGACGGCACCACCAGCACCAGGCCGAGCGCCATCGGCACGCTGAAGATCATCGAGGCGGCCAGCGGATTGCGGTCGACGATGCGGCCGCCGAGGGTGTTGCCGATCAGGCCGACCGCACCGAAGGCCATCAGCGCCCAGCCGACCACCGAACCGTCGAAGCCGGCCAGGCGCTCGAACATGTCGGCCAGGTAGGTGTAGGCGGTGAACATGCCGGTGAACAGCAGCACCGACAGCAGCACGTGCCCGCTCACCCGCGGATCGCGCAGCACCCGGAACTGCTGGCTCAGCTTCGCTTGCGGCTTGTCCATGCGGCTGTCCGGCAGGAACACGAACAACAAGGTCGCTTTCAGCAACGAGGCGATCGACAGGGCGACGAAGGCCGCGCGCCAGCCGAAGGCATCGGCGATCAGGGTGCCGGTCGGCACGCCGATTACGGTGGCGCAGATCACGCCGAAGGAAATCACCGAGATCGCGCGGCCGGCGCGCTCCTGGCCGGCCAGGTCTACCGCGGTCTCGCTGGCCAGGGCCCAGAACACCGGCACGCCGAGCGCCGGAATCAGCCGCGCGAACGCCATCACGCCGAGGTTGGGCGCCATCGCCGCGACCGCGTTCGAGGCCGCGAACAGCAACAACACCACGATGAACAAGCGTTTGCGTTCGAAGCGCGAGAAGTAAGCGGTCAGGAACGGACCGCTGGCGGCGACCGCGAAGGCGAACAAGGTCACCAGCAAGCCGGCCTGCGACACGCTGACGCCGAGATCGCGCGCCAACGACGGCAGCAGGCCGACCAGGATGAATTCGGTCGTCAGCACGGTAAAACCGGCCGCCGACAGCAATAGAAGAGGCAGTAGCACGACAGGCTCCGGGGACGAAGACGCAACGGCCCGATCGCTCGGGCCGGCGCGGAAGAACGATGGGGAAAGATCGCAGCGCGCCGTGTGCGGCGCATGGGGCCAATCTAGAAAATCGCGACGCGCGGATAAACCGCATCGCCATGCTTTCATCGTTCCGGACAGCGAACGATCGCCGCAAGCCGCGCCATCGCATGCATTCGCGGGTTAACGACGATTCGGGACTGTCAATCCCGGATCGCGCTCTAGTCGGTAGCGACGCGATGCGGCAGGCTATCGGGCCTGAGTCGCTGACGAGGCAGCATCGCCGTCACACCGCGCCATCGAACCCTCACGCGACCTCGAACTGCGCCGGCCTAGGCTCGATGTCCTATTCGGCGACGAGGTTACGGCGATGGCGAAGATCCTGGTGCTCTATTACTCGGCCTATGGCCACATCGAGACGATGGCGCAGGCCATCGCCGAGGGCGCGCGCGAAGCCGGTGCGCAGGTCGATATCAAGCGCGTACCCGAACTGGTGCCGGACGAGGTTGCGCGCAAGTCGCACTACAAGCTCGACCAGCAGGCGCCGATCGCGAAGATCGCCGAGTTGGCCGACTACGACGCGATCGTCATCGGCACCGGCACGCGTTTCGGCCGCATGTCGTCGCAGATGGCCAATTTTCTCGACCAGGCCGGCGGCCTATGGGCCTCGGGCGTATTGCACGGCAAGGTCGGCGCCGCCTTCACTTCGACCGCGACCCAGCACGGCGGCCAGGAAACCACCTTGTTCTCGATCATCACCAACCTGCTCCACTTCGGCATGGTGATCGTCGGCCTCAACTACGGTTTCCCGGGGCAGACGCGCCTGGATGAAGTCACCGGCGGCGCGCCCTACGGCAGCACCACCATCGCCGGCAGCGACGGCGCGCGCAAGCCCAGCGACAACGAACTCGACGCGGCGCGCTACCAGGGCCGCGAAGTCGCCGAGGTAACCAGGAAACTGCACGGTTGAGCGGGCGACACCGGCCAGGCGACCGGCAGGGCGGTGTGACTGTCGCCTCACCGGTTCGTTGCCGACCGCGGACGGCTACAGCCCATTCGGGCCAATTTCGGCGAATTTCGGCGAATTTCGGCCGATTACGGCAAACCATGGCCCTGTCGGCCACGCGATTGCGTACGTAGAGTACGACAGGTACTGCCGATGGCATTGCGCGCTTCTCCGGCGCCGCATCGGCAGCCGCTTCCCGGCATGCAGTCCCGCCGCGCACGGACCCGCACCTGTCGAAGGAACGCAACGATGTCGTCTCCCGCACGAGAATTGATCGAACGCCTGCCGCTGATCGGCGAGGGCGCCGCCGCCGCTCAGGCACGGGAGCTATTGGCGATGGATGTCGACTGGGCCTCGATCCGGGGCCAGACCTCGTCCGCCGCGGCCTGGCGCCCCAGCCAAGCCTTCCTGATCGTCGAAGGCTCGCTCGACCTCGCCGGCAATGCGGTGATCGGCACCGGCGAGCACGACCACGGCGCCTTGATCGTGCTCGGCGACCTGCGCTGCCGCAACCTGGTCGTGGCCCAGGATTTCCATCTGGTCGTCACCGGCAATCTGATCGCGAGCGAAGCCGTGGTCGCCGACCTCGGCGACAGCACCGCCCATGTCGCCGGCATGGTGCGGGCGCCGGTGTTGCTGTCCGGCGATGCCGGCTGGTTGACCCTGGACCGCGCCGACGGCCTGCGCGTGGCGCGCACCAGCGCCTACGTCATCGTCGACGAGCAACCCCTGCCCTTGCCTCCGCACAGCCTCAGCGAGCTCGTCGACGACGGCGTGCTCGATCGCGAGGAATGGGACAGCCTGGACGCGGACGAACGCGAAGGCCAGGATATCGACGAATTCGTCGTGCTCGACGAAGGCAGCGTGCTCAGGCGCCTCGCCGCGGGCGATTCGATCCTGCGCGGCTGAAGCCGCCAGACGGATTCGGCCCGCCCCTGCGACGGCAGGCCGTGTCGCGCCAGGCGGCGAGCGCGCTCAGTGCAGCCACACCGCGAGAAAGCCGAGCAAGGCCGGCAAGGCCTGGATGAAGAAGATGCGGCGATTGACCGTGGCCGCGCCGTACACGCCGGCGATCACCACACAGGCCAGGAAGAACAAGGCGACGTCCTGGCGCGTGCACAGCAGCGACCAGATCAGGCCGGCGGCGAGGAAACCGTTGTAGAGACCCTGGTTCGCCGCCAGCACTTTCGACTGCTCGGCCTTCTCCAGGCTCTGACGGAACACCTTGAGCCCGAGCGGCCGGGTCCACAGGAACATCTCCAGGACCATGAAGTACAGGTGCAGCAGCGCGACCAGAACGATCAGGGCGACGGCGATCCAGTGCATCGGCTGGCTCCTAGGCTAAGGCGAGTGTCGGAACCGCAGCATAAGGCCTCGGCCCGGCGCCGCGCAGCTGGGGGAGTCGGCGCTGAGGAGTGAGGAACGAGTAAAGCCCCGGGCGGCCGGCTTTCGCTCACTGCTCACTCCTGCGCACTCACTTCTCCTACGTCTTCCCCTTCGCCGCCTGTGCGCTCGCATGCCAGGCCTGCAACACCTCGGCCTCGCGTTGCGGCGCGATCCCGGCCTTGGGCTTGGCGCGGCGTTCGGCCGGCAGACTGCGCCAGTAATCGAGCGTGTCGCGCACAGTCTCGCGCAGCGGTCGATAGCTCAGGCCGGCCGCGCGCGCCTTCGCCACCGACGTGCGGCCGAAGCCCGCGTACTCGCCGCGCGCCGGAATCCAGGCCGGCATGTCCTGCCATGGCGCCACCTTCTGCGCTTCGAGAAAATCCGCCGGCACCCAGGTGACGGTCGACTTGGCCTTGGCCGCGCGCTGCGATTCGGCCAGCACCGCGCCCATGCTCAGGGCGCCGGGTGCGGCATCGGCGTTATAGATGCCGAAGTGGCCGTGCTCGATCGTCGCCAGCAGGAACGCCGCCAGATCGCGCACGTCGATGAACTGGGTCGGGTCCTGCGCGCTGCCGGGCGCGAGGATCTCGCCGCCGCGGTCGGCGCGCGCCGGCCAATAGGTGAAACGATCGGTGGTGTCGCCGGGACCGACGATCAGCCCCGGACGAACCACGGTGGTGCGCTTGGGCAGTTCGCGTTCGGCGGCTTGCTCGCACAGGGCCTTGAGGCCGCCGTAGGTTTCGCCGGTGACCTCGGTGACGTCGGGATCGGCCAGCACCGCGAGCGGCGAGTTCTCGTCGCTGGGCGCATCGTTCTTGGCGTAGACCGAGATCGTCGACACCAGCACGTACTGCTTCACCCTCGGCGCCAGCAACTTGGCCGAGCGCGTCACGTCCGCCGGCAAATACGCGGAAGTGTCCAGCACCGCGTCCCACTGCCGCTCGCCTTCCAGCGCCTTCATGTCGGTCTTGCGATCGCCATGCAGTTGCTCGATGTCGCTGAACTGCTCGCCGGAGAACTTGCCCGGATTGGTCTTGCCGCGGTTGAACAGGGTCAGGGTGTGGCCGTGCTTGCGCGCGATCTCGACGAAATGCGGGCCGAGAAAACCGGTGCCGCCGAGCACGAGCAGTTTCAGCGGCGCCGGCTTGCGCAGGCTGCGTGCGAACGACGGCAAGGCAAGCAGCCCGGCACCGGCCGCGCCGGCCACCAGGAAATCGCGACGACTGGTTTTCATGCTTCACCTCGTAGAGATCGGATATCGGAAGGAAGATTCGAGGCGGCGCCCGGCAGGCCGCGCTGGGCGCGCACGATGCTCCAGGCGCTCGCGGTCATGCCGGCGGCGGCGAGCACGCCGGCCGCGAACACGGCCTGGGTGCCGAACAGGGCCACGCCCTTGTGGATCCAGACGAAGGCCAGGTCGGTGCCGCGGAACACCGCGGTGTCGATCACCGCCTTGCCCTTGTAGCGCGAGGGCCGGTCGACCCGCGTGTACAAGGTCTCGCGGGCCGGCTTGGCCAGGGCGAACTCGCCGGCGCGCTGCAGCACCTGCACGATCGCGACCATCACCGGCAACGGCGAGGCCAGCAGCACGCCGAAGCCGAGCAATAAGGTCAGCCCCGGCATCAACAAGGCCGGGGCGACGCCGTGGCGATTCAACAGCCAGCGGGTCAGCAGCAACTGAGTGAGGATCGCAAGCAGATTGACCGCGCTGTCGATGCGGGCGAAATAGCGCGTCGCGGCCTCGGCGCTGGGATAGAACTCGCGCGCGATCGCCGCCTGCTGGTTGTAGAGCAAGGTCGCCGCGCCGACGCTGAAGAACAGGGTGATCGCCATCGCCCGCAACACCGGTCGCTGCCAGACCAGTTTCAGGCCGGCCCAGATCGAGCCGCCCATCGCGCCCTCGCCGCTGTCGAGGCCGTGCTCGCGTTCGCGCCGGATCGCCCACGGCCGCAGGCGCACGATGCACAGCACGCAGATCGACAGGAACGCCACCGAGACCAACAACAGATTGGCCACGCCCAAGGGCTGCACCAGCCACTGGGTCAGGATCGGCCCGAGCACCGCGCCGGCGGTGCCGCCCGCGCCGATATAGCCGTACAAACGACGCGCCTGGGCATCGTCGAACACGTCGGCCATGTAACTCCAGAACACGGTCACCGCGAACAGGTTGAACACCGCGGTCCAGACGAAGAACACCATGCCCCGCCCGGGCACGCCGGCATTGAACGCCCAATGGAACGCCAACAAGCAGGCGATGAACAAGGCATACACCACCGGCAGAAACACCCGCCGCGGGAATCGCGCGACCAGGGCGCCGTAGACCGGCTGCAAGGCCAGCATGGTCACGAAGGTGCAGGTGAACAACACCTGCAACACGAAGTCCTTGAGCTGCAGACCGTGCGCCTGGGCCCAGGCGATCATCGCCTGCGGAAACACCGTGGCCGCATCGGCCGAAGCGCCCATCGCATCGCGCACCGGCCGCAACACGTAATAGCCGCAGAGCAGGCTGAAGAAGTACAGCAGCGACCACCACAGCGGCGCATTCGAAGACAGGCGCCGGCTCGGATGCGCATTGGCAGACGCAGCGCTCATGTCCGTGCCCTGATCGCATCGGCACGAGCACAGCGCGCGGCGAACGACGCGGATACGCGTCCACCCCCGTCGTGCCCGTTCGGCTTGCGCATCGTCGCTGCTCCCGTTCCCCCGCTCAAACTAGCCGCGGGACCCGCGCGCGGCCCCTGCGGATGGTCATACCGACCTTCGGCATGGTGGGGACGCTCCGAGCCTCGGCGTACGCAAGCCGTGATCGGGGACGCAGTCCGGTTCCCAAACGGATCGAGCGAACGCCCCTGGGCCTGAACGAGCTCGGCGAAGCCGGCCGTCGTTTCCGTGCCGATGTGCGTGATTTGTAGGAAAAGCCTGAATCGGCCGTCCGAAAAACACGGTTTCGGCGCCGGTTCGATTGTCCAGGGGGCACCGCGGCAGTAGCCTGCGGATTCCCCATCGCATCAACGGAGGATGCCCATGCGCGCGACCGCAGCGACCGCCGCTCGAGCCGGCCTGCTTCCGGCCCTGTTCTGCACACTGATGTTCTGCGCACTGACCGCATCCTGCACCACCACGCCCCAGCCCCAGGCATCGGCCAAGGAGAATGCCGCCATGACCACGCAATCGCCGACCCTCGCCGACAGCGTTCGGCTCGATGCCGAACAAATCGGCAAGCGCGTGCTGAAACTGATCGACAGCATTCACGGTGCCCAGGACCTCTCTCCCGAGAACATCGAAAAGCAGACCGGCATCAAGGTCGAGATCCATTCCGAGGACCGCACCGAGTACGGCTTCGGCGGCGCGCTGACGAACGAGTGGTCGTACAGCCTGACCTCGGTGTCGTACAGGCAGGGGGAAAAACCCACGCGGCTGGATTTCCGCTTCCTGAGCCAGGCCCAAGGCGCCGCCGATATCTCGCCGATTTGCAGCATGGACTTCAAGGACTACAGCCAGGCATTGACCTCGGCGGGCTTCCAGGCCCAGAGCTTGCCGAGCAGCGACGGCAGCGACCCCGGCTTCGGCTACCGCGGGGTCGAGCCCTGGAGCTTCGTTCGCGGCAAGGTCGAAGTGGCGATCTACACCCACGGCAATAAGGACCCTGAGCAAGGTCGAGCCTGCATTTCCAGTCTCGCCATCAGCACCCAGGCCTGAAGGAGCCCGCCATGGCCACGCCCGCCGAAAAACTGGAAGCGATGCTCACGGATTTCGAGAGTGCCAACGCAGCCGGTGGCAAGAACCTGCGCGACCTGCTCAAGACCACGCCCGAGTTGCAAGCGCGCATCGTCAAGTCGATCGAACTCGGCAACCTCGACACGATCAAACCGCTCGACCCTGCCCTGCGCTCCAGAGGCGTCATGGGCGGTTTCAATCCGGTCGACAAATCCATCGCGCTGCCGATGGACATGCTCAACAGCGCCGACACCAATCCCCGCAACGCCAATACGCTGCGGCTGGTGTTCGGCCACGAGATCGAACACTCCGTCAACAAGCAGGCCATCGCCGACGGCAACAAAGCATTCGAGGACAAGGTCAGGAAGATCGCCGAAGGTCCGTCGCCGCACGATTACACGACTCTCGTCAAAGACCGCGATACCGAGAGCCGCAAGCGCGAGGCGAACGACCAGATCGCCGGGTTCAACGTGCTGGCCGCGCACGTGCGCAGGGAAAACCCGAAAGCCAGCAAGGAACAGCTTTACGACAAGTTGTTTCACTCCTCCAACCAGATGGAGCAGTACTTCGATGTCGGCGGCACGCCGGGAAAGGAAAAGTACACACCGAAAGCCGGGCTGACGATCGACAAGAACGGCAAGATCGCCGCGACGAAGGCGAATATCGATGCCATCGGCGAGCATTTCTACGAGGCCAACGGCTACCCGAAGGTCTACGGCCCGCGGTCTCTGGCCCTCATCAACAAGATAGAGAGCGAGACTCTGGCAGCCGCCAGAGTCGGCAACCCCAGCCACCCCGCACCTGAGATCAAGGTCAACCTCAAGGAACTGGGCCTTACCGGCCTCAGATTGCCGCCGAGCTTTACCGATACCAGCCCGAGCCTGGCCCGCCCGACCCCAGCCGTGCCTGCTCCGGCCGAGTCCCCGGCACCGGTCACCCCAACCGCGGCGAGCGCACCTGCAACGGCCTCGCGCGATTTCCGCGACCTCGGCCACCCGGACAAAGGCTACTTCCAACTGCTGCGCGACAAGCTGCCGGCCAGCGTGCCGGACAATGCCGTGGCGCATGCGATGTTGCTGGCCAAGCAAGGCGGCCTGACCGATCCGTCGAAAGTGAACTCGAACGAGATCGGCCTGGTGGGCGGCAAGATCTGGGTCGGCGGCCATACTCCCGGCTTTCATATCAGCGCCGATCCTGCGCAATCCCCGCCGATGGAGCAGGTTTCGCAGGGACTGAACAAGCTCCAGGCACAAACCGCGCAGGCGCAGGAAGCGCAGAACCTGCGCGGCCCGAACGATCCGCAACCGCAGGCCATCGCGCGCTGAAGCGCCTGTCGCTCGGTCCGGACCGGCGCCGTCCTCGGTCCGGTCCGGCTCGGCCCGACCGAATGACTCGACGACACCGCTGCTCGACTGCCGCTGACGCCTATCGAAAGCCCGTAGCCTCAGCTTGAGACAACGCCTCAATCGGGCGCGTGTCGCTCCCGACCCGGCACGGCCACGCGCAGCGTCAAGCGCGAAATCTCAGGCGGCACGCCGAAGCGGACCGGCAGGATGCTGGTGCCGATGCCGGTCGAGACGAACAGGGACTTGCCGTCTTCGATCAGATAGCCACCGGCATAGCGTTGGTCGGCCGGCAGCACCGGAGTGCCGATCCACGGCAGGCGTACCTGGCCGCCGTGGGTGTGCCCGGCGACGGTCAAGGATGCGCGTGGCGGGACCTCGGGAAACAGGTCGGGGTTGTGGGTCAGGGCCAGCACCGGCGCATCGTCGGCGACGCCGGCGAAGGCGCGGTCGATGTCGTGGGCGGCTTCCCATTTGTCGCCGATGCCGACCATCCACACCTGGCAGGCGCCGAGCTGCACCGCCTGCGCCTGGTCTTCGAGCACGATCACCCCGGCCGACTCCAGCGCGGCGCGCACCTGCACGCCGTCCTTCCACCAGTCGTGGTTGCCGAGCACGGCGTAGACCGGCTTGCGTCCGGTCAGGGGCCGCAGATGCGGCGCCATCTGCTCGGCCGAGATGTAGGTGCCGCCGAGTACGCTAAGGATCACGTAATCGCCGGCCATCAACACCGCCTGGGCGTCGCTGGCGACCAGCCGCTCGACGATATGGTCTAGCCGGTCGAGGCCGTTGTGCGGCGAGCCGGTATGCAGGTCGGCGACCACGTCGATGCGCAGGCCATCGCAGTCGCGCGACCAGTGCGGCAGGCGGAATTCGTAATCGCGTTCGACCAGTTGCCGCGGTTCCCAGAAGAACCCCCAGGCGAAGCATCCGACACCGGACAGGACCACGCCGACGAACAAGCGCTGCAGCCACAACTGGCGCGGCCACGGCCGCCAACCGCGTTTCATGCTTTCGGGGTCTCTTGGGTGTCCGAGGCGCCGCCGCGCTGCACCCAGCGCGCGACGTTCCAACCGATCAAGCCGGCGCCGGCGGCGACCGCGGCGCTGATCCCGGCCAGGCCGGCGACACCGACACCGACACCGCGCAAGCCGACCATCGCCGTCGCCACGGCGACGTCGCCGAAGCGCCAGGCGGCGGTGTCGACCGCGTTCTTGCCCTTGTAGCGCAAGGTGCGCGCGGCGCTGCTGAACAGACTTTCGCGGGCCGGGCCGACCATGCCGTAGGCGAGCCCACGGCTGATCACCAACGCCATCGCCACCGCCGGCATCGGCAGCAGCATCGCCGCCATGCCCTGCGGCAGCATCGCCACCAGCGCGCCGTAGCCCGGGAACAAGTGCGTCAGGGGCGCATGCGGGTCGGCGACCAGCGCGACCAACGCCAGGATCGACACCGTCACCACCGACCACACCCCGATCACCGTGGCCGCACCGCGTCGCGCCAGCAACCAAGGCGTCAACAGCAACTGCGCCGCCAGCGCGATCATGTTGGTCATCAAGTCCAGGTCGGCGGCGAAACGGGTGCGCGCGACCGCATCGACGAAGGTCGCCTTCGAGTAGTCCACCACCAGGCCGTAGTTGACCGTGCCGATCCAGTCGCCGAGCAACAACAGGATCGCCATCGAGCGCATGAAGGGATTGGCGAACACCTGCTTAAGGCCGTCGAGCATGCCGCCGCCGATCGCCGATTCGTGCGAGGCCTCGAAGCGGCGAGTGCCGTGGATGCGCGACCAGCGCCCGAGCAAAGCGACGAACACCAAGGCCAGGCCGAGCAGGCTGGCCGAGACCATCAGCAGCGGCGCCACGCCGATCACACCGACCAGCAACCGGGTCAGGACCGGACCGGCGAGCGAACCGAGCGTGCCGGCGACCGCGATCAACGGGAACAGACGCCGCGCCTGGCCCTCGCTCCAGATGTCGGTCATGAAACTCCAGAACACCGACACCACGAACAAATTGAACACGCTGATCCAGACGAAGAACACGGTGCCTAGCGCGCGCGGGCTGAGCACGCCATGGGCGCTGAACAAGGGCACGAAGGCGAGCAGGCAGGCGATGAAGAAGCCGTACACCAGCGGCACCACCACCCGACGCGGGTAGCGCGAGACCAGGGCCGAGAACACCGGCGTCAGCGCCAGCGTCGCGACGAAGGTCGCCGCGTAGAACCAGGGCAGTTGGGTCGAACCGACCGCGGCGCTGAGCTGGTCGCGGACCGGGCGGATCACGTAGTACGCGGTCAGCACGCAGAAGAAATACGCCAGCGAGAACGCGACCGCGCGCCATTCCCCGCTGTGGACGCGCCCGGTCTGCAGGCTGGCGCCTTGGACTGCCGACATTCCGTCGCTCCGTGTGGGACTGCCGGCATGGCCGACGGTTGGCGGGTCATCGGCGCGGCCGGGCCGGGCCCGGTGTCCTCGCCGCTGGCGGTGCCAGACAGCGCCGGCCCCGTTCGTTGCCGGCACGGTAGCCGAAGGCGTCCCACACCGCCAGCACGGCGTCTGGCGGCTGCGACATCGCCATTGGGAGCATATGCTCTAGTTTTGGCGCTTACGTTCGCCGCACGGTAAAGCGACCGATGCAGAGCAGCCCGAGAATGCCCCAAGAGTTCGACTACATCATCGTCGGCGCCGGTTCGGCCGGTTGCGTGCTGGCCAACCGCCTCAGCGAAGATCCCGACGCCCGAGTGCTGTTGATCGAGGCCGGTCCGCGCGACCGTCATCCCTTCATCCACATGCCCGCCGGGCTGGCCAAGCTGGTCGGCAAGAAAGGCGTGAACTGGGATTACGACACCGCCCCGGAGGCGCAGCTCAACCGGCGCGTGCTGTGGTGGCCGCGCGGCAAGGTGCTCGGCGGTTCCAGCTCGATCAACGCCATGTGCTACATCCGCGGCGTGCCCGGCGACTACGACGACTGGGCCGCGTCCGGCGCCAGCGGTTGGGGCTGGAACGACGTGCTGCCCTACTTCCGCCGTAGCGAGCGCAACAGCCGCGGCGACAGCGCCCTGCACGGCAGTCACGGCCCGCTGTACGTCTCCGACCTGCGTTACACCAATCCGCTGTCGGGCGTCTTCATCGAAGCCGGACAACAGGCCGGCTATACCGCTAACCCGGATTTCAACGGCCCGGAACAGCAAGGCTTCGGTCTTTACCAGGTGACCCAGAAGAACGGCGCGCGCTGTTCGAGCGCGGTCGCCTACCTGGACCCGGCGCGCGAACGCCACAACCTGCACATCGTCACCGGCGCCCTGGTCAACCGCATCACCATCGAACGCGGCCGCGCCACCGGCGTGACTTACAGCGTCGGCGGCCGCGCCTATCATCAGCACGCGACGCGCGAGGTGCTGCTGAGCGGCGGCGCGATCAATTCGCCGCAGTTGCTGATGCTGTCGGGCATCGGCCCGGCCGAGGAATTGCGCCGGCACGGCATCGAAGTGCTGCACGACGCGCCGCAGGTCGGACAGAACCTGCAGGACCATCTCGACATCTGCACCCTGCAGCACTCGACCCGACGCGTGACCTACGACCGCGTCAGCGATGTGCGCATCGCCTTCGACTATTACCTGCGCGGCCACAGCGGCCCGGGCAGCAGCAACATCGCCGAAGCCGGCGCCTTCGTGCGTTCGGCGCTGGCACCGGACGAGCGCGCCGACATCCAGATGCATTTCGTCCCGGCCATGCTCGACGACCACGGCCGCCACCGACTGCCCGGCGACGGCTACACCGCCCACGCCTGCTTCCTGCGTCCGCGCAGCCGCGGCCGCATCGGCCTGGCCAGCGCCAGCGCCGGCGACAAGGCGCGCATCGAAGCCAACTACCTGAGCGATGCAGAAGGCTTCGACCTGAAGATGATGGTCGAGTGCGCCAAGCTCTCGCGCACCCTGTTCGCGCAGAAAGCCTTCGACCCGTATCGCGGCGCACCGATCTTCCCGGCCCGCGACGACCTCAGCGACGCCGAGTTGGTCGAGTTCGTCCGCGCCAAGGCCGAGAGCGTCTACCACCCGGTCGGCACCTGCCGCATGGGCGACGACGCCGCCTCGGTGGTCGACTCGCGGCTGCGCGTACGCGGGGTCGAAGGGCTGCGCGTGGTCGACGCCTCGGTCATGCCGAGCCTGATCGGCGGCAACACCAACGCGCCGACGATGATGATCGCCGAGCGCGCCTCGGACCTTATCAGCGGGCGCATCTGAGGCAAGGTGGCGGGCGAATCGGGGCGTCGCGGCACCACCGCGGCGGCCTGCAGTCGGGCCACCGCAACCGCTCGTCGCCTGTGCCGACAAGTTCCTGAACCAAGCCGCGGCAAGGCCGGTTCATGAGGCCATTAAAGCCTGAAAAATCAGAATCCTGAATGCGCTTGTTGTCCAATTCCCTGAGATCGGCGCTAGAATCGTTGTAACCCGGCTCACGCAGGCGCTGCGACCGATGAAACACGACAAGAATCCGGGCTCGCCCCGGCGGTCACTCAATCCCTGGCGCCTCGGCACGCTCGCTGCCCTGCTGACCTTGACCCTGGGTTCGACCGCACAAACTTCCCTGCGCTGGCAGAGTCCGCAGCCGCAGGCACCGGTCGCGCGCGCGCAAGGTTTCGACGGCACGCTCGCGCCGGGCCAGCACATCGTCCCGGCGCAGAATGCCGCCGGCCGCGTGTTGCCGCTCGCCAGCGATTTCGACGTCCGCCAATTCGAGGCGATGGCGCAGCAGCTCGTCGCCGACCAACGCATTCCCGGCATGGCCATGGCGGTCGTGCACAACGGCCAGGTCCTCAGCGCGCGCGGCTACGGCATCACCGACGTGCGCAACGCCGAGCCGATCGACGCCCACACCGTGTTCCGCCTGGCCTCGCTGTCGAAGAGCTTCGCCGGCACTCTGACCGGCCTGCTCGTCAACGACGGCACCCTGCGTTGGGACAGCAAGCTGGTCGACTACATGCCCAGCTTCCAGTTGGTCGATCCGAACGCCGCGCGCCAGATCACCGTCGCCGACCTGCTCAGCCATCGCGTCGGCCTGACCCACAACACCTACGACCGCGATCTGGAAAACTACGCCGACTACCGCGTGCTGACCCAGAAGCTGGCCTATGCGCCGATGACCTGCCAGCCCGGCACCTGCTACGGCTACCAGAACATCGCCTTCAGCCTGATCGGCGACGTCGTGTTCGCCGCGACCGGCGACTTCTACAGCCAGGAAGTGCAGCGCCGCCTGTTCAAGCCGCTCGGCATGAACGACGCCAGCCTCGGCCTGGAAGGCATCACCGCCAGCGCGCGCTGGGCCCGTCCGCACGTGCGCGCTCGCGGCGGCTGGGCCTCGCTGACGCCGAAGCCGACCTATTACCAACTGCCCCCGGCCGCCGGCGTCAACGCCAGCGCCAGCGACATGGCGCAGTGGCTGATCGCCCAGACCGGCCACCGCCCCGATGTGCTGCCGCTGCCCTTGCTGGCGACGCTGCACCAGCCCTTGGTCGACACCCCGACCGAGATCCGCGGTTCGAGCTGGCGCCGTCAGCGCCTGAGCTCGGCCGGCTACGCCCTGGGCTGGCGCGTCTACGACTACGCCGGCCACCGCATGGTGTTCCATGCCGGCGCGGTGCAGGGTTATCGCGGAGTGGTCGCCCTGCTGCCCGAGCGCGACCTCGGCATCGCCCTGTTGTGGAACAGCGAAAGCGGTTTGCCGACCGGCTTGCTGCCGACGATCCTCGACCGCGCCATCGGCCTGCCGCCGGAGCGCTGGATCGATGTCGGCTTCGACGACCCGGGTCTGTACGCCGCCGAGTCCAACCCGACCCAGCCGCGCGACCCCAACGGCAGCAACGCGCAGAAATCGACCGCCGCGCCGCGCTGAGGCGCGAGCGCACCACCGGCGCGGCCGGTGGCCGGATACGCAACGGGCCGCGGCAATGCCGCGGCCCGCTGCGTTTCAAGCGGGGTTCAAACTCGCTGACGCGGCTGCGACGCGGCCCGACGCAGGCGACTGACAGACCTTAAGCGTGCCGCTCAGCGCGGCTGTTCTTCGAGCACCCGCTTGAGCTTGGCCAGGCCCTTGTCGTAGTCCTTGCCGACCATCTTGTCGAGCACCAGGCCGAACCAACGCGAGACCAGATTGTTGCCGTGCGCGCTGTCGAGCGACCAGGTCACGCGGGTGCCGTCGCCCTCGGCCTTGAGGTCGAAGGTACCGACCGCCTGGGTGCCGTCGAAGTCGAGCGCATTGACGACCTTCTGCTGCGGCACCGACTCGGCGATGCGCTGGCTGCCCTTGCCGACCTTCTTGCCCTCCCAGGCAAGCGACGCGCCGACGCCGGCTTCGGGACCGCTGTAGACGTATTTCGCGGTCGGCTCCAGCTCGTACCACGGCGACCACTCGTTGAAGCGCTTGTAGGAATCGAGCATGGCGTGGACTTCGCCGGGCGGCCGGTCGATCGCGATCGATCGTTCGACGTGGGTCTTGTCCGGCAGCAAGAAGCCGCCGACCACGAACACCGCAGCGAGCAGTACGACGAGATACAGCAATCCCTTCAGCAAGGCTTTCATGGCGCTTCCCGGGCGTTGGACCAGGCCCGATCCTAACCGCTGCTGAGGCGACCGGAAGGGGTCGCGCCAGGCTTGCCGACGAGAGGCGGCACGATGGGAGCGCAGTTGCGCCACCCAGCGGTCGTCACTGCGAGACGGCGGGCTCGGCCTAGCTTTGGCTGAGTCCGACGACAGGGGCTTTCCACGGCAGAACGCTGAAGTCTCTGGATCCCCGCCTTCGCGGGGACGACGGCTGGGAGAGTTACCGCACCACCTACTGTCGTTCCCGCGCAGGCGGGCTCCGCTTTACTTCGGCGAAGTCGAATCCAGGGCTTCACCGAGGCATGGGTCTGAAGTCTCTGGATCCCCGCCTTCGCGGGGATGACGGCTGAAAGCACGCAGGCGGAATGAGTTGCGACGACGGACAGGAGCGATGGCCGACGGTGATCGCAGGGGCCTTCCGAGACCCGGTACGGGAGCCCGATCCCACGTCAGCACTCCACCCCAACGCCACTGCTCCCCTCTTTGAAAAGAGGGGTTGGGGGAGATTTGCTCTTGGCACCCATGGCCCGTTCGGCCTTCCGACGTTCGCGACGGTGTCAGCCTGTGGCGCCGGAAGTCTTCGCTCACTCACCCGCCCCAGCGCCAGCACTCCCTTCTTTGAAAAAGAGGGGTTGTCTTTGAAAAAGAGGGGTTGGGGGAGATTTGCTCTTGGCGCCCCAGCGTGCGG
>Ga0307406_10000870_pt1 | contig 16997 bp, 17 predicted proteins | sample 322Cmetagenome_3_FD_203706 | JGI IMG/M metagenome (GOLD analysis project Ga0307406, IMG submission 203706) | Maize rhizosphere microbial communities from greenhouse at UC Davis, California, United States - 322HYB-C-2 | ecosystem: Host-associated > Plants > Roots > Rhizosphere > Soil | place...
AGCCGGACTATCGCCGAGGAAGCTGTCCGACCTCACCAACAGCTTGCGGTCGATCGTCACCGAACTCGAGGCTAAGCCGGCGGCCATGATCACCGACGCTGAGGAGTTGAGCGCTCAGGATTGAGCCGCGGACTTCGACAGAGTCAGCGCAGCTGCGCGACCACGCGCGGCATCGACGAAGTGCCGAAAGATCCCTGCCTGTACGGGATCTGTGGCAGCCGAGTCTTCGGGATGCCATTGGACACCGAGATACCAGCCGTCATGATCGTGCAATGTGACCGCCTCAATCACCCCATCAGATGAGTACGCCGCCGGAGTGAGCCCGGCCCCGAGCGTGGCAATGCATTGGTGGTGGTAGCACGAGATTGACGTGCGCCGGCCAACGATCTCGCCGAGCGGCGACGACTCATCGACATCAAGATCATGAATGTGATTCCGATGATTGCCCACCGTGTCGTCCATGTCTTGAACAAGATCACCACCGAGCGAGACATTGACGATCTGGTTGCCGCGGCAGATAGCCAACAGCGGCAAGCGATCGACAAGAGCAACGCGCGCTAGGGCAATGTCGAAGGCGTCCTGTTCCTCGTCGACCCCGTACTCGGTCGGATGTGGCTGTTTGCCCGACCAGCCGGCCGCGACGTCACCACCGCCAGGTAGCAGCACACCGTCGGCGAACCAGATCCGCTCTCGAGCTGCGTCGACATCGATTTCAAGGCTCGGAGCGTACGGATGCACTACGACCGGCTCCCCACCAGCTGCAAATACCGCCTCGAGAAGTGCTCGGGCGGTCACTTCGGCCGTATAGCGGAGCGCGGTCGCACCTGGGGAGAAGCGTGCTGGGATGACGATCAGTGGGCGGCGACTGGGCGCGGGCTTCTCAGCCATATCGGATCCAGGTGGTCTTGAGATAGGTGTATTCCTCCAGTGCATGGCGGGATTTGTCACGGCCGAAGCCCGACAGCTTGACGCCGCCGAATGGGACCGCCATGTCCCCCTCTTCGTAGCAGTTGACCCAGACGGTTCCCGCTCGGAGTGCCCGCGATACGCGATGCGCGGTACCAAGATCAGACGTCCACAGCGCGGCCGCCAGGCCGTACGGCGTGTCCCCAGCGAGGCGTACGGCCTCCTCCTCGTCCCCTGCAACCTGGACCGCCAGCACCGGCCCAAAGATCTCGTCACGGACGATCGGGTTGTTCGGACCCGCACCCATCACGACGGTCGGTTCCAGGTACGCCCCACCGGTCTCGGTCAGCACTCGATGCCCGCCGATACGCAGCGTAGCGCCCTCAGCGAGGCCTCGATCGACATGGCCCAGCACCCGCTGCAAACTGCGTTCGTCGACCAGCGGTCCCATCTTTGTGTCAGGCAGTAGGGGGTCGTCGGGAAACCACTGGCCCGACGTCTCAACGATCCGATCAACCACTCGATCCGCCACGTCGGCATGGATCACGAGCCGCGAGCCGGCCGTGCACATTTCACCGGAATTGAAGTAGATCGCCCAGGCAGCCGAATCTGCGGCGGCGTCGAGGTCGGGAGCGTCGGGAAAGATGATGTTGGGCGATTTCCCACCCAGCTCGAGATAGACCCGCTTCAGGTTGCTGTCGGCCGCATAGCGCAGGAAGTGGCGACCGACCTCGGTGGAGCCGGTGAAGGTAAGGACATCGACTCCCTCGTGTTCGCCCAGACGACGGCCGACCGACGGTCCGTCGCCGCTGAGCACATTGAAGACTCCTGGCGGCAGCCCAGCCTCGACCCCCAGCTCGGCGACGCGCTGCATGGACAGCGGGGACTGCTCAGCCGTCTTAAGCACCATGGTGCAGCCGGCTGCCAGCGCCGGTGCGAACTTCCAACTGCCCAGCGTCAATGGGAAGTTCCAGGGGACAACCGCCGCGACAACACCGGCAGGCTCCCGAGTCACCAGCGCAAGCTCGCCCTCCTCGGTGGGCGGAATTTCACCGGATTCCTTGTCGGCCAGCTCACCGTAGAAGCGCAGGCATCGAATGATCGCCCGCAGCTCAATCTGGTACGCATCCCGGATCGGCTTGCCCATTTCGAGGCTGATCAAGAGCGCTATCTCATCACGATGCTGCTCGATCAGATCTGCAAATCCTTGAAGGATCTGGCCCCGGTCCCGCGCATGCAGCCGCGGCCACGGACCATGATCAAATGCCTCCCGGGCGGCCGCAACGGCTGCATCGGCGTCGGCCCGCTGGGCCCAGGCCAATTCGACAAGCTTGGAGCCGTCTCGCGCCGACTGCACCAGCTTTGTTGACCCATCGATCGCAGCGCGGCGTTCACCGCCGATGAAGATGCCCTCATTGATCGTGAGATTGGCTGCCCGCTGCCGCCAGTCAATGGCTGCCACCGGGTCAGAAATCGCCGCCGTCATCGGGCCCCTCCCGGCTTGACGAATTGATCAGATCCCAATACGTTTGGGCCCTAACGATACTGGATCGGGCCAACAGGACGTCAACCCGGGTCGGCCCAAGGAACCGTCAGGTGACAACAGGGGTACGGATGACGACGGCGACGGTTGAGGATGTGAAGGTTGACACCCGGCACTGGATCGGCGGCGAACGGGTCGCCTCCGACACCACATTCGCTGACATCTCCCCCATCGACGAGAAGCCCATCGCTGAGATCTCTGCAGGTGGCGCCGCTGAGATCGACGCGGCCGTACGTGCTGCCCAGGATGCCTTCCCAGCCTGGGCCGCGTTGCCCCGGCACGAACGCGCCGACCTGCTCCGCAAGGTAGCCGACGGGGTCGAGGCTCGCGTTGAAGAGCTCGCCAGAGTTGAGACTCGCGACAACGGGTCCCTGCTCCGTTCTCACCGACGCAGTGTGATGCCCCGAGTTGGGATGAACTTCCGCTTCTTCGCTGACTTTCTTGAAAAGCTTGATCATCCAGGTGGTGAGATCCGCGGTCACCGAGAACGGGTGAGCTTCGACCCAGCTGGGGTAACCGCGATTATCACGCCGTGGAACGCACCATTGATGCTGTCTACTTGGCGCATCGGGCCAGCACTTGCGGCCGGCAACACGGTGGTTGCCAAACCCCCAGAGTGGGCTCCGCTCACCGCGTCACTGCTCGCCGATATCACCCACGAGGCCGGACTCCCGCCCGGTGTGTTCAACGTCGTCCAAGGTTCCGGCACCGTGGCTGGGGCGCCCCTCACCGCACACTCTGGCATCCGTCGGCTGGCCTTCACCGGCTCTGTCCCGACAGCCGGAGTGATCGCCAAGGCGGCAGCACCGAACATCGTGCCCTTGTCCTTCGAGCTCGGCGGCAAGTCGCCGCTAGTCGTCTTCGCTGACTCTGACTTTGATCTTGCTGTGAGCCTGGCGGTTGAGCAGTTCGACAACTCTGGACAGGTCTGCCTCGGCGCATTCCGGATTCTCCTCGAAGACTCGATTGCCGACCGATTCACCCAAGCAGTGCTGGAGAAGGCGAAAGCGATCAAGCAGGGTGACCCGTGCGACGAGGCGACCCAGATGTCGTGCTTGATCACCCGGCAGCACTTTGAAAGGGTCGACGGCTTCGTACGCCGCGCGCTCGCGACCGGTGCGCGGGCGATTTTGGGCGGCGGGCTGAACGAGAAACTCGGCCACCTCTATTACTTGCCGACGATCTTGGTCGATGCCGAACCGGGTAGTGAAATCTTGACCGAGGAGGTCTTCGGCCCCGTCCTCACTATCCAGAGCTTTTCGGGCGAGGACCAGGCTGTAGCCATGGCCAACAGCACGCGGTTCGGGCTGGCCGCCACCTTGGTAACCGGTGATCAAGAGCGGGCGGAACGGGTAAGCGCCCAGATCAGGGCAGGAACCGTCTGGGTCAACTGCTTCTTCGTCCGTGATCTTGGTGCACCCTTCGGCGGCAGCGGCAAGTCCGGGATCGGCCGCGAGGGCGGCATTTACTCCTTCGACTTCTACACCGACATCAAAAACACCGTGTTCTCACCAACCGGCTGGACCACTCAATAGTGGGCACGCGGACCTCAAACACGTCGACTACACCGAAAGGAACATGATCATGGGCGAGGTGGTAGGCGCAGGTTTGATCGCGCATGTCCCGACGATCGTGCTGCCGGAGACTATTCGCCGGGAGTTGAACAATGGGCAGGACACGACGTTGGTGCCTGGGCTCCAGCAGCTGCGCAAGGAAGTCTTCGAGACCCTCGACTACGACACCGTCGTGGTCTTGGATTCACACTGGGCGACGACGGTGGAGTTCGTCGTCACCGCGCAGGAACGGCGCAAAGGCCTTTTCACCTCCGAGGAACTGCCGCGGGGAATGACCCAGCGGCCATACGACTTCCTCGGAGATCCGGAGCTCGCCCACCTGATCGCCTCCAAGGCGAATGATCATGGGACCTGGATCACCGCGATCTCCGATGATCATTTGCCGATCTTCTACGCCACCACAAACCTCTGGGAATTCCTTGGACAAGGCTTGCCCGACAAGAGATGGATTTCCATTGGCGTCTGCCAGACCGCCGATGCCGAAGACAACCTCCGGCTGGGACGAGCTCTCGGTGATGCCATCGCCGAGAGCGACCGCAAGGTGGTGCTCCTAGCTTCCGGCGCACTCAGCCACACCTTCTGGCCGCTGCGTGAATTGCGTAAGCACGAGGCGGCCGGGATCGACCACATCTTCACTCCCGAGGCGGCAGCCGCCGACGCGCAGCGGATGCAGTGGTTTGAGGCGGGTGATCATGCTCGGGTCTTGGAGACCATGCCGGAGTTCTACCGGTACCGGCCCGAAGCGCGCTTTGGCCACTACCTGATGATGATCGGCGCCATCGGTGAGGGCGACTGTACGGCCACCGGTCGCCGCTACGGGGAGTATGAGAACTCGATCGGCACCGGCCAGGTTCACTACTGGTTCAACAGGCCCGAGGGCGGTTTTCCCCGGCCACGCCGTACGGCAGAAGACCCCAATTTCACACAGCAGATCGCAGGTCCTGATTTGCCCGCAGCTGGCTGAGGTCGCATAGCACAAAAGGAGGAGCCATGCCGCTCCGCGAGACGCGCCGCATCCTGCTGGATGGCAACATCACCGACGTCGTCCGCAACGGGGATGAGTTGGTGGCCGGGGATGGGCGCCGGGTCGGGGTTGCCGAGGCCGTCCATCTGCCGCCGGTAGTACCTTCCAAGATCATCTGTGTACACCTGAACTACTCCTCCCGGGTCGAGGAGATCATGGTGTCGCTGCCACCGGCACCGACCTACTTTCACAAGCCGGTGTCCGCCCTCAACGCTCACGATGCAGCAGTCGTCAGGCCTCTTGGTTGCAAGTGGTTGAACTATGAAGGCGAGATCGCGATCGTGATCGGGCGCACCGCCAGGAACGTGTCGCCGGATGACGCTGGAGACTATATCCGCGGTTACTCCATTGCCAATGACTACGGATTGCACGATTTCCGCGATACCGACTCCGGGTCAATGCTCCGCGTGAAGGGTGCTGACACGCTGTGCCCGGTTGGGCCTGGACTCGTTGAGGGCTGGGACTTCCATGGCAGGCAGATCCGCACCCTGGTCAATGGAGATGTCCGCCAGGACGGCAATACCAATGAAATGCAGTGGGACATGCACTACCTGGTTGCCGATATCGCCCGCACCATCACGCTGCAGCCAGGCGACATCCTGCTCTCCGGGACACCCGCGATTTCGCGCACGGTCTACCCAGGGGACGTGGTGGAAGTAGAGGTGGAGGGTCTCGGCACGCTGCGCAACCACATCGTCGAAGGACCGACCCCTATCCGCAGCGATCTAGGGGCCCAACCAACCGAATCAGAAGAGGTCCTGTCCACCGCCAAAGGCGGCGACTGGGAGTTTCGCGGCGTACGCAAGCCGCAACCCTCTGGGACGCACTAACTTGAGCCGGGAAATGGAGCTCTCGTGACTCACCCATCTAGCCCACAGCCGACACCGGCGGAAGATTCTGTAACCACATCCGACATCGCCAGACGCGACTCTCAGCAGCTACGGCACGGCCGCCTTGGGGTGTTCGCAGTTGCGTTCTTCGTGATCTCGGCCGCTGCACCGCTGACCGCCATGGCCGGCGGCGCCCCGGTGGCAATGCTGCTGGGTAATGGCCCCGGCATTCCGGCGGCGTATGTGGTGGTGAGCGTGATCTTGCTGATCTTCGCAGTCGGCTACACAGCGATGGCACGGCACCACACCAGCACCGGGGCTTTCTACAGCTTTGTCTCCCGAGGCTTGAGGCAACCGGCCGGCGGCGCTGCAGCGATGATCGCGCTCCTCGGCTACAACGCTATGCAGATCGGCTTATATGGACTGTTCGCCGCTGCTGCGGCTGGATTCTTCAGCGACAACCTCGGAATCGACCTGCCGTGGTGGCTCTACGCGTTCATCGCTATGGCGATCATCGCAGTGCTCGGCTATCGGCAGGTTGATCTTTCGGTCAAGGTGCTCTCAATCTTGGTCAGTTTGGAGTTCTTGATCGTCCTCATTCTCGACGCGGCAATCTTGATCAAGGGCGGCCAAGGCGGCACCGCGCCCTTGACCGCTACACCTTTTACCTGGGCCAGCTTCACGAGCGGCTCGGTAGCCATCGCGCTGCTGTTCAACTTTGCGTCCTTCATCGGTTTTGAGGCCACCACGATCTACAGTGAAGAGGCTAGGGATCCCAAGCGCACGGTTCCGCGTGCAACATATGTCGCCGTCCTGACCATCGGCATTTTCTACACGGTCACGACGTACCTCATGGTTGAGGGGCAGGGCGCCGCAGGACTTCAGGACTACCTCGGCAATCTGCAACCTGATCCGACTGCGTTCCTCTTCGCCCTGGGCACGACCTACATCGGAGCCGCGCTGACTACGGTGATGTCGCTGTTGTTCATCTCGAGTGTGTTCGCAGCCTTGCTCGCTTTCCACAACGCCGTGGCGCGCTACTTGTACGCGCTGGGCCGTGAAGGTCTGTTGCCTGCCCAGCTCGGCCGTACCCACACCAAGCACCTAAGTCCTCATACCGGATCGCTCAGCCAGTCGATCTTGGCTTTTGTGGTGGTCTTGATCTTCGTCATTACGCGTCAAGACCCGGTGCTCGCGCTCTTCACCTGGCTCACTCAGCTCGGCACTTTGGCGATCATCGTGCTGATGGCCCTGGCATCATTTGCTGTTGTGGCCTTCTTCGCGGGCCATCGAAACTTCGACCGCAACGTGACTCGCACCACCATCGCGCCGATTGTCGGTGGCGTGGCAATGACTGCTGTTGCCATTTATGCGGCCTCCCAGTTTGGTCTGCTGATCGGCAACCCGGAAAGCCCGCTCCGCTGGATGCTGCCGGTCTTGATCGTGATTGCCGCCATTGCTGGAGTCATTGCGGCGGTCACTCTGAAGAGCCGCTCACCGGAGTTGTACGACCAGATGGGTCGGCATCGCGACATTGAGCTGACTCCCGGGCTCTAAGCACAGGCAAATGTAGCATCGATGGTGCTACATTAGGCGGGTGGCACGCATTGGAGTTCGAGAACTACGGCAGCACGCAAGCCGCTATCTGGATCGAGTCAAATCCGGTGAGACGGTCGAGGTCACCGAGCGCGGGCGGCTGATTGCACTGCTCGTACCCCCCGATCCAGCGCGTGATGCGCGGGAGCGTTTGATCGCTGACGGCCGCCTCACGCCAGCCTCCGGGGTCTTGCGGCTACCACGGCGGATCAAAGTCGCACGGACCAGCGATGAAGTCCTTGACGATCAGCGCGAAGATCGATGATCTACCTCGATTCATCGGCGTTGCTCAAGCTCCTTGTTGAGGAACGCGAGAGTGCAGCCCTGGCCGACTGGATTTTGGAACGATCGGCCACGCCGAAGGTGAGCAGTGAACTGGCCACACTGGAAGTCGTCCGCGCCGCACGGCGCCTTGACTCCCGAGTCGTGCCTCCTGCACGGGCACTGGTGTCGCAGCTGGATCTGATTCCGTTGAGCAGCAGCCTCATCGAGGAGGCCGCAGATGCCGGGGACCCCACACTGCGCAGTGTGGACGCCATTCATCTCGTGAGTGCGCTGTCAATCCGTGAGGCTCTGAGTGCGTTCGTAGCATACGATCATCGGCTGATCGGTGCGGCTCAAGCAGCTGGACTTACCGCTGAAAGCCCTAGTTAAGAATTCGATCAAGAAGGAAGGAGGATGTCCACGTGTTCAGGTTGAAGTCGCCGGCCTTCGATGATGGCCAGGAGATGGCTCAGAAGTATGGCAAGAAGATCGAGAACGCCTCGCCGCCGTTGGAATGGGACGGTGCACCGGAGGGCACTCGATCCTTTTCGCTCGCGATGGTCGACATCCATCCGGTGGCCAGAGACTTCCTGCACTGGTTGGTCGCTGACATCAGCGCGCAGATCAACTCGCTGCCAGAGGGAGCGGCTGGCAGCAGGAGTCCCAGCTACACCGAGATCAAGCCGTACGCTGGTCCCTTCCCGCCGTCTGGGACACATGAATACGAGTTCACGTTGTACGCCTTGCGAACCGACACACTCGGCGTACGGCCGGGAGCCACATTGCAGGAATTCCGGCAGGCCGCCAGCCAGAACTCCCTAGCCACCGCCTCGCTGATCGGAAAGTTCACCAAGATCAGATAGAGGTTTACCTCAAATGACCTCAACTCCAGGTCAGGAGCTCCACTTCTCGCCCGTGAGCTGCTGAAAGATCTCCACATAACGTGCGCGGGTCTCCGCAACCACATCTGGCGGCACCGCTGGCCCGGGGTAGGTACGATCCCAATCACTCAATGACGAGGACCAGTCCCTCAGATACTGTTTGTCGTAGGACCACTGCGGTCGGCCCGGTTCATACTCCGACACCTTCCAAAACCGGGACGAATCGGGTGTCAGGAGTTCATCGGCCAAGATCAATGAACCGGCTGCATCCCGCCCAAACTCGACCTTCGTGTCTGCGATGATCACCCCTCGCTCCCGGGCGATCTCGGCACCTCGTGAATAGATCGCCAATGTCGACCGTTCAAGATCATCGGCCGTCTTCGGGCCGACCAGACCGCCGACCTCGGCAATGGTCAGGAATTCGTCATGCCCGATCTCGGCCTTGGTCGTCGGCGTGAAGACTGGTTCGGGGAGCCGGTCAGCCTCCAATAATCCTGGCGGGAACTCGACACCGGAGATGAAGCCGGTCGCCCGGTAGCTCTCCAGACCCAACCCGGTGAGGTAGCCGCGGGCGATACACTCGACCGGCACCATATCGAGCCGCCGGCACCGAATCGCATGGCCCTTCCACTCTGGTGGAACATCCTCGTTCAGCACATGATTGGGCACGAGATCGGCCACCTGCCCGAACCACCAAAGCGACAGCTGCGTCAAGATCGTGCCCTTGTCCGGGATCGGCGTGGGCAATACCACGTCGTACACCGACACTCGATCAGAGGCGACCAAGATCAGATCTTGTCCGTCGGCGTACACATCACGGACCTTGCCTTGACGAATCAGCTCCACACGCAGGGTTCTAGCACACCGTGCCCCAGACCAATCTGCAGCAGCGAATATTGCCGTGATCTAGGCGGATTTCAGGCGCCCAGGATCGCGCGCCGCTGTCCTGGACGACCAAACGAGCAGACACGCTTTTCGTCTGCGAGTGAGAGAGGAAGGCGGCGGCTTCAAAGCGCGATCCTCGCGAGCGGAGCGAGCAATCAAACACTGTGCGAGCAGCGCACAAAAAGAAGGACCCAAACGTCGCAACTCTAGGAGTGTGAGACGTTCGGGTCCCTGTGCCTTGGGCGCGGTTTACCGCAAGGTATCTCTGTCGTCAGCCTTCGTTGCACCGCTGGCTGAACGGAGGGCGTCAGCAACGTCATCGCCGCTGTCCTTAGCATTCTCGCCAGCCTGCTTGACGTCTGCATTGGCTTCCTGCATACGCCCTTCGGCCTCGAGATCCGGGTTGTCAGTGGCATCGCCCATGGCTGCCTTAGCCTTGCCGCTGAGCTCCTCGGCCTTGTCTTTTGCCTTGTCACCGAGACCCATAAGAACCTCCCTGTTCTGCGCGTCGGTTGTGCCCCGCGCACCTTGAGCGGAGCGGTCAATCAATTGGTTACCCAATCTCGGAGCAGGTCAACACCTCAGAGCCCCAGAGTGACATTTCCGTGCTAATCACCGCGACAGGGACAGTTTGGATGGTGTTGTTCGCAAAGCCGCCACGACTCCACCGTTGCCCGAGCGGTTGAGTACGCCCACTGGCATCTGTCGCCCGCGCCGACAGCAGGTAGGCGCCTGGCTCTGCGTGCCACATCCATTTCCAGTGCACCCAGCCGTGTGAGTCCAGCGCCGGCTCCAGATCGGCGACCTCCCAGCTGTCTCCACCATCGAGGCTGACCTGGACCATGGTGATGCGCGCCCAGCCCGACCAGGCGCGACCCTCGAGCACGACCGCGCCAGACCTCACAACCCGCCGCCGGGACATGAAGTCAGGGAATCCAGGCGGAATCAACAAAGCTCGCGGCTCGATCCGGGTTAGTGGAATCCCAGGCTCCTCAGGAGTGTCACGCAATCGGTACGCCCGCATTTGGAATCCGTCGAACGCCTCCGGAACAACGGTGATGCGACGCAGCCACTTCACGTGCGCCATCCCGTACCAGCCCGGAACTATCAATCGCAGCGGAGCCCCGTGCTGCGGAGGGAGCGGTGCACCGTTCATCTCGTACGCCAACAGGACGTTCTCGCTCAACGCTTCGGATACCGGCAGAGCGCGTTGATAATCCTGCTCCAGCCCTCGCTCGATGCCATGATCAGCGCCGGTAAAAACCACATCAATGGCGCCATCGGCAATTCCCGCCTCGCGCAGCAAGCCCGCCAGCGGGGTACCGGTCCAGCGGGCGGTGCCTACGGCCTCCGACAGCCAGGGTTGACTGACGGGACGCGGCAGCAATTGTGCCCGCCCGTTTCCGGCGCATTCGAGCGTCACTATCGATGAGACCCGGGGCCGACTCTTGATCGACTCCAAATCAAGGGACAGCGGCGTATCGACAAGACCGTCGATGATTAGGTCAAAGGTGCTCGGATCGATTGCGGGAATGTCGTAGTGGATGAGCAAGTAGTGCAATCCAGGCGGGGTGATATCCCACCGCAGCGACTCCAACGGCATACCGTGGTTGCGAGCGGCCAGCTGGAGCTCGTCAGCAGAGATGCCCTCATCGGGATTCGCGACTCGAGCAGGCGAACTGACGCTCTCCACATCAAAGCTCACCTGAGATCCTTTCGGCACTATCACTGTAGCTCCGTGGCGCCCGTCGTGACTTCGGAGCTAACCTCCCTGCAGTAATGCTCGGCCTTCACGCCAGAAGGCAACCAGATCATCAGTTGAAGAGAACTCCGCCGCATCCCGGAGGGCGCCGAACGGCACGTTCCAGAAGGGATTGTCATCGTGATCATGTTCGCTGATGTACGCGTACGGCGTGGAATGAGAATCGTCCCCTGGCGATGACCCGTACGAGCGGTCGTCAAGCAAGATCGCCACATCGAAGTGCTCGGGCCATAAGGTCGGCTGTTGGTCCGGATCGAGTACCCGCAATCCGGCATCGCTTAGTGCATACCAGTCGACAATGAGCCGCATCGCTGCCGGATCAAGATCAACGACATCATCCGGCTGTACGCCACTGCCGTCGCTGTAAAGCGACGCAGGCGCTCCGAATTCAACGCCTAAGCGATCAGCAAGCTCACGGAAAGAGCCCGCGACCGGAACCCGGCGCTCCCCATGGACTAGCTCTAGCCCATCAAGGCGTATCTCTGGCCCCGCGGTGGTGCTGAATCCCCCAGGTGTAATCCGCAGCGCAATCTCACCGGTCTGCCGGTGCTCGGGTCCGGCAAGCAGACACTCGGCGATCCCGTGCAATTGCCGGCGTGTGGCGATCAAGGTGGCGCTGGCCGGTCCTGAATCGGTGTGGTCCATTCGATTCCCTCCGGTAAGTGCTGGCGAATTGCGCGGTTCCGCGCGAGACGGTTGTGACTTGCCAGCAGTTTCCCAGCAGGGTGTGGCGGATGGTGCTGGGGGCTCCGCTCACTAGCGGCTAGGCGCCGCAGCTGCCTCCAGATCTGCGATGACGATCTTCTTCATCTGGAACAGTGCCTGGGTGACGCGCTCGGACTGCGCGGAATCCAAACTCGACAACATTTTCTCCAGCTGCGTAGGCACAACCTGCCACGAGACCCCGAACTTGTCCTTGAGCCAGCCACACATGGATTCCTCGCCACCGCCCTCGGTCAGTGCGGTCCAGTAATGATCGACGTCAGCCTGGTCCTGACATGGCACCTGGAACGAAATCGACTCGTTGAACCTGAACTCGGGGCCACCGTTGAGGGCGACGAACTTGCTCCCGTTCAAGACGAAGTCGACGGTCATGGTCTGACCAGCGCGCTCAGTGCCGCCGGGGTACGGGGTCACCTTGTCCACATTCGAGTTGGGAAAGATCGATGTGTAAAACTTCGCTGCTTCTTCGCCCTGAGTGTCAAACCAGAGACATGTGGTAAAAGCGTCCATTTGTTCGCTCCTCTCGTAGGTATACGGCCGATTGCACCGCACATTGATTACCACCGGATGGACCCTCCGAGCAGCCCAAACTCATCGCTCATGCTGCCACTCGGTCCCTAGCACTAGGTTGAGGGGATGAAGATCACCTGCGTGCAGGGCGACATCACCGAACAAGACGTTGATGCCATCGTCAATGCAGCCAATCACACGCTGCTGGGCGGTGGCGGGGTGGATGGAGCAATTCACCGCCACGGCGGGCCGGAGATTCTGGCTGAATGCCAGAAGATCCGGAAGGAGAAGTATCCCGACGGCCTACCAACCGGCCAGGCCGTCGCAACCACGGCTGGCCGACTCAAGGCGCGCTGGGTGATCCATACAGTCGGGCCGACGTACGCCAAGTCCAAAGACAAGTCTCAGCTACTTGCAGACTGCTTCCGCAACTCACTTGCCGTCGCCGATGAACTTCGGGCTGCCACAGTCGCCTTTCCTGCCATCTCGACCGGCGTCTATCGCTGGCCGGTCGACGATGCCGCTCGGATAGCGGTGGAAACCGTGCGGGCCTCAGGCACCCGCGTAGCGGAGGTCAGATTCGTGCTTTCTGATCAACGCGCGCACGACGCATTCACCGCTCAGGCATCCAGCGAGGGATAGCTCCGGGAACCGCCCTATTGCCCGCAGCAAGCCACCAGTGCGAACCTGGACACGTGCGTACTCTGCTCAACATCATTTGGTTCGTCTTCAGTGGCTTCTGGCTCTGGCTCGCGTACATGCTGGCTGGGATCATCTGCTGCGTGCTGATCATCACGATCCCCTGGGGCATTGCCTCGTTCCGCATGGCGAGTTATGCGGCCTGGCCATTCGGCCGAGAGCTGGTCGACAAGCCAAATGCAGGGATCTGGTCGTTTCTCGGCAACGTGATCTGGGTTATCGTCGCTGGCTGGTGGCTGGCGCTGACGCACATTGCGACTGGAATCCTGTTGTGCGTCACGATCATCGGAATCCCGTTGGCGATCGCTAACTTCAAGCTGATCGAGGTTTCCCTGATGCCGTTGGGCAAGCGGATCGTCCGCAAGCCGACATACTCAGTCCAGGTTCCGGTCGAGCGCCCAGCACCTAGCGGCGAACCTTTTCAAACGCCGTAATCGCCAGATCAAGATCATCGCGCGAGTGCGCGGCTGACATCTGAGTTCGGATCCTGGCTTTGCCTCGCGGTACCACGGGGAATGAGAACGCACGTACGTAGATGCCTTCGGCTAGCAGCCGGTCCGCCATTTCGGCGGCTTCGACCGCGTCCCCGATCATGATCGGCACGATCGGATGATCCGATTCGGGAATCTCGAAGCCACGGGCAACCATCTCTGAGCGGAAGTATGCCGTGTTCTCTCGCAGTCGCTGCAGCAGTTCGCCGGAGGTCTCGAGCAGATCGAGCATGGCAATGCCTGCAGCCGCGATCGATGGCGCGAGGGAATTGGAGAACAGGTACGGCCGAGACCGCTGCCGCAGCATCTCCACGATCTCTTTGTGGGCTGCGGTGTAGCCGCCACTCGCACCACCAAGCGCCTTCCCGAGGGTTCCGGTCACAATGTCGACCCGATCCTGAACGCCAAATAGTTCGGGCGTACCGGCGCCGGTGGCGCCCATCAAGCCCACGGCGTGGGAGTCGTCCACCATGACCAGCGCGCCGTAGCGCTCGGCAAGTTCCACGATCGCATCGAGCGGTGCGACGTAGCCGTCCATGGAGAAGACTCCATCGGTGGCGATGAGCCGGTGTCGGGCACCTTGCGACTCGCTCAGTTTCGCTTCCAGATCGGCCATGTCTCTGTTGGCATAACGAAGGCGGGTGGCTTTGCAGAGCCGTACGCCGTCGATGATGCTCGCGTGGTTGAGCTCGTCGGAGATGACGGCATCCTCCGGACCTAGCAGGGTCTCAAAGAGGCCAGCGTTCGCGTCGAAGCACGATGAATACAAAATCGCGTCCCCGGTGCCGAGGAACTGTGCGAGACGGCGCTCCAGCTCCTTGTGAATCACGGCCGTCCCGCAGATGAAGCGGACCGAAGCCATGCCGAATCCCCATCGTTCCAGCGCCTGCTGGGCCGCGGTGATCATCATTGGGTGATCAGCGAGGCCAAGGTAGTTGTTGGCGCAGAAGTTGAGTAGCAACTGGCCATCCACCCTGATGCGGGCCGACTGCGGAGTGCTGATCGCTGCTTCAGCTTTATACAAGCCTTCCTGCTTGAGAGTTACAAGATCATCAGAAAGTTGATCTTTGAGGGTGGCGTACATGACCGTTGGCTCCTATCCTTCCCAGCTCATGATCACTTTTCCACCATGGCCCGAACGTGCCACGGCGAAGGCTTTTTCGTACTCGGTGTAGTGAAAACGATCAGTGATCACTCCGGAGATGTCGAGTCCGCTCTCTAGCAGGACCGACATCTCGTACCAGGTGTCAAACATTTCGCGGCCGTAGATGCCCTTGATCGTCAGCATCTTCAATACGATCGTGGCGACATCAACACTGATCTCTGACGGCGGTATGCCGAGGACGGCGATTCGACCGCCATGAGTCATCTGGGTGATCATGTCGCGCAGCGCTGCCGAACTGCCGGACATCTCGAGGCCGACATCGAATCCCTCCCGCATGTTGAGTTCGCGCTGTGCGTCAATCATGGTTCCGCGGTCGACGTTCACCGCTCGGGTGACACCAAGCTTGCTGGCTAGAGCGAGCCGCTCGTCGCTGGGATCGGTGATCACGACGTGCCGGGCGCCGGCATGTTTGCTGACCATTGCCGCCATGATGCCGATCGGTCCGGCACCGGTAACCAAGACATCCTCGCCGAGCATTGGAAACGCCAGTGCCGTGTGCACCGCATTGCCGAACGGATCGAAGATCGCGGCGACCTCTGGATCGACGGGATCGCGATGCACCCAGATGTTGCCGGCCGGTAGCGCAACGTACTCGGCGAAGGCACCGTCGAGATTGACGCCGATGGCTCGAGTGTGAATGCAGAGATGCCGGCGACCAGCACGGCAGTTGCGACAGCGGCCACAGACTAGATGGCATTCGCCACTTACGAGATCACCGACGGCAACGTCAGTGACGCCCGAGCCGATCTCGACCACCTCACCGGAGAACTCGTGCCCCACGGTCACTGGTGGTTGCAAGGTCTTCTGCGCCCATTCATCCCAGCACTCGATGTGTAGGTCGGTGCCGCAGATGCCTGTTGCTTTCACGTTCACAAGTACGTCGCCTGGCCCGACGTGCGGAACCGGAATGTCGACCAGCTCTAGGCCTGGTCCGGGCTGCGTCTTCACAAGGGCTTTCACTAGCTGCCTCCCACATCGCCACACTGCCACAACGTGATGCGCAACCAAGTGGGGAGCCACAGCGACCAGCGGCCGAGCGCACAAGTGCTCAAATGGGTGAAGCTCCGGTCAAGTATGAGTTGACCGGAGCTTCGGAGCCACTTGCGAACCGAAGCTCGCGATGTGGCGTAGAACAGTTATATGCCTCCGGGCGAGGCCTTGGCAAGGGGCTGGACTGACTAATTTTCGTCATCGGCGTGTCACAGGGAATTAACGGCGTCTCGAGATAATTGATACCCAGTGAGGGCCCGGGGGCGTGTCGCTGCAAGGTTCAAAAAGGCCCAAGCAGCAGACTGAGAACTGCCCTTCCAGGCCCTGCCGGGTATGAGCCGGCAGGGCTAAATCCTTTCTTAACCGTCTGTGCCCTGCTCGCGCATCGCGCGTGGAATCTGCCTACTTCGTCGTCGCTCGCAGAGGAAAAGCGCCTCCGCTCCCTCCTCCTCAGCACGGCGGCGCGCGATTCCCGACGCTCGCAGCACATCGGCGAGGCAGACTGGAACGGTGCCCGTCAGTGTTTTCGATTTGTTCAGCATCGGTATTGGTCCGTCCAGTTCCCACACCGTTGGACCGATGCGTGCAGCCGGGCGCTTCGTCGCGACGTTGGACCGCGAAGGCGTCCTGTCCCGCACGACACGCGTCCGTTCCGAGTTATTCGGTTCGCTTGGCGCAACAGGACACGGCCACGGCAGCTACAACGCCGTGCTCTGGGGCTTGGAGGGCGAGGATCCGGAAACCGTTGACACCACCAAGGGCCCGCTACGCGCGGATCAGATCAAGCGAACGGGCGAGCTGCGGCTCAACGGCACGCATCCAGTCGTGTTTGACCCGGAGGATGACCTGATGCTGTATCGACGCCGTTCGCTGCCCTTCCACCCCAACGGTATGGTTTTCACCGCGTACGGCGACGGCAAGGTGCTGTGTGAGCGGACCTACTACTCGATCGGCGGCGGCTTCGTCTTGGATGACGACGAGTCCGGTCATCCGCAGCTGCTGCCGGACCCAACAGTTGTTCCCTATCCCTTCCGTACCGGCACCGAGTTGCTGGATTCTTGTCGCCAACAGAACCTCAGCGTCAGCGAGGTCATGCTCGCCAACGAATGTGTACGTCGGCCTGAGAGCGAGGTCCGTGCTGGGCTGCTCAAAAT
>Ga0307406_10000872_pt1 | contig 16962 bp, 17 predicted proteins | sample 322Cmetagenome_3_FD_203706 | JGI IMG/M metagenome (GOLD analysis project Ga0307406, IMG submission 203706) | Maize rhizosphere microbial communities from greenhouse at UC Davis, California, United States - 322HYB-C-2 | ecosystem: Host-associated > Plants > Roots > Rhizosphere > Soil | place...
ACATCAGCCACACGAGGACCTCGAAGAGGAGGAAGTTTCCTCGGAGCTGGTGCCAAGCGCGGGATAAGAAGGGCTAGCAGGTTTGACAACCGGCCGCGCTGTTGCCTAGCTGCCGCCGGTGGCATTCCGAGCCGATCAACCCCCAGTTTCCGCCCTTCGTCCCGTTGCCATCACCGGCGCCGGGATCTTCACGCCGATGGGGGCGGATCTCGCGGAGAATTCCGCCGGCTTTCGTGCAGGGCGCACAGCGTTTCGCCCGGTCGATCTTTTCGATGTCTCGCGGCAGCGTGTCGGCACTGCTGGGCAAGCAGAGTTGCCTGCAAGTGCGCTTGGAGTTTCGCGAAAGGCGTGGCAGCGCATGGATCGCGGTAGCCGCATGGCATGGCTCGCGGCACGCGAAGCCTTGGATACCGCCGGTCTGTCCGGTGGCGACATGCCGGTCGTGATCGGCACTTCCGCTGCGGCGATGCCGGTGGGCGAGCAGTATTACCTCCAAGCCGTCGATGGGAAATCCAAGCGGGGTCAGCTCACGCGGGTGGAGACCTATCAGCCGCAGTTCCAGATGATGGAAATGATGCGCGCTCTCGGCGTTCGCGGACCGCTGCGCATTGTCTCGAACGCCTGCGCCTCGGGTGCCAATGCCATTGGTCACGCCTTCCAGATGGTTTCCGAAGGCAAAGCCGATCGCGTTCTTGCGGGTGGCTACGATGCCCTGTGCCAGCTGGTTTTCGCCGGCTTTGATTCACTGCAGGCGCTCTCACCGAGCGGCATTCCGCGTCCCTTCGATGCGGCGCGCGATGGCCTCGCGCTTGGCGAGGGCGCGGGTTTTGTCGTCGTCGAGTCGCTCGAAGCTGCGAAAGCGCGCCGGTCTAACATTTTGGCGCGTGTGCTTTCCTACGCCGCGGCTACTGACATCCATCACCTCACCCAGCCGCATCCCGAAGGTGACGCTGCGCTGACCACGATGGAGAAGGCGACGCGCGCCGCCGGGCTGGAACCGGAGCAGATCGACTACATCAATTCCCACGGCACCGGCACGCCGCTCAACGATGTCGCTGAAGCGCGTGCCATCTCGCGCTGGGCGGGTGAGTCGGTTTCGAAAATCAAGGTGTCGTCCACCAAGTCGGCGATCGGTCACTTGCTTGGCGGAGCGGGATCGGTGGAATCGGTGATTTGCCTGCTCGCCCTGCGCGACCAGTTTTTGCCCGCCAGCCTCAATGTGCGCGAGATCGATCCGGTGGTGGAGTTTGACCTCGTCCAACAGCCGCGCGAAACCACGGTGAACACGGTCCTCACGAACTCCTTCGGCTTCGGCGGCGCGAATGCAACGCTCATCTTCCAGAAGGAGGTGTCTCTGTGATTCGAATCACCGGCACCGGAGCTGTTAGCTCGGCAGGGTGGGGCGTGACCGCGATGATGGGCGTGCTGGATTCAGGCACGCGCCCGGAGCTTTCCGAGCTGCTGCGCGAGCGAAAGCACGGCGAGCCAGTGGCTACGCCCGTGCTGCGGGTTCCGGCGGCACCCTCGACCTTGCCGAAGAGCCCGCGTCTGCGCCGGGTCAGCCCGGTTTCCAAGTTCGCTGCTGCGGCCGCGATCGAAGCGCTCGGCCCCGAGCGTGCGGCCAAGGCCGCCTCTGGCGAGATCCGCCTGGGAGTCGTCTGTGCGCTCTTCAATGGCTGCGTGAATTACTCGAACCGCTTCTTCGGCGAAGTGCTGGCCGATCCTGCGGTCGCAAGTCCGATCCTTTTCCCGGAGACCGTTTTCAACGCTCCCTCCAGCCACTTGTCGGCGCTCTTCAATTCGACCGCGCCCAACGATACCATTCTGGGTGACGGTGCCGAGGTCTATACCGCGTTGGAGATTGCGACGGAGTGGCTGCTGCGGGGCGATTGCGATGGCGTGTTGGTCGTCGTGCCCGAGGAGATCGATTGGCTGAGCGCCGAAGGCCTGCGTCTTTACTCGGGCGATGCGATTCCGTCCGAAGGCGCGGCTGCGCTCTATCTGGAACTTGGCGGCGAAGGTCCGCAGCTTCTTTCGATCCCTGATCCTGTTTTGTTAGGCCACGGAGTGGATCGTGCGTCGGCCTTGCAGGAAGCCGCCACTGCCGCCGGGGCAAGCGACGATGGCCGCACGCTGTTGGCGGACAGCCGCAGTGGTGTTGCGAGCTTCGATGCTCCGGAGAATAACGCTTTCAGCTCATGGTCTGGTCCGCGGCTTTCAGTGAAGCCCGTGCTCGGCGACTGCTTCGGTGCTTCGGCGGGACACCAGCTTGTCGCTGCGGTTGAGAGGCTTCGCCGTGGGGATGCGGATCAAGCGCTCGTCATCACTTTGGGTGGCAATGAGCAGGTCGGAGCGTGCCGGTTGGCACGCTGAGGCGCGGAATGCGCTCGCCGTCGGCGCAGTTATTGGTTGAGAAAGGAGCATGGTCTCCTCGCGTCGTGCCTTTCTAAAGTCCTCCGCCCTTTGCGCGACCGGTGTCGCATCGGGGCAGGTGCCGGGCATCGTGGTCAAGCAACCCGTCGGCATCCGGGTAGCGCAGGTGGAGTTCGCCTTCGAGGAATTCAAATACCGCATGCCCTACAAGTTCGGTGGCACGGCGGTGGACCGCGTCACCTTGCTGAATGTCACCGTGGAAGTCGTTTCGCCGTCGGGCAAGACGACCAAGGGCTTCGGCTCGATGCCGCTGGGCAATGTCTGGTCCTTTCCTTCGAAGACGATTCCTTACGAAGGCACGCTGCAGGCGATGAAGGCGCTGGCTCCGAAGATCGCCGCGATCACGCGGGCGTTCACGGAGTCCGCCCATCCAATCGAGATCAATCACCAGTTGGAACCTGAGTATCTGAAGGCTGCGGTCGATGTTTCGAAGGAACTGAAGCTCGACACGCCGATCCCGAAGCTCTGCACCCAGGTAGTTGCCAGTGCGTTCGATGCCGCTTTACACGACGCCTTTGGGAAGTCGCTCGGCTTGAATTGTTACCGGACCTACACGCCGGAACTCATTGGACATGATCTGTCGCGTTACCTTGGCGCGGACTTCAAGGGAGAGTCGCTGAAGTCTCATGTGAATGAGAAGCCGCGCGATTGGGTGTGGCTGTTCCATTCGGTCGGCGGGCTTGATGCGGTGCTGGACTCGGAGTTGAAGGAACGTGTCAACGATGGCATGCCCGAAACTCTAGCAGAATGGATCCGCCGCGATGGCTTGCAGCGGATCAAGATCAAGCTCCAGGGCGGGAATCTCGAGTGGGACATCGAGCGCACGGTATCGATCGATCGTGTGGCTCGTGAGACCCGGCCCGATGTCGAGTGGGCTTACTGCTGCGATTTCAATGAAGCCTGCGCCAACGTGGACTACGTGCTTGAGTTTCTCGCCAAGGTGAAGGAGCGCGCGCCAAAGGCATTCGAGAGCATCCTTTATCTCGAACAGCCGACGCGACGCGACCTCAGGGCCGACTCCGGCAATCACATGCACAAGGCGTCGAAGATGCGGCCGGTGGTGATCGACGAATCGCTCACCGATCTGGAGGCTTTGTTGTTGGCCCGTGAAATGGGTTACACCGGTGCCTGCCTCAAGGCCTGCAAGGGCCAGTCCCATGCCGTCCTGATGGCCGCCGCGGGCCGCAAGTATGAGATGTTCCTTTGCGTTCAGGACCTGACTTGTCCCGGCGCGTCGCTGGTTCATTCGGCGGGTATCGCTGCCCATTTCGCGGGGCTTTCCACCATCGAGTCGAATGCCCGCCAGTATGTCCCGGCAGCGAATGTGGGGTGGACCGAGCGCTTTCCGGGGCTTTTCGATACGAGGGACGGAAAGCTCGCCACGGCCCAGCTAACCGGGCCGGGGCTGGGTGCGGTTTCCTAGCGTTGCTGGCATGAGATCAGTTCGTCCGGGGTCGCCAGGAAGTGCATCGGCAAATCGTGGGGATCCATCGGCAGCTCGGGAAGGACCTGTTCGCGAAAGCACACCCCGGCGCGCAGTGATTCCGAATGTGACGCTGCCAGTGCGCGGTCGTAGTAGCCCTTGCCGCGGCCGAGGCGCTTGCCGCTGTGTGTGAAGGCCATGCCGGGGCAGAGGAAGAGTTCGATTTCCTCAATGGGAACGACTGGAGAGTCGGGCATCGGCTCGGCGAGGCCGAAGGGCCCCGGGTGGAGCCGGGGCAGGACGGCATCCACGAGGTGAAATTGCATCGTTTCGCCATCGATGCGCGGCAGCACCCAGCGGCGGTCCTGCAATTCGGCGATTAGAGGTAACAAGAGAGGCTCGCCGGGAATCGCTACGAAGGCGGCGATGGTTTTCGCCTGTTGATCGGTGAGCCAGTGGGTGAGATGCCTGCGGATGGCGGCGGACTGCTCCATCTGCGACTCCAAGTCCGGGCGATTGGCGCGCAGGACCCGGCGCAGGGCGGACTTGGCTGGAGTTGTCACTTGCATTGGGCCGACTGGAGCAGAAATCTAGCCGTCGTGAACGTCCGCTGGCAAGTCGTCGCCTGTTTCCTCTCTCTCGCCGTCACCGCATCAGCGGCTGACGAAAAGGCGAAGTTCGAGTGGAAGCCTCCGGTCGTGGGTGCGGGCATCTTTTCCGACAAGCTCGGCATGCTGGAGCGTGAGCGGGAGGAATACGCCAACAACCTCGCCGGTTATGCCTCGAACCGGGTCGCTGCGGCGAAAGCCAGCGCGGCCTCTCTGAATGAGGCGCGGCGTCTGGTGGCGCTGGCCTTGCATCTCGCACCGCGCAATCGCAAGGCATTGGTGCTGAGCTTTCAACTTTCACGCGGAGTGGTCCCGGAGGCGGAGCCGGACAACTATCGTCCCGAAGTGCTCGCCGGTCTTTTTTTCACTCGCTCACAGGTGCTCAAGGAGCAGGGCGGAGCGGAAAACACGCTGCTTTCCAAGGTCTTCACGGAGCTGGCAGCGGAGATGGATCCGAAGAACGATGATGCCGTTTACGCGAGTGAATTGCAGCGGCTCGATCTGGGGGGAGTCGATTGGGCGGCTCTTACCGACGTGAAAAAGCAAGCGAAGGAGAAGGATGCGGAAGGCGAGGGGAGGCCTTAAGTCATCGCGCGGCGATGCCGCGACCTCCCGCACGAGGGACTTGCCAGCCTGCCGCCCGGGTCTACGCTACGCGCTCTTTTCCCATGAAAATCTGGCTCGACGGCGAATTGGTAGACGAATCCGCAGCGAAGGTGTCCGTGTTCGATCACGGCTTGCTTTACGGTGACGGCGTCTTCGAAGGCATCCGCTTCTACAACCGGCGGGTCTTCCGCCTCGAGGAGCACATCAAGCGCCTCTTTGAATCCGCCCGTGCCATCGTCCTCGAAATCCCGTGGACGCATGAGGAAGTCTGCAAGTTCGTGGTGGAAACCGTGGCCGCCAACGGCCTCGACGATGGCTATATCCGTCTGGTGGTGACCCGTGGTTCCGGTGGCCTGGGCCTGAATCCCTACCTCTGCAAGCGGGCGAGCATGTTCATCATCGCCTCGACCATCAGCCTCTATCCACAAGAGCATTACGACAACGGCCTGTCCGTGATCACCTGTGCTACCCGTCGCCCGGCGCCGGCCGCGCTGATGCCGCAGGTGAAGTCGCTGAACTACCTGAACAACATCATGGCCAAGGTGGAGGCGATTCAGGCGAACGCCCTCGAGGCCGTGATGCTCAACGAGCAGGGCTATGTGGCCGAGTGCACCGGCGACAATATCTTCATCTTGCGCGATGGCGTGCTCTACACTCCGCTAGTCAGCGACGGTGCCCTCGATGGCGTGACCCGTCGCGTGATCCTGGAGCTGGCCGACCAGCTCGGCGTGCCGAAGGTGGAGAAGTCCCTGACCCGCTACGACCTCTACATCGCGGACGAGTTTTTCCTCACCGGCACCGCTGCCGAGGTCATTCCGGTGGTCGCCTACGACCGCCGCGTGATTGGTGATGGCACTCCGGGCGAGATCACCAAGCGCTTCATCGCCGCCTTCAAGGAACTCGCGTCGACGACCGGCACGCCGATCGATTGAGGGCTAGAAGCGAGGCTCTGGAAGCCTTGTTGAACGTTGCAAATTTTACTCCGCTATTCCTATTCCGGTATGCCTATATATCGGAATTAGCGGAGTTCTCCGTTTGAAGTGGTATGCCCAACGGCTTTATTTTCGGGGCTGGCGATGGAGGGTGAGGCTCTTCCGGGGCCGTCGGAAGGGAGGGCGGGTTGGCTGCTAGGAAAAACGGACTTCTGCCGGGAGATTTCCTTTCGCAATCCGCCTTCGCACTCGTAGCTTTCCTTTGTTCATGGACTGCGACATCTGCGGCAAGCATGCAAAGGTGCACCTCACCCAACTGGTGGGCGGGCAAATCAAGAAAATTACCCTTTGCGACGACTGCGCCAAGGAGAAGGGAGTCACGGACCCCACCGGCTTCGCCTTGGCGGAAATGCTGTTGGGAAAAACGCCCGGCAAGGTGATCCCAGCCGCTCCGGCGGTGGCGGGAAGCGGCCGGCGTTGCCCGACCTGCGGGTTCACGCTGGAAGACCTGCGCCGCATCCGCCGCTTCGGCTGCGCGGATTGCTACACGACCTTCCGCGATGATGTGAACCAGATGCTCCGCGGCATGCACAAGGGCTTCAAGCACTGTGGCAAAGTGCCCGCCGGGCTGATGGAACTTCACGAGCGGACCCAACGGTTGGAAGAACTCCGTGGAAAGCTCGATCAAGCCATCACCTCCGAGAACTACGAGGAAGCCGCCGGCTTGCGCGATGAGATCCGCCAGATCGAAATCCGCGCCACTGTCTCAAAGCAAACCACCGACGACTCACTGCCATGATGCGCTTCACCACGCTGATCAAAAACCCCGCCGATTGGATGACCGGCGAGGGCGCTGACAACGCCATCGTGCTGACGTCCCGCATTCGCCTCGCCCGCAATTTGCGAGGCGAGTCCTTCCCCGGATGGGCGAAGAAGGAGGAGCGGCGCCATGCCTTGGAAGTGATGCGGCCGGCCGTGGAGGCGCTGCCTTGCATGAAGGATGCCTTTTCGCAGGAACTCGACGACTTGACCTCGGTGCAAAAGCAGGTGCTGGTCGAGCGTCACCTCATCAGCCGCGAGCACGCCGCCCGCGGCGAAGGGAGCGCGGCGGTGATCGAGCGTCGCCAATCGATCGCATTGATGCTGAATGAGGAGGACCACCTGCGGATGCAGGCGATCCGGCCGGGCATGTCGCTGCGCGCGGCCTTCGAGTCGTTGTCGGCCCTCGACGACGAATTGGAAAACGCGCTTGAACTCGCCTTCGATCACGAGCTCGGCTACCTGACCACCTGCCCGACCAATCTCGGCACCGGTCTGCGCGCCTCGGCGATGCTGCATCTGCCGGCGCTGGTCCTCAGCGACCAGATCGGCCAGGTGCTCCAGGCGGTGAACAAAATCGGCCTCGCCGTCCGGGGGCTCTACGGCGAAGGCACGGAGTCGCTCGGCAACCTTTTCCAAATCTCCAACCAGTCGACGCTGGGCGAGAGCGAAGAGACAATTTTACGCAGGCTGGAGCGCGTTATTTCCCAGGTTGCGACACATGAGCGCAATGCCCGCGACAAACTGTTGGAGGACGACCCGGCCATGGTCAGCGACAAGATCGGCCGCGCCTACGGGGTTTTACGGCATGCGTGGATCATCGACTCGAAGGAGGCATTGACCCATCTTTCCTTGCTGCGCCTAGGCGGAGACCTCGGTTTCCTGCCTCTGGATACGGTAAAAACCTGCGACGCGCTGCTGATGGATATTCAACCGGCACACCTCCAGCTACACAGCGGAAGGAAGATGACACCGGAAGAGCGCGACTCCATCAGAGCGGAAATCGTGCGCGACCGGTTGCAAAGCCTCGAAGCCCCTGATATTCGTTCTACGAGAAAGAAGGACGAGTCCGACCCAGACCCTGAGATTTTATGAATAACTTCACTCCCAGAGCCCAACAGGTCCTAGCCCTTGCCCGCAAGGAGGCCGACCGCTTCAACCACAGTTACGTGGGAACCGAGCATCTCCTGCTCGGTCTCATCAAGCTGGGGCAGGGGGTCGCGGTCAACGTGCTGGAGCGCATGGGGCTCGACCTCGAAAGTGTCCGCATGGAGGTCGAAAAGGAGGTCGGCACGGGCACCGGCCAGAAGATCTCCGGCAGCATCCCTTACACACCTCGCGTGAAGAAGGTGCTGGCGCTCGCGAACAAGGAAGCGAAGGCGCTGAACCACAGCTACGTGGGCACCGAGCATATCCTGCTCGGCCTGCTCCGCGAGGGCGAAGGTGTGGCTGCCCGCGTGCTGCGTCGCATGGATGTGGATATCCAGCGCACCCGCAATGAGATCCTTGCCGAGATCGACCCGAACTTCACGCCGGACGATGACGATGATGATTCGGACGACGAGGAAGACGAAAGCTTCGAAGACGAAGGACAGGAAGGTGGCGAAGAGCCCGAAGCCGAAGGCAAGACGAAGACCCCGGCTTTGCGCGCCTTTGGCCGCGACCTGACCAAGCTCGCCCGCGACCATGAGCTCGATCCTGTGATCGGCCGTGAGTCGGAGATCGAGCGCGTCATCCAGATCCTGTGCCGCCGCACCAAGAACAACCCGGTGCTCATCGGTGAAGCCGGCGTTGGAAAGACTGCCATCGTCGAAGGCCTCGCCCAAGAGATCTCCTCGGGCAACGTTCCGGAAATCCTGCGCGACAAGAAGGTCATCACCCTCGACCTCGCGCTAATGGTCGCCGGTACCAAGTACCGCGGCCAATTCGAGGAGCGAATCAAGGCGGTGATGGACGAGATCCGCAAGGTGAAGAACGTCATCCTCTTCATCGACGAATTGCACACCATTGTGGGTGCTGGCTCGGCCGAAGGAGCAATGGACGCGTCCAACATCATCAAGCCCGCGCTTTCCCGCGCCGAGTTGCAGGTGGTCGGTGCGACGACCCTCAACGAGTACCGCAAGTACATCGAGAAGGACGCCGCGCTCGAGCGCCGGTTCCAGCAGGTCAAGGTGGAAGAGCCCTCGGTGGACGACGCCATCAAGATCATGCAGGGCCTGCAGGAGAAGTACGAGGCGCACCACAAGGCGAAGTTCACACCGGAAGCCGTCGAGGCCTCGGTGAAGCTCACCGCGCGCTACCTCACCGGACGCTATCTGCCGGACAAGGCGATCGACGTGCTTGACGAAGCTGGCGCCCGTGCCCGCATCGGCACCATGACCCGCCCGCCGGAAATCAAGCAGCTCGAAGCGGACATCGAACAGGTGAACCGCGAGAAGATCGGTGCGATCGGCGAGCAGGATTTCGAAAAGGCTGCCTCGCTCCGCGACAAGGAGAAGAACATCAAGAAGTCGCTCGAAGAGACGCTCAAGAACTGGCGCTCGAAGTCCGAGGAAACGGTCGTGGAGGTCGGTGACGACGATATCATGGCCGTGGTCTCGAAGTGGACTGGGGTCCCGCTCCGCCGCATGGAGGAGAAGGAAGCCGAGAAGCTGCTCAAGATGGAGAGCGAACTCGAAGGTCGTGTGATCGGACAGGACGAGGCGGTGAAAGCCATCTCGAAGGCCCTGCGCCGCTCGCGTGCCGACCTCAAGGATCCGCGCCGCCCGATCGGTTCGTTCCTGTTCCTCGGCCCCACCGGTGTCGGCAAGACCTACCTCGCCCGCAATCTCGCCGAGTTCATGTTCGGCGACCCGGATTCGCTCATCCAGATCGACATGTCCGAGTACATGGAGAAGTTCACCTCCAGCCGCTTGATCGGATCGCCTCCGGGTTACGTCGGCTATGAGGAAGGTGGCCAGCTTTCCGAAGCCGTCCGCCGCCGGCCTTACTCCGTGGTGCTCTTCGACGAAATCGAGAAGGCTCACCCGGACGTGATGAACCTGCTCCTCCAGATTCTGGAAGAGGGCATGGTGACGGACTCGCTGGGTCGCAAGATCGACTTCCGCAACACGATCATCATCCTCACCTCGAACGTCGGTGCCTCGACCATCAAGCGCCAGACCACGCTCGGCTTCGGCGCGATGTCGGAAGACGGTGCCGATTTCGAAGGCATGAAGGAGAAGATCCTCGAAGAGTCGAAGCGCTACTTCAAACCGGAGTTCCTCAATCGTCTCGATGACCTTGTGGTCTTCCACATGCTCGAGAAGAAGGACCTCGACCAAATCGTGGACCTCGAAATCGACAAGCTGGTCAAGCGCCTGCGCGAGAAGGACATCACCATCCAGCTCGATGCCACCGCTCGCGACCTGCTGGTCAAGAAGGGTTACGATCCGTCTTACGGTGCGCGTCCGATGCGGCGTGCAGTGGAGCGCTACCTCGAGGATCCGCTGGCCGAAGCCCTGCTCCGTGGCGACGTGAAGCCTGGCGATATCGCCAAGGTCGTCTGCCCGGAAGGCAAGGAAGAGCTGGTGTTCGAGACCATCGGCACCAAGGCCGAGCCGGACAACGCCGGGGTCTAACCGAAACAATCAAACCAACGCCCGCCTGTGGAAACGCAGGCGGGCGTTTTTTGTTTGGTGCCGTGCTGGTCTGAAGGAGGGCGGCGAAGAGCCATTCGGGCCGGTCCGGAGGCCGGCGCTCCCGGGCGGAATGAATTGCCCGGAAGGAGGAAGTGACCTCGGCCACTTCCGCTGCGCGCCACTTCCGCGCTCCCGGTATCTAACGCTCGCGATCCTCCTTCGGATCCGGGTCGCCGCGTTGGGGGACGGAGGGGTTTCCCATGGCGGCGTGCTTGAGCTTGAGAAGGGTGTTGCGCTCGATTTCCAGCTTCATGCTGCCGCCGCGGACGGGGTAACTACTGCGAATGTAGTAGTGATCGGTGACTTCCAGTTCTCGCCACAGGCCGCGCAGCAGATTGATGCGGCCGTTCTCCGCAACGACCTTCTTTTCGAATTGGCCGGAATGAAGGGTGACCTCGAAGGGCGCGGGCACATGGCCGGCATCGTCCGAGAAATAGACTTCGACCCGTAGTGGACCGATGTAGAGCGCGATCAGGGCCGCGGTGGCGGCGAGCGGAATTCCATAGTGCCAGCGCCGTTGTTTCCGTTCGGGCAGGGGAGGTTGCTCCGGAGACGGCAACGGCGGTGGCTCGAAGTTCATAGCACCTGATTGAGCAAGCGGACGGTGTCGGGTGCGGGGCGGAGCAGCGTGAACTTGCGCCCTTCCGGAGTGGTGACCGGGGTGCCGATGGCGACGGGTTGGTCGGTGCCGGCGAAGGATGAGACGAGATCTGCGGCGGCTACAGCAAAGGCGCCGGCGGACTTCTCCGAATCAAAGCGGATGTCCCAGATCAGATGCGTGTCGCTGTCGCTGGTGGCATGGAGCCGGTAGCGGTCACCGCGCCAGCCATCTGCCAGCTTGGAGAACTCTTCACCGAGTGGCTCCAGCCAAAGCTTCAACCCGAGCATGCCGGCGCTTTCTTCTAACAGCATGTTGCCTGGCGTCTCCGGCAAGTTGACGGGCGATGCCTGGAGGTCTTCATGCTGAGGAAAGAAGGCGGCGGTGATCACTGGCGGCTTGTGAAGCGCGCCCATGAGTTCCTCCTGATCCATCAGCCGTTCCGCGCGCGGCAGGCCGAGGACGGAAGGGAAAGTGGCGATGCCGCGGACGAAAGCCGGCAGATTCGCCATCAGCTCGCGTGCCTCCACATTGTCCTTCAAGCCGGTGAAGCCGATCCCCAGTGCTTGGCGTGCGAGGAAGCGGTTTTCCACTGCCATCGCCGCACCATGATGAAGCGCCTCGCGGCAGATCGCCGCCTCGTCGCCGGGCCAACCGGGCGCAGGCGGATACTGTTGGTGAAGAAGAATGCGAGCCAAGACGCGGATCAGTGCGGCTTGATCAGGCACGGCCTGCGCATCGAAGCGATCCGTCACCCAGCCTTCGCCACTCTGTTCATCGAACCATGAGCGGGCGCCGATCGACTTGGTCGCGGCGAGTTGCGCTGCGAAGCGATCATCCGTGGTGAGCAGCCCCATCAGCGCCCACGCCTGCTGCCGCGAATCGAGCCCGTGCGGGCCGTAGCGAGCCTCGATCGACGCCACGATGCGGTCCCGCAATTCCTCCGCGGCGATGCGGTGGACCTGCGGGTTGCTTTTGAAATCGAAGCCGAGCGCTTCTTCGACGAAATCGATGAGCTCTTGCGGAACCTTCACCTCGCCACCGCCTTGGGCGAGCGAGCGCAGGCTTTCGTTTTCGCGCTTGAGCAGGGTGATCTCGTTCTCCAACGCGACGATGCGGCCTTCGCTATCGTCGCCTTCGGTGGCCTTGGCGGCGCTACGCCATTGCAGGCCTTGCATCCAGCCTGCGGTGCCAATGGCCGCGCCGAGCAACCATGGCAGGAGTGTTTGCGGGCGCATGAAAACGTGAAAAGCGAATCAGCGGGCTGCTGCCGGAACGGGAGCCGCGTTCGAGTCGATCAGAGGATTGAAACCGACGAGAGCGCTACCGAGGAGCCTCGTGGCGATGCCGGTTGGCTCGAGGTTGATGGTGATGGGCAGTCCAGGGGCTCCGGCGGCATCGTAAGTGTAAATCAAGCGCTGGAGCGGCGTGTCTTTACCTGCGTGAGGAACAGGAGGCTTCTGTGCATTGAAGATCTGAGCCTCGACGACTTTGCCATACTGGGGGCCGGGCTTACGATCATATCCGAATCGGCACTTGAGAAGGTGGACTCCTTCCGCATCGAGAATGTCGCAGGTCAGCGGGCTTCCTTTATCGCTCAAGCGATAAACCACTTTCCGCAGGTCTTTCCCCGAACCGTAAACCTTCTCGGAGGTCTTCCTAGGTCTGGGGTCCGGGTTCGGAACGGCTTTTTCGGGAGCAGGAGAAATCGCCGGTGCTGCAGAGTCCGCGATTCCCGAGGGCTGGGATCGGATCCCCGTCACGGCAAGGTAGACGGCGGGGATGGTGATCCCGACGATCCATGGCAGCCACTTCGGAACGCGCATGACGTGAGATGGTGATTACTACTTACCGACCGGTTTGGCGCGCGGGTTGGCTTTCTGCTCAGGCTTCTGCCCGTCGAAGGGATCGAACTCCAGCGCCGAGGGGCCGAAGACTTCATCCGCTTTCTTGCCTGGAATGGTGGTGATGGAAATCGGTGCCTGGCGGTTGCCTTGGGCGTCGTAGGTGTAAATGAAACGGCGCACCGGGATCTCTTCACCGGTCTTCGGGTCGGTGCGCTTCACGCGGGCATCGAACATCTGTTCCTCGACCAATTTTCCGTAGGTCAGGCCCTGTTTCTTGCTGTAGCCGTAGCGGGACTTGAAGAGCTTGTTGCCCTTGCCGTCGAAGATGTCGCAGGTCTTCGGGTTGCCTTGGGCGCTGAGACGGTAAACGGTCTTGAGGACGGGTTTACCCTCGGCGCTGATGGTGTTTTTTGTGATCACCGTCATGTCGCGCGTGCGCTCGAAGAATTCGCGCGAGCCATCCTTGTTGGTCTTCACGCTGGCGTAGGGGCCTTGCACTTCCAGCCCTGGCACATTGGCGTGGGCGACGCCGCAGGAGAGGGCGGCGATGGTGACGAGGGTTTTCAGGTTCATGGGCGCGGACATTAGGGCTTGGCCGGAGGCCCTGCAAGTGGCCATTTCCCGCCCGACATGTGGTGGAAAACGGCACGCAAGCGACTGGATCTGAGGCAGCGGGGAAGGGTCATGGGCATCCTGAACGTCACACCGGACTCCTTTTCCGACGGAGGGACCCATGCAGGGGTGGCCGCCGCCTTGGACCATGCCCGGCAAATGATCGCCGAGGGGGCTGAAATCATCGACATCGGAGGTGAATCGACCCGTCCGGGCGCGGCAGAAGTCACGGTGGCTGAAGAAATTGCCCGCACTGCGCCGGTGATCGCGGCGCTCCGGGCGGAGTGGGATGGCCTGATTTCCATCGATACCATGAAGGCCGGCGTCGCCGCCGCGGCGTTGGAGGCGGGTGCGGACATCGTTAACGACGTGAGCGGCCTGACCGCCGACCCGGAAATGGTCCCGGTCTGCGTGAAAACCGGCTGCGGCGTGGTGGTGATGCACATGCAGGGCGACCCGCGGACCATGCAGGTGGCTCCGCACTACGATGAAGTGGTGGGCGTGGTGGGCGAGGTGCGGGCGTTTTTCGAGGAGCGCCTTGCGGTTCTGACGTCGGCTGGCCTTGAGCCGGAAACAATCTGCTTCGACCCCGGAATCGGCTTCGGGAAGACGGTGGCGCACAATCTGAGCCTGCTACGGGCGCTGTCGGACCTAGGAGCCGTCGGCCGGCCGATCCTGCTCGGTGTGTCGCGGAAATCCTTCATCGGCCGCGTGCTCGGCAGCAATGACTTGGCGGACCGCTCCTGGCCGACGGTCGCGATCACAGCGTGGGCGCGCGAAGCGGGGGTGATGATCCACCGGGTCCATGAGGTGCTGCCGAATGTGCAGGCGCTGCGGATGACGGAGGCCATTCTCCACCGTGGAATTCCGCATTCTCCCGATGAATGAATCTGTGAATGATTCCGTCTGATCTCCCGAACGAATCAATGAAAGCGATCACGCTCAAAATCACCGCCCTGATCCTCGCCTTCGCCGGAACGTCCTGCATGACCACCTACGACGCGTATGGCCGGCCGGTGCAATCCGTGGATCCGGGAGCCGCTGCTGCGATTGCGGTCGGTGCGGCCGCCGTTGGATATGCCGTCGGCGAGCACAATGACCACCACCACCACTACCATGGTGGCTACTACTACAGCCGCCCTTATTACGGGCCGGGCTGCTGGTAAACCGGACCTGATTTCCGCTCGCACGGAAAAGCAAATGACAGTGAGGTCGACCCCGGCGTAGTATCCCGACCGGGATGGCGTGGGACTTTATCAGGCAGCATTGGCGCGACGGGATCGAAATTCTGATCCTGGCGATTGCCATCTACCAGATTTTCCGGGCCTTCCGGGCGACTCGTGGTGCCCGGATTCTGGTCGGTCTGGTGGTCATTCTGGTGGCAATCACCTTGTTGCTGCGGCTTTTCGAGTTCGCGGTGATCTCTTGGTTGGTCACCCGTGCTGCCATCCTGTTGGTCTTCGCAGTTCCGATCATCTTCCAGCCAGAGCTGCGCAATGCGCTGGCGAAGCTGGGTAGCAGCCGGCTGTTCTCATTCTCCAACAAGAGCCAGCTCGACTTCCTTGAGATCTTCGAGGACTCGGTGGTGGCGCTGTCGAAAAAGCGCATCGGCGCGCTGTTTGCCATCGAGCGGGACATCGCGCTGAAGCCGTATGAGGAAACCGGCGTGATGCTGAATGCGGACTTTTCGCCGGAGCTTTCGATGACCGTCTTTTTCCCGAAGACCCCGCTGCACGACGGCGGCATGGTGATTTCTAACAAGAAAGTGACCGCCGCCGCGTGCGTGTTCCCGGTCAGCCAGCGCGAATTGGCAGACCGCTCGATCGGCCTGCGCCACCGGGCCGCGATCGGCGTGACGGAGGAAAGCGACTGCGTGGCGGTGATCGTCAGCGAGGAGACGGGGGCGATTTCCATCTGCATGGACGGTCATCTGGAGCGGAATCTGGGCGAGGAGAAGTTCCGGGCCCGCATGGCGGAGATCTTCCTCGCGTCCGACAACAATCATGAGAAAGGCGTTTCGAAAGAACCTGATCCCGAAGATCGTGTCGCTTCTTCTGGCGACCGCGATCTGGTTTCTGATTAGGGAACACCTGCGGGAACAGGGTGAGCTGTTCGGTCCGGGCGACAAGCCGCCGCGGGCTTTGCTGGTGCCCGAAGAGGATCCGCCTTGACCGTCCCGCTGCGTGGGGGCACCGCTGCGGCGTGAGCTATTTTGTCACCGGCACTGACACCGGCGCGGGCAAGACCCGTTTCTCCACTCTCCTTGTCGCGGCCCTGCGCGCTGAAGGCATCGACGCCGCCGGCTTCAAGCCGGTCTGTTGCGGCGATCGTGATGATGCCGTGCAGCTGGCCGCTGCGTCAGGCGGGCTGGAGCCTGGGCAGGTGAATCCGGTGTGGCTGAAAGCATCGGTCGCCCCGCTGGTCGCTGGCATGCTGGAGAACCGGCCGGTGGATCCGATCGCCCTTTTGATGGCGACGAGGGATTTCATCGCGAGTCATGCCGAAGTGATCGTCGAAGGTGTCGGCGGCTGGCGTGTGCCGCTCGCGGACGGCTATGACATGGCGGACTTTGCGACGGACCTCGGACTGCCGGTCATCATCGTCGTTGGCAATCGCCTCGGTGCGCTCAATCACACGCTGCTCACGGTCGATGCCATTCGTTCACGTGGCTTGGAGATCGCCGGGCTGGTGATCAATCACCTCGCTGACGAACTGGATACTGCGGCGATCACCAACAAGGGCATCATCGAGCGGCTCACCGGTCTGCCGATCCTCGCGGAGATCATCCACGGTCAGGACTTCCTTGAGGTGGAACCATTCCTCGGCTCCTGAGGGGGAAAAGAAAACGCCGTTCCCTCGGTGGAAGGAACGGCGTTGGAAAGTAGGAGGGGGCAAGCCGGACTTAGCGGCGGATACCGGTTTGCTGAGTCGAGCCGGAGTTCACGGGGAACGAAATGGCGGAAGGAACGGACATGGCTTTATTTGGTTCGAGGTCTTACGAGGTCGTCTTCTGGAAGTGGTGCTCCCAACGGGTGACGCCAACGTAACCTCGAACTTCTGGACCCGCATTATGAAGACGGGAACCCACCTTGCGATTTTGCGAAGGTGCTAAAACCCTTATACTCCCGTGGATTTACGGTATTCCCCGGGCGTCTTTCCAGTCTGTCTGCGAAAAAGATGGCTCAAGCGCTCCGCGTGTTCGAAGCCGAGCAGATCCGCGATGTGGGCCAGCGTGTAGTCGGTTTGCGAAAGGAAGCGCTGGATGCCTTCGACCAAAGTCTGGCTCAGCAGCTGGCGTGGCGTCTTGCCAGTGGCAGCCTTCACACGCTGCTCTAACAGTCGCCGCGAGACGTGGCAGTCTCGCGCCAGCTCTTCGATGCTGAGCAGACCCGGGCGCTGTTGAC